>Ga0308170_10002153_pt1 | contig 17349 bp, 16 predicted proteins | sample PhyBR2_2_FD_202136 | JGI IMG/M metagenome (GOLD analysis project Ga0308170, IMG submission 202136) | Phyllosphere microbial communities from UC Gill Tract Community Farm, Albany, California, United States - DLSLSB.R2 | ecosystem: Host-associated > Plants > Phyllosphere > Unclassified | place... | reverse complement strand
CGGCGGGGTTCTTCCGTATCCGGGGCCCGTCTCCGAGCCCCGGACCCGGGTCAGGCGGATGCCTTGGCGGTCTTCCGGCCTCCGCGACGGCTGCTGTCGCCGTCGGCGGCGACCTGAGCAGCCGCAGCGGCCTCCTCGGCCGCACGGGCTGCGAGGAACAGGCCTTCGCGGTTCAGGTGCCGCGAGTACCGGGCATCCAGGTACAGCACGGGCACGTCGCCGGCCGCCTTGATCAGCTCGGGGTACAGCTCCTCCTTGATCGGGCCGGAGCCGCCGCCGTAGACGTAGACGACCTCGGTCGACTCACCCGACTGGCTGAGCGTCTCGCTGAAGGCGCGACGGATCTGGTCGACGAGGTGCTTGATGTCGGGCTCGACCAGCTGCACGGCACGCTGGTGCCGGTTGCGCTGCAGCACCGAGGGCGTGGTCTGCAGGAAGTCGGCGAGCTGCTTGCGGCTGGTGAAGCGCAGGTCGGCCTCGTCCTGACGGTCGAGCGCGTTCTCGAGGATGGTGCCGTAGCCCATGTCGAGCGTCGACGCGGCCTCGGCGTTGAACCGGGCGTTCGTGAACACCGGGAAGTTCACGGTGCCCTCGCCCACGTCGATGCCGACGGTGTTCTGCGCGGCGACGAGGTCGGCGCCGGTCACGCCGGGGAGCATCTCCGGCTCGCGCGAGCGCAGGTCGGTGAGCAGCGCGTTCGCGAGGGGCTCGCCCTTCTCGGAGATCGCGTACTGCGCGGAGGCGCCCTCTGCGACGACCTGGACGTCCTCGAACTCGATGCGCACGCTGACGGGCGTGTTGAAGTTCTTGATGGTCACCAGGTGCACGGCCGAGCCCTTGGCGCCGATGAACTCGCCGGCGTAGCCGTAGCGGCGCGCGACGAACTCGCTGATCGGCAGCGCCAGGCCGGTGCGCACCTTGACGCGCAGCTCCTGCTCGGGCAGCTTGTCGTTGGCGCGCACGTAGTCGCGCAGCGCCTTGGCCGCGTACACGCCGAGCACGAGGATCTTGCTGAGCTGCTGGTCGGCCTTGCTGGCGTGGCCGTCGTGCACCTCGAACTCGCTGAACACCGAGCCGCGCACGCTGAGCGCGGAACGGCCGAAGATGCGGCGGTCGCTGTCGGAGACGAGCGGCGACGAGAACGAGGCGTCGAGGCGGTTGTAGAAGTCCTCCTCGGCGTCGTTCATGGTCTGGAAGGCCTCGGCGTCCTCCAGCGGCACCTTCGGCGACTGACGGGGCGTGGCGACGATCGCGCTGGGCAGGTCGATGCGATCCCGAACACCCGTGTCAGTGTTGAGGATCATGCCCTTGACGTAGCCGTTGCCGACGTCGATGCCGCCGGTCAGGTGGATGATGTCCGAACTCATGGGAAGGCCTTTCGTTCCGAGTCGTCGGTTGAATGGTGGTGGTGATCGATCACAAGCCGAGGAGATCGTCGATGGTCGCCGTGGCGTCGGTGTCGTCCGAGCGCGCCGGTCGCCGCGCCTGCGTGGCGGGCTCGACGTCGTCGTGCGTCTCGGTCTTGCGGGCGGCGGGCTTCGGCGCTGCGCCCTCCGGAGCGGATGCCTCGGATGCAGGGCTCTTCGCCGTCTTCGGGGCCGCCTTCCGGGCGGTCGCCTTCGGCGCCGCGGGTTCGTCGGCGGGCTCCTCGACGTCAGCGGGGAAGCTCTCGGCCACGTACACCGGATTCGCCGGCGGACGCACCGGCCGGTTCGCCACGTCGGTGAACCCCTCGCGGGCCACGGACTCGCGGATCAGGCGGCGGATCGACTCCGAAGCGGAGTACTGCAGATCGAGCCATTCGGCCACGGTGGTGTCGGCGGTGGGGACGCTGAGCTGCACCTCGCGGGTGGTCGGTGCTTCAGCCACTGCGGTTCCCTCTCTCCTCGTCGCGCGATTACCAGGGCACGCGCATAATCACGGTACAGCACGAGGCTGTCCGCCGAGCCGATACCGTCGCAGAACCGACCGGTCGTGCGGGGCGGATCAGTGCAGCAGAAGGGTGCGCAGCGATGCGGGATCGGATGCTCGGAACGCCGCGGCATCCGCTTCACCCTCCCCGCCGAAGCCCCAGCCGACGAAGATCACCGGGATGCCGTGCTCGGCGCCGCCCTCGACGTCGTGGTGGCGGTCGCCCACCAGCACGGGCCGTGAGGTGTCGGCACCGGCCGCGCGCAGCCGTTCCAGCGCCTGCCCGATCACGAATGACTTGCCGTCGGCGCGACCCTCGGGCGTCGGGCGCGCGCCGGAGAGCGCGGTGAAGGCGTCGATCAGCTCGTAGTGCTCGAGGATCGCGCGCACCTGGTTCTCGGGCTTGGTGCTGGCGGTGGCCTGCGGGACGCCGGCAGCCTGCACCGCTCGCAGGACCTCGGGGACGCCGGGGTAGATGTCGACGGATGCCGCGTAGCCGTCCGCTGCGGCGAGCTCCCGGTACCGGGACACCGCCTCGTGCGCCTGCTCCTCGTCCATGCCCGCCCGCTCCTGGAAGGACACGTACATGGGCGGTCCGATCCAGAGCGCCAGCTCACCGGCATCCGGTTCCGGCAGTCCGTACGAGGCGAACACCTGGCGCAGCCGCGGCAGGATGCCGGCCGACGCGTCGGCGATGGTGCCGTCCACGTCCCAGAGGATGCAGGTGTAGGGCGAGGAGGGCATGTGTCCAGCCTACGGCGGACACAACTCCGGAGAACCCGGCGTGGTCCCGCCTCGTCGGAGCCGATTCGGGCTTCGGGGGCGAGATTCTCCGGAGTCATGGCCTTCCGCCGTGATGCCGGATCAGGATGCGGGGGACTCGGCGGCCTCGTCCGGGGCGTTCGGCGTCCAGCCGAGCCAGCCGTCGTCGGTGCGGACGACCGACCAGTCACCGCAGGCGAACACCTTGTCCATCTCGTAGACGGCGGGGGCGTCCTTCAGCGCGTACACGGGGGCGGACCGTCGCGGAACCTCGGCGCACACCGCCGGGTCGAGGTCCTCCTCGCTGCGGAACATGATCGCCGCGTGCGGGCCGTCGGTGCCCGCCGTGCCGATGATGTGCGTGGCATCCGCCGGCACCCACTCCTCGAAGCGGTTCCACCCCTCCTTCATCGCGGCGCGGTCCTCGAAGGTCAGATCCTGCTGGTGATGCACCACCACGTCGATCACGGATGAGCAGCCGGTGGCGAGCAGGGCGGCGGGGAGCAGGATGGCACCGAGCGCGAGGGCGCGGATGACGGGACGCGTGTTCATGCTTCCAGCCTTCCGGAGCGGCGCGCGCCGATCGTCAGCCTGCGGAGTGATCCCGCGTACGCCGCCGGGATGATCCCTGCGCGTCGTCGCTCAGAACAGGCGCGGGGCGCCGGAGGCGGTGCCCTTCATGTCCTCGTAGTCGAGCACGACGCAGCGGATGCCGCGGTCCTCGGCGAGCACGCGCGCCTGCGGCTTGATCTCCTGCGCGGCGAACACGCCGGTGATGGGCGCCAGGTGCGGGTCGCGGCCCAGCAGCTCCAGGTATCGGGTGAGCTGCTCCACGCCGTCGATGTCGCCGCGGCGCTTGACCTCCACGGCGATCGCCGCACCGCCGGCATCCCGGATCATCAGGTCGACAGGGCCGATGGCCGTCGGGTACTCGCGGCGCACCAGCGTGCCGCCCTCGCTGATCAGATCCACCTGCTCGGCCAGCAGCCGCTGCAGGTCGGCCTCGACGCCGTCCTTCTGCAGGCCGGGGTCGATGCCCAGGTCGTGGTTGGAGTCGTGCAGGATCTCGTAGATCTGCACGCGCAGGGCGTCGCCGGTCTTCTTGTGGGTGACGCGCCACACCTCGACGACGCCGGCGCTGGCCTCCTCCTCACCCGGCACCTCGGGAGCGAGGGTGCACGGCGGGCTCATCCAGTTCAGCGGCTTGTAGCTGCCGCCGTCGGAGTGCACGAGCAGGCTGCCGTCGCCCTTGTGCACCAGCAGGCGCGTGGCGAGGGGTAGATGGGCGTTGAGCCGCCCGGTGTAATCGACGGAGCAGCGGGCGATGACGAGACGCACCCGAAGAGCCTACTTCGTCGCGACGGGCTCTCCGGTGCGCAGCGGCCGCGCCGCGCCCGAGAACAGCCCCGACATGACGACCAGTGCCACGAGGATGAACAGCGTGTTGAGCAGCCCGATGTGCTCGCTGATCACGCCGAGCACCGGCGGGCCGCCGAGGAAGGCGACGTAGCCGATCGTGGCCGCCGCGCTCACTCGTGCAGCGGCCTTGGCGGGATCGTCGGCAGCCGCGGACATGCCCAGCGGGAAGCCGAGGGAGGCGCCGATGCCCCACAGCGCGGCGCCGATCAGCACGAGGGGCAGGTTCGGGCCGAGGATGAAGAGCAGGATGCCGGATGCCGCGGCGCACGCCAGCACGCGCAGCACCGCCACGCGGCCGAAGCGGTCCACGAGCGGTCCGCCGAACAGGCGCACGACGGTCATGCCCACCGAGAAGACCGCCAGCGCGAGTGCGCCCATGCCCGACTCCTGGTGGTGTCCCTGCACGACGCCCAGCGCGATCCAGTCGTTCGCTCCGCCCTCGGCGAAGGACATGCCCAGCATCACGATGCCCAGGGCGTAGGTGCGCGGCTCCCGCCAGGCCTCGAGCGCGGTGTGCACGCGCTGACCGAAGCTCGGCTTCACGTCGGGCGTCGGGTCGAGGGCGGCCTCGCGCACCGGCACCTGGAAGAAGCAGACGATCGCGGCGGTGATGATGATCGCGCTCATGATGCCGGCGTGCGCCGCCACGGTGAGGCCCAGGCCGGTGGCGAGAACGCCGGCGCCCGCACCGATCACCGTCCCGAAGCTGAAGAAGGCGTGGAACACCGGCAGGATCGTGCGGCCCATCTGCTGCTCGATGGCCGTGGCCTCGACGTTCATCATCACGTCGACCGAGCCGTTGCCGAATCCGAACAGCACCATGCCGAGCACGACGACCGGGATGGAGCCGAACTGGTCGGCTCCCAGGCCGATCAGGCAGACACCCGAGCCGAACATGAGCATCGTGATCAGCATCCCGAGACGCGCTCCGGTGCGCGCCATGACCAGTGGGCCCGTGGAGATGCCGACGATCGACGAGATGCCCATGCCGAGCAGCAGCAGGCCGATCTGGGCGCGGTCGATGCCGAGGGAGTCCGCGATGTCGGGCACGCGCGAGGCCCAGGTCGAGATCGAGAGGCCGCTGGCGAGGAAGATCGCGAAGATCGCCGCGCGCCAGCGCACGAACTGCGAACGGGTGAGCGCGGTGTCCATCGGGCCAGTGTATCGAATCGATTCGATGATGCGAGACGCGGCGGGTTATCCTCGGAGGATGAGCAGCACCGCACGCCGTGCGACCATCGCCGACGTGGCCCGCGAGGCCGGCGTCTCGACGTCGACGGCCTCGGTCGTGTTCAGCGGCAAGGTGAACGTCGCCGATGCCACCCGCGAGAAGGTGCTCGCCGCCGCTGCCGCGCTGGGCTACACCGGGCCCGATCCGCGGGCCGCGTCGCTGCGCACCGGGCGCAGCGGGATCGTGGCGGTGGTGCTCGGAGGAGAGCTGCGGCACGCCTTCCTCGACCCGGTGACCACCGCGATGATGGACGGCCTCTCCGACGCGCTCGCCGCGATCAGTGCCGGCATCCTGCTGCTGCGCGACGACCCCCAGGGTGATGAGGCTCCGCCGATCACCGAGGCGCCGGTCGACGCCGTGGTGCTGATCGGATGCTCGGGCCGCACCCGTTCCGCGCTGGAGACCGTGCGCCAGCGGGGGCTTCCCGTGGTCGTGATCGAAGGCGACGCGGGGGAGGGGATTCCCCAGGTCACGCTGGACAACCGCGAGGCGAGTGCGGAGATGGCGGACTATGTATGCCAGCTCGGGCATACGGACGTGGCGACCGTGACGCTCGCCCTCGACGCGGAGCGAGAGCGGGCTCCGATCACACCCGCTCGCGTGGCAGCGGCGACGGTCGACGTCACCCTCGACCGACTGGCGGGGTTCCGCGAGATCTACCCGGATGCGCCGGGTGTGACCGCCGCGGCGAGCCTGGTCGATGAGGGAATGATCGCGGCCCGGACGCTGCTGGCGGATGACACCGGCTCCCTGCGCGCCGATCGTCCCACCGCGATCGTCGCGCAGAGCGACCTGCTGGCGGTGGGCGTGATCCGCGCCGCGGAGGAGCTGGGCCTGCGGGTGCCGGACGACCTCACGGTGGTCGGGTTCGACGGCATCAACGCCGACGGACTCGGCTCGCTGAGACTCACCACCATCGCGCAGCCCGCCGTGGCCAAGGGCCGGGCGGCGGGGGAGCAGGTGGCGCGGATGCTGGCCGGCGAACCGGGGGAGTCCGTGCACTTCACCTGCTCGTTCCGCGAGGGGGAGACCGCGGCGCCTCCGGCGCTCTGATCCCTTCGCGTGCTCTCAGGAGCGCTGGGGGCCGATCTTCAGCGGCCGGCTCGCGAAGTCGAGGATGCGGTAGCGACCGCATCCGATCACGGCGTCCGGCTGCGGGTTGTCGGCGATCTGCCAGCGCACGGTCTGGGCGTCCTCGACGAGGAAGGTCAGCTCGCCGGCAGCGAAGTCGGTGCGGTTCGCGAGCCAGTTGTAGCCGCGCAGGGTGTGATCGACCTGCACCAGCTGTGCAGGATCCTTCAGCAGCAGCTTGGGCAGGCGCACCGTCCAGAACTGACCGCCGCCGGTGCGGCCCGAGGCGTTCACCCAGTCGACGACGCACGTGACATCCGGATCGGGTGCGGTCGCGGCCGCATGGATGCGCGGGACGGATGCCGCAGCTCCCGCAGCCAGCAGCACCGCGCCGATTGCGGCTGTGACCTTCACGGCAGAGGGGAGCCGGATCGACCGCGGATGGGCGACGAGTCCGAGCACCGGGGCGAAGGCGATCGGCTCGAGATAGCGAGCCGCGTGCGTGCCCAGCAGGATCGCGCCGACGACCGTCGCGAGCGGGGTGAACCAGCCGTAGGCGGCCAGCGCAATCCCTCCGGCTCTTGAGGCATCGTCGCGGGATCCGGGTCGGAACGTGCGCAGCAGGCAGATCAGGAGCAGCGCGAGGGTCAGTGCGGTGGCGCCGATACCGGCCGGCGTGATCAGCCGGTCGCCCGCGAGGGCACCGTAATACTCGGCCGACCTCAGCAGCTCGGTCGGATGCGCGTACCCCGTGCCGGGGTCTGCGATCCATGCCGACAACGGAATGCGTATGAGCATCCCCAGGACCGAGCCCCCCGCGACGGCGAGCAGGGGACGCAGCGCAGGCACGCCGCACAGCCGCGGATGCAGGGCGATCAGCAGCAGCACGAGCAGGGGAGCCGTCGCCCAGGCGAGGAACAGAGGGTTGGTGACGGTGGAGACGACCACGACCCCGCTCAGCGCGATGAGCGCCACGCGTCCCGGAGCCCGATGTGCATCCTCGCCCCTGATGGTCGTCCTCGCCCCTGATGAATGACGTGACTGAGCAGGGGCGAAGACGCTGAGCAGGGGCGAGGACGAACTCGACACATGCGCGTCGAACCAGCGCCGCACCAGACCGACCGCAAGCACGGCGCCGATCACGGTGGCCGAGTAGTAGGTGGTGGTCAGCAGCAGGGACGCCGGCTCCAGGGCATCCCGCGAGGAGGAGGTCTCGGTGAGCGCCAGCATCCCGAACGCACCCAGTGCGATCAGCGCCCAGGCCACCGGTGCGCCGCCGGGGCGTCGCCGGCCCGCGGCGAGGCGGATCGCGCCGTACAGCGCCAGCAGGTTCACCACGGCGTTCACTGCCAGCACACCCATGACCGAAAGTGCGGGCAGCAGCATCCGCAGCACCGTGTACACCGCGGTCTCCGGCAGGAACAGCACGCCCGAGAACATCCAGTCGAGCCGGTCGTGCTCCAGGATCGACCGCGCCACGAGGGCGACGATGAGGGAATCGCCGTCGCGGAACAGCAGTTCGGAGCGCGCGGTGGACGCGACCTGTCCGACGATCACCGTCGACATCGCGACCGCAGCAGCCCACCCCGACGCCTCGCGCCATGCCCCACGCATGGGTTCACTCTCGCACGGCGGGCCTGTCGGACGGCTGAGATCGCAGCCACGCGTGCGGTGCCCGGCGGACTCCGGCGACCGGTGGCCCCATCGCCCCCGTAGACTGGACGGAGATTCGCCCGCCCGTGCCGGAAGGCCCCGACGAGCTTGAGGAGCCGCTTATGCTGTTGCTCCTCGCCGTGTTCCTGATCGGGTCGCTGCTTCTCCCGGTTCTGGTGCGCTGGCTCGGAGCACAGGCATTCGTGATCGCCGCGCTGGTTCCTGCCGCCGCGTTCGTGCACGCGCTCACGCTCACGTCGCAGGTGCTGGACCCGAAGACGATCCCGTTCCAGGATTACGAGTGGATCCCGCAGCTGGGTCTGCACCTCTCCATGCGGATGGACGTGCTCGGCTGGGTGCTGACGCTCATCGTCACCGGCGTCGGCGCGCTCGTGCTGCTCTACTGCCGGTGGTACTTCCACGACGACGGGGTCGAGGTCGGCCAGTTCGCGGGCGTGCTGCTCGGTTTCGCGGGTGCCATGTACGGGCTGGTGCTGACCGACGACCTGATCATGCTCGTGATGTTCTGGGAAGTCACCAGCATCCTGTCGTACCTGCTCATCGGCCACTACCGGCGCCGTGCCGCCAGCCGTCGTGCCGCGCTGCAGGCGCTGCTGGTCACCACGCTGGGCGGGCTGGTGCTGTTCGTCGGCGCCGTCCTGCTGGTGGTGGATGCCGGAACGGCCAGCATCCGCGAGCTGCTCGAGCTCGCGCCCACCGGGTCGATCGTGGATGCCGCGGTCGTGATGCTGCTGATCGGCGCCGTGTCGAAGTCCGCGATCTTCCCGTTCCACTTCTGGCTGCCCGGTGCGATGGCGGCGCCCACGCCGGTGAGTGCCTACCTGCACGCAGCCGCCATGGTGAAGGCCGGCATCTACCTGATCGCCCGGTTCGCGCCGATCTTCGCGCTCTCCGGGCCGTGGCGCCCGATCGTCATCTCGCTCGGCGTCCTCACGATGCTGCTGGGTGGCATCCAGGCCCTGCGCGAGACCGATCTCAAGCGCATCCTCGCGTTCGGCACGGTCAGCCAGCTGGGCTTCTTCTCGGTCGTGATCGGGTTCGGCACGCCGGGTGCCGCCCTCGCCGGACTCGCACTGGTCATCGGGCATGCGCTGTTCAAGTCGGCGCTGTTCCTGATCGTCGGTGTCATCGACCGCCAGCTCTCCACGCGTGACATCACCGAGCTCTCCGGTGTCGGACGCCAGGCGCCGGTGATGGCGACCGCGGCGTTCATCTCGGTCGCCTCCATGATGGGCGTCGCCCCGACCATCGGGTACGTCGCGAAGGAGTCCACGCTCACCGCGCTGCTCGAGGACGCGCAGCACGGATCCGTATGGGGATGGGTCGCGCTGATCGGCGTCACCCTCGGCGCGGTGCTGACCGTGGCGTACGGATGCCGATTCCTGTGGGGCGCCTTCTGGCGGAAGAAGCACGCGTCCGGCGCATATATGCCTGAGACGGCATGGCCGGATCCGCCGGTCGGCTTCCTGGCATCGCCGATCATCCTCGCCGGGCTCAGCATCGCCGCAGGCATCGGAGCCCCGGCCGTCGACATCGTGCTGCAGGGGTACGCGCGCAGCGTGGATCCCGCGGGTGACGGCGCATCCCCCGGACACCTCGCGCTCTGGCACGGATTCGAGCCGGCGCTGTTCCTGTCCCTTGGCGCGATCGCCCTGGGCATCGGGACGTTCGTGCTCAGCATCCGCTCCGGCTGGCACCGCTGGCCGCGCCTGCTGCGATTCACCGCGGCCGACGTCTACTACCTGACCATGCGCGGCGTCGACCGCCTGTCGGTGCTGACCACGAGCCTGACGCAGCGCGGATCGCTGCCGCTGTACGTCGGCACGATCTTCGTGGTGCTGCTCGCGGCGGAGGCCACCGCGCTCATCGGCGCGGCACCCGAGCGACTCGCCCTCTCGGCGTGGCACACCCCGGTGCAGATCGTCGTCGCACCGATCATGGCCGTCGCCGGGGTCATCGCCGTCCGCGCGCAGAAGCGCTACACCGGCGTCGTGCTCGTCTCGGTGACCGGCCTGGGCATGGTCGTGCTGTTCGCGACGAGTGGCGCCCCCGACCTGGCGCTCACGCAGATCCTCGTCGAGACCGTCACCATGGTCACCTTCGCCCTGGTGCTGAGGCGGCTGCCCTCGCGGATGGGGGAGCACAACGCATCCGTCGGACGCGTCCCGCGCGCCGTCCTGGCGATCGGCGTCGGCGTCACCATGGCGCTGGTCGCGATCGTCGCCACGCAGGCGCGCATCTTCGACCCGATCTCGGTCGACTTCCCGCAGCTGGCCTACGACCTCGGGCACGGCAAGAACGTCGTGAACGTGGCGCTCGTCGACCTGCGCGGCTGGGACACGATGGGCGAGCTCAGCGTGCTCGTGCTCGCCGCCACCGGCGTGGCCTCCCTGGTCTTCGTCACGCACCGGGCCGACCTGCTCTCGACGACCCGCGACCTGCCGCAGACCGCGCGGCGCCGCACCGCGCGCCGTCCGATGGTCGAGACCGCCGACGGCCCGCGCTTCCAGACCTCGGAGAACCGCGGTGCACCGCGCGCCTGGCTGGTCAGCGGCCAGCGGATCAAGGCGGAGGACCGCTCGATCCTGCTCGAGGTCATCGTGCGGGTGCTGTTCCACACCATCATCGTGGTGTCCATCTACCTGCTCTTCGCCGGGCACAACGGCCCGGGCGGCGGTTTCGCTGGCGGACTCGTCGCCGGCATGGCCCTGGTGATGCGGTATATCGCGGGAGGCCGCTGGGAACTCGGTGCTGCGGCTCCGACGGATGCCGGTCGTCTGCTGGGCTTCGGCCTGATCCTGGCCGTGGGCGCGGCACTCATGCCGATGTTCTTCGGCATGGCACCGCTGGAGAGCACGGTCTGGTTCGCCGACGTGCCACTGCTCGGCCACCTGGAGTTCGTGTCGTCGACGGTCTTCGACATCGGCGTGTACCTGGTCGTGATCGGCCTGGTGCTCGACGTGCTGCGCAGCCTGGGCGCCGAGGTCGACCGGCAGGCCGCTGAGCGCCGCGGCCGCTTCCAGCCCGCCACCGAGCGCGGCGGCAAGGGGGTGCAGCGCTGATGGACGTCTCGCTGACCCTGATCGTCATCATGGCCGTGCTGTTCGCCGCCGGCGTCTACGCCATGATGGAGCGCAGCCTGACCCGCGTGCTGATCGGCTTCCTGCTGCTGGGCAACGCCACCAACCTGCTGCTGCTGATCGTGATGGGCGTCCCGGGCAAGGCGCCGTTCTTCGGCGAGGAGGGCGCGATCAGCGACCCGCTGCCGCAGGCGCTCACGCTCACGGCCATCGTGATCACCTTCGCCGTCTCGGCCTTCCTGCTGGCGCTCATCTACCGCTCCTGGCAGCTGGGCCAGGCCGACACCGTCGAGGACGACGTCGACGACATCGCGCTGCGCGAGCGGACGGATGCCGAGGAGGAGCTGTTCGACGACGAGTCCTCCCCGGACGAGGAGGAGGCGACCACCGACTTCGTCGGGACGGCCACCTCGCCGATCACCGTGCTGCACATGCGCGATCACGCAGCCATCGACGACGACGCCCCGATGGACGTGCCGGATCCTTCGCCCCGATCCGCGGGAACCGCGGACGACGACGCTGAAGGGGACCGCTCGTGACCTCGCTCGTTCCCCTCATCGTGATGCTGCCGCTGCTCGGTGCCGCGGTCACGCTCGTGTTCGGCCGCAACCCGCGCCTGCAGATGCTGGTGACGGCGGCCACCCTGGCCGCGGTCTCGATCATCGCCGCGGTCCTGCTGGTGGCGGTGGATGCCGCCGACACCCCGTTCGCGGTGTCGGTCGGCGGCTGGCCCGTCCCCTTCGGCATCGTGCTCTACGTCGACCGGCTCGCCGCGCTGCTGGTCCTCGTCTCGAGCATCGTGCTGCTCGCGGTGCTGCTGTTCTCGATCGGTCAGGGCGCCGCGGACGGCGTCGAGGAGACGCCGATCTCGATCTTCAACCCGACGTACCTGATCCTGGCGGCGGGCATCTTCGACGCGTTCATCGCGGGTGACCTGTTCAACCTGTACGTCGGGTTCGAGATCCTGCTGGTGGCCTCGTACGTGCTGATCACGCTGGGCAGCACCGAATCGCGGATCCGCACCGGCGCGGTCTACATCGTCGTCTCGCTCGTCTCGTCGATCCTGTTCCTGGCGGCGATCGCGATGATCTACGGCGCCGTCGGCACCGTGAACATGGCGCAGGTCGCCGAGCGCATCGCACAGCTGCCACCGGAGACGCAGCTCGTCCTGCACCTGATGCTGGTGATCGCGTTCGGCATCAAGGCCGCCATCTTCCCGGTGTCGTTCTGGCTGCCCGACTCCTACCCCACGGCGCCGGCGCCGGTCACCGCGGTGTTCGCCGGCCTGCTGACCAAGGTCGGCGTGTACGCGCTGATCCGCACCGAGACGCAGCTCTTCGTGAGCAGCGACATCAACACCCTGCTGCTGATCGTGGCCCTGGCGACGCTGGTGGTCGGGGTGCTCGGCGCTGTCGCGCAGGCCGAGCTCAAGCGCATCCTGTCGTTCACCCTGGTCAGCCACGTCGGGTACATGATCTTCGGCCTGGCCATCGCGACCGAGAATGCGATCGGCGCCACGGTGTACTACATCGTGCACCACATCGTCGTGCAGACCACGCTGTTCCTGGCCGTCGGCCTGATCGAGCGCAAGGCAGGAAGCACGTCGATCCTGAGGGTCAGCGGCCTGATGAAGGCGGCGCCCCTGCTGGCCGTGCTCTACTTCGTGCCGGCCATCAACCTGGGCGGCCTGCCGCCCTTCTCGGGCTTCATCGGCAAGGTCGCGCTGTTCGAGTCCGCCGCGCAGGTGGGCACGCCCCTGATGATCGTGCTGATCCTCGGCGGCATCCTGACCTCCCTGCTCACGCTGTACGCGCTGATGCGCGCCTGGAACCTCGCGTTCTGGCGCGAGGGCGACGACCTCGCCGAGATCGAGGGCCGTGTCGGCTACCTGGGCAATGCGCCGGCCGCCGACGTGCAGACCGAGACCCGCCGCATCCCCGCGATCATGACCGTCGCGACCGCAGGAATGGTCGCCGTCACGATCGCCCTGACCGTGTTCGCCGGCCCGCTGTACGCGCTGTGCGACCGTATCGGCGCGGGCCTGTTGCAGCCGATCACCCTGCAGCAGATCGATGAGGAGGCCGGATGAGCCCCGAATCGAAGCATCTGACCAAGCGCGGTCTGCTGCGGGACATCCTGCTGCAGCTGCCGTTCATGCTGTGGCTGATCCTGATCTGGATGCTGCTGTGGCACCAGTTCACGCCACTGGCGCTGGTCACGGGCATCCTGGTCGCGATCTTCGTGACCCGCGTGTTCCGCCTTCCTACCGTCGAGCTCGTCGGACGCATCAACGTCTGGTACTCGCTGGTGTTCATCGTGCGGTTCCTGGGCGCGGTGGTGCTGGGCGCCGTGAGTGTGGCGATCCAGGTGTTCGACTTCCGGCGCCAGCCGGGGGCGGCGATCGTCGAGATCCCGCTGCGGTACGCCGACGACATCGTCACCACGCACGTCGCGGTCACGGCATCCCTCATCCCGGGCTCGCTGGTGGTCGAGAGCGATCGCGACCGCCGCATCCTGTACCTGCACGTGATCGGCGTGCGCAGCCGCGCCGATGTCGACGCGTTCCGCGACGAGGTGCTGCGCTGGGAGCGCCGCATCGTGCGCGCCGTGGGCACGCCGGAGCAGTACGCGGCGCTGAAGGCGGACGAGAAGAGGGGAGGCGCCCGGTGAACGACATCCTGTTCATCGCGATCATGGTCGTGTTCGGCCTGGCCGCGATCCTGAGTGTGGTCCGCATCGTGCGCGGCCCGTCGATCCTCGACCGCACGGTGGCCTCCGACGTGCTGCTCACCGAGGTGATGTGCGTGCTCGGCGCCGACATGGCCATCAACGGGCATATGCGCAATGTGCCGGTCATGCTGATCATCGCCGCCGTCGCCGTGTTCGGCTCGATCGCGGTGGCCCGCTACGTCGCGCGGAGGGACAACACGGCACCATGACCCCGACCATGACCTCGTTCCTCGAGATCGCCCTGCCTCAGCCGATCGCGGATGCGATCGTGCTGGTGCTGGTGCTGATCGGCGCGATCCTGTGCCTGTCGGCCGCCGTCGGGCTGCTGCACTTCCGCGATGTGCCGAGCCGTCTGCACGCCGCCACCAAGCCGCAGGTGCTCGGCCTGGTGCTGATCTGCCTGGCGATCGCGGTCGCGCAGCGCACCATCGGCGGGATGCTGCTGGGCCTGCTCATCGTGATCCCGGTGATCCTGCTGCAGTTCGCCACGGCGCCGCTGTCGGCGCACATGGTGGGTCGTCAGGCGTACCGCAACGGCACGGTCGACCATCAGGGGCTGATCGTCGACGAGTACGCGGACTCCAAGACCACCCCGCCCGCAGCGGGCTGAGGCGCGCGAGGCCGCCACTCGCGGCAGCGCTCAGAGCCCGTCGACGAAGTCGCGGATCTTCTCGGCCGCCGGGCCGACGTCGCTGATCAGGGTGCCGTGGCCGTGGTCGGGGATCTCCTCGAACCGGGCATCCGGCACGAGCTCCACGATCTCGTGGCACCAGGTCATCGGCGCGAGCGGGTCGCGCTGGCCGCGCAGCACGAGCGTCGGCACCTGCACGCGCGGGTACGCCTTCTCGGGTTCGTGCACGATGGTCGCGCGCATCTTGCGGATGAGGTGCGGACCGCCGCGCAGGTACTCGCGCGCGCCGCGCCACAACACGGTCGGCCGTTCGCCGATCAGGTCGCGCAGCAGGTAGCCGAACTGCACCCGGATGGTGCGGGCGGTGCTGTCCACCGTGGGGCCGGCCAGGATCAGCGCGGAGACGACGTCCGGATGCCGAGCCGCCACCTCCGCGGCGACCTGGCTTCCCATCGAGTGGCCGAGCACCACGGCATCCGCCACCTCGCGCGAGCGGAGGAACGCCGCCACCAGGTCGGCGTGACGCTCCATGGTGAGCGTCCGGCGCGGCTCGGGCGCCTCGCCGAATCCCGGCAGGTCGATGCCGATCACGCGGCCGCCCAGACGCTGCACCAGGTCGATGTACACGCTGCGCCCCATGCCGATGCCATGCAGCAGCACGACGGGGCGGGCACCCGATCCGAAATCCTCGAAGACGAGCGTCGCCCCGCCATGGTCGAACTCGCCCAGCTGCACGCGACTCCCCTCGGGTGCGAGCAGACGTTCCGGCATCCGTCCACGCTACCGGGAACGCGGCGGGAACGCGCTGCACGGGCCCCGTTCGGGGCCGGATGCCGATGGGAGGGGAGTGACGGTCTCAGCCCCTGCGTGCTAGCGTCTTCCCCGCATGAGCACACACACCAGGGCACTCATCCTGGGCGGCGCGGGTTCGGCGGGCAACGCCTGGCTGATCGGCATCGTCGCAGGGCTCCTCGAACGCGGGGTCGACGTCACGGACGCCGATCTCATCGTCGGCACGTCGGCCGGATCGACGACCGCCGTGCAGCTGGTCGCCGGCGACCCCCGCGAGCTGTACGAGGCGACCATCGCGCCCGTTCCGCCCCGACTCCCGGCGGGGCCGGCTGCGGGGCGCGTGGACGGGCCTCCGCGCGTGAACCATCTCGAGCGCACGACCGCGATCATCGCGGCATCGGCGGATGCCGTCGACATGCGCCGCCGTCTCGGAGCCTCGGCGCTGGAGCTGGATGCTGCCGACGACGGAACGGCTGCGCAGCGCTGGCGCGCGGTCGCCGCTTCGCGGCTGCCGTCGCAGGAGTGGCCGGAACGGCGGATCGTGATCACCGCGGTGGACGCGCGCTCCGGGGACCCGGTGCTGTTCGACCGGGACAGCGGCGTCGCGCTGGCGGATGCCGTGGCCGCGAGCACGTCGAGCGGCCTGCCGCACCGCATCGGCGAGGACCGGTACATCGACGGCGGCTACCGCACGAACGCCGACAACGCCGATCTGGCGGCGGGGTATCAGCGTGTGCTCGTGCTCTCGCCGTTCGGTGGGCGCACGCGCTCGCCGAAGGAGTGGGGCCTGCACCTCGCCGATCAGATCGCGGCTCTGCACGCCGCCGGAAGCCACGTCGAGACGGTGTTCCCGGAGGACGAGCGCCTGTTCGGGGCGAACGCGATGGATCCGTCGCTGCGCGCGCCCGCGGCACGCTCGGGGCACGAGCAGGGCGTGGCGCTCGCAGATCGGATCCGCGCCCTCTGGGCGTGACCGCTTCGATCCCGGACGCACGGCGTCCGTGGGCAGGGAGTCGATGCGTCGTGACCTACTCCATCGCGACGAATCCGGGGGCGCGCGGGCTTGTACGATCGAGCGCAGGGGGAGGCCGCTCGGCCGATCCGGAGAGGACGAGCATGGCGGCGCAGCCGGGATGGTATCCGGCCGGGGTTCCCGGGCGTGAGCGCTGGTGGGACGGACTGCAGTGGACCGCGTACGAGCGCGAGGTGGCCGCGCCGGTGGCGCCGCAGACGCCTCCGGTTCAGCAGGCGCCTTCGGTTCAGCAGGCACCTTCGACTCCGCAGCCGACCCCGCAGACGCTTCCGGTTCAGCAGACGTCAGTCCCGCGGGCCCCCGCGATCCCGCAGGCGCCCGCGGCGCAGCATCCGCAGTTCGCCGCGCCCGGCGCCCCGTTCGCGACCCCCGGTGCCCCGTTCGCCGCCGCCCCGCAGTTCGCCCCTGCGCCGCAGCCCACCATCCACCCGCAGTCCGCGGCGGCGCAGGTGATCACCCCACCGATGGGCTGGTACGCCTTCCCGCCGTCAGGGCAGCCGCGCTGGTGGAACGGCGTGGACTGGACCGCCTACAAGCTCAAGAACGGCCGGCCGAGGGCCGATGCATACGCCGTCGAGCCCCCGGGAATGGGCTGGGTGCTCGGTGGGATGTTCGCGCTCATCGGCCTGATGAACCTGCTGATGGGGCTGCTGAATCCCGGCATGGGGGCGCTGTCCATCGTGTGGTTCGCCGTCTCGATCGTGTGGTTCATCGGTGCGGGCCGCGATCACGCGCGTCGCCGGGTCCCGCCGCCCACGACCGCCCCGTCGGTGGACGCCGAGCTGCGTCCGTTCCCCGGTGAGGCGGATGCCGCCGGAGCCGGCTGGTACGTCGTCACCGGCGCGGTGCTGCGCTGGTGGACGGGAACGCGCTGGGCGCACTACGTGCTGGATCGGGGCCGCGTGCGCCCCACGCACTTCGCTCCGCGGGCGTTCCGCGCCTCGATGATCACGTGCGCGGTCATCGGCGGGCTGGGACTGCTCAGCCTCGTGGGAGGCATCGTGCTGGCGAACAC
>Ga0308170_10002152_pt1 | contig 17352 bp, 19 predicted proteins | sample PhyBR2_2_FD_202136 | JGI IMG/M metagenome (GOLD analysis project Ga0308170, IMG submission 202136) | Phyllosphere microbial communities from UC Gill Tract Community Farm, Albany, California, United States - DLSLSB.R2 | ecosystem: Host-associated > Plants > Phyllosphere > Unclassified | place... | reverse complement strand
GTCGAGAGTGGCTGTAAGGGCAGACCAAGGCTGGCGTTGGCGAGTGGTGTGTCGAGGTCGAGCTGCGCGAGGTGATGAGGCGGAGCGAGGACAAGGGGGAGCCGGGGCGGTCGAGGCTGTGGGTGCGCGAGCGCGAGCTCGAGCTCGAGCTCTGCGAGGACGTAGTGCACAAGGTCGAGGAGCGAGTGCACAAGGTAGAGTGGTCAAGCAGCCGCGCGAGCCTGGCCGATTCGGCCCACCTCAGCCGTGGCACCCCGGTCGTCGGTCGCCCGCTCTCCCTTCGCCCGTCTCGACTCGGTCGCCCGACTTGCGTGCGAGCACGCGCTAGAGCAGGAGCATGCATGGCGCCCTCCGCCCGAGCCTCGCTCTCACGGCCCTCGTGACCCTCGCCCTCGCCGTCGTCCTCCTCCCCACCACCACTCGAGCCGCGGCCGCCTCATCGTCTCGATGGTACTCGACCGAGCGCAAGCACCAGCTCCGACAGCTCGCCGAGGGCACCTGGCGCCATGCCTACGACTCGTACAAGCAGCACGCCTTTCCTGCCGACGAGCTCCTCCCCCTGTCCTGCTCGGGTCAGGGCCACGACCGCCTCGACCGCACCAACGCCGGCGTCAACGACGTCATGGGCGACTACCTCCTCACCGTCGTCGACTCGCTCGACACGTTCGCCATGCTCGGCGACAAGTCGGCGTTCGAGGAGGCCGTGCGCGAGGTCATCGAGCACGTCTCGTTCGACGTCGACTCGCGCGTCCAGGTCTTCGAGGTGACGATCCGCATGATGGGCGGCCTTGTGCGTGCCCTCTCTCTCTCTCTATCCTCGCGAGCCTGGGCCGAGCCACTCGCTGACGCTCCTCCTGCGCGTCCGCAGCTCTCCGGCCACCTCCTCGCCCTCCCTCCCCCTGAATCATCTGCTCCTCGCAACGCTTCCGCCTTCAGCTCCTCGATCCGCGGCTTCGACTTCCCTTGGTACCGCTCCGAGCTCCTCCACCTCGCCCACGACCTCGGCCGGCGTCTCCTCCCCGCGTTCGACACGCCGACGGGCATCCCGTTCGCGCGTGTGCACCTCCAGACGGGCGTGCGCAGCGGGACCGGCAAGGGCGGCAAGGCGCTCGAGACGGGCGAGACGTGCGCTGCAGGTGCGCCCGCCCTCTCCCCCTCCGGCCAGCCCCTCGCTCAACCCGGAACCTCAACCACTGACACCTCGCCTCCTCCGCACAGGCGCCGGCTCCCTCCTCCTCGAGTTCATCACCCTTTCGCGCCTCACGTCCGACCTAGCTTTCGAGCTCGCCGCCCGCCGTGCCTTCTTTGCCGTGTGGAACCGCCGAAGCGACGTCGGGCTCGTCGGCAACACGATCGACGCGAGGACGGGCGTGTGGCTGCACCAGGTCGGCGGCACGGGCGCGGGCATCGATTCGTTCTACGAGTGCGTCCTAGTCGTCCTCTTATAGGCTTCCTGCGCCGCTCGTTGGCGCGCGACGAGGGGCGGAGGTGAAACCTCGTGGCGACGAGATGCTGACGTTGCGCGCTGCCCCTGCAGGTACGCGGCCAAGGCCTACGTCCTGACAGGCGAGGACGAGTACCTGCGCGTGTGGGACGAGGGGCATGCAGCGCTGCAGCGCTACGTACGCTCAAGTGACGGCTTCTGGGTGCGTCCTCTCCTCCTGCTTCCCTCCTGCACTACGCACCCAAGCTCTCGATCTGACGCCCATCTCGCACCACCCCTGCGCGCAGTACCGCCCCGCGCACATGCACACCGGCCAGCTCGCCTCGTCGTACGTCGACTCGCTGTCGGCGTTCCTCCCGGGCGTCCAGGCCCTCATGGGCGACCTCGACAGCGCCACGCGTGCGCACGCGCCGTTCGCCTTCATGTGGGAGCGGTACCGCGGCTTGCCCGAGCTGTTCGACACGCTGAGAAGGCAGGGCGGCGGGCTGCAGCTCGGTTACCCTCTCCGGCCCGAGTTCATCGAGAGCAAGTGCGTCCTCGCCCCTCCTCCCTCCTTCCCCTCCCCCGCCTCGAGCTGACTCCTCGCCTCGCACGCAGCATGTACCTGTACCAGGCGACGGGCGACGACTGGTACCTGTCGATCGCCGAGCGCGCGCTGCACGATATCAACGCGCGCGCGAGGGTCGAGTGCGGGTTCGCCGCCGTCAAGGACCTGCGCACGGGCGAGCTCGAGGACAAGATGCCGAGCTTCGTCACGGGCGAGACGCTCAAGTACTTGTACCTCACCTTCGCCGAGGTGCGTCCCTTCGTTGTCCTCCACCCTCGCCCTTCTCGCCCACCGCGAGTAGGCTCCCCGGTTGACGCTCTTGACCATACGCTACCGCAGGATTCGCCCTTCCTCCGCGACGACTCGGCGTTCGTCTTCACAACCGAGGGCCACCCGCTCGAGATCCCGCACCCCTCGTCGACCGCCTCGCGGCGCTCTCGCTCGCGCGGCAAGCGCGCACCCCCCTCCCCTACATCCTCATCGTCCTCCTCCTCCGGCCCTTCTTCCGCTCCAAGCTCGCCCGGCGCCGACGTCAATACGGCCGCACCTGCCGCCGCACCAACCTGCGCCGCGCACGATCCGCTCGCCGACGAGCGGCACGCGCACTTCCTTGCGCTCGGCATGGATCGGCGCACGGACTGGGAGCATGCGCGGTGGCTTGCGGGCCAGGTCCCGAGCGCCGAGCAGGAGGAGAGGCTCGTGCAGGACGGTACGTGGAGGGCGGAAGGGTGGTGCGAGATGCCGCAGGGAGAGGTGCGTCGCTCTCTCTCTCAGTTCCTCTCCATCCCTGCGCGCGAGGGGAAGGAGCGCACGGCGGACCGGTCCTGACGAGTGCACGGGCGCTGATTCGCCCACCAAGGACCCCTCCACCACCTCGACCCTCGCCACGCAATACGCCTCGCACCTCGCCGCCGTCCGCGCCTTCATCGCGTCGCACCTCCCCTCCGTACCCGCCGCTCTTCGGCTTTCGTCGCCCTCTCCTCCGCGCAACCCGCCTGCTCCACTCGTCCCGCCCCCTCCCTCCGCCGCGCCCGCCCCTTCCGCCACCTCCACGTCCGCCCTCGCACCCCGCAGGATTCGAGCATAGAGCTCCTCTTCGCGCCGACGAGCGTAGGCGAGGTTGTCGCCCCGAGCGCGGCGCAGCTCAGCCCGCACGAGAGCGGCAGCGGCGACGTCGTCGTGCACTCGATCGCGGGCTTGCGCTTCTCGCTCGCGCGCACGGGCGAGGGTGCGAGCGCGCTCGGCGCGGCACCTGGTGGAGCGGGAACGGCGGGCCAGGCGCAGGCGCAGGCGCAGGCGCCGGGCTGGTACACCGTCACGCGCGTCGGCGGCGTGCCCGTGCCGGCGGGCAAAAGCGTCGTCATTCGTGACGAGGCCGTCCTCGCGAGCTTGACGCTGCCGCGCAAGCGCGTCGAGCGCGTTGTGCTCGACGCTGTCGTCGCGCCGTGGGACGAGCTCCCGGTGCGCGAGACGGAGGACGACGAGCGCGAGGCAGGCGAGGACAAGCAGCAGGAGCGAGGCAGGAGGACGAGTAGGAAGCTTGATCGGTTCATCGGGATGGTGCTCGGCGACCAGGGCAACGTCTTTGACGGCGCGGCTGAGGACGCAGCACTCGACGATGCCAACGACCCGGACCTTCATGTCGACCTCGACCCGACTCGGCCGCGCACCCTGCGACTCGACGCCCTCGCCGCCTCCTTCGGACCCTCTCTCGCCGACGCAGACCTCGACTTCGCCTTCGACGGGCACGCGCTCCCGCTCGTCCTCCCTCCCTCGACCGCCTCGCCTTTCGGCTGCGCGCCGGTCCTCCAAACCCAACCCAACCCGACCGCCGAGCCCGACGACGCCCTCTCTCGCCCGATCCTCCTCCTTCGCCGCGGCGAGTGCTCCTTCGCTCAAAAGGCGCATCATGCCGCGCGCTCGGGCGCAGCCGGCGTCGTCCTCGTCTCGGGCCCGGGCGACGCCGAGCCCGACGCCACCGACGCCGAGGGCTTCATCGTGCCGAGCGCAGCGGCCGACGACGAGCCCGAGGGCACGATGCGCGACCTCGTGCCGCTCGTACTCGTCGGGCGCAGCGCAGGCCTCGAGCTCGAGGGGCTCGTGCGCCGGGTGCGCGAGGCGAACGCGCGGCTCGAGGACGGCGTATCGGCAGCGCAGGAGGACGAGATCGACGAGGGTGAGGAGCGAGCAACCGAGGTGTGGGTCACAGTCGGGCGAGGCGAGGGGGAGGAGGACGAGGTGGTCGACGAGGAGGTCGGTGGGATCTACACGCTCGGCGGCTTTGCCGTCACCAATTGCCGGGTGCAGCACGACGGCAAACGTACATAGACTAGACGCAGCTTTGTGTTGTAATAACTCGCTCTGCAGCTTCTCATCGTCGGCCGCCGAGAACGCTCCCGGACGCCTCGGATTTCTCTCGCTCTCCTTGCTCTCGCTCATTCCGGTCGCCCTTGAGGTCACAGAAAGGCACTCTAGGTATTTCACACGTCGCTGCTGAGAGGAAAAAGAAAGGGCGCGCCCGCACGCTCAGTAGCCGCGGTCGGCCGTCATCTCCTTGCCGGCCGCCGCGCCGAGCTTGTTCTCGCCCTTCATGCCCTCGCCGAGGCCCTCGCTCACCTCTGCGAGCTTAAACGGGTCCTGGTAGTGCGTCGTCGCGAGGACAACGGCGCGCGCGAGCGCCTCCGGGTTCTCGGACTTGAAGATGCCCGAGCCGCTGCGAGCAAGGGGAACGTGCACGAAGGGTCAGCAAGCGGCCTCGGGTCGGCGCGACCGAAAGAGGGTGAAGGGGTGGACGCACACAAAGACGCCGTCCATGCCGAGCTTCATCATGAGCGCCGCGTCGGCGGGCGTCGCGATGCCGCCGGCCGAGAACATGACGACGGGGAGGCGGCCGAGGCGGGCCGTCTCGCGCAGGAGGTCGACGGGCGCCTGGATCTCCTTGGCCATGTTGTACAGCTCGATCTCGCTCAGGGTCGACGCGTACTTGATCTGCTGGTCGACCTTGCGCGCGTGACGGACCGCCTCGATGACGTTGCCGGTGCCGGCCTCGCCTGCGCGCACACGAACAGAAGCAGGGTCAGCCCTTCGCCGTCGAGCACTCGAATTGGTAGGAGAAAGAGAGAGACGCACCCTTGGTGCGGATCATGGCGGCGCCCTCGCTGATCCTCCTGAGCGCCTCGCCAAGGTCCTTGCAGCCGCAGACGAAGGGGACGTCGAACGAGTGCTTGTCGACGTGAAGCGACGGGTCGGCAGGCGTGAGGACCTCGGACCTGTCGGGTCGAAGAAGAAGAAAGAGTCAGCCCTGCGTCGATAAAGGTGGTCGAGCGAGAGGAGGGGACGCACTCGTCAATGTAGTCGACGCCGATGGCCTGCAGGATCTCGGCCTCGACGATGTGGCCGATGCGCGACTTGGCCATGACCTGTAGGGAGGGAAAGAGAGTCAGCACGAGCCCAGGAGAGCCGAGGGAGAGAGGGTGGGAAGGAGCGCACGGGGATCGAGACGGCCTCCATAATCTCCTTGATCATCTTGGGGTCGCTCATGCGCGCGACGCCGCCGTCCCTGCGGATGTCGGACGGGATGCGCTGGAGGGCCTGCGAGAAGCAAGGTGGCAGGGTCAGCTGGACGTCGAGGAAGAGGAGGGAGGAGGTCGAGCGGGACGCACCATGACGGCACAGGCACCGGCGGCCTCGGCGATGCGAGCCTGCTCGGCATTGACGACGTCCACTGCGAGTGCGAGGGAAGAAGAGCAAGTCAGCTTCCACGTGATCCCAGAGGAGCAGGCCGGTCGAGCCGGTCGAGGAGAGCGAGCGAGAGACGCACTGATGACGCCGCCCTTGAGCATCTGGGCGAGTCCAGCCTGTTGCAGAGCGTGCACGATCGTCAGCTTCTAGCGCACAAGGAAGTGGCGGAGCGAGGGCGACGCACCTTGACAGCGAAAGTCGGGCGGGACGACGAGGCGGTGCCGTTGCCGTTGGTCGAAGCGGCAGCGTTGCCGTTGGTAGCGGTGGTGGCCGAGGGGGACATGGTAGCTGTGTGGTGTGGGGTGCGAGTGAAGGGTAGAGAGCCAAGAGCAAGAGCGAGACGGCGAGCCGGAGTCGGGTCGACGGCAGACGCTGGAGATCTCGGACAACTCCGCCATCGCTTCGCTCGTTGCGGCTCCAGACCGTCTTGACTGATCCTGCCCACCACACGGCTCAGCCACCGCCATACATCCTTGTCGACACCTCCTCGGGAGCTCTACTCGCCGAGCATGACCGCCGCAAAGCCTCCCGCCGCCGTCGGCGTCCTGTGCGCCCGTCCTTCCCCCACCTCCGCGGAGCTCAGCTCGGCTGGCCTCGAGCTGACCTTCCTCCACACCCGCCACAGCGCCCTCCAGGGCTCGTTCGCCGAGCACATCGCCGCTCTCGAGTCGTGCACCACCGCCACGGGCGAGCGCATCCCCGTCGTCGCCGTCCGCACCCCGCAAGACCTCGCGCGCTGCCGAGCGCTCGTCGTGCCCGGCGGCGAGTCGACCACCATCTCGCTCCTGATCCGCAAGTCGGGCCTGTATGAGCCGCTCAAGGACTTTGTGCGGCGCGCCAAGACGGGCCAGGGCGAGCGCAGCCTGTGGGGGACGTGCGCCGGCATGATCCTCCTCGCGCGCGAGATCGAGGGACCGACGAGCGAGGGCTGGGAGGGGCTCGACGGCATGGACGTGCGCGTCGTGCGCAACCAGTACGGTCGGCAGGTGCGTCCCTGCTTTCTCTCGAGGCGGAGGCTCTCGCCGCTCCCGCACCGGCTGACCTCCTCCTCCTCCTCGCTCGCAGCTCCAATCCTTCTCGCACGGCGTCTCGCTCCGTTTCCTCTCGACGCCCGACCCCCTCCTCGCCACCTTCATCCGCGCCCCGATCCTGCACTCTCTTCTCCCCCCAGCTGCCGACGCCCCACCCTCACCGCCCGTCGAGGTCCTCGCGCGCATCCCGCGCGAGCTCGTTCCGGCGCCCAAGCGTGCCCTCGCAGCGACAGGCGCGCAGGCCGAGCTCGGCCCAGAAGCCGACGCTGTCATGTACCGGCAGGGCGACCTGCTTGCGTGCAGCTGGCACCCGGAGCTCAACAAGGGCGACGCGAGGGTGCACGAGTGGTGGCTCAGGGAGCTGGTTCTCCACGAGCATGACTCGTCGCCGGGCAGCAAGGCGCAAGAGTAGAGCAGGGTCCGAGGGCCTTTGCATAGACGTTCCGCTGCAACTACCGCTTTTCGTTCGGCCGGGCCTTGCGCGAGCGCTCGAGCCTCTGTTTCCTCGGAAGCGCTACTCGCCGAGACCTCGCGACCAAAGCCAGCCGAAGAGTTTCGTGGAGCGTCGATCGCTTGACTCTTCGTCGCTGCGCATCGAGAGAGAGAGTCTTCGCTCGAGGCCGACGGTTCTGAGCGAGCGAGAGGAGCGAGCTCCGCGGTGTCCGGTTGCGTCCGCTCGGCTCGACGTTAATCTTAGTCAGCTGGCAACGAGGGCGGCTCTCGCCGTCGCTCGGCTTTAGCGAGCGAAGAGCTTGAGAAGGCCGCCAGTCCAAGGTGGGCTCGGAGCTCGCCGAGACGCTCTCGCTCTCGCTTCTTGCTCATAACGCTCGAGGGAAAGGCGAACGGTTGCAGTACTACTAAGCACTAGTCTACAGAACAAGGCCGACGAACAAACCGGCTCCTCACCACTCAAACTCCTCCGTGTGCAGCTCAACCTCGGCCGCTCCGCGCTCGGCGCCCGCCTGCGCGAACGCGAGCACCTTCTGCCTCGCGGCGACGGCGCGGCGCACGTCGGTCGTGAGCGAAGCCGGGCCGCACGATGCGATGCCGAGCGTCGAGCCGTCGGGCGCGGCGGCGAAGCGGGCCGAGAGGAGGTCGGGGAAGGACGGGCGGGCGTAGGTCTTGCACCAGGGAACGTGCGAGGTGGCGCAGCTGCGGGTCGTCGGGGAAAGTGCGTCAGCGAGGTGGCCGTCAGAAGAGAGAGAGGGTAGGAGGGAGGAGGACGCACCTGGCGGCGGCGCTGCAGGGCGGCGACAGCTCGTCCTCCTGGTCGAGTTTCTCCTTCGACTCGTCCGACGGCTGCGCGCCGGTGACGAACAGGTGGATCGCGACGAAGCCCTGGGGCAGGTACTCGGTCGCGCGGTGGATCTGGTTGTCGAACCACGTCTTTGCCTCTGCGAGCGAGAGCGAGAGAGCGAGTCAGTCGGGCGCGACGAGGGCGCGGACGGCAAGAGAGAGCACGCACCCTCGTCCCTGACAGCCCACCACACGTCGATCTTCTTGACCCTGACGCCCTTCTCCTCGCGCAGGACCCGGCCGCAGATCTCCTCGAGGACGGCCGTGCAGAAGGACATGCCGGCGCCGCCGGCGAGGAGGACGAGCGAGTCGTGCCGGCCAAAGTCGCGGTTCGAGGCGGCAAGACCGCCGTACGGGCCGTCGAGGAGGACGGGCGTAGTCGGGGACGAGGACGAGGCGAGCGAGAGGAGGCGGGGACCGAGGCCCGAGAGAGGGTTGACGCGGAAGACGAGGACGAGGCGGTCCGGCGAGGCCTGCGCGCACGTGTCGACAGGTCAGCAAGGTGCGCAGGAGGAGTTACAGCATGTAAGAGGGGACGCACGACGCTGCTCGGGTCGTTGCGAGGCGCGTTGGCGACCGTGTACGGGTGGCTCTCGAGCGGGCGGACCTTGAAGAAGTTGACGAAGTAGTGCTGCCCTGCGGTCCAGCGGTGGCCCGAGTTGTACGGCAGGCGGACCGTGATGCGCACGGCGTTGTCGGCGAGCGCCTCGACGCGACCGCGAGCGACATGACGACCGTTGCGGACGGCGATGAGGCTGAAGCGCACGAGGACCGAGATGAAGTAGATGCCGGCCGTCGCCCAGATGTAGCGCCTGTTACGTAGAGTGACTGAGGGTCAGGGAGAGCGCGAAACAGGAGAGTGCGCAAGGAGGACGGCCGAGGAGCGGGGGGTTGAGGAGGATCGAGGCGGGGCTGAAGGAGGCCGAGACGTCGAGGAAGTCAGGACGCACCAGGACGTGAGTAGAGCATTGCAGTGCACATAGAAGAAGCCCGAGAAGAGGATGGCCGAGATGATGTGGAGGAGCTTGAAGATCTCGTACGACCGGTTGCGGATCGGCGCGAGCCCGCCCCAGCACAGGACGACGAGGGGGATCAAGGCGGCGATGCCGGACCAGTAGTAGACCTTGTGCGAGACGAACCACGAGTAGTAGAGCTGCGAGTAGCCGTTTGGGTTCAAGCCGTCCGTGTTTGGCCGGATTTCGTGCGTGCCCTGGACGACGAAGGGGAAGGTGTGCAGGAGCGAGAGGATGACTGCAGGTGCGAGGAGTCAGCGTCGTGAGCTGGGACTGTTCAGCACTGCGAATGGCGAGCGAGAAAACGCTGGCGGAACGAGGCCCGAAGGGTGAGGTCGACAGGGCGCGACGACGGCGAGAGCGACCGCCGCGCCCAGTCGAGGGGTACGAGAAGGAGGAGAGGAGCGTATGCGACTCACGGAAGAGGTGCGACAGCCACTGGTGGAAGACCTGGAGCTTCTCGTGCGAGCAGCCGACGACGAACCCGACGAGGTTCCACTTGGCGCCGAACGCGAGGATGAAGGGGAAGCACCCGAGGGCGAACATGCCGGCGCGCATAGCGAGAGGCGGCGAGCCGACGTTCCATCTCGAGCTGCGAGCGAATCGAGGAGGGTCAGGTCAGCTCGTCGAGCGGGCTCGAGCGGCGGAGGGGAGAGGGACTTGACGCACCGGTAGTAGGGCTGCTGCGCGAACGTCCAGACTGCAGGGTCCAGTCAGTAGCTGCGCAGAGAAGGCACGAAGCGAAAGAGGGAGGGACGCACTGCCGATGAAGAGCCAGAAGAGGACGATGATGCCGATGACGCCGGCGGTCGGGAAGCGGATCCACCCAGCGGCCTTGGGCTGGCTCGTCTCGATCCAGCGGTAGAGAGCGACCTTCCTGCGGTAGTACCTGGTGCGGGCGAGACGAGAGCCGAGCCTGTGGAGAGGGACAGTGGGAGTAAGTCGGACCGCTCGACTGGACAGACGATGTCACGAGCGCTCGAAGCGCGACGACGGCAGAGACTCGTTGTCGACTCACTTAGTGCGCATGAAGATGGTGACGAGGTTGGCGAGTCCGAGGAGCGCGATGCCGCCGCAGATGGCGATGACCGCCGCCTTGGCGTCTGCGCGCGCAAAAGAGCTCGTCGCGGCGTCAGTTCTGCACGATGCGAGCCGAGGAAGCGAGGGACGCACACTTGGGCGTGTCCTCGTACGGGTCGACCTTGGTCTCGGCGATCTCGCTCGGCGTCATGTTGGCATGGCTGTGGCCGCGGCGGGCGAGAAAAGCTTTTGCGAGCTCGTGGACGAGCGACGAGGCGCCTTCGTTCAGGGTCGACATGACGGTCGTGGTCCTGGTGCTGATACGAGCGCGGTGAAGTCGAAGGTAAGAGGAGGCGAGGAGGTCGAGTGCGGGAGGGAGGGAGGAGAAGGAGAGAGAGAGGCGAACGGCCTCGGCGCGGCGCCGTGCTTGGCTCGGGCGGGTGCGGGCGGCAGCAGGAGGTGCCAGCGGTGGCTCTGGAGGGGGCGGCGCGCTGTACCGAGGCGGGCTACGGCGGTACGAGAGGGTGCGAGGACGGCTTCTCGACTGGCGGATACAGCGAGCGAAGCAGGACGTCGAGGAGCAGCTGGACCGGCTCGGGTGGGAGCGAGAAGCACCCAAAGCCGGTCTGGGGCAGTTTGGTGGCCCTGGGTGCTGCCGAGGAGGAGCGAGCGAGCGAGGAAGATGAAGCGAGCGGGGACTTGGCCGTGGGAGCGACGCTGCGCGCGATTTTGAACAGGGCGGGGCCAGCACGCTGAGCCGGGTGCGCCATTTCTGCTGGCCTCGCCCAGCGCCTTGTGGCTCGTCTGCAGCGTCTCTAGAGTCTCTCTCGCTTTCTGACAGTCTCGCAGAACTAGCGGGAGCGCCGCCGCTGGGCGACCCTGAAAGCGCTTTTTCGGCCTGCGGCGCTCGCTGCAGCTCTCGCCGAGCTCTCGCCGCTCGCGTACGACACAGAGCACGGTCGCATTACATACCAGGCCAGCTGAACGTCGTCCTCTGCTTGTACAAGGCCGTCACCGCCGCTTTGTCGCCGACCGAGACGACATGACCTGCAGGGCGCGAATCCGTCAGCCGAGGGTCGTGCAGGGAGCGGCCCGAGGGGAAGAGGCGGCGCACCGACGTCGGTCGAGAAGGCGTAGCGACCCTGTGCGGAGAGGGGCAAGGTCAGGACGGGGTTCGGGAAGGGCGAGGGCGGAAGGGGGAAGAGGGAGAGGACGCACAAAGACCGGGCTGTACGAGCCCGAGTCGACGCGCCGGTCTTTGGCGAGCGCCCTGCACGATGCAAGAGTCAGCTCGGGAGCTCTGCACGTTCTGGAGACAAGCACGGTGAGAGGTGGACGCACTGCAGCGGCAAGCCGGTCCCCTCGAGCCGCTTGCCCGTGTCGTAGTCGATGTTGAGCGAGATGCACCGCACGCAGTTGGACGTGATGCGGAAAGTAGCTGCAGGTGTCGAGCCTCAGCGAGGGAGCAAGACTCGCCGTCAAGCACGAGGAGAAGGGGGGAGAGAGAGACGCACTCTTGCCCTGGACCTGCAGCTCCGACCAAAAGTCCTCGGCCCACGGCTTGAGCCCGCCCGGCTTGGCTGGCCCGACGACGATGTTGGGCCGCAGCGGCTCGATCGGCATGTCGCGCCCAAGGGCCTGCGAGAAGGCGGCGAGCGAGCTCGACGAGGCGATCATGTAGGACGCGCTGCAGGGACGAGGCGGTCGGGGTCAACTGCGGCTGGGGGGGAGAGAGATGCGCAAGGGAGAGCGAGCGCACCAGTCTTGGAAGGCGATATTCCTGCGAAGCGGGAAGGTCAAGTCAGCGCATCGTCGTGGCAAAGGTCGACCCGCCCGGAGAGGAGGAGGACGCACTCGTCTGCGCCGAGCGCGATCGACCCGAGCACCTTGCGGTTTGCGCTCGCGCCCTCCTCGAGGAACATGAGCCTCGTCGCCTTGCCGTCCGAGTGGCGCGTGAAGAACGCAGCCGCCTCGTCGCCGAGGTCGTACGCGAGCGTCGGCGAGCTGTGCAGCTCGACCTTGACGGCGGCGAGGCCGGCGGTCGGGGGCGAGAGCGGGACGGTGAGGGGCTTGTCGTCGGTTGAGGGCGGCGTTATGGTGAGAGTCTGGGCGGCCAGGTCGATCGACTGACGGAGGAGGGCGTGCTGTGGGCGAGGAGGAGGAGAGGGGTGAGAGGGCGAGGCTCGTCAGCTCGCACCGCGCTCACCAGCATGGAGCGAGGACGCACTGAGGGATAGGTAGCCGCGAGGTGACACTCATGCGAGCCGTCCTCTGCCGGCGAGACGAGGATGAAACGGCGGTCGTGCTTGAACCCGAGGTCGGCGAGCTCGAGACGCGGCGCCGATAGCGGTCGCAGGCCCTTGATAGGGTACAGGAAGAGCTGTGAGGTGACTGGGAGTCAGCAAGGCGTCCCCCACGAGGTAGAGCGGACAGGAGGAGGTCGACTCGCCTGCTCGATGATGAGGTCGGGATGGTCCCGTTTCCAGCTCCTGCGGCGCAAGAGGCCGACCGCGCACAAGCCAGCGATGACCACGAGGATGTCGCTGAGCGTGAGGACCAGCATGCTGGGCCGTAGCGAGGTGGGGGAGAGCGCAGAGGGCCGCCGAGTGGAGCCGCGACTTGGCGCATCTCGCCGCTCGCCGTCTCTCTCGAAAGCGCGAACGTTTAGCAGCGCAAATGAAGTGTGGCATCAACAGCGAGAACAGCGCAACAAAGAAGAGCGAGAAAGAGTGCTACACAACGGCGACCACCTCGCGCACGACCGCCTCGACCGTGACCCTCCCTCGCTCGCCGACCTCTCCCCTCCTCCCTCGGAGCGCGCCGACCTCGCTCCCCCAGAACAAGCTCTTCTCGTCCTCGGGGCGGCGCAGCGCGAGGCGGTGCCCGACGACCGAGAGCGCGACGGCGAGCACGTCGGCGGGGAGGACGAGCACGTCGGCCGCGTCGGCGCCGGGCGGCACGCTCAGCGCGACGCTGCGCGAACCGTCGAGCTGTGCGTCGTCTTCTGCGCCCGTGGTCCGGAGAGGGGCCGGCCCGAGGGAGAGGACGGCACCCTTGGTGAGCGCGGCCCAGACGCGCGTCGCGCGGCGCAGGTGGCGCACGGCGTTGGCGGTGAGCATGCGGCCGTCGAGTTGCGGGTGGTGCCGCAGGGCCGAGACGAGGTCCGAAGTGTACGTGTCGAGCGAGTCGGAGAGGTAGGATGGGAGGGCGTGCTCGGGGAGGTGGAGGGCGGGCTGCGCGAGGCGGTGCGGCGAGGTCGAGGAGGGCGGGGACGGCGCGAAGAAGCGCGAGGAGGACAGGAGGGAGGACCCTGGGATGGTGTGCGACAGCGCGAAGCGGTCAAGCTGCAGTGCAAGAGCGTCAGCGAGAGCGTCGGCCGGATGCAGAAGCGAGAGAGGGAAAGACGCCACGCACCAAGTGCCTCGACACGCCACCCCACGCACCCTGTCCCGTCGCGCCCTCGTCCCACACGATCGCGATGCACAAGAACGCCTCGGGCACGTTCCACGTCCCGTCCCCCTGCGCCGCGCCGCCGTCCTCGCCCTCGCCCGCCGCGGCACCGGCACCCCCCGCCGCCGCGCCGCCGCGCGCCGCCCTCCTCCCCGGCCGGAACGCGCTCCCGCCCTCGTCACCGAGCGCCCTCCGCTGCGCCGCTGGCCCTCTGAGCCCTGGACCCGCTGCGGCGCCAGCGCCGCCGCCGCCGCCGAGCACGACGCGCCGGTCCCGCAGGACGCCGAGCAGCGCCTGCTGTGCGCTCGGGCGCGCACGCTCGAGGTGCTCGAGAATCAGGACCTGCGGGAAGGCGCGGTGTGGCTGCGCTGCGGCGGCGGCAGCGCCGGCGATGGTGGAGGAGGAGGGAGGGAGCGGCCCGAGCGCCGCTGAGGCGGGGCGCGAAGGGGGAGGGTACGTCGAGGATGGGCGCGGGCGCGCAGGCGAGGGACGTGAGGTGGGCGTGCTGGGGCGGCTGGGGGAGCTCGGGCGCGAGGAGGACGAGGGCGTCGCGAGGGAGGACGCGGCGAGCGGGGAGGGCGACGGGCCGTGCTGTGCTCGCAGCGGGGAGGTCGTCCCGGCGCCGAGGGTCGCACCGCTCTGTGCGACAGGGCTCGCGCCCGTCGCAGTCGACGCCCTCGACTGGATCGACGCGATCGAAGGCCGCCGGTCGGCTTGCTCGAGGTACGACGCGTGCTGCTGCGCGAGCGCCGCCGGCCCGCCGCCGCCGCTGCTGCTACGTGGCCCAAAGTACCCGCTGCCGTCGCGCGCAAGGCGCGGGCTCGCCGGGCGCGGCGCGGCGAGCTCGCCGCCGCCGCTGTAGCCGACACCGAGCCCGAGCCCGACGCCGCTCGCGTCCCTCGCGCCGACCGTGTGCCGCCGCGCACCCGGCGCCCTCCGCCGCTCTCGCTCCCGGTCTGGGCTCGGCGACCCACCGAGCGCGCCGCCCCTCGCGCCGAGCGCCGTCCTGCGCCCGAGGCTGCCCGACTTGCCTCCCCCCGCGCCCATGCCGCCCGCGGCCGCGGCCGCGCCGTGGCGGATCGGCGAGGTCGCCACCGGGTACAAGTCCTCGCCGGCGGACGACTCGCCGTCGTCTGGTGCGGGACCCGTCAGGTCCGAGAACGAGATGCGCGAGGGCGGGGCCGACGAGGGGAGGGAGGTCGGTGGGGTGGGCGAGGTGGGGGTGCGGAGGAAGTCGAGCTATTGCCGTGGGAACGTCAGCGCGATGCACCGGGAGGGAAAGGTAGAGGAAGGGAGGGAGAGCGAGCGACGCACTCGTGATGGCGAGCGGGCCCTCCTAGGGTCGGTGTAGTCGTCGTTCGCGCGCGCGACCGACACCTCGAGCGGGCCCGTCAGGCTCCTCCTCGGCGTCCTGCGCTGCGGCGCGTCGAGGCTCGCGCGCGACGCAAGGCTGTCCTTGCGCGAGGGCGAGACGTCGAGCGGGTCGGGCGCGGGCGCCGAGGCCGAGGCTGGTGGGGCGAAGAGGGCCTTGAGGAAGGCGGTCGACGAGAGCTTGGGCGAGCACGAGACGCGGTGGCTCGAGAGGGCAAAGGCAAAGGCGCAAATCTGCGCGCGAGTGCGTCGATCGAGGTCAGCGGAAGCCGAGCGACTCGGGGGAGGGGGAGGGGGAGGGGGAGGGGGCGCACCCAGGCTACCTCGTCTGCGACCCTGCGGACGAGCTCGTGTCGGGATGCGCGGCCTTGCGCGTCGTCGAGAGGAGCAGGACCTAGGCGCAGGACGATGGACGGGTGGCCCGAGGCGAGGGCGACGACGAGCGAGATGAGGAGGCGGTCGTCGAAGTAGGGGGCGTACGGGTCGGGCTGGGCGTGCAGGAGCGGAACGAGGTCGGCGAGGGAGGCCATGGCGAGCGTGTGGCCTCCTCTGCTGCCACTCTGAGCGAAAGGGAGAGTGGGAGCGAGGCGGTGCTCGTTCGTCGTCGCGACTCGACGTCGTCGTCGTCCTCGCGGCTCTCCCTCTCGACCACACTCACCATGGCCAAGAAGAACGCCGCCAAGGCTCAAGAGTCTCAGCAGACTGTCGCACTCACTCCAGAGCAACTCGGTGCGTCCCCCCAGCCCTCGCCTCTCTCTCCACGTCGCTCACCTCCTCCCCACAGCCACTCTCCCCTCCGCCTCTGCGCAAGACGCACCGCCCGCTCTTGACCGCACTCCTGCTCCCAAGGTCAACTCGGCCAACATCACCGAGCTCAAGAACGCCCTCGACGACCACGTCAAGGACCTCCTCTCGCGCCCCGCCGACACCACCACCTCGACCTCGCCCGCCTCTCGCGCGCCCTTCACGCGCTCGTACCGCCACGACGACGTGCGCCTCGCCCTCGGGTGGTCGAGCGTCGCCGTCGCCGCCGCGACGGGCTACTACGGGTACCGCACGCCGTTCCACGACAGCACCTTCTGGGTCTCGGTCGGCGTCGCCCTGTGCGTCCTCTCCCTCTCCCTCTCCCGCTCCCTCTCTCTGGTTTTCCGTGAGAGCGCACAGCTGACTCGAGAACCGCGCGCGCAGGTACATCGCGCTCAACACGGCGCTCGCGCTCTACGTCGCGCTCGTCGAGAAGAACACCATCTTCGAGGGCAAGCGCCGCACTCTCGCCTCGCGCGTACGTCCCGGCCCACTACCCTGTCCTCAAGTGCTCGTCGCACGCACAAGCTTGCGCGCGAGCACTCGTGCGCGCACTGGTACAGAGCCGCTCGGGCTGACGACCACCTGCCCTCGCGCGCAGATCTCGACCGAGCGCCTGAGCGTCTCGTCGCTCGCGGCCGCCTCGCCGCGCACCTTCACCGCCTCGTCCTGGGTCCCGTTCCCGCTCTCTCTCCTCGCGCCGACGCCCTCGCTCTCTCTCCCCTCCACCTCGTCAACCTCGTCGTCCTCGTCCTCCTCCTCCCGCACCAAGCCGCCCTCGCCCTCGCCCGCCGCCTACCCGCTCTACGCCCTCACGCTCTCGTACGCGCACTCGAGTAGCGCAGGCAAGGCGCTCCTGCACCGCGCGCAGGTCCAGCTCGTGAGCCCCTGCGGCGCGTTCTTTGACGGCGAGGGGCGGCTCGCGCGCGGGAGGGTCGAGGAGTGGGTCGAGGGCGGGCTGAGGGAGGTGCAGGGGAGTCAGATTGGTGCAGGAGAAGCGAGGTAGCGCGAGAGGATGCATCGTCGACCGGTTCTGCTTGCTCTTGGGTCTGTCGCTCGAGGACGAGAGACTCGCTGCTCACGAACAGCTTTGCATGCTCGGCTCGCTCTCAGGGACGTGCAGCTCTCGACAGCGTTCGACAAGAGGAGCGAGCTGACCAACGTCGAGTTGCACGAGAGCTACTCGGACGAGGAAGAAGGCCACCGACCCTCGCGCTCGAACCGCTGCTCCATCTCGCGCCTCGAGCGCAACGGCGTGTCGACGCCTCACTGTCCGGGCGTCGCGAGGGCCTTGATGCGCGCCTGCTCGGCAGCGTAGCGCTTGCCCTCGGCGGACTCGGGCCCGAACGTGAGGCGCAGGATCTGGTACGCCTGGTACGGAGACTGGGCGTGGACAATGTGCTCCTTGACCTCGGCGATGCACGTGGACCGCAGCCAAGCGTAGATCGCCATGGTGGTCTCGTAATTGACCGACTCGTTGAGCCGAGGCGCGCGGTACAGGGCGTCGTCCCACTGGCAGAGGGTCGCAGCCTCCTGGATGGCGAGCTGCCAGCTGCGCCAGTTTGCGCTGCCCGAGAGCTTGCCCACTTTGAGGGCTGTCATGATGGCAGCCGCTTGGGCGACCGCCTTCTCGTG
>Ga0308170_10002147_pt1 | contig 17370 bp, 28 predicted proteins | sample PhyBR2_2_FD_202136 | JGI IMG/M metagenome (GOLD analysis project Ga0308170, IMG submission 202136) | Phyllosphere microbial communities from UC Gill Tract Community Farm, Albany, California, United States - DLSLSB.R2 | ecosystem: Host-associated > Plants > Phyllosphere > Unclassified | place... | reverse complement strand
CGCTTCAAGAATCCTTTCAAAGGAAGAGCTACAAGAGTGGGAGGGGCGTGAGAGCCTTCGGAGTACGAAGCAGATGGAAAGCTACTTGGCTCTGAGGTGTGTCTACACTTCCTTCGTTCCCCTCTCTCGCTTTGACTGACTCTCTGTCCTCTCCCTCTTGTTCCTTCACTCTCACTTTCCAGGTGGACAGCTAAAGAAGCGGCCTACAAAGCTCTCTATCCTCACGTCAAGCCGACCTGGAAAGATCTCGTCGTCAAGAAAGTCGACAAGAAACCGATTCTCGAATTCTCGTCTTCGATTCTCTCCAACTCGAGTACTCAGCACTCCTTCGACGGCTCACTCGATCAGCTCAAGATGCACCTCAGTATCAGTCATGATGGAGATCTGATGGTGGCTTACGTCGTCGTCGAACAAGCTTGACTAGAGGTCTAAATCGACCAAACGACGATAGCAAGGTGAGTTTCTCGGATTCAATGCTAGTTGAATTCCCCAGCTAATCGACATCTTTCTAATACACTCTCGGCTATCCGACGAAGCCTTCAGTAGCACCCCCGTAGACAGCCTAATCGACTATGAGTGTCGGCCAAGATCATTCGATTCCGCGTCAACATCGGTCCACCTCTTAATCGCCCTCGTTAGTCGCCGGAATTCCTCGTCTTCAACGAATTTACAGACAGAACGGCGATGCATGCTGCAACCCTCCGGATCGACAATGCAACATTCAACAGCAACGCTCGATCGGAATCTCCCCATCTTCGACAGCGAGATGAGCCCGTTCATCCTGCCTTCTCACAACTCGCTCGTCCTTCACTTCCGATCCAGGAAGAGCCTCAACCTACTCTCGTCGAGCCTATCTTGGTCCTTCACGCTCGTCTCGCTCCCTGCGATACTCGTCGGGCTCAGTCAGTAGATCATACTTCACTCTCCCCCTCCGACACCATCGACGCCTTCTTCTTCGTTCAACTCTCGACCTCTTCTTCAACACACCCTCTTCGCCCATCTCAAGCTACCCTTCCCCCCGAACGCAACTTTTGTCGATTCTCGATTCTTCGCCTTCGAAATCTGGAGGTCAGACGACGGTCGAAGCAGTGATCCCAGGAAGGTGAAAGAACGAAGACGAGCTTGGAGGAGGATGAGGAAACAGAGACCAGGAGAGTGAAGAAAGGGAGATGGAGAAGATGAGAAAAGGGCTTAGAAAGGCGAAGCAGGACTAGGGGAACGAGGCGAGGAGCAAAGGGCGACCCTGGAAGGGACTGGAGTTGCTCGCGGATGATATGAGGAGAGTAAACCGATCTGGCGGGCCGATGAAAGGAGATGTGAGAGAGGGAGATGAAGGAGGACGAAAGCGAGAAAGATCAAGACTCGACGAGCGATTGGGACAACTCGGAGGGAGTCGTGGGCGCTCTGGACGATATGGGAGTGTGAGGCGACTTCGACTTCGACGGAGAGGTGGGAGTGGAACTGCGAGGAGAAGTGGATTTGCGAAGTTGGTGGGAAACAGAGAGAGACAAGGGGATTCTGTAGGGAAGCACTCGAGAGGGAGGGAATTCAAATACGCTTTGCATCAATCTTGTGTCGAAGCTTAGTGTGCCAAAGGGAAGGGAGAAGTCCGCGGAATCGCTTCGGAGGAGACGAAGTCGTGTTTCTCTGCTCTCTCTTCTCTTTTCCTCACTCTTCACCCTCTCAACTCTGAATCGCCAACAAACTCTCTCGATAGCCTCAGGATGTCGTCTTCAGTACTCCTCAAGGTCTAGGAGAGTGCGTTGTGTGTGGAAAGGACTCAACAACTCGCTGTTCAAAGTGCAACTCAGCAGGGCTTGATTGGATGTTCTTCTGCGGTCAAGGACACCAGAAACTTGACACCAGAAACTTGTAAGCAACTCCTAGCCTCTGGTATTGCACGCCTAGCTGATCAGACTAATTAAGGTTCGACTACAGTAGCTTTGGTTCGTTTCGCATGGCCAGCTTGCGGAATCACCCTTTCGCATGGCGAGCTTGTACGGAAGCGGAGAAGGACAGAAGTACGGCCATGGTGTAGTAGTGAAGAGTGAAAGTTTCGATCATTTCGCTCGCAGCGCCGCACAACACCAGAAATCGGTCGACGAGGCAGAGCGAGCTCATCCAGTGTTAGAGGAGCCAGAGCTTCTGCTTGAGGTCGTCGACATCGTATCTCGGCTAGGGATGCCTTTTCGGGTCGAGCTGGATACAGACACGATAAGAAAGCTTTCTCGAAGCAAACCTGATGGGGTATGTACCCTCCTCTCTACAGTCATCTGCGCTGTACAATCTCACGTCTTGACAAGATGAAGCTCGACAGCTACTCTCGCCAGCAGAAACGTGATGAGAAACGAGTTGCGAAGGTGTCTTTCAAACGTCGAATGAATCCCTTCTTGCTCGTCTCAGTCCTTCGAGCCCTGACGAGAACCATCGCTAGCTCTTGACCCCTCCGAGTCGACTATCGTGTGCGACACGGTCCAGTCGAGGGCATAGCTTTGTTTTTGCTCGTCTCTTCGTATTTAAGGTCTCCTTTGGAACGCTCTCCTGTGTGTTCGCCCGGACGGCCCTCCCGTCGATGGAGCGCGACTGGATAGACAACGACGACACCGACGAGCAAAGCTTCTGAGCTAGCTCGCAGGATGTGTTGAGCGGACAAATTTGACCAAGAGGCGATTATTGACCGATCATTTCTTGAAGTGCTTCCAAGTGGGCTTCCTTTTCTCTTTCCTTCCCTTCACCTCTCACGCTCAGTCGCTCTTCCTTCGTCGACTTACAGCTCTACAGACAACTCAGCATCCTCAACAAAGTCAAGAAGGTTTCTCCACGCTCCCAACTTCCCTCTTCTTCTCCTTCCCCACGCTCTCTCCCTCCACTCTCACCAATCCATTCGACACGCTCGATCTCTCGACCTCTTCACCGCCTTTCAAAGAACATTCTGCACTCATCAACGATACGACGGCTTGCGATGTGAGGAGACAGGAGGAGGCACCACGACATCTTCTGAGGGGTCTCCACAATTCCTCCAACTTCTCGCCTTCCTCTCTCAAATTCGGCCTACACCTTCTCTACTATCACAGAAGATGTCAACTCTCGAACGACTTCGACCTCGAATGAACGACACTTTATCAACATCGCCTTTTCCTCGCTCAGGCTTTTTCGTCTCGACCCTTCGGTCTGCTTCTGGATTGAGGTCCGCTCAGGGGAAAAGTTTTACAGTCGTGGGGGGCTTCACAGGATTCGGTCTTTCGGCCGTGGTCGCCAAACTTGCTTCGAAACCAAAAATTCCTCTCCAACGCTATTTTTCGCTTGGGAGGGCTAAAAGTGCTTCGAGGCTAAATACGATCTACATGCGCAAGGCTCAGTCACCAGTGAAGGATAGACAGGAGGGAGAGGGAGGAGGACAGATGCTGTGCGGCCGAACGAATTGAGGAACGAGATCGTGGGCGGCGTCGTCGACGCCGAACTTCGGTGAAATTATTGAGCAACAACGCGCGGGGCTCGTCGAGGAAACCCCAAAAAAGGTCGAGAGGGTCTCCTTCCTTTCTCCTCCTTTCTTCTTCCTCCATCCAGTCTCGAACTTTTCCTCTTTCCCCCCCATCCTCCCTCGACAAACTTCGAGACTCTTCGACAAGCCTACAAAAGCTACCTAGCTTCACCTCCTTCTCTCTTCCTCCTACACTACACTCTCTTCGACTCGATCTCGACAAGTCCCTTCCCCCCCGAACCTCGACTCTCAAGCCCGTTCGCTTCTCAATCGACCTCCTCTTTCTCCCTCAACTTCTACCTCACCTCGAAGTCAATCAGCCACGATGTCGACCACGCCAGTCAATAACAAGATGGCAATAATTATGTACGTTCCCTCTCGATTCGATTCGAAAATAGCGCGTCTTCCCTCGTCCAAGAAAGCTAACCTCCGCAAAAACGGTTCATTTCATTTCAGGTCCTGCTTTGCAGCATTTGGTGGATTCCTCTATGGATACGACACTGGAAACATCTCTGGTGTAAAGGAGATGGCATACTTCACCCGCCAGATGGGAGATTTACAACCTGATGGAACTTACGCTCTTTCGTCCGGCGACAACTCCCTCATTACCTCAATTCTCTCCGCCGGTACTTTCGTTGGAGCTCTAGGAGCTGCTCCTATCGGTAATAAACTCGGTCGACGATACGGAATCATGGCGTACCTCGTACTGTTCTGTATCGGTGTCGCTTGCCAAACTGGAGGAACAGACTTGACCACGTTCGTTATCGGTCGTGTCTTCGCTGGTCTCGGAGTAGGAGGAACTTCTTGCCTCGTCCCTATGTGTGAGTTCGAAGCCTTGAATTTCTTGAGTTTCTGCGGAATTGACGATTTCCTCCGTTTCAGACCAATCCGAGTGCGCTCCTCGTCACATTCGAGGTATGATCGTCGGTGCCTACCAATGGATGATCACTATCGGTCTCCTCATCGCCGCTGTCGTCGTCAACGCTACCAAGGATCGAAACGATCTCGGATCTTACGCAATTCCTATCGGGTTCGTCTCCTCTTCTCTTCTGTCTATCTTTCGCTCCTCCTGACTTCCCTCGCTTTCTTGCAGATTACAATTTGCATGGGCTTTCATCTTGGCGGGAGGATTGGCTTTCCTTCCCGAATCCCCTCGTTACCTCATCTCAGTTGGAAAGGATGCGCAAGCTCAACGATCTCTCGCCCGCATTCTCGGTGTCGACATCGACTCTCCTCAAGTCGCTGAAGAATACGCTGAAATCGCTTCCCAAATCCACCACACTCGATCCCTGGGTTCGACCTCGTATCTCGACTGCTTCAGATCGCAAAACCGAAACCGTCTCCGTACCATGACTGGTCTCGGTATTCAAGCTCTTCAACAACTCTCCGGCATCAACTTCATCTTCTACTACGGGTACGCTTGAGGTGCCCCTTGAGATTGTACGAAAACTCAAACTAATCCTCTCGTTCTCGTCGACAGTACCCAATTCTTCAAGAACTCTGGAATCGGCAACCCCTTCATCATCACCATCGCTACGAACGTTGTCAACGTCGGAATGACCGTACCTGGTCTCCTCCTTGTCGAGTACGTCGTCTTTCTGTCTGACACTTGGGGTTTTGCGAAAACTGACATTCGTTGCTTCACAGCCGTGCTGGACGTCGTACTCTCTTGCTCGTAGGTGCTGCGGGCATGGTGGTGTGTCACTTCATAGTTGCCATTGTTGGTGTAACGGTCTCTGCCAACAACCAAGCGGGTCAGCAAGTTCTCGTCGCTTTCGTTTGCATTTTCAGTAAGCTATTTCTGCGCTTTCTCACCTGTTCCCGGCTGACCTCTGCTCTCTCTCTGCAGTCGCCTTCTTCGCTGCTACCTGGGGACCTCTCGCTTGGGTCGTCACCGGTGAAATCTGTGAGTCGGGAGTTTCGAGCTCATCGGAGGTATTCGCAAACTGACTTCTTCGTTTGATAGACCCTACCGCTACTCGTGGAAAGCAAATGTCCATGTCTACCGCCTCTAACTGGCTCTGGAACTTCGGTATCGGGTACGTTTTCTCGTTGAACTGGACCAAACAAGGTCGGAAAAGCTGATTTTTGACTTTTCGATCTCAGATACGCCACTCCTTACCTTGTCGACGACGTACCCGGTTCTGCTGGTCTCAAGAGTAATGTCTTCTTCATCTGGGTCAGTTTATTGTCATCTCATGGCGGTCGTCGTTGTCGACCTGCCGAAGTGGAAAACACGAAACTGATACTTTCCCGATTTCCTTCGATCACAGGGTGGTGCTTCAATCCTCTGCTTCCTCTTCACCTTCTTTTTCGTTCCCGAAACCAAGGGGCTTTCTCTCGAACAAGTCGATATCCTCTACCGCAAATCCTCCATCCTCGGATCGAACAAGATGCGCAAGGAGATCCTCGCGAACAACACCTACGACGACGATAAGGAGGCTTACAAGTCGGCCAAGACTGAGGCTCAGACTGAACACAAGGAGGACGTCAAGATGAGGGATCTCTGAGACTCTTTGACCTCTTCTTCATTCACTTTTCTCGCATTTGTCGTTATTTCCTCCTCGCATATACATTCTATTGATCTTTAGACTAGAGATACACTTGTATAGACTTACACTTCTCACTTCTCTCACTATTCGGAGGGAGGTGTTCTTCGCAATGCTATAGAACCCTCCTTAATCCCATTCTTTTCTTCGCGGGAATCCGAGGCACTTGAGAGGGGAGGGCAACACTTCTGGATGAGACTGGCTTGAGATTCTTTAGCTCACTATCAGATCAGTGAAGTTTTGCCAAATTCGACTCCGCGAAAAATCTCCAATGAATTTCTGCGAGTCGCTCGTTTCTTCTTCCACCTCTCACGCTCTGCTGCCCCAATCCCAGTACAACAACTAGCCAGTCAATCTCTTCATAATCAGGCTTCAATGCACTCAATCATCTAAACTTTCCCCTCTCTTTCTCCCTCACTCGCAATCCTTCATCCTCATGAACTCTTCAACTCCCGCACTAGGAGAAGATTCTGAACCCGAGATGCCTGCCTTCAGCTCTACCTCGACACTCCTCAATCACACGATCCCACCATTCTACGCGTGTTATCTACTTCGTTCATTCAACCCAAAACGAGGTGGGACTTACATCGGGAGTACTCCCGACCCTCCTAGAAGGTACAAACAACATCAAGGAGAGATCAAAGGTGTGAGTGCTCTCCAGCTGAGCTTCTCTCCTGAATCCTGAAACTGATCTTTTTGAAAGTGCGATTCCATCAGGGTGCATTCAAGACCAAGTTGAAGCGACCATGGGAGATGGAGTTGATCGTTCATGGGTTCCCTACCAAGTTACAAGCACTCCAATTCGAATGGGCATGGCAAAATCCTCAATCTTCTCGATTACTTCATTCCGCTCAAACTGCATCCTCTGCACCTACGACCTCGAAAGCAACTCTCAAACTCGCATCTAAACCCGTCGCTCAATTCCCACGATCAGCAGCTTCAAACAAACCGTTGACGAAACTACAAGTTCTTCAATACATGTTAACTGTTCCACCTTGGAGGTCGTTTAACCTTTCAGTCACTTGCTTCTCGAGCGACTCAAAGGGATGGTGGGATACTGCGAGGAGATTGGGACCTGTAGTGAGGACGGAAGCCGGTGCGAGGAAGTGGGAGAAGGATAGGAAGAAGGAAGGAAGGGAGAACGAGGATCCTTGGGGAGAAGAGAGGAGTGAATGGCTGAATCGAGTACAGCTTGATGTGAGAGTCGAGGGTGTCGATGGGAAGAGACTCGTGAGAATGGGAGAGAAGGAAGAAGGGGATGAGGGAGGGAGAATTCGAGTCGATGATGGTGAGGCGCGATTTCTCGAGCAATCTCTGAAGCGATCCACTGATTCGGCAAAGCTCCATCCTCACAGATGTGTTCTTTGGATCTCACTGGGACAAGTGGTCAACATCAATTGCATCGAATCCGAAACCAGATTGTCAAGTTTGCCGAAAATCTATTGATGTCGAGGTAAGCTCTTGTCCTTCGTGTCTTCCCTCGCTCTCACTGACCCGTATGTGCACTGTAGAACCACCTTTCTTTCTTTCTCTGCACTTCCCCTTCGAACGGCTCTCCATTCCCTTGCACCGCTCATTTTCACCTCCCCTGTCTCGCATCACACTTCCTCTCCTCTTTCTCTAACGCTCTACCCGTCTCCACCGCTCCCGCCTCAACGAACGCCGCTCCTCTGCTTCCGACAATCGGCAGTTGTCCAGCTTGCAAATCGACTTTACACTGGAGCGATCTCGTTCGAGGATCGTATCGAAGGAAAGAGGAGATCGACGGATCCAGGAAGAAACGAAGATTCGAGAAAGGAACGAGGGCGAAAGAGCTTGCGGCGTTGGCGGGAGATGAGGAACCTGTGACTGAGGGGAGAAAGAAACGAGCGAGAGGGAAAGGGAAAGCGAAGGCTATCGAGAGTGAGGAGGAGGAAGACGATCGAGTGGTATCGGATGGAGAGGCGGAAGAGGAACAGGAACGATCTTGGGCTCGAATGACTGCTGCCGAAGGAGCTCTCGAGGGAGAAGGTTCAAATTCTGGTGGAGAAAGCTCAGACGATCTACTCCCGCCGCCTCCTCCAGTCGTCAAGAAACCGAAGAAGAAGGTTGCAGTTGGAGAAGTCCCTCCTCCTGCTCAAACCAGCGCATCTACCTCAAGAAGAGGTCGTAAACCCGCAAATCCTCCTCAGCCTCTCCTAACTTCCGCACTCGCTTCGACAAAGTCCTCAGCAGTCGCTTCCTCTCGTCTACGCACAACAACGAAACCCAAGAAATCGACTTCGACTCGCAAGACTTCACCACCTTCAGAACGCAAAGCTTCGCCTATCGCAAACGATCTCGACTCGGATCCAGACGATCTGCCTGACCCAAAGACGCTTGGGATGGGCAAGGAAGGGAAGAAGGGGAAGAAGAAGGTGGAGAAACAGATTGAATATGTCGAATTGTCGGATTGAGAAAGGGAGAGGTCTCGCTGGATATTGATGCGTACTCTCCAAGCTGTTGTTGTAGTACTGATCAGTGTCGCTCTTCTCGTCAGTCTCGAGAGAGCGATCGGACTTTCCGCGGTGCGAGAAGTGCCAACTTTTTCTCTCCTCCTCTCCTCTTTCTCTTTCCTACGCTTCACTCTCTCACTTCTGTCGCTCGAATCTCTCAGTCTCAACTCCACCATACTCAAGCACTCTCAACATGTCCACCTCGACTTCTACCGCTCCTCCCTCGGCTTTAGGAGAATGCGTTGTTTGTGGGAAAGAGGCATCAACTCGCTGTTCAAAGTGCCTTCAAGGTGGAGTGAATTGGATGTTCTTTTGCTCACCAGAACATCAGCAGCTCGTGAGTCGCGCCCTGCAAGTCGATCGAGTTCAGACTGACCCTTGAATATCGTCCTCCCTTTCTTCGCAGATCTGGTCCGTTCACAAGCGCGTGTGCGGTGGACCTTTCAAGTGGCCTGCACTCAAAGATCAAGAGAGAGACGAGATGATTCGATTGAGCTCGTATTCAATCCCGAATTCAACTGGCTCGTACAGTACTGGGTTAGAGTCAATGGAGGATCTCCCTCCCAGCACTCCGGGTGATGATCCCAACGATCCCGACGCTTTCACTGCTCAAAACTTGTTCGCCGTGAGCTCAGCAATTTCCTGTTCATCTGTCAAAGGTTCGCGTACTCACTCGCGACTCCTTCGTCCAGATTATTCTCGGAGTTCTTCAGGAGAAGGATGTCGTGCATTCAGCCAAAGCTCAAGGTCACCTCGTTTGTAACCGTGCTCAAGCCTTCGCCGTCAAGACTACCGTCAACAGTGTTCAGAACAAACGCTCGTACTCCGATTTCCACAGGCTTCTCGCTGTCGATCCTTTCGGCTTCCTCGCCTACTCTCAGCTCCGCTATATCCCTCAAGTGTGGAGTTACTCAAACGAAACGTGGTACGAAGACTTCCAAGGTCGCATGTTGAACCTCGTCGGAACTTTCAAGGTCGTTCAGAAATTCGTCGCACCCACCGATCAAGTCGCGCTACAACGCTGGATGACCTATGTCGCTCACACGGTCAACGAGATCCTCGTCCTCGCTCGAAACGTCATCAAACAGGTCGATTACGGTCAAGCCAAAGTAATAGTTGAAGTTTACCTTCCTGCTCTTTTGGGGGAGTGCGGAATGGAGCTCGCTTTTGCGGGAGACGACATGCCGAAATGGAACGTACTCGAGAGTCACATGACGCTGAACACCACGGAGCTTGTACTCAGGGGTGTCACTGCCGAGGAAATCAGAATTGTCGCTAGTGAACAAGCTTGAAGAAATGAGCAATGAACGCTTTTCCCGCTTAAGCTTGTCGTTGAAACGATGAGAATCAACACATCTCAAGGAGTATGCGAAGCTGTTCGGGAGCGTCAGCGCGAGAGAAAGGAGAGCTGCTATTTTCGCGATCTCGGAGGACTATTACCGATTGCGACGTGAACGAGAGTTAACAAAAGGAGAAAATAGTGGGATCAAGTAGCACAATATGACACTTCACATAAGGAAACGACCCAATCCCAATATCTGGAACGATCTCTCCTCCTCGCTCAATCAATTCTCCATTTCCCCTCCTTCTCCTCCTTTCCTCCCTTTCCCTTCTTCTCCCCCCTCTCCATTCCACCCAATTCGACCGCGTACCCAATAGCGACCCTCACGTACTCGACGATATGCTCAAACGAGTACCCTTCCAAACTCGTCGTATCTTGCATAGAATGCATGCTGTTCATCCCTCCCAAACTCTCATCAGCTCTCGAAACGACAGAGAGAGGAGAGAATGGAGAAAGAGAAGAGAAGGGAGAGAGAAGAGAGAGAAGGGCTTACCGTGGGTTCGAATCAGCGAATTGCCCTTCTGCCAAACAAGTCGAAGGATATCCAGCTTTCGTGAACGAAGCAAAGTCGGAACATCCAAACCCACATTGCGTTTCGACTACTCACTATTGTCAGCTAGAGTGAGAAAATGAGAGGGAGAGAGAAAACGTACCATAAGGAATCGTTGCGTATTCGTTGATTAAGAGTTTCATGAATTCTACCAAATCGAGGTTGACTCCATCGGTTATGACTCCTATCGCTGGAGTTGTACCGGGCTTTACATAAGCTACTACATCCCTGTGTGTTCCCTTTTCACCTCTCTCAGTGACAATCCGATGAAAAAAGACTGCGAGTGAGTGAAAGAACGTACATATGGAATAAACCTTTCACTTTCTTCCCTTGCTCAGCGTACTCCGTAGCTACTTCTCCAGATCCGAGTAACCCTCCTTCCTCTGCACTGAAGAAAGCGAATTTGACTGTATTCGAACTGAGCTCGAACTTGTGTTTGAGGAATCGAGTGAAGGTTTCGAGCAAGTGACGGACCTCGACGTCGGCGCCTGGAGCGGAAAGGTAAGGGACGGCGTTCATTGAATGCTGAGAAACGGGAAATACTGGGTGAGTAAGAGACCACGGGAAAGGAAGAGCAAGGAGGAGAGACGAACTGAATGAACGCGCAACATGACCACTTGATCAGCGCGATTTGCTGCTCTGATCTTCAACGTTCGAATGGAGTAAACGAAATCGAGTAGAAGAAGAGGGGAGAGCGAGAGGTGATGCCATGCGAAAGGTGGGAGGATGAGGAAGTCGAGACGAAATCAACGAGGCGATACGGTGGTATTTCTTCCTCCTATCTCATGTTTGTTGCCTCGTAATGCATGCTCAGTCGCTATCCTCGAATGCTTGATCATTTGAAAGAGGTTGAATGTTGAAAGAAGGTGTGAATCAGCGAGGGAGATTTGGAGAGCTATCGCGCGAGTCCTAGGGTAAGCTAGAGGTATTAATGTTACTTCATCTTGATCATCTGAGCCTGCATCTGAAGTGGGTGGAAGATGAGAGCGAAGAGAAGGTGAGTGAGCAAAGTTGGTTTCTTACCATTCACACGACATTCGAACTCAGCTAGATCCAGCATAGGACAGCTCAGAGATTTCAAGAGACCACACCTCAAGTACTCCCCAACCTCCGTCCTCAAATAGAGACTCGGAGTCGACCCTTGACGCAACTCGCCTCCACTTGAACTCGACTCGAACAGCCGCATCCAGCCTCCTAGCTAGCTTCGTGAGGACTATTCAGCTACCTATATCCTCTGTACTCAGGTCGAGCTGATCAATGGATGTTTGCAGTTCCCTTCTTCTCCTCTCGCTTCTCTCGACCAATTCCGATCCGTGAGACTCACCTCTGCCTTCTTGACCTGTTGTGATGTAGTTGACCACCTTGCTATCCACAGTCTCTCCCTCCCTCGACCATGCCGATTCCTTCACTTCCCCTCGAAATCGTCGGTGAGATCGCTTCTCACCTTCGCGCTGCTCCACTCGACGACACACACGATGCTGTCAGAGCCGGGCAAACGCTTTCACTCGTCTGTCGATCTTGGTACCCGTTGGGACAGGCTCTGCGCTGGAGGACGGTCGACAGCGAAATCGACACTATCGCTTCCCTCGACGTCCACTTCAGGTTGTACCCGCACCTGTCTCGGCTCGTACACGGATTTGTACAAACAGCACCAGCACCCGAAGATTTTACGGAGGAGGAGGACCCGGAACTAGCAGCGACCTTCGAGATTTTGGCAAAATTGATTTCCTCCTTGACCCATGTCACTTTCATTAGTGTCGCGGAAGTTGCCCATGTCGATCTGCACCATGTCTTGAAGGCTGCCTCAAGTTTGCCTCGGCTCGATGTGTTTTCGGTTCTCGTAACGCGCAAAACGATCTGGACGTCCCAACTCGCGTCCGTTCTCGCCAATGGTTTCAAATCCCTTCGCTCGTTCTACTTTCAGACCACGAGGCTTTCCCCGACAGAGGAATGGAATGACTCAGTTGTGACGAGACCGACGCCATTGCAGCTTACGAACCTACGACTCGCATGGAGGAGCGTCCCTACCGTCACTCCTCGACTTCTGGAATCATTCCTCTCCTGCATCAACCCAACTACGGTGGAAACCTGTGAGGCGATTGGATCATGTGCTAGCCGAACAACCTTCTCGTGGCTGGAGACCTGTTCGAACCTTCGATTGTTAGATGTATATGTCAGACCTCGAGACGCCGAGCTCAGCATCAACGAACTTATCGACTATCTACCCCGGATGACCAATCTACGAAAGCTCACCTTAGTGATCAACAAGCCAGACACCTTCACCCCGTTCCCGACTTCCATCGTTTCGCTTCTCTCTGCCTTACCTTCCAACCTTCGCTTCATCGACGCAAGTACATTCATCTTCTCCGATGGCGACGCATTCCCTCATCAGCAACTCTCTCAGGTAGGACGCAAGCTTCGCTACCTTCTCTACAAAAGTCCGTCACTCGCAACAATGTTACTCTGGCAGCCTTACGACGATCGGAGCCAATGGTTCCGCCATTCATCTCCAGGGTCTAGCTCTTGAGTCGTATCATTCATAGTGTGAGTCGACTTCTGCCTGCCTTCCCTCTCTCTCACATACTGAATCTTGGTGTTCGTTCATAGTATTTCATCTTTATTTCCGCCCAAACACGCCTCCCATTCCCCCTCTCTCCAAGCCCAACCCTCTCGCCGCTCTATCTGACCCTTTCCATCCCTCTGCAATCTTCCCACCGCTTCTTCCCTCGACCTTGCCTCAAAGTCCTCCCTCTCGAAATCTCGCCTCAGCGCACCTCTCCCCCCTCCCCTCCTTCTTCCCTTCGATTTTGCCTTCCTTCCTTTCTCTTGAAGCAAATACGATGACGGAGTAAAAAGTAGCGAGGATTTAACGATAGCGGAAGAAGGGAAAGTAAGGGAACTCGGGGCAATGTAGAGAAAGTGAAATTAGACATCGGGAGTTCTCGCTTTTTACCTGTCTCCAGCCTCAATCGAGAGAGTCATCTAAGATCAAAACTACGTCGTCGTCGTCTCCATCAAATCGACCGGACTTTCCGCGGTGCAAGAATTGCCAACTTTTCCTCTTTCTCTCTTCTCCTCTTTCTCTTTCTCCCGCCTTCCCTTCGCTTTCTCACTTCTCATCCTCAATCCTCTTGATCTCGACTCCAGCGACTTCTTCGACTCTCAGCATGTCCACCTCTACCTCTCCCGCTTCTCCCTCGCCACTCGGAGAGTGTGTTGTTTGTGGGAAAGAATCATCAACTCGCTGTTCGAGCTGTGCAAAGGGTGGAGTCGATTGGATGTTCTTCTGCTCGAGAGACCATCAGAAGCTCGTGAGCAGCGCTACTTCTGCCCCGGATTATGGAGTCTCGTTGACAGTTTCCAATCTTCTCAAACTTCTTCCTCTATGAACAGATCTGGTCCGTACACAAACGAGTCTGTGGAGCACCGTTCAAATGGCCCCTCTTGAAGAAACGAGAAAGAGAAGAGAGCACCGAATTAAGCTCGAAATCGATGCAGTCCTCGAGCGGCAACACGAATTGGTTAGACACCTTCAAAGAACTTGGGGCTCGCGCACCGGGAGCTTCTGAGAGCCTCTTCAAGGTGCGCTCCTCCGATTCCCATTTGAGGGAGATCGACGAACAAACCACAAAAATCGTTTCGTTGGATTCGAACAGGTTGCGACAGATGCGCTCGGAGGCGAAGGTACTTTCAATCTGGCCAGCGAGGGACTTCAGTGTTTACATCGCGCTGGCCTCTTCGGTGTTCGATCTCATTCGGGTGTTTACTTCGGGAAAGGTCCGAATCGTCAAGAGCTTCAAAAGCTTATCGCAACGGATCCTTTCGGCTTCCACGCTACCGTCCAACTCCGCTATATCCCCTGGTTGGAGAACTTCCTCGAAGCTGAATGGTACTCTGATCTTCAGCACCGAATTGTCGTCGCTATCGCGGTCCTCATCTCCTTTCAACGCTCGATGCCGACGAACGATGTCGAAGTTGCTCTCGAGTCCGGACACATACTCACTTACGCTGTCAACAAGATTTCGGATCACACTCGCTCTACTATCGAGGTCTCGGATCCGCAGGAGGCAAAGGTGATCCGCGCAGATTTCATTCCCGGCCTCCTCTTGCAGTCGGGCTTGGAGATCAGCGAAGAGAAAGCGTAATCGGAACAGTAGCAGGATGTATCGAACTTGTCAGGTCGTTCTAGGAAACGATGTACTGTACAGAGTCTGATTCGAGTGCTTTGACCTTGAGGGATTTTGATGATGATGAAAAAACCACGCTTTTCTGTTCACTCTCTGGTTCCTCACTACTCGAGAGAGACGCGCAAGCTCAACGGACAAGCGCGATCAAATAGCACGATATACAGAAACGATTCAGATCAACGCATTGCTCCCACTCACTCACTCCATTCTCCATTTCCCCTCCTTCTCCTCCGTTCCTCCCTTCCCTCTCTTCTCCCCCCTCTCCATTCCACCCAGCTCGACCGCGTACCCAATAGCAACTCTCACGTACTCGACGATATGCTCAAACGAGTATCCTTCTAAATTCGGCGTATCTTGCATCGAATGCATGCTGTTCATTCCTCAAGCCCTCATCAGCTCTTTAATCAACAGAGAGAGGAGAGAGAGAAGAGAGCGAAGGAAACTTACTGTGGGTTCGAATCCGCAAATTTCCCTTCTGCCAAACAAGTCGAAGGATAACCTGCTTTCGTGAACGAAGCAAAGTCTGAACATCCGTAACCGCAACTCGTCTCGACTGCTCACCATCGTCAGCTCAAGTGGGAAAGAGGAGAGGAAGAGAGAAAAAAACGAACCATAAGGAATTGTCGCAAATTCGTTGATCAAAAGTTTCATGAATTCGACTAGCTCGAGGTTGACTCCATCTGTTATGACTCCTATCGCCGGTGTTGTACCAGGTTTGACATAAGCTACTACATCCCTGTGTGTTCCCTTTTCACCTCTTTCAGTGACAATCCGATGAAAAAAGACTGCGAGTGAGTGAAAGAACGTACATATGGAATAACCCTTTGACCTTCTTCCCCTGCTCAGCGTACTCCTTGGCTACTTCTCCAGAGCCAAGTAGTCCTCCTTCCTCAGCACTGAAGAAAGCGAATTCGATCGCGTTTGTGGTGGGCTCGAATTTGTGAGTGAGGAGTTGAGTGAACGTTTGAATGAGGGTGACGGTGCCTGATGCATCATCGTCTGCACCTGGAGCGGGAAGGAAAGGAAGGGAATTGGTCGAATCCTATAACGTCGCAAAAATGTGAGCGACAAAAGTGAACGAAGAGGAGAGGATGAACGGTTACTTGATGAGCGCTCAACATGACTACCTCTTTTGAATAGTTCGAGTTCTTGGGTTCCCACCTAACGATGACAGTCCTTTGCTCCCAATTCGAATGTTTGAATTCCCTAAAACTAACCCTCGCACTCGGGTTCAATTCGTGATGTAACTCTTTCAGGTGGTTCAGGAGGAAAAGTTGGGATTCTCGACCGGTTTGAGAGCGGTAGTAACGAGTACGGAAGGATGTGAAGGAGGATAAGAAGGATTTCATCGAAGGAATCGAGATTTGTTTGAAGAGGGGAGAGAGGGATGAGAGGTTGTGGGAGAGGTGGGAGGGATAGGAGGGCGAGGAGAAAGAGACGGGAGGGAGAGGATCGGTGACGTCGACATAGCGGATCCCGAGGAGAGTGAGGAGAGACTTGGATCCTTCTGTTAGAGTGAACGAGACGCCTGGGATGATGCCGTCTCGGATCGTGACGATGCGAGGTTCATCGTATGTCGAGATATGCTCTTTCAGTTGAGAGAAGTGGTCCAAGGGGAGTTGGGAAAGAGCTGTGTGGAGTTGGGAAGAGAGGGAAGCGGGGAAATCGGAGGGGACGAGAGAAGACAAGGGGGAGGAGAAAGGGAGTTGGGCAGCTTGAGGGAGGGCTAGTACTGTGGATAGTAGACTCAGCAGTATAGTAGGCGAGAGTAAGAGCATCTTCGAGAGTGTATGGCAGGAAAGAGAGGGCGAAAGGAGCGACGACGACAACGACTTGACTCTCAATCATCTACTCAATTATCTCAGTACACACCTAAAGATCAACACAGCCCGTCAAGTGAACCTCACCACCTCTCCTTGAGACGTTCGACCGCTGCTTCCTCCTTCTTCTCGCTCCTCCTTTTTCATCAATAACAACTATCAATCTCGCTCTAACCACCTCGACGACACCTCGTATAGTAGGTACCATTCACTGTAAGTCCACTCCATATCCCTCTCACTGTCTCCCCGCTTTCAGAAGGAAATTATCGCGTCCTTTTAGGGTCAATCAACTCACACGCCTCTTCCCTCTCTCCCTTACTCCCCTTAGCTCCCAATGGCACAATCTAATCAACTACAAGTGCAACAACGTAATCAACAAGTAACAAGGAATCGTCTACCTTCACTAGCTGAAGTTCTCAGAAGGAGTGAGCAGATTCGTCCTTTCTGACCTACCTCTCAATAGAGCTGACGGTAGGAGGAGTTATCTGTCCACAGATACGAGGCCACCAGTAGATTTGTACTGCTACTACTTGTTCTTGCAGAGGGAGGGAAGTGAAGATAGTTTGGATTTCTGGTTGGATGTTCAACAGCATGAGAACTTGTGTAAGCGGGAACTCAGCAGCGCATCATTCCCATCACCGCGAGACTCATTGGTTGATGTTGTTCCCACTTCAGGTCGAGCGTACTTCAAAGATTTGAGGAAATCAGGTCGACAAGTGAAACAAGATTGGCCTCAATATCATCAACTCGCTCGAACACGCGGATCTATCTACGGCAACGTGACCGGAATCCGTCGAGGAGATTCTTCAGAAACTTCCAATGATAGTCAACAATCTTCCCCTCGACGCGGAGGTGGAGGAGGAGGTACAGTCGAAGAACGAGAACGTTACGAACATGAACAAGATCTAGCTCAACACCAACTACAACAAGAACAAGATCACGCTCGACTCTCAGTAGATGATCAACA
>Ga0308170_10002145_pt1 | contig 17375 bp, 21 predicted proteins | sample PhyBR2_2_FD_202136 | JGI IMG/M metagenome (GOLD analysis project Ga0308170, IMG submission 202136) | Phyllosphere microbial communities from UC Gill Tract Community Farm, Albany, California, United States - DLSLSB.R2 | ecosystem: Host-associated > Plants > Phyllosphere > Unclassified | place... | reverse complement strand
ATCGAGAACCTTACTTCCAACATCGTTTCTTTCGAAAGTACTACACGAAAAGAAGAGAGAGAGAGGAAAGGAGAGTACGTAAAAGAGAGAGAGCAACATACAGAATGACTAGCACACAACGACGAGAAGATTACAAGCTGAACAAGAAAGCGAGATCTTCGGGAGAGAGACGTCCCATCGCTTTATCGTCGTCTCCCAAAGCTGATGCAGCGAGATTCTCCTTCTTCTTCTGGAGTTCGAGGATACGAGATTCAATACTGTTCTCGATGACGAGGCGAGTGACTTTGATTGGGCGATCTATAGAGCGAAGAGGGGAGTCAGTTATGAGAACTTGCGAAACGACGACGACGACGATCTTCCTCCACCCCATCTCTCCTACTTCCTGTGCGACAGAGATAGAAAGAGTATACTTACGTTGTCCGAGCCGATGGCAGCGATCCATCGCTTGTAGTTCGACAGCAGCTAGAAAAGAGAAAACGGAAAAGCGGGAAAATCACAAGATCAAGTCAGTTTCAACATCAGCGATCGATGAACAGCTCGATGCTCACGGTTCCACCACGGATCAAGCAGCACTACCCTCGAGGCCTCGACTAGATTGAGTGCGACACCTGTAGGAGGCGAAAGAAAGGGAAAAAGGGGGAAAGAAATCGAAAAAGTCAGCTTGCGTCGCGGTACCCGCGACGAGACGACAACCGAGCGACGTACCACCTGCCTTGAGCGAAATCAAGAAAACAGTGACCTCGGGATTGTTGGTGAAGTGTTTGATCGTGTTATCGCGAGCAGCTGGGGTCATCGAACCAGCAATTCGCACAAACTTGAAACCGCTGAGCTGAAGGCGACGAGCGACAAGGTCACTGTGTGATAGAAGACAACGTCAGCACGAGTGAGAGCCAGAGAGAAGAGGGAGACAAACAGCATCGTGGTGAATTGACTGAAAACGAGCGTTTTGAGGGTACGGTCTTCTGAGCGAGTCTTTGAGAGCTCTTCGAGCAAAGCTTCAATCTTGGTACTCGTGCGAGCTTTCGTAGGATCGAGACGCGAGAGGAATCCTTGACGACCAGTGTCGTCAACTTCGATAGCATCTTGATCAAGATCGACCTGATAGGTAGCGACAATGTCAGCGAGAGACTGAGAGAGCATAGACAGAGTGGCGCACGGTGAGAGGAGAGTGACAAGCAGGGCATTCAGGTTTGAATTCGATAGCTGTTTCGAGGTATTGACGAATGCACTCTCGCTGCAAGAGTCAAGAGGTCAGCGACGGCAGCTATAGATCGAAAACAGTAGACTCACACAGAAGATATGACGACAAGCGGTTTTGACAGCGTCTTCAGCTTCATCGAGACAGAGACGACAAGTCAAGATTTCTTGAGGTACATCGGCGGGAGCATGCTGAACGGGTTGAGCAGTCTTTGATCTACAGGAGGGAGCTCAAGAATGAGCTCGTGAACACAATCGGGGAGAGATAGCTTACTTGACGACGAGATCAGGATGATCAGCCATTTGACGCATTCGAGTAATGAGCGTGAAAATGTTCGAATAGTTGTTCAAGACCTGTATTCAGGCGAGAAGTCAGCATGAGCGATCGATTGTAGAGCGAGGAGTTTGAGACATACAGTTCCCTCATCAGCGTAAGTATTGAATTTCCTCTTGACATCTTGGAACAAACTCTTGTACAGTTCCTCCTCTTCCTCCGTAAAGTAATCTTTCCTGACCTCGACGATCCGAGGTGGTAATCCGAGATCATCTGCACGCTCGACTTTGGTACGACGAAGCATGAGGCGTTGTAACAAGAGTCCTAGTTTCTCGAATGCTCGTTCTCCTTCTCCTGATGTAGCTCCTCCGAATTGAATCGGTTTCAAGACTTCGTGATTCCAGTAGCAGACGTGTTGCATTGCCGAGTGACCGCATTCCTATAAATCGTCACCAAAGCGAAATGAGCGATTCGTAGAGAAGAGGGAGGAACAGCGAGGAAGGGAGGACTAACGGTACAAGGACCTTTCGTACAAAGCCAATGAAGTGACTTGCAATCACATCGCTTGCAGTAGTAGTAAGCGTAGGGATCGGCACCGACGAAACGAATGAGCGAATAAAGCTCTCCGACTCGATTTTGAAGAGGAGTACCTGTCGAACGATCGAAAGTTAGCGAAATACAAGAACACTCTATAATGAGTGATGAGGGACGTACCAGACAAACACCAACGGAAGTGAGCACGAAGAGCGAAAGCAGCTTTGGCAGTGTTCGATTGACGATCTTTGATGTTGTGAGCTTCGTCGAGAATGACTCGATGCCTAGCGAAAGCATCGGAGTCAGCACACCCTACTTCTCAGACCGTGAAGAGATCAAGAAGCGTACCATTTGACTTTGTGAAGAATCGAATCCTCCTTCATCAATTTTCCTTTGCGAGTGAATCCTTTGTTCTCACGACGGAAGTTTGATTCCATAACAGCATCTGTACTCTCGACGGGTTCGAGAATCAGTAGGCGAATGGAACGCTCCGTGAAGCATTCGAACGTACAACTCGTCAAAACGACATCATACTTCTCCAATTCCTTTGCTTTCGTAATCCTATTCTGACCGTGAAAGACGAGCACCTTGAACCCTTCCGTGAACTTCTCGATCTCATTCTTCCATTGAATGATGGCGACCGTAGGAGCTAGAACGAGTGTCGAACCTTTCGGGTGCGAGGGAGACCAGTCGGAGAGGATGAGTGAAATCGTTTGAATCGTCTTTCCCATTCTGTAGAGCTCAATATCGCGTCAGCATCGTCAGATGGGGCAGATGGAGGAGGGAGGAAGCTTACCCCATTTCGTCGCAGAGGAAACCACCTTTGAAAGGACCTTGTTCTTGTTTAACCATCCAGTTCAACCCTTCCAATTGGAAAGGTAAGAGCTTCTGAGTGAGTCCGGTGGGTTGAATAGCTTTCTCGACGGTAGTGAGCGGTACTTTGCGAAGTTCGTCCCAGACACCTCGGAGGTCTTCGTGATTCGCGTTGAGGTAGAATGAAGTACGCTCGAACTGTGGATTGGGACTCAAGATCAACTTGTATACACCATTCCGAGATCTGTAGACCCAAACTCACATTGGTGAAATCCTTCATCATTTTCTTGTCATGTTTCGAAATGTGAGCACCTTTCCTCAACGGAACCTTGACCCTCTCCTTCTTCTGCCTCGCTTTCTCCTCTTTAACCTCTCTCGTATCCTTCTCCCTACCACCCGTAGTCTTTTTCTTCTTCTTCGGGACCTCCTCTTCATCCTCGACGATACTCATTTTCTCATCCTCACTTTCCTCCTCTTCCTTGATGTGATCCGATTCCTCCGCTTCTACTTCCTCTTCATCATACTCATCTTCCTCCTCATCTTCTGATCCATCAACTGTAGGAGGAGCGAAATCTGAAACGTCGTCTTCATCACTACTAGAATCATCCCTGATTACTCTGGCTTTCCCTTTCCCTTTGCGCGCTCTACTCGGAGTAGACCTTCCACTGCCCGATACTGAATCCACAGCTTTCCCCTTCCCCTTGAGCGCACGACTAACACTCTTCGCGACCTCTTTCCCATCCAAAGCTTTTCCCTTCCCCTTCCCTCCACCTTTACTCAATTTCCCTTTTAACCCTTTAGCTAAAGCCCTAGCTCTCGCAACTCCAGGATCACTAGTCTCTTCATCCAAATCCATTTCTACATCGTCCTCTGCACTCAGTTCTTCGAGTTCTTGTAATCCAACTTTGAATTCCTCTTGATCAGAAACTTCAGACTCAATAATCATCTTCCCTTTCCCCTTTCCTTTGTTCCTACTTCCACCACTTGACCTCGTGACGGGTTCTTCAGAATCGGATGCAGTGTCGGATAATTCGAGGAATTGATTCGCAGAGGAATTGGCGGATTCACTGAGTTTCTTCGTTGCTGCCATACTCGCTGACCTTCTTGGAGTACTACGAGATCTGTAGTATTTGAAGCGAGTCGTTTAGGGCGAGATTTGAATGAAGTTGCGAAAAAGATAGGAGAGAGTACGAAAGAGACGTCAGTGAGCATACACTCAACCGGCACTAACAAAACTCTAGAGGGTGAATAGATAGACCTACCCAGATCTACTACCCAAAGTAGGCCTCTTTGGTTTCTGTTCCTGATGCTTGATGTTCAATTCATCTTCCGCTTGATCTTCGGAATCACTGATCACTAATTCCTCTTCACTAGGTTTACCAGATTCATTCTGGATACTAGTTGATGCGGTTGAAGGTACTCTGATTGAGCGTGATGAGGAGTTAAATCGATTGGGAGGAGTTGGAAGAACTGATTCTGAATCGGATTCAACTGGTGAAGGAGAACCGGAGGAAGGGGCGATACGACGGCGAGGAGGCATAGCTCTTTCCTATTGAGCGGAGAGCGAGACTCGAGAGCGAGGTAGAGTGAGAAAGCGGAAAAAGCAAGTTGCCACTTTCTTCACTTCGCGACCTCGCATTTTTTGCAATGTCAAAATGGAATTCTCATTTCGCTTCAAACATTCCTTGACAAGTAGCTTCAACGTCCTCTATCTCCTTGGGTGCATTCGCGCTCAATACTATTGAATCGGCATGATCAGATCCGATATGAACTTCGTCCTCTATTCGAACTGAGAGGTTGTGGAACCCTTTCGGGAAATGAGAGAGCGGTGGGATATAAAGGCCTGGTTCAATCGTCTATACACACCGTCATCGAGTCAGCGAGAGAAGGGCGGAAACGAGAGAGAGAGAGAAACGAACGATAACCATTCCAGGTTTCAACCTGAATTCGCAAAACCAAGAACTCGATCAGTCACTCCTTGCGCTCTCGATCAAAAGAAAAGAAAGTTTGTGCGTACTTCTCATCCCTCCCGAAACTCATCGTGTCATGCAAATCGACTCCCAGGGGATGACCGACGAAATGCGGATAAACGATTCTCTCCAACTCTCCTCCTTTCAGGTTGAATCCGAGATCCCTCAGTTCCTCCCTTGTCAGATCTACAGAGATCTTGTGAAGTTGTTCCAAGGTGAGGTCGGAGGATTTTGAGGGGTCAAGACAGAGGGAGAGGAGGTGTCTGTGGATTCGAAGGACGGCGGAATAGAGGGATGATTGAGCTGTCGAGAACTTGCCGGAGGATGGGAAAGTACCTATGTAATCGGCGAGGGTGAGTACGACAGAGAGAGTGAGGAGGAAAAGGACGCACGAGTGATATCACTTGCGTAACCTCCATATTCACACCCTGCATCGAGCATGACTAAATCTCCTTCTTTCACAGGTTGATTGTTTGCGATGTAGTGTATTGTGAGAGCGTTTTGACCGGAAGCACAGACGGGTACATAGGCGGGTCGAGGGGAACCGAGAGAGGAAGTCGTGTGTTCGAATTGGGAGACTAGGGAGTTCTCAGTCAAGTTCCGTGATCGTTGCCCCCCTTCTCTGAATGATGTGCCACATAATCTCATGACCTGTATGTAGCCCGTCGTCAGTTCATCTTCTACAAGTGGTAGATAAGCAAAGGAGTTTTCTCGTACATCCGAATGTCCTTGACAGCTAATATCGGCAGCTCTCTTCATAACCCTAACTTCCGCCTCACTCTTGATCAGTCTCAATCTCTCCACTTCCCTCGCCCCATTCCTCACATCTTTCTTGCCCAAAATCTTCAGGATCCCATCTATATCATCCCCCTTGGATGTCGAAGGCAGTGAAAAGTAGTCAAAGAGTGATTTGGATGAGGAATTAGTCGAAGAAGTGCGAGTGCGACGAGATGAAAGGGAAGAAGCGGAGATGTTGGGGAGATCGATATAGATTGGTCCGCGAGTGATGTTGAGGAGGTCTTCGAGTCGTGAGGAGAACCATGCGATATCACAAGCCTACAAGCATCGTCACTTGAACGTGAGTAGGCTGTTGCAAGGAATCGAGACAGCAACTCACATCGTCCGCACCGAATACTTCGCAAACTCCATCAGTTCCCGATCTCGGTCCATTCCAACTCTCGTCGTAAGGGTCTTTCGGTCGGACAAACATGGTCATCTTGTATCCCTTTGACGAACTCGTCTTTTCTAATTGAGCGGAACGAAAGTATCGAGTCAGTTTCCGAGTTTTGCGTTTCAGAATCGAGTGCAAAGGAGGAACGAACGCAAGACGAGAACTGAATCTGGTTCCTCCCACCCTGTCAGATACCATAGATTCGACCGTTGTCTGAACTTGTAGCTATGTACAACGACGAACAGCGAGAATTCAGCGTCAAAAGCCAAGAGCGAATTCGCTCACACCTCATCGCTCGTCTCGTCCCAAATCCACAACATGCTTGACTCACAAGATATTCTGACTCATATATTGTACTTTCCCACCTGCAATGACCACGATCGCACCCTCTTCCAATCCAGTCATCAATTTCCTCCTCCTCTCTTCATACTCTTTCGCCTGAATGCCCGGTGTCAACTCTCCCTGACTGAGTAGATGTGGATGAGTTGAAGGTAAAGGTTGACCGTATTGTTTAGTTGGAGGGATGTAACCTGGTCGAGGTGGAGTTGAGGGATGTAATAAAGGTAAAGGAACTGAAGAGAAACATCGATGAGACCGTAGAACTGTTCGTAGAGGTATTCGCTGCATCTCTAGTGCAGTCTATAGTGAATCAGAGCAAGGTAGAGTGAGAGGTAAGAGTCGAAGATTGACTTCCTCCCTCTTTCATCTCGAACCAACCACTTCACAGCCAGTCAAGATGAACAACCTAATGATCCCATTATCAGAGCAATCAGAACAAGATCTAGCATTCATGGATGCAGCAATCGTCATGGTTCGTCTCTCCTCTCCCTCTGTTTCTCTTCCTCATCTAATTCTCGGTCTCTCTCCTTCCTCACCCCTCCCTTCCCTCGCGAATCAGGCAGAAGAAGCATTCACAGCCTCAGAGATCCCAGTAGGCTGTGTCCTAGTCCACGAAGGCCGCATCATCGCAAAAGGACGAAATCGAACCAACGAAGGTCGGAACGCAACCTTACACGCAGAGTTCGACGCACTCCGACACCTCCTACCAGATCGATCACATGTAGTCACTCCACAGCTCACTCGACCTTTCACGCCTCAAGAAGGGGAGAGGAAAGTTTGGGAGACTCCGTTAGAGGGTGTTGTACTTTATGTGACGGTAGAACCTTGTATCATGTGTGCGGCGGCGATGAGACAGGTAGGAATAGAGAAAGTCATTTATGGGTGCGGGAACGATAGGTTTGGTGGAACTGGTGGTGTACAATCTATTCATTCAGAGTTAGTTTCCCAGCTGTCTCTCGCTTTCTTGATTGGCTTACTCATTATTCTCTCTTTCAATGATTGTAGTACTCGATTACTGTACTCTCCACCTTATCCAGCTTACGGCAACTATCGACGAGAAGAAGCGATCATGTTACTCCGACGATTCTACTTGACTGAAAACACATCAGGTACTCTCTCTTCTCTTCTCCTATCGCTCCTCTTCCTTGCTGATCAGACTCTTACTTCCGACAGCGCCGAAACCGAAGAACAAGAAGAACCGAGTGTTGAAAGAAGATATCGAATCGGTTTCATCTACACCATTAAACTCGGATACACGGTCACCAGTCGCTACGCCTCCAATGCGATCACCATCAACTGGCTCAATCGCAACTATACCGACCTAGGGATCAAGAGCGAGGTGGAAAGGTTAAAAAACGTAGTCAGTGCGAAACGTTTATCGACCATTTCCTGTCAAAATTCTTCCCTCACCTCTCGATCCTCGCTTCACTCTGGGCTTCGCTTCTTCGATTCTACCTCTTCGCTTTTGTATCTCTCCCCTTATAACTTCTCGACAACTCCGGGCGGCATCCGCGGATGCATGTGGGAAGCTGCAGCAAAGTTCTCTCGTTCTCTTCCCTCCTACAGATCGCTCCGTCGTTCACCCTACATGCGGCCCTCACCTGTTCCCACAAGCTCACGCTCTCATTCTCCAAGTCTGTTCGACCGCGATAGGTTGAACGCTCTCGACCAAGTTTGGTTGACAACGAAAATGAATCGTAAGTTCTCCTTCCTTGTCTTGCCACGAGCGCTGACTCAGTCTACGATAATGGCGCACATAGTGAGATACAGTAAGCAATCTGATCGCGATACTTCGACGCCAAAAGCTGATATTCAGCGAACACAGAGGAGAAACTTTTCGAGGCTGCCTGCGAGACAAAGTACAATCATCACACCGTGCTCGATGAGCTTCATACTATCAGTGAAGATGCGGAAGATGCGCTGGATTATATAGGTATGTGTCTACTGTTCTCCGCTCGTTTTATCGACCTCGAGCTGACGATTTCCTGTCAAAAGTGCGGCGCTGTGCGAATGATCGAATCTTGAACGAGATCATTAGTCGATACGTCGTCGCTCTTCGCTATGGACCAACAAAAGCTTGCGTTAAAGCGATGAACCTGTTGCAAGAGGCGGTAAGTTCCTATTTTTTTGCTCTTTCTCGACGACTCGAGTCTGATTCGATCGAATGGAGAGCAGCATCGTCGAGAGGCCAAGACTGGTATGGAGCTCAGGAACTACATCTACGTTCATCAACAAGAATTGAGCGTACACAGAGTGGAGATGGAAGAAGCAGGAATTTGGCCGACCTTCGAAGACGAATCACCTTTTTGGTTCGAGCGTGAGTGCTACCTGCGTACCCGCGAGACTTCGGGCTTACTGATCTGACATTCCTTCTTTGTGCAGTCGGTCAAGGTAGCTTTGCTCTCTCCCTCGAGGCCGAAGAAACAAGCTCACGTCTCTGGTCGTCAAGCGTGTCACAATTTTCTGCTCCATTTCGTTGATCCAGACACCCACACGAGAAATCTGAAGGGAGAACTCCTCTGGCACTATCAACGAGAGCTAGTGCAGCTAGACGGTACGTTTTTTCGAGTTCAGTTGCTCTATCACCGATTCCAACGTTGACGAGGACAGTGCAGCTATCGCACCGGACGACTCTGAGAAGCAATGCCGCAAGTATAGCCCAGCTCTACTAGTCATGGCTTTGAGTGACTCGGGACAAGACATGATTCGAGATATCCGAATCTTGCGAACGCTGGTTGCGGCTCGACCTGTCGAGGAAGGTTCGAACCCTTGCGACTTTCTCAACCTCCCTCACGACTTCCTACCTCACGAAAGCGGTCTTCGTAACGCTATCGCTGCCGTCGCGGGAAAGTACGGCACACTTTTGGGTTTGGAGAAAGATCTGAATCTCCCATTCAAATCGTCTCCGTATCGGCCTCGCCTTCGTTAGGTTTGTGTTGCCCTTTTCCGATATATCCCTGTTCTCTCACTCAACTCTCACTCTTATACTCAATAGTTTCTGCTTATTTGTCGGTATTTACTGTCCTGTGTCTCTTTGAACGCTGGCTTCTCTGATCAGACGTGCTGTAAGAAGAGAAAGAGAGAGAATGGCAACGTCGGCTCTGTCAAAGAATGGCTCGAACGGTCATCGTGAACCAGTCGGAAATTTGCCTTCGCAACTCCGGTTAAAGACGCGAGGGCAAACGTGGGATCAGCTGGAACAGGAGGTTTAATCGATAGGCCCGTGCAATTGTAAGAAGCGTGAGCACTTTCGGTCCATCGAGGCGGACTTCGGTGACCGTAAGGTTTGCTGCTGTCTCTTACCGCTGTTACCTTTCGAGAAAAGGCTCTCTATCTTCACCTCTTTCTCCTACTTCTTTCACTATCGCCTGCCGACTCGAGCAGTAATTGCACTCATGAGTAGCTCCAACGAAGAACACAATCTAAAGGCGAGTCTTGCAAAGGACATCAAGAAAGTAAGCACGTTGAGGAAAAAAAGTGAGGGCTCCCGTTTGATCTTCAATGAGTGATGTACTGATAGGGCAATTGATTGATCAGTGAATACTAGTAAGCAATTGACCAGCTCGAGTCTCCCGGATATCACTGACGAACTCATTACATCGCGCGAATTCAGGCGGTGAAGCAAGCGAGCGTATTGGCCACGAGTCGTTCGACGAGCATCGTACTGTCCTTGGCGAGCTACGCTCGATCAGAGATCAAGCCCAGGAATTGGCTCCTATGTTGTGCTGTGAGTAGCATGAACTCGAGCATAGACTCCTCAGTTGATTGCGATTCTTGAACTAGTGAGCAATAGGAAGCTTTCTGCAAGCGACGAGCGCAAGTGTGAACATGTCATCCGACGTTATCAGCACTTCCTCAGTACGAGTCAAGGACAGTCCTACACGGAGAGTTTGATCGAGTTTGACAAAGCCGTAATTTTGCACTCTGTCTCGTCGCTTCTATAGGTCTTCTGACGACGTCATACACTACAGAAGCTCACATATCTTCGTAAGAGCTTTTCACCTCGAAGACAAGCGCGACCTTCTCGAGCAGGAGAGACCCACATACAACTTTCGACCTCTCTTCACCGAAGGACCTGGCGAAAGCTTCTGGGATCAGCGTGAGTAAAGACTTCCTGTATCTGCGCTTGCAGCTCATGATCATATCCTTCTCTCATATGCAGTTGGTCGTGCTTGCAAAAGCTTCCTCGATGGCCCGCAGGACGACATCGAGGAGGACAACGAAGTTTACGCCAACTTGATGGAGAAGGCCAAGTTGGCCTCGAATACTCCGCGCAATCGATACGTTTCCATCTTTTACGCTTGTAAGCAACGGTTACCGCTGTATTTCGATCATTGATACACAGCTGAAAAATGCATTGCCGCTAGTCGAGCTGTTGAACCGATTTCTCAGTGTGAATGAGCAAGAAGCCTCTCGTACGCTTCATGATCAAGTGTTGTCCTTATCTCATGCCGGTCGTCACTTGATAAAATACTATACCCTGATCGAAGGAATTGTGAGTCGAGCTTTCAAGCTTTCACTACTTTCGAGCGATGGTTTGAGGCTCACAGATTCTACTGCTCTACACAAACCAGGTCAAAGCTGCTCCAGAGCCAGAGCTGGACGGGGAGAGGTACCCTATCATCGATCATCCTGACGACTTCCTTCGATTGGATGTGGAAAAGGCACAGCTCAGACACCGTCCCGAATGGGCGCATGCGATTCAACAGGTTGCCACAAACTACGGGAAGTTGCTCAAATTCAATGCCTCAAGTAATGTTGTGCCCATGATTGAGCTCCCTCAACTCACGAATCGCAAAGAACGACTCTACCGCTCTCGCTCAAATTCTCCTGCGCGTTCGGCCTCAGAATTGCAGTAGATATGTCGAGTCCTTCTCTTTGCCTTTGTAACTCCAGATGCTGCCCCTTCCCTCTGTAGTTCCTAATCCTCCCAGTTGCGCTTCGTTTTGTTCCGTTTCTGCAAATTGACTCGTTTTATCCGTGCCATCAGCACCTACCATTCTCTTTGTCGACCAAACTGTTGAAGAGGAGAGTTTCGGTAGCGCTGATGCGAGACTCTCGCGAAGCTGTGAGCGGTCGAGCTGAATCCTCGACAAGCGGAGCAGGGACGGATCAAACACTATCCTCCGTAAAGAGCTATTCGGATTGCACTTGGAACTGTGCTGCCTAGATTCGAGGCTTGTCTGATCGAATAGATGTTAATATCGATCGCAGAAACGACAAAAATCGACACTCACCTACGACAGAGATCATTTCCCTTCCATTGCATCACCGTATACACTCCTGTACCATCTCCATAACCTGACTAAACGTTTCCCTCTCATTCACACTGATCCCGCTTTCCTCCTCGTCCTCCCTCTCGAGATCTCGCGATCGTTTCAATCCAATTCCGAGCACAACCGGTTTCACTTCCATTCCTTGTGTTTCTCTTGTCATCTTCTCAAAGAGGATTGCTGCTATTTGAGAGGCGTAGAGATCGTGGAGAGCTGATACGTGAGGAGAGGGAGGAACACCGAAGAGAGGGGAAAGAGTCGAGGAGGGATGAGGTGGTGGCAGAGAGGAGAGGGATGAAGAGTCGGAAGGAGAGGAGTGAGAGGGTAGAGCAGCGGGAAGTGTGGAAGGAGGAGGGGAAACTTGAATCTGCGAAACGAGAGAGGGTTCGACTCGATTTCCAAACGTCACGAAATGAGGCCGAGACTAACCATGCAGCCTATTCTTCCCAATTGTGACAAGATGACTAGGATCCTATCGTTGAATGATTGTATCATGAGATCTGTTTGAATTGAATGAATCAACCTGACTCGTTGAGCTGTTGGAACACCTTGAAGTTGCGGTGTTGGAGCTTCAGAGGGTTGTTGTCCTGGTTCTAGGTTCGCTACATCCAATAAACTAGCCATAGTTGTGAGAAGTGAAAGGTTTCAAGACAACTTTGGAGGATTCTTCATCTTTGATTCCGACTCTCACCTCGACAACAACTCGAGATGGTCAGCCGAAGAAGGAAACAACTCGCACCTTGTCCCTTGCAACCACCAACTGGACGAGGTCTTCTCGCTTTGGGATTGGAAGGATCAGCAAACAAACTTGGAGTTGGATTAATCCTCCACTCTCCCTCTTCAGATACAGCTACGAATGCGACAGGAGATCCAGGAACAGTTTCAATCTTGTCAAATATCAGGCATACCTACGTAACTCCACCGGGAGAGGGTTTCTTGCCGAGTGATACGGCGAGGCATCACAAACGATGGATCAACGAGGTTGTAGACAAGGCACTGAAGCAGGGAGGCGTAACGATGGAAGATGTAGATGTAGTGTGCTTCACGAAAGGTGAGTTCGATGAGCTGCGAAATCAGTCAGGTCGAGATTTGATTCGCTATACTCCTGCCGTCTCGCAGGTCCTGGAATGGGCGCACCTCTACAAACTGTGGCTCTCGTAGCTCGCACTCTCGCTCTCATGTACAATAAGCCAATGGTAGGCGTCAATCACTGCGTCGGTCGTGAGTTTCCCCTCTCCCTCTCATTCCTTGTTCCTTCGTTGCTCATTTCCTGTTGCTCTCCATAGATATCGAGACTGGACGATTGATCACGAACTCACCATCACCAATCGTACTCTACGTCTCGGGAGGTAATACTCAAGTTATCGCTTACTCTCAACAACGGTATCGAATCTTTGGAGAAACTCTCGATATCGCAGTCGGAAATTGTTTGGATCGGTACGGGTTTTCCTCTGACGGATTCGCTGTCGTAGATACTGAGTTCGCTGATGAAGATGTCGTACAGTTTCGCAAGGATCATCGGTCTGAGTAACGATCCCTCTCCTGGACAAAACATCGAAAACGAAGCTAAAAAGTGAGCTACTCTGCCCCTTCCCTTCTTTCCCGACGCCTCGACTGACTTCATTCTTGACTTGATAGGGGAAAACGACTGCTACCTTTACCTTACGCGACGAAAGGGATGGATATCATGTTAGGAGGAATTCTTCACGCTGTCGAAGCCTTCACACGAGATCCACGATTCCGACCAAACGGCTCGACATTATCGAACACAACACAGAAGAAGACGAAAGAGAATCCAGAGATGGTTGGACAAGAAGAGAGACGGAGGAGAGCAGAGGGAGAGGGACCTCAAGCTGCTTTACAAGATATTGGATTGTCACTCGATAAATCCACTTCGATCACTCCCACTACTTCGACTCTCCCTTCTGCCACTTCTTCGACCGAATCAACAATAATGAAGGAGGAAGGGGAAGCGGATATCATTACTCCCGCCGATTTGTGTTTCTCATTACAAGAACACATCTTCTCGATGCTGGTGGAGATCACGGAACGAGCGATGGCACATGCTGGAGGGAAGGAAGTGTTGATTGTAGGTGGAGTAGGTTGTAACAAGCGATTGCAGGAGATGATGGGAATCATGGCGGGAGAAAGAGGAGGAAGTATCTTTGCTACGGATGAAAGGTGAGTCTCGAACTTTCTTCAATCTTTCGTATATGGCGAAATATTGACCATCGATACCGAGGTTCAGGTTCTGTATCGATAACGGTATCATGATCGCTCATGCTGGATTATTGAGTTTCAGAATGGGTTACGTGACACCTCTCAATGAGACCGCTTGCACGCAGAGGTACGCATCGCTCTTCTCTGCTTGTCTGTCAGACCGGGAACTTACGCTCGATGCCGTTGAAACTTTGTAGATTCCGAACAGACGAGGTTTTAGTCAATTGGCGTGCTTAGCTCGATGACCTGCATGACCTCATTCCAGCGCACATTGCACCTCGACTTTCCTTCGAGTCTCCAAGCTTCACAGAGAGCGTCGGGAGGAGAGTGCTGGCTCGCCTTTAATGAAGAGCCCTCGAGAGAGTTCGATGTTGAGTCACGTGACAATTAATCGCGTCCTCCTTCCCTCCTTTCCTTTCCTTTTCCACCTTCAACTTGCCTCACACCGCTGCAGAGTACTGGCTGTCTTCTCGCGCTTTACTACGCTCACCTTCACCGCCGCGGTTTCACTCAACTCGTCTTCTCCACACGAACGGTGAGGAGCGGTCGGACGCGATTGACGCTAAAAAGGGGGGACCGTTACACCTTCTCCTGAGCTAGTGGACCTGGAGACAAGAGCCTCATAAACAAGAATCCTCTGTTTGCTTCTCTCTTCCTCCTCTGTCTCGTTGCGTTTCTTCCCTCGACAGTCCCTCCTTCAAAATGATTCTCTCGGCTTCTCCTTCCACCTCAAGTCACTCGTTCAGTTTATCGGTATACGTCACTCTTTTCACCGCTCTATTAGCAACTACTACACTCGCTTCAACTCATCAACCCAACTCTCACCACTCTTCTCAACCTTCTCGTTTCCCTAAGCCTGCTGGCAAACCTTTCAACCCCAAAGTCCCACTCACTCAACGAGGGAGCTACTTCAGAAGATTGAGGCAAGATGATGGAGTTGTCGATTTGTCTTCATTGAACTTTCAAGTAACTGTTGCTCGCAAGTGAGTTCAATCCAAAATCTCTTTATATCGAATCGTATCTCTCGCTGACTCGCAAAGGGCTTATAAATGAACAACAGCAAGATGCAAACTGGAGCTTACAAGTACTTCCGTCGTCAACATCATCGTTTACCAGGTTTCCACATCGCCGCTTCGACTGAAAGTTTTCTCGATTCCGTTTGGCACGAGATCAGTAACTCGAACGACGATCTCAAGTTGAACCTCAAGCGTCAACAGAACCCTTTGACCAACTATGACGACGGAGCGTAAGCTTTATTCCCTTCATCTCCTCGTCTACTTCTCTTAAGCGTTGTTTCGATCGATTTCTGTCGGTCACTTTCGCAAGGTGCTGATCATATCGATTCTTGCAACAGGTTGTGGGCTGGTTCAATCTCAGTTGGAACCCCTCCTCAAGAGGTGACCGTCTGCTTCGACACTGGGTCCGCCGATTTCTGGGTCGCCGATTCCTCCGTCGACGCTGGACTCTCTACCTACAACGTCAACGCTTCTTCGACCTCTCAACCGACAGAAGATCGTTTCGGTGTTCTCTACGGCGATGGAAGTAGTGTCATGGGTCCGCTCTTCCAAGATACGGTCAATGTCGCTGGACTCAAGGTCGAGAATGCTTGTAAGCTCCCTTACTCCTCCTCGGTGTGATCTCGAACAATGAACTCACAGATTTGATTACGCTAAGACGTCGCTGCTGCCACGACCGTCTCTCCTCAATTCTACAACGGAGATATCGACGGAATTGTCGGTCTCGCTTTCCCTGCGATCAGCAACTCTGGAGAAGATACCTTGTTTCAATCGCTTCAACGACAGAAGCTCGTCGATGGAAACCTCTACTCGTTCGAACTTGGCGATTCCGATGAAGGTGAACTTTACCTCGGAGGAACGGATCCTTCGCGATACGAGGGAGAGATCAACTATTCTCCTGTCACTCAGTTCGCCTGTGAGCTTCTCGCTCTCGCTCTTCTCACAATACAGCACTCATCTCTTTCTCTTCTTCACAGACTGGACGGTCGAGGGTAACGCTGGAGTCAACGGCAAGATCTCGAACACTGCCGCTCCGATGATCATGGATACCGGAACGACTCTCGTCATCGCACCTCCTGAACAAGCTACCGAATTCTACAAGAACGTCCCCTCTGCGAAGAAATGGAAAGATTCCTTCTACATCTACAAGTGCTCGGAAGAATGGGAAGCGACTTTCGAGTTCAACGGTCAACAGTTCACTGTCCCCAGCAAGTACACCAACCTCGGACTCACTGCAAAAGGTTCGGAATGGTGTGTCTCTGGAATCGCTTCGCAAGATATGGGTCTCGGCGATAACTGGCTTGTCGGAGGAGTCTTCTTGAGGTACGCTACTCTCTCGCTTTCGTTCTCGCCGCGCTGTCGCTGACGGCGAGCTATCATATTCGACAGAACCGTCTACTCTGTCTTCAACTTGGACAAGAACGCTGTCGGTTTCGCACCTCTCAAGGGTCGATCTTATGCCCCTTCGATTAGCTCATCTGCTGCCACCTCGTCGACTGCCGCCTCGTCGACTGCCGCCTCGACCTCTTCTACTTCCTCTTCCTCTACCTCGATCGCTGCCTCGACTTCGTCAACTTCGATCAGCTCCTCCATCAAGAGCTCGATTCCAATTTCTTCCTCACCCAGTTCGTCCCTCCCATCCTCCTCGATCTCAGCTATCCCTACCGCTTCTCCAAGGTCTTCGACTGGTACGCGCGGATCGACCACCACTTCTCGCACTCGTCGTGGATCTCCCCGACCGAGGTTCTCTCGAACGAAAACCTCTCTCTCGCCTTCCTCCACCCCTACCTCTAGCACCACCATCTAGAAACCTCGGATAGACTTCTTCATCTCTTTCTTGACTTATTCCCTCTTTAGACACTATACCCAGCTCACGACCTGCGCTGGTCGCTTTCTCCATTCTCCTCTTCTTGCTTGCTCTTTCTTTAGTAGGAACGGAACGACCTCCCCTTCGCGCTCTCAGAAGCTGCAAAACAACATCGGACTGTCAACTCCTTCCGAGAGATCGAGAGAAGCCGATAGTCTCGCGCAGAGAACAGATTCGGAAACGTTGCGAACGAGAGTAAAGACTGTATAATTTGCGATATCTATGCTACAAAGTGATGTGAGGGTAGTGACGGTGTAATCGAGACTTGCAAGGATAAGTCTAGTGAGCAGCAGTCAAGGAGATTTTGACGGGTTCTCGAGTCCTTTTCTTTTCCTCCTCCTCTTGCTTCTTCGGGCTCTCGAGCGCTTCCAACAAGAGTTCGAGCCATTGTTGTTGACCTTCGAGAGGCGCAGATGGGTCAACCATCTTCTTCTTGAAGAAAGCTTGCCATTGTTGACGGAGGATTTTCATTGCGATCGAAGTTTTCGGTTCGAGGCGAGTTTTGATTTTGCGATCGATTGACAACGAGTGTGCGGCGAGCTGCGAATCGATGGATGAGTATCAGCTCGGATCGAAACTCGTACTGACCTCTCCAAGGACTCACTTGGAAATCAGCGTTCCCGCAAAGAAGGTAGACAGCTCGTTCGTCGACACTTCCAGATTCCCAGACATCTGTTCGAGCAGAGCAGCGAGAGTCAGCG
>Ga0308170_10002144_pt1 | contig 17376 bp, 18 predicted proteins | sample PhyBR2_2_FD_202136 | JGI IMG/M metagenome (GOLD analysis project Ga0308170, IMG submission 202136) | Phyllosphere microbial communities from UC Gill Tract Community Farm, Albany, California, United States - DLSLSB.R2 | ecosystem: Host-associated > Plants > Phyllosphere > Unclassified | place... | reverse complement strand
CCAAGGCGCTGGCCGAATCCATCGATGGCAAGGGCAAGATCATCGTGCTGGAAGGCGTGCCCGGCGCTTCGGCGACCAACGAGCGCGGTGAAGGCTTCACCAAGGGCCTGGCAGAGTTCAAGGACATCGAGGTGGTGTCCAAGCAGACCGCGAACTTCGACCGTGCCGAAGCCCTGGACGTAGTCACCAACCTGATGCAGTCCAACCCTGACGCCGTGGGCGTTTTGGCCATGAACGATGAAATGGCCCTGGGCGCCATCCAGGCCCTGGGCGACAAGGCCGGCAAGGACGTGAAGGTCGTCGGCTTCGACGGCACCGATGACGGCTTCAAGGCAGTAGAAGCCGGCACCATGGTGGCCACCATCGCGCAGAACCCAGCAGAACTGGGCAAGCAGTCGGTGCAGATCCTGTCCAAGTCCATCAAGGGCGAAGAAGTCGAAGCCAACGTGCAGGTTGCCGTGGACACCGTCGATGAGAAGAACATCGCCGAGTACGCAGGCGAGTAATCTTCACTTAGCAGTATCAATTCAAGGTACCGGCACCTACTGGCCGCCGGGCGAAGAGCAGCAGAAGGAATAACCATGCAGCAGGACATCCAGGTCACCATCGTGGGCTCAAGCAATGTGGACATCACCGCATTGATGGCACGTCTGCCCGGACCCGGAGAAACCGTGCTGGCAGATTCCTACCAGCTCTCGCCCGGCGGCAAGGGGGCCAACCAGGCGCTGGCCGCGCAGCTGGCCGGGGCGGCCACCGAATTCATCGGTGCCGTAGGCAAGGATTCGCATTCCGAGGTCGCGCTGGGCCAATTGGATGGGGCAGGCGTCAAGCTAGACCGCGTGGCTCGCAGCTCCCAGCCGACCGGGGTAGCCATCATCCAGGTGGACTCCGGTGCAGAGAACTCGATTGCGGTGGTTTCGGGAGCCAATTCCACGGTGACCGATCAAGCGGTCAAGGCCGCCGGAGCCATCGACGGAATTCTCGTGCTGCAGGGTGAAATCCCTGCCTCGGGCATCAAGGCCGCCATGGATGCGGCCACCGATCGGATCGTGCTGAACCTGGCGCCGGTGATCGAGCTGGATCGCGATTACCTGCTCAAGGCCAACCCGCTGGTGGTCAATGAGCATGAAGCCGAAGCGGTGCTACAGCAGCTGAACCCGCATCCTGCTCGCCGGATCGAAGGCGATTACGAGCGCCTCGCCGCGATGCTAGTTGACGAAGGCATCGCCAGCGTCGTCATCACCCTTGGCGCCAACGGCTGCCTGGTGGCGGACAAATTCCCTGCAGAAAATGGCGGAGCCCAAGTGCGCCCGTTGCCAGCAGTCAAAGTCAAAGCCGTGGATACCACCGGTGCCGGCGATGCCTTTACCGGCGCCTTGGCTGCACGGCTGGCCAACGGCGAGGACCTGGTTCAGGCAGCCGAATTCGCCGGCAAGTTCGCGGCGCTGACAGTGCAAGCCCACGGAGCCCAGGCATCCTACCCGCGGTCCCTTGAGAACCTCTAAAGAACCAACCGGGCAAGACCAAGAAGGAAGCCTTCGTGCTGAAATCCGAAATTCTCAACGCGCCATTGCTTGGCGCGCTGGCCACCTGTGGCCACACCGATACCGTGGTCATCGCCGACTGCGGCCTGCCCATTCCTGAAGGGCCGGTAGTGATCGACCTGGCCTTGGTGCGGGGGCTGCCCAGCTTCGAGCAGGTGCTTGATGTGCTGGCCCGCAATATGGTGATCGAGCACAGCACCTTGGCCGCCGAAGCCAAGGACGGCCCGGTCCTTCAACTGTGCACAAGCAGGGGACTGGAACCCGGGTTCATTTCCCACGAGGAACTCAAAGCAGAACTGCCGGCAGCCAAGATCATCATCCGCACCGGCGAATCGACCCCCTATGCCAACGTGATCCTGCACTGCGGGGTGGCCTTCTAGGCTGGCCGAGCTAGCTTGCAGCCAAGTGCTGTTCCTCCAGCAATGCCGTCAACTCTTCAAGGGTTGGCGGCATTGCACCAGAACGGCGAACCGCCAGCGCCCCACCGGCCACCGCCCGTCGCCCCAGATGCTCCAGCTCGGCAGTCGACAGCTCGGCGCTCCCGTGGGCCAGCAGGCCGTGGAGCAGCGATGACATGAACGAGTCGCCGGCGCCGATGGTATCGGCCACTTCACTGCGCACCGCCCTAATCCTCACCTGGTCGCTGCGCGTGGCCAGCAGCGCCCCTTCGGCACCGAGCGTGAGCACAACCAAGATGGGGCCAAGCTCCAGAATCGCATCGGACACCTGCTCCAGTTCGAGCTGCGGGTATAGCCACTGGGCGTCCTCATCGCTGAGCTTCACCACATCGCACAAGGCCGCCATGCGCTTAAAAGTTTCCAGTGCCTTGCCATGTTCTCCCACCAATGCCGGCCGGATATTCGGATCATAGGTGAGCAGGGCTTGCCCCTTGGCCTGGGCCAGCAGGGAAGCCACAGCCTCGGCGCCAGGCTCCAGGAACGTGGCAATGGATCCCGTGTGCACGATCTTTGGCATGGGGTCCAGTTCATGGGGCGCGAGATCCCAGGTGATATCAAATTCGTAGCGGGCCGAACCATCGGCGGCCAGCACCGCGGTGGCCGAAGCGGTGCGTTCCAGGTTCAAGCATCCGGGCAGCAGCTTGACGTTGGCGGTGCCCAGATGGGCCTGGATCTTTGCGCCGAACTCGTCATCACCCAGCGCGGTGAGCAGCCCGGCATCCAGCCCGAGCCGGCCCAATCCGAAGGCCACATTGGCAGGGGAGCCGCCGGGGTGGGCGATGCTTCCCTGCTCGGTCGCGACAATATCGATCAGGGCTTCGCCGATGACCAGGATCTCGTGGGAATCAGTGTGCGGGCTGGAAGCATTCATCAGGGATCTCTTTACTGTACGAAGTGTCGTGAGGAAGAAAATGGCGGAGAAATGGGCACTGGGCACGGTGTGTGGTTCCGTGCGCAGTGCCCATGAACAGTGCTGGGCGCCAGCTGGCCTTAGGCGGTGGCGGCACCAGTCATGATGGCTACCGCATCGGTCATGCTGTGCGACTGCGGGGTGATGGTCGCAGCGCACTTGCCCAGACGCTGGATGTGGATCCGGTCGGCCACGTCGAAAACGTGCGGCATGTTGTGGCTGATCAAGATCACCGGCAGGCCCCGCTCGCGCAGGTCGCGCACCAGCTGCAGCACCTGGTTCGATTCGCGCACGCCCAGTGCTGCGGTCGGCTCATCGAGCACCACTACCTTGGAGCCGAAGGCCGCTGCGCGGGCCACGGCCACCGCCTGGCGCTGGCCGCCGGAGAGGTTCTCCACCGGAACGGTCACATCCTGCAGGGTCGAGATGCCCAGACGGGTCAGCTCCTCGCGGGCCTGCTGGCGCATGCCTTTGCTGTCAAGCATCCGCAATACGCTGCCCAGCAGCCCCGGTTTGCGGATTTCGCGGCCCAGGAACAGATTGGAAGCCACATCCAAGGCGGGGGAGACCGCCAGGTTCTGGTACACGGTTTCAATGCCATGGGCCCGGGCATCCTGCGGGCGCTTGAAGGAGACCTGCTGGCCGGAAACGTGAAGCTCGCCGGAATCCGGGATCTCGGCGCCGGTCAGGCATTTGATCAAGGTGGACTTGCCGGCGCCGTTGTCGCCGATCACCGCCAGCACCTCGCCGGGGTACAGGTCCAGGCTCACGCCATCCAGGCCAACGACGCGGCCGAAGGTCTTCACCAGATTGCGGGCCCGCAGGATCGGTTCGCGGGTTTCTGCCTTGGCAGCAGCTGAATCAGTCATGGTCATGACTTTGCCTTTCGAATCCACTGGTCCACGGACACAGCTACGATGATCAGAATGCCTACTGCCAGGGTCTGGTACAGCACGTCCAGCCCGGCCAGCGACAGGCCATTGCGGAAGACACCGACAATCAGTGCGCCGAGCAAAGTGCCCCAGACTGAGCCGCGACCGCCAAAGAGGCTGGTTCCGCCGATCACCACTGCGGTGATCGAGTCCAGGTTCAGGTCCAAGCCCGCATTCGGGCTGGCCGAGTTGGTGCGGCCGATCTGCAGCCAGGCGCAGATGGCGAGCACCGCGCCGGCGGCAAGGTAAACGCTCATCAGCACGCGGTTGACCGGAATACCGGCCAAGCGGGCCGCTTCCTTGTCATCGCCCACCGCGTAGACGTGGCGTCCCCAGGCGGTCCTGCCCAGGATGTAGGCGATCACCAGGTACAGGGCCAGCATCACGATCACGCCGGCGGAAATACGCACCGAACCGATCGGGAAGGTGGTGCCGGTCCAGGTCAGCAGGCCCGGCATATCGCTGCCCCGCACGGTGGCGCCGTGCGAATACAGCAAGGTCAAGGCCAGGTACACATTGAGCGTACCGAGGGTGACGATGAACGGCGGCAGCTTGAGCCTGGTGACCAGGAAGCCGTTGATTGCACCTGTCGCAAGACCAGCCAGCAAACCGATCAGCAGGGCCACAAGGGCCGGAATTCCCTGATTTACAGCCGTCTGCGCCATGACCATCGACGCCAAGATCATGCCGGCACCCACCGACAAATCAATGCCGGCGGTGAGAATGACCAGGGTCTGGGCAATGGCGATGGTGCCGACCACCGAGACCTGCTGGGTAATCAACGACAGATTTTCCACGCGCAGGAAGCGCTCGTTGAGCAGCCCGAAGACGATCACCGAAATAATCAGCACGAGCGCCGGGCTCAATGCGGGATAGCGGTGCAGTGTTTGGCGCACCTTGCCCAGCGTCGTTTGGCGGTCAAGGAATTCTTCGGCGAGGTCGACCTTCCCGGAGTTCGGGGGACTGTCGGTATGTTGCTGTGTCACGATAAATCCTGATCTATTGGTAGGTGCAATCCTCGGGGGCTACTTGCCCCAGCAGATCTTTGAAGCTTCTGCCGCGTCGATGCTATCCACACCGCTCATCTTTTCTTCGGTCACCAGCTTGCTGCCGGTGTTGAAGAAGTCCAGGCCTTCGGTGGTCTCTGGCTTCTCGCCGGTCTCGGCCAACTTGGTGATGGCTTCGACGCCCAGCTCGGCCATCTTCACCGGGTACTGCTGCGCGGTTGCGTCGATGATTCCCTGCTTCACATTGGAGACACCTGAGCAGCCGCCATCGATGGAGACCACGAGGGTATCCTTCTCCTTGCCGGCGGCTTTCAGGGCCTCGTAGGCGCCGGCAGCAGCTGGCTCATTGATGGTGTAAACGACGTTGATATCCGGGTTGCCGGCCAGCAGGGTTTCCATGGCGGTGCGGCCGCCGTCTTCGGCGCCCTGGGAAGCCTGGTTGCCGGCGATTTCGTAGTCGCCGCCCTTGCCTCCGGTGTATTTGCCGGACTTGGCTTCGTCGCCATTGACCTTGTCATCAGCGGTGTCGATGCCCATGCCCGTGAGGAATCCCTGGTCACGGGTGTAGTCAACGGAAACGATCTTGTCGTCGAAAAGGTCGACCATGCCGATGACGGCCTTTTTGCCGTCCAGCTTTTCGGCGGTCCACTGGCCGATCTGCTCACCGGCGGCAAAGTTGTCGGTGGCGAAGGTGATATCTGCGGCATCGGCAGGATCCGGCGGGGTGTCCAGGGCGATGACGTAGAGGCCGGCATCGCGGGCCTTCTTCAGTGCGTCAACCACCGATGGTCCGTTGGGGGTGATGAGAATGCCTTTGTCGCCGTCGGAGATGGCGTTTTCGATGGCCTGGATCTGAGTGGCTTCATCGCCATCGGATTTTCCGGCGGCCAGCTTCAGGTCCACACCGCTGGTCTCCGCTGCCTTCTTGGCACCGTCTTGCATGGAAACGAAGAACGGGTTGGTGGTGGTCTTCACGATCAGCGAGACACCGACATTGCCGTCGCCCGATGCGCCTGCGGATGAATCGCCCGAGCAGGCCGAGAGCGACAGGGCGGCGAGCCCCAAGACTGCTCCTGCTGCCAACATGCGGGTGGTGCGGGTTCGACGAGTGCTGAAATTTGCCATGTGGTGCTCCTTTGCGAGTGGGCTTCTCTGCTGCCCTGACAACGTGATCATGTAGAATGTAAGCTGGATCACAAGCGGTAGTCAATAGAAAGAAGAAAGAATTTGACAACGATGTCAGAACTCAATGTCGGCGGCGGTGCCAAATCCCGCCCAACTATGCGACATGTGGCAGCTTTGGCCGGCGTTGGCATTAAAACTGTTTCACGCGTCATGAACGAGGAACCTGGGGTCTCGGAGTCAACGAGGCAAAAAGTCCTGCTGGCCTCGAAGCAGCTGAATTATGAATTGGATGTGACAGCAGGAAGCCTGCGTCGCTCAAGCAGGCGGACCCAAACTGTGGGCTTGCTGCTTCCCAGCGTCTCCAACCCGTTCAGCGCCGAAATCCACCGGGCCATGGAAGATGCGCTGAGCCTCAAAGGCGTAGCCGTTTTCGCCGCCAGCCTGGATGATGAACCCGAACGGGAAGAATCCATGGTCCGCGCGTTCCTCGGGCGCCGCGTTGACGGCATGGTGCTCACGCCAATTGCCAGTAACCAGGCTCATGTAATTCCGGAGCACTCCAGGGATTTGCCGGTGGTCTTCATTGACCGCGAACCGGTGGGGCTCAAGGCGGACGCGGTGGTCACGGACAATGCGGTCGGTGGCGCCAAAGCGGCTCAGCACCTGTACGAAGTTGGCCATCGGAAGATCGGCTATCTCGGTGACCGCACGGACATTCAAACCGCTCGCGAGCGCCGGCGGGGATTCATCGATGCGCTGAGCGAGCTCGGCATTTCGACCGCCAGCATTCCCGTCCGGGAAAACCTGCACGATGTCGAAAGCGCCAGGCTCGCCGCCATTGAAATCCTCACCTCGGAGAACCCGCCTACGGCCCTGTTCTCCAGCCAGAACCTCGTCACCTTCGGGTGCATGCGAGCCTTGCGCGAACTGGGACTGAACCACACGGTGGCCCTGGTGGGATTCGATGACTTCACGCTCTCGGACATGGTGGATCCCGGCGTCACGGTGATTGCCCAGCACCCAGAGAAAATCGGCGCGCTGGCGGCCGAGCGGCTCATGGCCAGAATCGAAGGCGATGCCCAGCCGCCAAAAACCTACATCGTTGAAACCACCATGATCATTCGCGGCTCCGGGGAAATCCCGCCCGCAGCCTAAGCGCCTCACCCACTATGGAAGGAAAATCCGTGGACCAGAAGACCCTCTATGCAGAATTCACCGTCAAGGAAGGCAGTGAAGAACGCGTGGCAGAAATGATGAACGACCTCGCGCAAAAGGTGCGCGAAGAACCGGGGAACATCCTCTTCCTTCCCTATGTGCGCGAAGAGCGGCCCCGCGAATACTTCGTCTTCGAGATCTACGCCGATGAGCAAGCCTTCCAGGAGCACATCACCGCCGACTACGGAGCGGAATTTAATGCCGAGCTCGCTGAGCATATCGAGTCGGATGCCTCGGAGCTGACGTGGCTTCGCCCAGTTGAATAATTCGCCGTAGCTGCACAAAGCGGCCTCGCTGGCACTGCCCGGCGGGGCCAATTGACATGCCTAAAACATGATCTGATCTGTAAAAATAATACTTTTTCGGGACTCTTGAATTGTCTGCTGGACTTCGCCTACAGTCCTTGCTGTCGACAACGTTGTCTACAACGTCGCCCTTCAATCAGAGAGTCCAGCAATGCCTCCATGTACTGCGCGAACCAAAAAATCAATCTCCCTTGCCACGGCCGCCAGCCTGTGCTTGGGCGTAGGACTAGCTGGCGCCCTGCCAGCTGCTGCCGCCGAACTAGGCGACGAACCCTACCGCCCCGGCATCCACTTCACCCCGGAAAAGAACTGGATGAACGACCCCAACGGAATGGTCTATTACAAGGGCGTCTATCACCTGTTCTTCCAGCACAATCCCCAGGGCAACGTCTGGGGCAACATGTCATGGGGGCACGCCACGTCCAAGGACCTGGTGCATTGGGAACAGCAGCCGCTGGCCATTGCCGGAGATGCAGAAGAGGACATTTTCTCGGGCAGCGTTGTCGTGGATACGAACAACACCTCGGGACTCGGCACAACCAAGAACCCGCCACTGATAGCCATATACACCAGCGCGTATAAGGAGGGTTCCGAATACGCCGGACTGCAAGCCCAATCCTTGGCCTACAGCCTGGATGATGGGCAGACCTGGACCAAATACAAGAACAATCCGGTGCTCAACCGCAATTCGGCAAACTTCCGGGACCCCAAGGTCTTCTGGTACTCCGGCGATGATGGTCGAGGCTACTGGGTCATGACCGCTGTGGAGGCAGCAGATCACAAGGCCGTGCTCTACAAGTCGAAGAACCTCAAGGACTGGACCAAGCTCAGCGAATTCGGACCGGCCAACGCCACAGGCGGCATTTGGGAATGCCCTGACCTGTTCCCGCTGGCGGTCGACGGCGACCCCGAGAACGTCAAATGGGTCATGGTCATCAACATGAACCCCGGAGGAGTCTCGGGCGGCTCTGCAGGACAGTACTTCGTTGGCGACTTCGACGGAACCACCTTCACCTCCGAAACAACCAAGCCAGCACCCACCATGCCGGAAGGCAAGCTGCTGGCTGGATTCAACGACGGAACGTACAACGGCTGGACCGTCACCAATGATCCGGCCAGCGCAGAAGGAGGACCGTTCGGGGCCAAGCCGGCAGGCGGCACGATTCCAGGGCAACAGAAAGTCACCGGCCACCAGGGCGCCGGGCTGGTCAACTCCTTCCTAGGCTTCGACCAGCCGACCGGCACCATGCTGTCGGACCCTTTCACCGTTGAACGGGATTATCTGAACTTCCTGGTCGGCGGCGGAAAGCATCCCCGTGTCAGCGACAAGCGCGACAACAAGGCCCCGGCAGGCGAGCTGCTTTTTGACGGGTTCGAGGTTCCCGAAGGCTCCGACCTGTCGGACTATGGCTGGACCGGCACCGGTTCCCTGGTCCCCGAAAACCTGCCCTTCGCCGGTGGCGGCAATATGGCCATGGGAAGCCATGTCATCAACACCTACGAAGTGGGAGCTGGCGGCGATGACCAAATGGGCACCGCCACCTCGCCTGAATTCGCCATCACCAAGAACCGCATCGGCATGCTTATTGGCGGCGGGCACCGGCGCAATGATCCAAGCCAGAAGCTTGAAGTCCAGCTTCTGGTCAATGGCGCCGTGGTCGAGTCCCTGGCGGGCGACAATGCGGGAGCCATGAACTGGAAGTCGTTTGATACCGAGGCGTATAACGGGCAGAACGCCCGGATTCGCGTCGTCGACCAAGCCACCGGCGGGTGGGGACACCTGACCTTGGACCACATCGTGCAGACCGACGAAGAAGTAGTGCCACGCTCGGATGAAACGACAGTCAACCTCGTGGTCGATCACCAGACGGTTCGCACGATTACCGGATCCAACAGCGAGAGCCTGGACTTCGCCTCATGGAACGTGAAGGAATTTGCCGGCAAGCAAGCCCAAATCGAGATAGTCGATAACAACCGCGAAGGATGGGGGCACATCCTGGCCGATGAGTTCACCCAGTCCGATACCGCCGCGCAATCATCGCTGGAAAGCTATGACTGGCTGGACTACGGGCGCGATTACTACGCGTCGGTTTCCTTCGCCAACATGCCCCAGGACCAGCGGATCATGCTCGGATGGATGAACAACTGGGACTATGCCAACGACATTCCGACTTCTCCATGGCGCAGCGCCATGTCGCTGCCTCGAAAGGTGGAGTTGACCCAGACCGCGCAGGGGCCTCGCCTCACCCAGGCGCCGGTGGAACAGATCGGCAAGCTGGGCGGCAAGCCACAGTACATGGAACACAACAAATCCATCAGCGAGGGAACCCGCACGCTGCCGCAGGCGGCCTCCGGCTCCATTGCACGGGTGGACCTGGTTCTCGACCCGGGCACCGCCAAGACCTCGGGCATTACGGTCCACGGCGATGCCACCAGCTCCACGGTGATCGGCTATGACGCCGAAAGCAAGAAGGCCTACGTTGACCGCCGCAACTCGGGCAATACCGGATTCCATCCCGGCTTCGCCTCGGTTGAGCAGATGCCAGTGAAGCTGAACAGCAATGGCGAGGTGGTACTGCGGGTCTATCTGGACCGTTCGTCGGTTGAGGTATTCGCCCAGGACGGCCAGCGCACGTTGACCGATCAGGTCTTCCCGAACCAGGGGGCTGACCGGCTTGGAGTCTTCGCCCATGGCGGCACCGCGAAGCTGAAGTCGCTGAAGGTCACCGAGCTCGAGCCATCGATGTTCACCTCGGCAACCCGGTAGGAGATACACCACGGACAATACGGTGGATGCTGCCACGGAGCATAGTGCGTGGCGGCATCCATCGCGCTGTTTTATGCGGAGGCACAGGCTCACCGCCTAATATCGAAGCTATGAGCAGGCACGTTCGAAAAACTGGTGAACCGAGCGCATTCTCGCGCGTTGCCCCAGAAGCCGGCCTGCTCCTCGGGGCCGGGCGGGCGATCCTGATGCAACTGGCCCATCCGCAAATTGGCGAGGCCATTGCCCAGCACTCCGACTTCGCCAGCAATCCCTTGAGCCGGCTCATGCACACGCTCGGCTACATCTATGCCTTGAGCAACGGCAACGCGGAACAACAGCGCACCATGATCGCCTACGTCAACGGCGCGCATCGAACCGTGCGCGGAACGCGGAACGAAGCAGAAGGAACCCCAGCCTATTCGGCGTTGGATCCGCGATTGCAATTATGGGTTGCCGCCACGCTTTTCGACTCGGCCCGTGTCATTGCCCGGCAGGTACTGGCTGGCGATGGTGCCCACGACGAAGAGCTCTACCAGCAGTACTCGTTGCTGGGCGAGGCCTTGCAGATGCCCAAGGATTTGTGGCCAGCTACGATCCAGGATTTCGACCAGTACCTGGAGCAGTCGCTGGCAGCTCTCAGCACCACCGGCCGGACCCGGCAACTTGCCGAAGACCTTTTTGCCGCGCGCAATGCACCGTGGTGGATCCGCGCCTGCTTGCCCCTGATGCGGGATGTCACCATCGCCCAGCTGCCAGCGCTGGTGCGCGATCAATTCGGGTATGAACTAAGCAAGAAGGTCCATCGGCGCAACGCGGTGGCCATTGCCGCGGCCCGGATGGCGAGCCGGGTCCTGCCTACCGCTATCAGGCATCTTCCGATGAGGATCATGCTTCGCCACGTCGACCGGATGACCCCGGGCCAGCACTGATCAGCCAGCGTCCCGCGCGCGGGCCGGAAGCAGAATGCGCGGCAATGCCAAGAGCAGGAACAAGGTTGCCAGCACCAGTCCGCCACCGATCCACGCGCCCAGCTGCCAGCCGAACAGCACCTGCAGGACAAACCACACACAACCCGAGACCAGCAGGCCAACGCCGACGCCCACTATTTTCAGCACGATGTGCCCAAGGGCCACCGTCTGCTCTTTGAGCCGCTGGCCAAAGAAGTATCGGTGGACTGCTACCGGGGTGATCAGCAGCAAAATCAGCAGCGTGGCAGCAACCAACAAGACGATGTAGATCGTTTCATCGGATCGGCTGAGCATCTCGAAGCGCGCCTGAAACGGCAGCACCACCAAGAACGCAGCGAGAATCTGCACGCCGGTTTGCATGACCCGCATTTCCTGGAGCAATTCGTTCCACTGCCGGTGCGCGGCACCATCACTGGTATCCGGGTGGGACCGTGTGTTCATGGGAGAACTCCTGGAGCGATCTTGGCTGGAAAGCGGCTATTGGCTGATGCCTCGAACTATGCCAACCCTGGGCGTATCTGGCAACAACTGCCTAGGCCTGCTCGTCCATACTGTCGGCACTGCCCGCTACATTGGGCACATTGGGCTAGGAGAGAGGAAGAGGCGATGGCCATGGCGCAAGAAAACAGTTCTGGGGGCAGCCTTCCCGACTGGATCCATTCCGCGGAAGGCTTTGAGGATGTGTGGTCCATGCCCAATCGCGGTCTCGCCTGGTGCGATTGCGGGGATGACCATGAGCTGACCGAAGACTTTGTTTTCAAGACCTTGATTGAAATTGGCCTGGAGCCTTCACGCATGCTGACCCATGAAGAACTCACGGAGCTCACTGCGGCCGTGTGGATGCATGACGAGGTCTGCCGGTTCTTCGAGCTCGCAGTAGAAGAGGCTGCCAAGGCGATCCATGGCGGAGTCGACGAGATCTACCCGCTGCGCCATACCCTGGAGATCGTCGGGTACTTCTCGAAAACCTGGCAAGGATGCCCCGAAGAGGACTGCCGCAGGTGAATCGCGGGAGCGCTGAACCTGCGCAACGGCTTGACCGCCATCGAAAATCCTTGCAGCCAAGCCGCCCGGACTGGCCAGCGCTGTCAGCTAGCTGCTGCGCAGCTGGGCAAATGGCGGAGTCTGCACGCCGTCGGCGACTGCTTCGGCAGGGTCATCGCCCAGGTGGATGATGCGGTTATCGGCATCAACGTGAACCACGCTGGGAACGTAGCTGCGGGCTTCGGCATCCTCCATCTGCGCATAGCTGATCAAAATGACCAGGTCACCCGGGTGGACCAAGTGCGCTGCGGCGCCGTTGATGCCGATCACGCCGCTGCCGGGTTCGCCAGCGATGGTGTAGGTTTCCAGGCGGGCGCCATTGGTGATGTCGACGATGCTGACCAGTTCACCGGGCAGGATGTCCGAGGCGGCAAGCAGGTCGGAGTCCACCGTCACCGAACCGACGTAGTGCAGATCCGCTTGCGTTACAGTGGCCCGGTGGATCTTGGATTTGAACATGGTGCGTTGCATGGAATCAGACGTCCTTGGATGATGCGTAGTCTTTCGAACATCAAGTCTACGCTTTGACCTTGTGGCCAGGACAACGCGGCGAGTGCCATCAGGCCTGCGGCCGCCAGCTGGCATCCCGGGGTGTCCATAGGCGGTAGTTAAAAAGTGCGTCCCCGAAGAACCGGTAGGTTCTTCGGGGACGCTTGACGACGCCTTGCGGCGACCTACGCTACAGGTTATGCAGGCAGGTGAGCTTCGAGGGCCTTATGCACCGAGCCATTGGCCAGCAGGTCATAGGCTGCTTCCAGTTCCGCGGAAAGGAAGCGGTCCTGGCCGGGGCCGGCAACCTTGCTGCGCAATACTTCAAGTACCGCACCGGTCGCTGGACCAGGCTTCAATGGGGCACGCAGGTCCAGGGCGCGGCCGGCAATGAGCATTTCCACTGCGAGGATGCGGCGGAGGTTCGCTACCGAGGTGCGCAGCTTGCGCGCGGCATGCCAGCCCAGGGAAACGTGGTCTTCCTGCATGGCCGAGGATGGGATGGAGTCAACGCTGGCAGGAACTGCCAGCCGCTTGTTTTCTGCTACCAAGCCGGCCTGGGTGTACTGGGCGATCATCATGCCCGAGTCAACGCCCGGATCGTCGGCCAGGAATGCCGGCAGGTCGCGGGAGCGGGCTGGGTCGAGCATGCGGTCGGTGCGGCGCTCGGCGATGGAGCCGAGGTCGGCCACGGCGATGGCAAGGAAGTCCAGCACGTAGGCTACCGGTGCGCCGTGGAAGTTGCCGTTGGAAGTCACTTCGCCGCTGGGCAGCACCACAGGGTTGTCAATGGCAGCAGCCAGCTCGCGGGTGGCGACCAGGCGGGCATGAGCAATGGTGTCGCGGGCGGCACCGGTGACCTGCGGCGAGCAACGCAGCGAGTAGGCATCCTGTACTCGACCGTCTCCCTCGCGATGCGAGGCAACAATTGGCGAGTCGGCCAGGAAGGCGAACATGTTCTGGGCGCTGCGGCCCTGGCCTGGGTGCGGGCGCAGTGGTTCGTGCAGTTCTGCGCGGAATACCTGATCGGTGCCCAGCTGGGCTTCAACGCTCATGGCGGCGGTGGCATCGGCGATGTCCAGCAGCTCATCGAGGTCCGCCAATGCCATGATCAGCTGGCCGAGCATGCCGTCGGTGCCGTTGACCAGAGCCAGGCCTTCCTTTTCTGCCAGTTCGACAGGGGTCAATCCGGCCTCGGCGAACAGTTCCGGTACCGGGCGGATGTTGCCGTGGGCATCGGTGGCTTCGCCCTCGCCCATCAGCACCAATGCGCAGTGCGACAGCGGAGCCAAGTCACCGGAGCAGCCCAGTGAACCATATTCGCGGACTACCGGAGTGATGCCTGCATTGAGCATGCCGACCATGGTCTCAAGGACGACCGGGCGCACGCCCGTGCGGCCGGAAGCCAAGGTCTTTGCACGCAAGAACATCAACGCGCGGACCACTTCGCGCTCTACCGGCTCACCCATGCCAGCAGCGTGGGAACGGATGAGGGAGCGCTGCAGCTTGGCGCGATCCTCGGGTGCGATGTGGCGGGTTGCCAACGCGCCAAAGCCGGTTGAAATGCCATAAACCGGGGTATCAGCGGATGCCAGTGCATCGATATGTGCTCGGACGGAAGCCAGTTCCTCAAGTACTTGCGGAGAAATGCTGATGTGGGCTTCGTGGCGGGCAACGGCGATAACGTCGTCTGCGGTTGCGCCACTTAGGCCAAGTGTTATTTGAGGAGCGGAAGCCATGGCAATCAAATCCAATCGTTGCGGTACAAGGAAGTCTCTAGCTTCCATTGTTCGGCAGTTGAGATTAGCTGGTGGCCGATAACTGGGTGATGTGTCCGAAATACCGGACGCGCTCGACAGGCGATTCAGTAGCCTAGATCCACGCCGGAAAGGGCATCCGGGCCAAGACGGTTCGACTGGCCGGAGTCGTGGGCTGAAGCGTTGTCGTTCCGCCACGCTACCGAGTTGCCAACCCCGCTGGCACTGACGTCCTCAATATTATTCACTGCCACGATATTGCCGTTTCCGGATATGGACAGATCCTTAATGCGGCCGCCGACGGCCATGTTTCCAGTGCCTGTGATTTCCACCTGTTGGCAATTGCCGATGAGCTTGACCATCTCGCCATCCGAGTCGAGAGCCATTTTTCCGGTGCACTTTTTCTCGATGGCTTTGGCTTCTATGATTTCGAAGGCCTGAGAGAAGGAATCCCCAGCAGTCTCCTTCGGAACTGTGCCACTGCCTGTTGCTTCACCATCAGGATTCTTGGCGCTCGGGGTGACAGTCCCCTCAATGGGTGGAGTGTTTTCGGCGGGCGCAGTCGTGGGTGAACTTGACGGACTCTGCCCATCATTCGAGGGTTCAATACTCACGCACCCGGCGAGGGTCGCAGCCAGGAGCCCGGTCGCAAGGGATAGTCCACAGACTTTGGCGAGGTGAGAATACATGTCCATCCTGTCGTGTCGGCAAATTGTACCCAGATTCGCATGAACCTATTGGCTATTGTCCTGCAGTGCGGTCGCTAATGCACGGTCACCAGAAACTACTGCTGGAACAGACCACCAAGATGACCAGGAATTCACGCATATTCTGAGGTCAGAAGACACTAGAGTTGCGCATGAATCAGGCCTACTCTGTATCTATCGACAATACCGTGTGCATATGCGCGCACGTTTAGGAGGCAATGTGGGAACACGCGTCAGAGAATTCGCCGGCTAGCAGTAGACATGGACAAGTCGCTGCAGCCTGGTCGGTTCATTTGTTTATGAAAGATCACTGGAGTGAAAGATGCCCAAGAAATCTCTTGGATTAGGTCTCGTTGTTGGTGGCGGAATTATCGTCGCCTTGTTTCTCATGTTCATACTCATCACACCGGCTGCTGATGCGCAGGCCATGACACCCATGTGGCTCGGAATCATCTGGGGCGGTCTTGCCATGTGTTGGGGATTCTTCAGGCTGATTGTCGGACCGTCGTCGTTGGACCACCCGCACGGTGGAACAGACGCAGGGTCATAGGGAATGCTGGCGAGCACTTGGTGCTCGCCAGCATTGTGCAACCTTGGCATCTCATGTCCGAACCCTGAATGCCTTCTCAAAGAAGCGAGATAGATTCGGAATCGGGTCTGTCCAGAAGTATCGTGCGGTGAAGGGCATCGGAATTCTTTCGGTGCCGACAACGTCAACTTCAATGCAAGGGAGATGCCGTGACGGACATCAAGAAGACCACCGCGAAGAAAACGACGAAAGAAAACGCAGAGCACGGATTTGTGGCTTCCGAGTCACTCCGAGATGCCCTGCAATTAGTGCTCATCCAGCTATTGGACCTCCAGTTGGTAGGCAAGCAGATTCATTGGAATGTCGTAGGTCCGAATTTTCGAGATCTGCACCAGAACTTGGACGAGGTCGTCGGCATTGCCCGCAAGGGGTCTGACGAAATTGCCGAACGCATGCGCGCATTGCACGCTACTCCAGACGGGCTAGCTTCCACGATCACCAAGTACACAAAATTGGAGCAACCTGTCACTGGGGAAATTCTGACCAAGGACGCTGTCGACATGGTTGTGAAAGCGGTTCAGACCACCGTAGGCGTCATCCGCGACGTGCATGATCCGGTCGATGAAGAAGATCCCACAACGGCTGACATCTTGCATCAGTATATTGCTGACCTTGAGCAACAGGCATGGTTCATCAGTGCTGAAACCCGTCGTCCGTAGAGGACGGGCAACCGCATTTGGTGTAAATGACCTACGCTGAACGCAGAGAAAACGCTGTTCCCCATGTTCAAGGGGAACAGCGATTTCTTTGCGTGGATCTTTTCTGCAAGAAATAGTTCTGTAGAACCAGAGAGCATTGCTCTGCAAAGCCAATAGCTTCGGAGTTGTAGACTAGAACCCTTCGCTTTGGCCCAGGTTGCCGAAGTCCTGCACTGCATCGTCGTTGCTGTCGCCGTAGGACTCGCCCACATTGCTGTCGCTGTACGATTGCTCTTCGTTGTCGCTGTAGGGCTGGCTGTCGTTGTCGTCGCCGAAGGAGTCTTGGCTGGACTGTCCTTCGTTGTTACCGCCGTACGATTGCTCTTCGTTGCTGTCGCTGTACGACTGTCCTTCGTTGTACTGCTGCTCATCCGATGAGCCGTACCCGGCGTTTTCCTCGGACTGGGCGTTCTCGAAATTACCGAACTGCTCGTTTGAATCCTGCTCAGACATAATGTCCTCCGTGGGTCGGTCGTTTCTGACGTGTTCCACGCTAAGCACGCGAAAAATGGCCTACAAGGCTTAACTGGAAGCTCTGAGGCATTCGCCATTTCACGTTAATGCAACGTTCACTACACCCATGTCAGGGGCAATTTTCAATCACTAAAGGACGGTTAAAGCAAGAGGTTCGCGCGTCTTGCCAGCTGATCAGCAGGCAAGGCGCGCGAACCGCCTAATGGACTTATTTGCCCTGCATTGGAATGCGCACGGAACGCTCCGCTGCCACTTCCTCTGCACGTTCGTAGCCTGCATCCACGTGGCGGATGACGCCCATGCCTGGGTCGTTGGTCAACAGCGCCTCGAGCTTGGCTGCTGCCATCTCGGAGCCATCGGCCAGCGAAACCTGGCCAGCGTGGATCG
>Ga0308170_10002137_pt1 | contig 17416 bp, 19 predicted proteins | sample PhyBR2_2_FD_202136 | JGI IMG/M metagenome (GOLD analysis project Ga0308170, IMG submission 202136) | Phyllosphere microbial communities from UC Gill Tract Community Farm, Albany, California, United States - DLSLSB.R2 | ecosystem: Host-associated > Plants > Phyllosphere > Unclassified | place... | reverse complement strand
AGACCAAGGGTCTCTCGCTCGAGCAGGTCGACCAGATGTTCGCGGAGGTCACGCCGCGCAAGTCGGCTGCCTGGCGCCCGACCACCACCTTCGCCGCCGAGCAGGGCAAGGTCGGCGCCGAGGTCGACCACTTCGAGAAGAAGCGCTCGCTCGAGGAGCACGCTTGAGCCTCTCCCTCCCCTTCCTTCTTTCGCGCCGCACTCGTTTAATCTCGTTCCTTTCTCGGGTTGTCTTTGCGTATCCATCCTGTCTAGGTACTCTTCTGTTCCTGCGCATCGCTCTCACGAGCCTGCGAGCAATGCAGCACCTGTCTCTCCTCCTCGTTGTTGCTCTTTGAGAAGGTCGAGTTGCGCTCGCTCGCAAGCGCGAACGGGCTCGAGTGAAGCTTCTCTGAGATGGAGCAGCAAGCCTATGCGCTTTGAGGTCTGAGCATGATTGCAAGAGAGCGAGGCGCGCCGAGCGAGATCAAGAAAATGGCCGTGCAGCTACCGCTCGTCTCCCTCACAGCGCGATCGCCCGCATCAAAGCGCATGAGCAGGAAAAGAGACATACGAGAGGCTGCTCGAGAAGGAGAAGGTCGTGTAGTGCAGGTCGACACGGCTCACAACTGCCTCGTCCCCTCCACCTGGTCCTGCTCGCTCGACGACCTCGCCCGTCTAGTCGCTCAGGTCCGGGTCTTCCTCAGCCCTGCGCTTCTTGAACGCCGCTCGCTGAGCCCACCCTTTGTCGCCGGCGGGCTCGTCCGGCTCGGCGCGCACGAGCTCGAACTCCCACGTCCGGATCGGCGCCTTGTCCTCCCTGCCGACCTTGGCCGCGCTCGCGCTTGTCCCCACACCCGCACCTGGACCTGCGCCTGCGACACCAGCATCGACGACGCCGAGCTTCTTGCCCTTGCGCTCGCGCGCCGTGAGGACGAGGTCGTCGTTGCCCTTGCTGCTCTTGACCTCGTCGAACCCGATCGTGCGGCGGTGCTCGTAGCCCTCCCACCGCGCCGGCTCGAACGCCCAGCTGCGCACGGTGCGGTAGTTGGGCTGGAGCTGAGTGCGGCCGCCCTTGAGCGCGTGCGCGGGGAGGATCGAGGGGAGGAGGAGCGGGCCTTTGGTCGCGAGCTGGGTCGGGAGCCACAGCGAGTAGGGCGCGTTCGTGCGCAGCGTGAGGAGGACCGTGCCGCGGGTTGTCGGCGGAGGAGGCTCGAGGAGGACGGGCGCGTCGAGCGGGTCGCCGTTCGAGTCGACGAGGAGGTCCTCGACGTCGTCCCGGTCGAGGTCGTCGTCGTCGCGCAGGCCGCCGAGGTCGGCGTTGTCGGCGTCGAGCGCACGCTTGGCGGCCTTGGACAGGCCTGGGGCGCGAGACGTGCCGCGGCGGAGGACGGTCGCCGCCGAGCGGTAAAAGTCGATGAGGAGCGTCTGGTTGAGCCGGACGTTGCGGTTCTGGTCGGTGACGCCCTGGCCTGCAGACGTCGCACGCCGTCAGAAACCGTCCAAGTGAGAGGCAGGGAAGGCGGGGGGAGAGAGAGAGGCGACGCACCGATGTGCGGAAAGTTGAAGACGACCTTGTCGAACCCGGCGCCCTCGTCGAGCCCGCGCAGCTCGCGCTCTGCGCCTTTGCCCTTGCCCTTGCCGAGCCCGCCGCACTCGCGCACGTCCTTGTACTCGTCGAGCTTGGTCGCGTCGATGCCGAACAAGACGGTCGCGCCCGCCGCTCGGAGCGCGTCGACGTGCGTCGCGAGGTCGGGGTACTTCTCGGCAGCGGTCGCCTCGGTGTCGAAGGCAGTGCAGCACAGGAGGGACGGCGTGACGAGCGGGATGGGTGCGATAGTCGGCTTGTCGAAAGACGAGGAGGAAGAGGCCGCTGCTGCTGCTGCGGCGGCGGCGGTCGAGTGCGGGAGGAGGAGCGAGTGGGCGAACGAGAAGTTGCCTGCGAGCGGTTCAACGGAGCGTCAGCCGCTCGTTCACCGAGACATGTAGGGGCGCGCATGCATGCTCGTCGACGAGAAGGAGAGCGGGACGTACCCTCGCCGACGAGAAGGACGCGCTCGCCGCGGCGGAACGGCTGCACGCTGTCGCGCCCCGCCTGCGGCCCGCCGTCGACTGCGCCCGGCTTGCCCGCCGGTGCTGCTGCGCCGTCGACGGCGGCGCCCTCCCTGCTGAGCCTGCGCTTCTTGGCCGCCGCGGCTGCGCCTGCTCCTCCTGGCCCAGCTCCTCCAGCGATGATCTTGGCCTTGACGGCCTTGTGGCGGTCCTCCTCGGCTTGGCGAGCGCGCTCTTCGTGTGCGCGCTTGGCGGCGACGGCTTGCTGACCAGAGAGGGCTGTCGCGAGGAGGAGGTGGGGTCAGCTCGTCGAGCGCGACGAGGAGAGAGGCGAGGCGAGGAGGAGAGCGAGGACGGACCCTTTGCGAGCTTGCCCTTGACCTTGACGGCCTTTGCGTGCTTGGGCATGGCTGCTGGCGAAGAGCTTGGCCGGGTCTAGCGGTGCAGTGCGAGAGCGAGGCGATGAAGCTCAGAGGCGGGCGAGTGGGGAGCAACGCTCTGCGAGTGCTGGAAAGACTGGCTCTCTGTGTGCACCAGAGTGTCCTCGGTACAGTGCACGCTGTCCCAAACCGAGTAGAGCGAGCTGCGAGGACGAGTCTCGGACTTTGTGCCGCGAGACGAGAGCTCGCCTCGCCGTCGCCCGCTCGCCGCGCCTGTCCCGCTTTGTCCTCGTACCGCCGCTCACCATGGGCAAGTCGCGCTTCCTTGCACCCACTCGGCAGCTGCACCCGCTCCCCCGCTCCCCCTCCCGCCAGCAACCAGCCCGCCACCGTGCCCGCTCGCCGCCAGAGCCGCCCTCCGACCTCGAAAACCCTGCGGCACCTCGACCTCGCCCGCCAACCCGCCAAGCAGCGCACCAGAGCGGGTGCCGCTGCAGCACACGCACCCACGAACACGTGCGAGAACGAACGAGCTGACCATCGTCCCTCTGCGTCCTCCTGCACCCGCCCCCGATCCCACCTCCACAGGATCCTGCAAGGTCCGTCCCCCGCTCTCGCCTCGCTCCGCGCCCCTCTGCCTCGGGCCCAGCACTGACGCTTGCCTACCGCAACAGCCTCGTGGTCTCCTCGCCGGCCGCAAGCTCCGCGACGACCGCCGCGACAACCGCTGGGTGAGCCCCTCGCTCCCTCGCCATCCTCGAGCGGGCGCATCGGCGGGCTGTGCACGAGGCGGCTCCTCGGTGCTATCGAGGAGGAGAGGGACGACGGTGCAGCAGGGCGGGACCGTTGTCGGACGACGAGAGGGCGACGAGCCGCCGAGACGACCTCCCACGGCCCACCTCGCCTGCGCCTCGACACCCTCCATCACGCCCTCCCACGCGCCCGAGAGGCAGCGCCGACACTCCACGACCTACCTACGACACCCCGACCCGCCCACCTCGCCCCTCCACCGTCGTCTCGCCGAGCTCGCCTCGCCCGAGCGCAGACCACGCCCTCGCCGTCCACCCTCAGCAACCCGCCATCCGCACTAGCTCCAGTCGTGCTGACTGCGCCTCGTCTTCTTCCCACAGGCTGACAAGAACTACAAGAAGCGTGCCCTCGGCACCGCTTACCGCTCGTCGCCGACCGGCGGCTCGTCGCACGCCAAGGGCATCGTCCTCGAGAAGGTCGGTGTTGAGGCCAAGCAGCCCAACTCGGCCATCCGCAAGTGTGTCCGCGTTCAGCTCATCAAGAACGGCAAGAAGGGTACGTCCTCGCTCGCCCTCCTGTCGTCGTCGCGCTCGGCTCGGCCCGGCGCTGGCTCCTCGCCTGCGAGACGCGCTCAAGCTGACTCTGCTCCTCTCTCCCTGCGCAGTCACCGCCTTCGTCCCGAACGACGGTTGCCTCAACTTCGTTGACGAGAACGACGAGGTCCTGGTGCGTCGCCCTCGTCGACTCGCGCTCGCCGTCGCCGCTCCCCGAGCTGACCTCTCGCCTCTTCCCCCCTCTCCAGATCTCCGGCTTCGGTCGCAAGGGCAAGGCTAAGGGGTGCGTCGCACGCTCTCACTGCTCCTGTCGACGGGCGCGAGCCGTCGTCGAGCCGTTGCTGACCCTGGTCCCTCCCCGCCTCGCAGTGACATCCCCGGTGTCCGCTTCAAGGTCGTCAAGGTCTCGGGCGTTGGTCTCCTTGCTCTTTGGAAGGAGAAGAAGGAGAAGCCACGTTCGTAGGCCACTCTCGCTGTATCCACACCTACACCTCGGCGGCTGTGCAACGATCTGGCGGTCTCTTCATGGCGGAACCAACAACTCGCTCGTCCCGCTCGAACGCGGCTGCTTCTCTTCGGCGACGAGTACGGCTCGAGACAGTGAGTTTGAGAGAGTGCGACGGTCGTCGTCGCGCAACGAGAGGAGAGCACGACAAGTCGGTCGCTGACCTCGCGCTCGCTCAGACCTCTCCCGGCGCCGCCGAGGCGCCGTCCGCATTCGCAGCGCTTCCACCTCGTCTCGGTCTCGGTGTGCAGGCTCGTCGTCGTCATCGAGGCGCGGAGCGCGCCGCTCGACTTTGTCCTCGCCGCTCGCACCTCGTCTCGGCGGCGAACAAAGGCTCTCGCCGCGGCCCTTGTCCTCCTCCCTCTCACCTCGGTTCCTCGCTTCGTCTCTCTTCCACCTTCCTTCTGTGCTTGTTCTCTTCGCATCGTTCGTCCAAGCAGCGCCGGCCGCTGCTTCGCCCGTCTCTCGTCGTTCCTCCTCGCATCGCATCCCTCGCAACCTCGCCTTCGCAACCTCGCAACCTCCTCGCAATACGTCCTCTTCCCCTCGTCGCCGGTCGACTCTATACCTCCTCGCCTCTGCAACTCGCACCGCATCCCTCGATACCAGCCTCGCCGACGCAAGATGAAGCTCACCCTCCCGGCCGCCTACTTCGTCTCGCTCAACGTCCTGCGGTGCCTCAGCGTCGTCGCCATCTGCCTCGTTTTCGCAGGCGAGATCTACACCATCAACTCGTGCGTCCCTTTTCACCGATCAGCGCAACCCTCTCGAGCGGCAGCTGACGACCAGAGCGCCTGCAGCGACGTCAAAGAGCTGCACGCCGTCCAGGCGGCAAACGCGACGCCGTCCTCGACCGCCTCGACTCGCATCGTCCGTCGTGCCGCCGGGCCCGCCTTGCCGACGTCGACGCCCTCCCTCGGTCCCGTCACGCCCCGCTCGCCCTCTCGCCGACTCGAAAAGGTCCACCGCCGACTTCAGCGCCGACTTGCGGCCGAGGCCGAGCACGCGCCGCACGTCACCCTCGACAAGCGCGAGCCCGTCGAGTCGAGCTCGTCGCTGATCGGCGACGACGGCGAGGCCGCGGCAGCATCGGCGTCGTCCTCGGCGGCGGCTCGAGCGCACACCACCTCGTCAGCGAGCACGAGGAGCGCGACGGCCAGGGCGAGCAGGACGAGCAGCGCCGCGAGCGTCACGGCGACGAGCGCGGCGAGTGCGAGCGCGGCGGGCGACGAGGAGGTCGGCGGGTGCACGTACGTCGGCTCGACGAGCATCCCGAGGGGTCCGGGCGGCGCGCTCTTCTCGACGCTTGAGCGCATCTTTGCCGGTGCGTCCTTCCTCTTCCTCCCAACCGCACGCTCTCGACCAGGCTGACTCTCCTGCCCCGCACGCAGCCTTCATCCTCCTCCTCGCCCTCGTCTCCGAGCTCCCCTTGCCCTTCCCGCCGCTCTCACGCCCGGCCGTCCTCCTCGAGCGCTTCTGGATCGCCTTCTTCCCGCCGTTCGGCAACGAGTACGGCGTCGGCGTTCTCGGCGCGGTGCAGGTCTTCGTCGGCGCGCAGGTCCTCTCCCACTAGTGCGTCGCTTCCCCTGCTCCGAGTGGGCCCGAGCGGCGAGCTGACCTTTGCCTTTGCGTGAGCGCAGCACGAAGGGCTGGGTCCAGGTCTCTGCATGGCTGCTCTTCCTCGTCGGCATCCTCGATCTCCTCTTTGTGCGTCGGCTCCTCTCTCTCTCGCTCCGCTCGACTGGACCGCTGACCCTCTCTCCCTTGCAGGGTCTCGCCCTCGGCTCGCGCCTCAAGGTCCTCCGCTCGCTCTCGCAGGATTCGACGACACCCTCGGCTCTGCGCAAGCTCCGTCTACAGCGCGAGGCCGAGCGCGCGCCGCACAACGAGCACCACCAGGGTGGCGGCGACTGGCAAGAGTTCGACCGCGAGCACCCCGCCAACGTCGCTGCGCCGCCTCGCCCCGAGCGTCCTCAACGTCGGTCGATCCTCCAGACCGTCTTCCGCCGCACGCCGCCCGACGCCGACGCCGGCGCCGACGCGCCCGCCGACTGTGCGCACGAGCCGCCTGCGCCGCGGAGCAAGTCGCGCAATGGGCCGAACGGCATCGTCATCGGCGCGCCGAGGCCCATGGCGAGTAAGAAGGGCGTCGAGGTGAGCGTCGTCGTGCCGCCGCCGACTTACCAATACGGGCGCGAGTAGAGGAGAAGGAGGAGGAGGAGGAGAGGTGCAACAGACACTTGCTCGCTAGCCCTTCTCCCGCTCAGTGCACGAGTCGTCGCGAGGCGAGAGAAAGAGAGAGAGAGCGAGAGCGAGAGCGAGAGTGAGAGCGAGAGCGAGAGAAAGCCCGCCGACCTCGCGTTGCAGCTCGTCGTCTGCGAGCGGGAAGGAGGGTCAGAGCGGCTCAGAGAAAGCTACTGCGCCCTCTCCGCCCACTCACCCTCGAGCAGGACGTCCCAAGCAACTACTGCTTCTTTCCCTGCAGAGAGCGAGGAGCCAACGCTCGAGCTGATGGTCTTCAGAGCGAGAGGAAGCATGAAGGAGCGGCGGACCGTGCGACCGAGCGGTCACAGCAGCGCGCCAGCGACAAGCAGGCGTCGCCTAGCGTCTTCGACCACGTAGCTGCGCAGGATGTGAAGCCCAGAGCGCGAGCAAGAGCGCAGGGTCAACCCGCCGCCGGCGAGAACTGCTGGCTGAGGCGACCGAGCGAGGCTGGCCGGGCGCGCGCACGCTTGCGCGGCCGGCAGACAAATCCAGAGCAAGTAGACGCCGTGACCACGGAGCTGGAACGTCCGTCCACGCGAGCGCGAGAGCTGCGGCCTTCACGTGCCGCGGCAGCAGGACGAGGAGGAGGAGCACTGCGGAGACAGCTCGTCGGGGGCGGAGCTCGCCGGTGCGCACTCGAGGAGCGTTGGTGCAGCACATGGGCGGCAGCGAGCCTCTGCCCAAGCTGTTGCACGCTGGCGGTCGAGCGAGCAAGAGGCGAACCTCCGCTCCCCCGCGCTCTGCTCCGCACCGCCAGCTCGCCGCCAGCTGCAGCTCTCGGTTCGTCACGAGCACGCAGTGCATGGCCGCATCGACCACCATGGCCCCGACCGCGCGCACCACCGCCGCCGCAAAGCGTGCCGCCGCCGCTCGCCCGACTTCGCCTCCAGCCGGCTCCACCCCCGCACGACCACGACGCGCCGCCAGCGACAAGAAGCACGCAGGCCAGGCCTCCCCGACCTCGACCAAGGCCAAGAAGCTCGCGCCAGCAAAGCCCAAGGCGGCCTCTCCCCCGGAGCGCGAGCCCGCCTCTCCGCCTCCCGACCTCCAGCCCGACCACGACAACACGGCGAGCGAGCCCCTCGGGACGGCGGGCGAGCACAACGCCGAGCAGACCAAGCCTCGACACCGGTCGCCGCAGAAGACGGGCCCGGCGCCGTCGAACCTCAAGTCGGAGCAAGACGCCGACCGCTGCCCGGCGTGCAGCAGCGCGAGCAAGGGCGACAGCGGGACCTGGGTCGAGTGCGACGAGTGCGTCTCCTTCTCCCTACTCTTTTGCTCCTGCCGAGAGGTGGCGCAAGCGCTGCGCTCTCCGTCGCTCCCAGTTCCTCCTCGCACAGCGCGCTGACCCTCGCCTTGGCCCTCGCCCGCAGGTGCGAGAAGTGGTAGTGAGTCCCGGAACGCGCTGACGACGACGTTGGTCAGGATGAGCAAGCTGACCCCCCGATTTGCACCCGCTACAGCCACTGGAGCTGCGTCGCGAGCACGTCCGCCGAGTGTGCGTCTCCTCGCCGCTCCTCTCCTCACGCGCGCTCCCCTCCTGACTCAACGTGTACCCTCCATCGCAGCTCCCGACAATATCGACAAGGCGAGCTCGCCGAACCGGTCCTTGCAGTCGCACCAAGCTGACTCGCCTTCTCGCTCGCAGTGGTACTGCTCGTCCTGCGTCGCCGCTTCCGCCTCGTCTTCTACGCCTTTGCGCACCACCTACATCCTCTCCCCTCTCAGTTCCCTCGCATCGTCTCGCTCCAACTCTCCCGCCGTCGCCGACACGCCGCATACGTCCGCACCGACCGCCTCGTCCGCTGACACCGCGCCACCACCACCTCCTCCTACCGCCGCGCCTCCTCCCGCCAGCGCCGGCCGGCGCAAGTCGTCTCGCTCGACTCGTGCGCAGGGCATCGACTACGCCAACCTCGACGCGCACCTCCCGGCGACGGTCGACCGCTGGTCGAGCACCATCTCGGCGCGCGAGGCGTCGGGCGCCATCGTCGACGGGTTTGCGGGCGAGGGCGCGTTTAGGCGGTTCGAGGACGGGCACGAGCTGAGTCGGGAGGGCGACGAGTGGGTCTACGGCGACAAGGGCATGACCGAGCCGTTCGTTGTCGTCAAGGAGGACGGCCTCGGGCTCAAGATGCCGCGGCACCTCACGGTCAAGCAGGTCGCCGAGCTCGTCGGTGCGTCCATCCTCTCTCTCGGTGCCTCTCTCTCGACGTCCAGAGAGCCAGAGCGCTGACTCTCGCTCGTCGCAGGCCCCAAAACGCCGCTCGAGGTCATCGACTGCGCGTCGCAGTCGTCGCTCGCCAATTGGACGCTCGGGCAATGGGCCGACTACTACGAGGACCCGGGTCGCGACAAGGTCCGCAACGTCATCAGCCTCGAGGTGAGCGACTCGAGGCTCGGCGAGATGGTGACGGCCCCAGAGCTCGTCAGGTGCGTCAGCTCGGCTCGACCTTGCGCTCTCTCTTCCGCTCAATCAGGAGGGGCGCTACGGGTCGCTGGTCCACAGCTGACGCTCTTCATCCTCGCTCGCAGGAAACTCGACTGGGTCGACACGGTCTGGCCCGAGGACATGAAGGTGCCCGGGCAGTACCCGCGCGTCCAGAAGTACTGCCTCATGAGCGTCAAGGCGTGCTGGACCGACTGGCATGTCGACTTCGCCGGCTCGTCCGTCTTCTACCACGTCCTGCGCGGCGGCAAGACGTTCTTCTTCATCCGCCCGACGCCGGCCAACCTCCAGGCGTACGAGCAGTGGAGCGGCTCGTCCGAGCGCCAGGAGCAGACGTGGCTCGGCGACATGTGCGACCAGGTGTATAGGATGGACCTCGTCGAGGGCAACACGGCCTTCATCCCCACGGGCTGGATTCACGCCGTCGTGCGTCCTCCTCTCCCTCTCCCCCTCGTCCTCGGCCTGTCGCGCCTCGGCTCGTCGCTGATGCACACCCTCTTCGCCGCGCAGTACACGCCCGCCGACTCGCTCGTCATCGGCGGCAACTTCCTGCACTCGCTCAACATCCCGACCCAGCTGCGCGTCTACAACATCGAGCTCGCGACCAAGGTGCCGCGCAAGTTCCGCTACCCGCACTTCGTCAAGCTCCTGTGGCTCGTCGGCAAGCACTACTACGAGCGCCTGTCGTCGCACCCGGCCGGCCAACCTCTGCCGCTCCCGCTGCGCGCCCCTCGCGTCCTCGACGGCCTCAAGGAGCTCTCGTCGTTCCTCATCGAGCAGACGACCCGCCTCGCCAAGGGCGCCCAGGTCTCGGCCGAGCGCCGCCGCCTCGCCAAGGAGAACATTCCGCACAAGAAGGTGCCCGACCCGGTCGGCCTGAGCCGCGAGCTGCGCAAGGTCGTCCTCCAGGTGCGCGGCGAGCCGCTCGACGCCGAGTGCTTCCTCCCGCACGTCGCCTATGTCGACGAGCCGCACGACGCCGCGGCGGCGGCGGGCAGCAAGCGCAAGGCCGACTCGCCTCTCGAGCTCGACGCCAATGCAGCCCTCGCCGCGCTCAGCCGGGCGAGCAAGGTCCGCCGGCCGTCGGCCTCCTCCTCCACCGCCGCGCCCTCCTCGGGCTACCCCGGCGCCGGCGCCTTCCCCGCCTACATGTCGCCGTCACCTTCGTCGGGCGGCGCAGGGCCAGGCGGCGACGGCGAGATCATCGGGCGGCAGAGCGTGCCCGTCCAGACAGCGACCCGGACCGAGGAGCGCATCGACCCTCGAGGGTCTGCCAAGAACGGCGCGCTCCAGTCCGAGGTGCGCGAGAGCCGCAGCACGCAGAGCGTCGTGCGGCGGTGGGAGCACGACCCGCTCGACCCGAACGGCGCGGGCGGGCCCGTCGTCGAGACGCGCACGGTCATCACGATCGTCGAGCGCGTGCGCTTCCCGACGGCGGCGCAGGCCAAGGTCCAGGCGCAGCAGCGCCGCGGCAAGGCGTTTGCGCCGCCGCAGCAGCACGAGCAGCACCTTGGGATCGGCCCGCCGGCGCCGCAGAGCGTGACGGCCGTCCCGGGCACGTTGCCGCAGCAGGCCGGCACGACCAACCCGCAGCCGTACCAGCCGCACGGGTGGCCGTACCAGTACGAGCTACTGCCGGCACCGAGCGGCGGCACCGCCGCGCACGGCCTCCCCTCGCTCGCTCCAGCTCCGGCACCTCCTCCCGGCGCCATGCTTCCTCCGCCCGTCCCCTCGTCGCTCCGGGCCGCCCATCCTCGCTCGGTCCCACCCGCCGTCGCGACCGGCGACATGGCGCACGTCTACGGCGCAGGCCTGCCGACGCCGCCGCCGACGCTCGGCGGCGCACTTCAGCAGCAGCATCAGCAGCAGCGCTACAACGGCCCGAGCGCGCCCTACCCGCCGCCGCCTGCGCTCCTCCCCGCGCCGCCCGGGCACTCGTCGGCGCAGCAGCTGTACCCACTCCCGCTGCCGCCGCAGGGGCCGGCGCACCGAGCGTACGGCGGCGGCGGCGGCTCGGCGGCGTGAGGAGGTCTCGTCGGGCGAGGAGCGAACGAGCGAGGTGCATGTTGGGATCGGCGTGTTGTCTATGAGTGTAGCTTTCGTGACGCGCAGGAGCGCGTGCAGTTTTATCTCTTCCTCTCGCTCTCTGTCGCGGTCCGAGGCAAGGTCCGGGTGGCGGTGCAAGAGCGAGAGGAAGCGGCCTCGTCTGACAGTCCCGCTCTCGCCCGTACCATCTGCCCAGAGTACTGCGAGCTGTATGGCACGCGCTACATCGGTCCTCGTACGAGAGCGAGAGGGCGAGAGGCGGTCGGGCGGGAGGTCGGGCTGCGTCGCCGAGCTCCTCTCTCTGTCCTCCTCGCTACAACGATGGCGGTCGACAAGACGACGTTCGCGCTCGCAAGAATGCTCAGCAGCGAGCTACTCACCGTCCAGTCGGCCAAGACGGTGCGCTCCCTCTCTCCCATCCCCGCCCTCCTCCTCGGGAGATGAGCCCGCTGACCTCGACCATGCTCGCGCTGCAGGCCGTCTTCTGGTGCGTGGCACTCCCTGCACCACCTGCGGAGCCCAGCTGACCCCTCGCCGCTCCTGCAGGTACCTCATCCTGCGCAACTTCGTCCGCGTCGTCCGACACCTGCGCGCTCGCGGCCTCCTCACCGCCGCCCGCGAGGCCTACCTCGTCCTCGTGCGCAAGGGCTTTGCGTGCATGCTCCTCCTGCCCTCGGTCCGCAACAAGGTTCAGGGCGAGCTCGACCAGGTCACCCTCGACCTCGCGAGCAAGGTGTGTCTCCTCCTCCCCACCTCGCTCCCGATCCCCGACCCAGCCTCCCTCGTCACCCTACCGCGCCCGCACGCTCTCGAACAGCACCTTGCAACGTGCACCCGCCCTCGAGCCCTTCGCTGACGCCCCGACTCGCCCTCGTCCCCCACACCTCCTGCAGCTCGCGCCCAAGTTCCCCGACGCACCGACCTTTACCGCCCTCCCCGAGACGGGCCTCGCCGCCGCCGACGTTTCGGCCGCACTCGCCAAGCTGAGTGACCTCCCGAGGACCGAGTGGGAGGGCGGGCGCGTCAGCGGCGCGGTGTACCACGGCGGCAAGGAGATGGGCGACATCTGGCGCGACGCGTTCTCTCGGTTCGAGGTGTCGAACCCGCTCCACGCCGACGTCTTTCCCGGTGCGTCCTTTTCTCCTCTTTTCCATAGAAACACCGTCCTCGGCTACGCGAGCGGCAGCATCGAGCCGCCCGAGCAAAGCACCGCCCTCCTGTCCAAGCCGCCGAGCTGACCCTGTCTCCTCCTCCGCCCACTCGCAGGCGTGCGCAAGATGGACTCGGAGGTCGTCTCGATGTGCCTGTCGATGTACAACGCGCCGCTGCCAGCCAGCGTCATCGACGACGGCGGCGCAGGCACGACGACGAGCGGCGGGACCGAGAGCATCCTCATGGCGTGCAAGGCGTACCGGGACCGGGCGCGGGCAGAGTTCGGCATCACCGAGCCAGAGATGTGCGTCTCCTTCTTCTCCTCCTCTAGCTCTCTGCGACGTCGAAGCTGTCGAAACTGTGCGAGGCTGACCTACTCGCTCGCGCTCGTTCGCAGGATCGTGCCCAAGTCGGTCCACGCTGCGTTCGACAAGGCGGCGATGTACTTCGGCATCAAGATCCACCACATCCCGGTCGACAAGAAGACGCGCCAGGTCCAGATCGCCAAGGTCCGCCGCGCCATCAACGCCAACACGATCCTGCTTGTCGGCTCGGCGCCTAACTTCCCCGACGGCGCGATCGACGACATCAGCGCCCTCTCGGACCTCGCCGTCAAGCACCGCATCGGCCTCCACGTCGACTGCTGCCTCGGCTCGTTCCTCGTCCCCTTCCTCGAGCGCGCCGGGTTCCGGACCGTGCCGTTCGACTTCCGGGTCCCGGGCGTCACCTCGATCTCGTGCGACACGCACAAGTACGGCTTCAGCCCCAAGGGCTCGAGCTGCATCATGTACCGCTCCAAGTCGATCCGCAAGTACGCCTACTCGGTCACGACGACCTGGCCCGGCGGCGTCTACGCGACGCCGTCCATGTCGGGCTCTCGACCCGGCGCGCTCATCGCCGGCGCTTGGGCATCGCTCGTCCACATGGGCATCGACGGCTACACCGAGTCGTGCCGCGACATCGTCGGCGCGGCGAAGCGCATCGCCGAGGGCGTCCGTCGCGACTTTGCCGACGACCTGTACGTCCTCGGCGACCCGCTCGTGAGCGTCGTTGCGTTCGGCAGCGTCACCGAGGGCCAGGGCAACGGCAAGGGCTGCGCGCCGATCTACGAGGTCGGGGACCGCATGAGCAAGATGGGCTGGCACCGTGCGTCCCGCTTCCTCCTCTCCTTCCCCTCGCTCGCCCTCTCGCTCCTCTCCTGACGCACCCCCTCTCGTGCGCGCAACAGTCAACGCCCTGCAGGACCCGCCTGCGCTCCACATCGCCTGCACCCGCCTCACCGTGCCCGCCGTCGACGACTTCCTGCGCGACCTGCGCCTCGCCGTCGACGAGGTCAAGGCGCTGGAGGAGCCGGGCAAGGGCAGCATGGTCATGCTCTGTGCGTCTCTCGCTCCCTCCTCGTCGACTCGGAGCGTGCAAAGGACCGGCGCTGACGAACCTTGTGCGCGCGCGCAGACGGACTCGGGACGGGCAGCGCGGTCGGCGGGCAGCTCATCGGCGAGATGGCCTCTCGCTGTGCGTCCTCTCTTCCTCTCTCTCTCCTCTCATGTCCTGTGAGGCCTCGAGCTGACTCCTCCTCGACGTTGTCGCAGACATGGACGTCGTGCGTCGCTTCGTCTCGCTCTCGCTCTCGCTCTCCATGGTCGTCTTGCTGACGTCGCTCTCGCTCTGCAGCTGTATGCCTAATGTGTGTAGCTCTTTCCCTCTTCTTTGTGCTCCTGTACAACCTCCGTGTCGTCGAACATCGTCTCGCAGCGAGAGATGTTTCGGACGAGCGAGGAGGACGCGAGGTGGACGGCTTGTGCGAGAGCTCTTTCGGTGGGTACAGCGCCTGGAGAGGATCTGTAGAGCCGGTTGCTCGAGTGTACGCTCTGCTCGAGGGAGTGCGAGCGCGTCGAGGCGACCAAGACGGCGAGCTGATGAGGCCGACCCTCTCGCTCCTCGCTCTCACCCGACACCGCTCGCCAGAAGCTTCGGCTAGGCCCTGCAGCGACCGTACTGCTCTCTATCACACCCTCAAGCCGCACCACACCGTCAGCACAGCCGACCCTCACCCCGCCGCCTCGTCGCTCCCCAGCTTCATCTCCACCTCGTCCCAGCTCGCCCGGCAACACCTGCGCCTCGTCACGTCCACCTCGAGCCCGCTCCGACTCTTTCGCTCGTCGCCCAGCCACGGTCGATCGGCCCCTGGGTCGACACTGACGGCGCACGACCGCACGACTGCGACCCGCTCGCGTCCGCCGCTCACGCTGTCGCCCTGCTTGGGCAAGGCCGGCTTGAGCTTCAGCTCTTGTGCTCCGAGGTGTGTGAGGGCAGGCCGTGCGGAGCCGCGACGGGCGGAGAGGACCGCAGGTGCTGGACGAGAGCTCGGCGGGGACGAGCCGAGGGCGGTGCAGGCGGGCGACGGGCTCAGGGGAAGGGTTTCGAGAACGGCGGGACGGCCTTGACTCGCGCGGAGGTACTGGAGCATGCGGAGCCGGAGCAGGCTTGCCTCGAAAGGGCTCGTGCATCAAGGTGCGCCCCTTTTCCCCGCGACGACCTCAACCTGCAATGGGCGCTGTGCTCACCATGCCTTTAAATCCACAGATCTCGCCGTCGACCGTCCCCAAATCGTGCGTCTACTCTCTCTCCGCGGGTTCAGCAGGAAGCGGGAGCTCGTCTCGCTGCACGCTCAGCGCCGCGTCCGACTCGACGACCGCTGAGCGGGCGTTTCCCTGCCTGCTCGGCTGTCGAGCAGACCCTCCCTCTCGCCCTACATACTGATAGGACACCTCGTTACGTGCAGATCTCGACGAGCAAGACAGACGTGCTGCACAGACGCGGCGAGCTGCGCGAGACCGGCGCGAGCAGGGTGCGTCGAGACGGACCGGTGCAGCGGTAGGGCATCTTTCGGCGCGGCCCGGCGCAAGAGCAAGAGCAAGAGCGTGCTGCATCGAGAGAGAGCACGCTGTGCAGGCCGAGCACAGTGCGAGAGCAGCTCGTCCTCGAAGGTCGACTTTAGCTCTTTTGCTTCTCGCTCGACGAGCCGACGTCGATGCTGGCAGTCTCGCTCGCTCGACCTTTGCTTCGTACGATCGACGTGCTACCGCTTGAGCTCAGCGAGCCCTAGAGCGTCGAGATGACTCGGGTGGGGGGCGAGCACGCTCCTCGTCGTCGAGCGGCGATTCCGCGGAGGCGGGGAGACGGACGGCCTCGCCCCTCGTCGCCCCTTGTCCTCGTTCCGTCCACTCGATCCTCGCCTCGAGTACCACCAGCCAGCAGCTACCATGGCCGACCCGCAACCCAGCACCGAGCAGCCGCCGACCCCTGCACCCCTCGCCGCCTCGCCGCCGTCGCCGCCCACGCCTCCTCCTCCTCCTCCCCCTCCCGCGCCCGCCGCGACTCAACGAGCCCTCGCCATCCCGCACCTAGTCGTCCGCATCCTCGCCCACCTCGAAATCCTCCACCTCGACGACGAGCACCAGGACGACCCCGCCCAGGCCGCCACCTCGGACCTCGTCGCCTGCGCCCTCGTCGCCCCACTGTGGCGCGCCGCCGCCAACGAGCTCCTCAACGAGCGCCTCGTCTTTCTCAAGGGCAGCACCCTCCGCAAGTGGCTCGACGGGCTCGGCGACGACGGCACGCCGCGCTCGACGACCAAGACGGTCTGCCTCTACGACAACCTGCCGTTCAAGCCCTCGAGTCGCGACGGCGACGGCGCAAAGTGGTCGCACAGCGACATCGCCCTCTTGTTCGCCAAGGTCAAGGGCGTCGAGCACCTCGAGATCACCTTCACCAGGCAGGACGAGGTGCCGGGCGACCTCTTGACGCACGAGAACCTCGCGAGTGCGTCCCTCTTCCTCCCCTCCCCTCCCCTTCTCTCTCGCTCTTCGATGAACCCCTGCTGACGTTCATCTCTCGCCCCTGCAGCGGTCACCTTCCTCGCCCTCGGCTGCCCCGTCTCGAGGCCGACAAAGCCGCTGCCGTTCAAGCTCGACACGATCCAGCTCGTCGACCCGCACGGCGAGGACGCCCGGCTCAAGCGCGACTGGACGTCGACCGCCATCCTCCTCGGCACGTCGCCCGCGCTCGCCGACCTGCGCTTCCTCCGCCTCGACCGGTTCCCGCGCGCCGCCGAGTACCTCATGCGCATGTTCCGCCTCGCGCCGCGCATCTCGTCGCTCTTCCTCAAGGTCCTTCGCCCCGAGCACAACTCGTGGCAGGTCCAGGTCTTTGCGCACCTGTGCACGAGCCTCGTGTCGCTCATCGTCAACGACGTCCTCGAGACGGGCGCCTCGGTCATCCCCTCGTTCCCGACCGGCCCGCCGACCATCGCCATCCACCACCTGCGCGGCGCCATTGGGCACAACGTCTCGACCGTGCTCAACGCCCTCGTCCCGCCGTGCCCGATCGACGAGTTCCTCCAGGCCCTGCGGCGCACCAAGCCCATGACGGTCCGCAACGTCATCCTCGACAACATCTACTTCGCGACCGACAAGTACGGCGGCGACTTCTACCAGCTCGAGAAGACGCGCGGCATCCACTTCCACGTGCGCAATGGCTGGGACATGGGCGACGACGACGTGCGTCGAGACGTTCCTCTTCTGCCCCGCTCTTTCGTCCCGCTCGGACCTCGACGAGTCGCTCGAGCGCGCGCGCTGATTTGTCTTCCTCCCTCGCGCGCAGTACGCCTTCCTCAAGCAGCTCATCCACCAGTCGCGGGCCCGCTGGCAGCAGGAGGGCTCGAGACACGAGGTCGAGGAGCTTGCCTGAGGAGAAGGACTTGGGTCGAGGAGGAAATCATGGAGAGGACGAGCTTGCTCTGGAATGAGAACCGCTTTCACGACTTGCACGGCAGGTTCAGGAAGAACGAGAGCAAGAAGAGAGAGAGCGTGAGCAAGAGCGCGAGGTGGTTTGCGGCCCGGCCTTCTCAACTCGCACTCGCGCTGTGATCTTCGCCTGCGCATACCCGACAGGGCCCTCTCCTCGAGCGAACGTCTCGAAACGTCAATCGAGAGCTGTACAAGGCCGGAAAGAGTCCAGGTGCGAGCTGTGGAGCGCCGACCTCGTCCTCGTTTCGCTTTCGGCGCCGCGTCGTGCGGGCACCATCTCGCTTCCTGGGGTCGTACGGCCCGAGCATCGAGCCAGACGTCTCACTCGAGCGATCGAGAGCCACCTAGCCCAGGAAGAACGAGGTCTGCCAGCGAGAGAGCGAGGCGAACGAGCCGACGAGCTCGAGGGGAGGCGGGTGGCTCAAAACGGCAGTGCATGGCACCGGATGGCACCGGATGGCAGTGCATGGCACC
>Ga0308170_10002132_pt1 | contig 17444 bp, 16 predicted proteins | sample PhyBR2_2_FD_202136 | JGI IMG/M metagenome (GOLD analysis project Ga0308170, IMG submission 202136) | Phyllosphere microbial communities from UC Gill Tract Community Farm, Albany, California, United States - DLSLSB.R2 | ecosystem: Host-associated > Plants > Phyllosphere > Unclassified | place... | reverse complement strand
TGGTGCCGTACGCCGACTTCAACCTGCTCAAACTGCCGGACCGCGACAAGGCCATGGAGAAAATCCGTGACCTGACCTGCCTCTCCGACATCCTGCCCACCGGTTACCACGGCGCCGTCACTGCCGGCGTTGGCCCGGGCAGCACCGTATACATCGCCGGTGCCGGCCCAGTCGGCCTTGCCGCTGCTGCCTCGGCACGGCTGTTGGGTGCAGCCGTTGTAATCATTGGCGACGTCAATTCCATCCGCCTGGCCCACGCCAAGGCCCAGGGTTTTGAAATCGTTGACCTGTCCACCGATACGCCGCTGCACGAACAGATCGCCGCACTGCTGGGCGAGCCCGAAGTGGATTGCGCCGTCGACTGCGTAGGCTTTGAAGCACGCGGCCATGGCCATGACGGCGTCAAGGCCGAAGCCCCGGCCACCGTGCTCAACTCACTGATGGGCGTGGTGCGTGTGGCAGGCAAGATCGGTATCCCTGGCCTCTACGTCACCGAAGATCCTGGTGCTGTCGATGCCGCCGCGAAAATGGGCAGCCTGAGCATTCGCTTCGGCCTGGGCTGGGCCAAATCCCATAGCTTCCACACCGGGCAGACGCCAGTGATGAAGTACAACCGCCAGCTGATGCAGGCGATCATGTGGGACCGGATCAATATCGCCGAGATCGTCGGCGTGCAGGTCATCAGCCTGGACGATGCGCCACGCGGGTATGGCGAGTTCGATGCGGGCGTGCCGAAGAAATTTGTGATTGATCCGCATAAGTTGTTCAGTGCGGCGTAAAGCGTTGGGCAAATGACAAAGGGCGACCCTTGGGTCGCCCTTTTTTGCGTCTGCGCTTAAACCTGCAAACGCCGGCTGATGAAGATCAAATGTGGGAGGGGGCTTTATGGTGTTTAGGAATCAGCGAGTGGCCAGTGCGCCCTGGTAGACGGTCGGGCCTGTGGGTTGTTTGCTGATGGAGCCACCCTTGGTTTCCGAGCTCACCATCAACTCCACCGGCTTGCTGATGCTTTCCTGCTGGCGCGGATTGAGGCCAATGATGCCTTTGCCATCCTCGGGCAACAGGCCAAGGGACACCGGGGCGCCGTCTTTGGGAATCGCCCAGAGCTCAAGGCTTTGGTCCGGTGCTGGCGCCGTGGAGGCAATCGGTTCTACTTCCAGGTAATCCTTGTGAGCCATGATTTGCGCAGCCGGCTGCTGGGTAGTGGTCACCAGCGTTGCCGCGGATTTGACGCTGTCCTTGGTGTAGAGGGCGCCGCCGATACCGGCAACCACCACCACACAGGCTCCGATGAACAGGCGTGGACGGCTCCAGAATGGAGGCTTTTGCTCAATCACTTGGGGTTGGATCGCAGTCATAAGTCTCTTCTCGACAAATTTTGTAGTCTGTCCATGGACCCGATTATCCCGATTGGGTTCCGGGCAGGGCCTGGAACAACCGACGGGATACCTAGTCCAACGCTTGCTTTTGCATCCATCTCCTGAGGTTGTATTGATGAAGATTTCACGCGGTTTTGCCCTTTCCTGCCTGCTGTCCATGGCCGCCGGCCCGGTGTTCGCCGCAGGTTTCAGCCTTGGCGATGCAGCCAACGCGATTTCCGGTATGCAGGGTGGCAACAATAAAGCCGCTGCCGCCGCCCCCTCGTCCGAGACGGGCGGCCTGCTGAGCGCCCTGACCTCGCAACTGAAGATCACCCCCGAGCAAGCGGTGGGCGGTACGGGCGCCATGCTGGGGCTGGCCAAGAACAAACTGAGCGGCAACGACTATTCGCAACTGGGCAACAGCGTGCCGGGCCTCGATCAATTGTCGGGTAACAACGCCTTGGGCAGTCTCGGCGCTTTGAGCGGGATGCTCGGCCAGAGCGGCGGCAGCAAGACCAGCGGCCTTGATGGTTTGCTGGGTAACGTGAAGAACACCAGCGACCTGAATACTGCGTTCAGTGCCCTGGGCATGGACAGTGGCATGGTAAGCCAGTTTGCCCCGGTGATCCTCAAATACCTGGGCGGGCAAGGCGCCAGCGACTCGGTGCTGGGCAAGCTTGCTCAGGCTTGGGGGACCAGCGGTTAAGCGGCCTTCTCCAAGAATCGCGTTTCCTATAGTTATTTCTGAATCATCTTTCATGATGAGTTGGATGTGGACGAAATAAATTGTTGTGAACTACTAGGAACGGTAGGAAAGCTGGGTGCCACGTAGTAGTAACTTTCGCAGCATCACAGTGGTGCTGTTTGAAGGTCAATCGACGAACTAACTATATGGTGCCTGATGAGTTCTATTAACCCGCTGCAAACCACACTCCAGAATCTATACAACCAGATTGGCGCTAATGTGCCGGCCAGCAAGGCTGGGATGATCGACCACAATGCGTTGCATAACCTGGGGTTGAACGCCAATTTGCTGCAGAACTTGCGCAACGATCTGAGTGCCGTCGCTAAAGGATCGAATCCTGAGCGGGCACTCAATAACTTGATGTCTGGGTTGCAACAACTCTCGGACTCTACCAATGGTCGGGCCAAAGAGTGGTTTTCAGACAAACCGCTGCCTGAAGGCGGCAAGTACCTTGTGAAAGGGGAAAACGGCGAACCCCAAGAGATCACCCCGGTGAAAGAGAAACTTGCCGGTAGCGAGCCGTCCGCTGGTGGCAAATTTTTTGTCAAAGGGGAAAACGGCGAGCCCCAAGAGATCACTTCGGCGAAAGAGAAGCTGGCCGGTAGTGAGCCGTCCGCGGGTGGCAAATTTTTTGTCAAAGGCGAAAACGGCGAGCCCCAAGAGATCACCCCGGCGAAAGAGAAGCCGGCCGGTAGCGAGCCGTCCGCGGGTGGCAAATTTCTTGTGAAAGGCGAAAACGGCGAACCCCAAGAGATCACCCCGGTGAAAGAGAAACTTGCCGGTAGCGAGCCGTCCGCGGGTGGCAATTTTTTTGTGAAAGGGGAAAACGGCGAGCTCAAAGAGATCACCCCGGCGAAAGAGAAGCCGGCCGGTAGCGAGCCGTCCGCTGGTGGCAAATTTCTTGTGAAAGGGGAAAACGGCGAGCCCCAAGAGATCATCCCGACGAAAGAGAAGCTTGCCGGTAGCGAGCCGTCCGCTGGTGGCAAATTTTTTGTGAAAGGGGAAAGCGGCGAGTTCAAAGAGATCTCATTGGCCGCTAAAGCTGACAATGTGATTTCGCCTCTCAAGAAACTGCTGGATGCGAATGCAACTGGAACAGATATCGCACAGGCCGTTGCAGCTTTGAGTCCGGCTTTGCAGGGGCTCACTGGCGCTATGGGCAATGACCCTGAAAAGCTGAAAGCAGCGCTGCTGAACAGCATCCGTTCTCTGTCCTGAGTGTCGGTTTCAATACGCTGAAGCTTCAGGGCCAGCTGATTGATCATGACGCATTCATTTGAGAACTCTTGAAGGCGATGATCCTTCTCCTCTTCCTGCAGCAGCTTATGAGAGTCGATGGGCTGGGTGCCGGCGCTCGCATAACGGGTAAAAATGGGCTCAGACCTGGGGCGCCGGCCGATAGTCGCTTGTAAAGAAGCGTTTTTATTAACTTCCAGATTGAAAAATCATACCGAGTAAAAATCATTCGGTTGTAGGGAACCGTAGGAAGAAATACGCCACATATCGTTACCTTTCAACGGTTGCTCACACCAACCTTGGAAGGTTTTCCCTAGCGAAATATGAGAGGTGGCATTATGGATTTTAAGGGCCTGAATATCCCAGACATTAAAAACTATATCAATGTGCCTGGGCTTCAGCGGGACGAGAGCCCAGAGAGCTCATATGAACAAGCGCTGCGTGAGCGCCTTGAAGAGCTGGGTATTAACTATGATGATTACCAGAAATCAACGGCTCGCTCCAAAAGGAATTTACAAGCGCCGCCCGCTGACCTTCGCCTTACTGTGCAAGACGCACTACACAATCTTGCAAAGGCAAGGGATCCTGAACAGCCCCTTAGCCAAATACTAGCTGGCGTGGCCGATTATTTTGCCCCTGGTGCAGCGAATCGTTTTGATTCAACGGCATTGTTTGACCACCTGAGGACTGAGTCGAAAGGGGTGGGGGGCAGTCCGAAGAGTCAATCTGCCCAGGCTGAAACGCCGACCGAGCCCGATCCAAAAGTGTACGACAAAGTAGCAGGGGATTTGGCCGATAGTTTACTTAAGTTCTCCGGCTCAAACCTCAATGGCAAGCATTTTGGCGAGTCGTTGAGAGCCGCGCTCAAAGAGGCAAACCAGGCCGGCCTGGATTCGGCACAGTTGGTCTCTAAAGTCATGGAGGTTTTAAAAGAAGCTGTTTGAGGGCATTTATACCCGTGGTGATCTTTCGCAGGTTCATTCAAGAACCTCGTCTATCCGCTGATCTTTCTCCAGCCAGAGCTGGTTGACCCAGTTCTGGACGGTCTGGCGAAACGCCGGATCATTCTCGTAATCCCCTTGCCACAACGTCGGATCCAGTTCACGGGTGCGGATATCCACGATCACCTTTGGCACCGCGCCGCTGATCAAGTCCCAGAACCCCGGAATCTTTTGCTGCGGATAGACCACTGTCACGTCGAGTACCGCATCCAGTTGCTCACCCATCGCTGCCAGCACAAATGCCACACCGCCCGCTTTGGGCTTCAGCAGCCGCTTGAAGGGCGAGCCCTGCTGTTTGTGTTTTGCCTCGCTGAACCGCGTGCCCTCCAGGTAATTGACTACGGTCACCGGCTGGCGCTTGAACAGTTCACAGGCCTCTTTGGTGATCTTCAAATCCTGCCCCGCCAGTTCCGGGTGTTTGGCCAGGAACGCCTTGGTGTAGCGCTTCATGAATGGGTAGTCCAGCGCCCACCACGCCAGGCCGAGGAAGGGCACCCAGATCAGCTCTTTTTTCAGGAAGAACTTGAAGAACGGCGTGCGCCGGTTCAGCGCCTGGATCAGCGCCGGAATATCCACCCAGGACTGATGGTTGCTGATGACCAGATAGGAGGTGTCACTTCGCAGGTCCTCACCGCCGCGGATATCCCATTGGGTTGGAATGCACAGCGAGAAAATCAACTTGTCGATCTCGGCCCAGGTCTCGGCGATCCACATCACCGCCCAGGACGCATAGTCACGCGAGCGGCCCGGCGCCACCAGCTTGAGCAGGGCAAAGACCATCAAGGGGCCGATCAGGATCAGCGTGTTGAGCAACAGCAGCGTTGTGACAAAACAGCCGGTGAGCAGGCGGCGCATAAATAACTCTTGGAATCTTGTGGGTGGGCCATGATAAGCAAGGTGAGTCTAGAGGCCAAATCGCAAACTGCCGCACGAATGTTTCACAATGTGCCGTGTAGGGTGGCAGCCACTAACTAAGTGCCGCGTTTGCGGTCTAGAATCCGCCTACTTCTTTCCGAGGAACTCACTTCGTGAAACTGTTATTTGCCTCCCTCGCTCTGCTGACCCTGCCCGTCATGGCTGCCGAACCGACCCTTTATGGTCGCTACGAATACATCCAGTTGCCGGAAATCGGCGAAACCTTCAAGGCCAAGATGGACACCGGTGCGCTGACCGCCTCGCTGTCGGCCCGGGACATCGAGACCTTTACCCGCGACGGCGACGATTGGGTGCGTTTCCGCCTCGGCGGCAAGGACGCCGGCAACAAGGTCTACGAGCACAAGGTGTCGCGCATCAGCAAGATCAAGAGCCGCGCCGACGAAGATGACGACAAGGACGAGCCCTCCGTGGCCAAGCGTCCGGTGGTCGACCTGGAAATGTGCCTGGGAAATGTCAAGCGCACCGTCGAGGTCAACCTCACCGACCGCAGCAGCTTCAACTACCCGCTGTTGATCGGCGCCAAGGCCCTGCGTGAATTTGGCGCGGCGGTGAACCCGGCACGTCGCTACACTGCCGACGAAGCGGCGATAGCCGACACGCTGATCTTTGCCCTGCAAGGCGAGGGCTTCACCACCACCTGGCTGACCCTCGGCCAGGCGGCGCTGGAACATCAGCGCCAGAGCCCGGCCGACCTGATCATCCTCGATATCGGCCTGCCGGACATCACTGGCTTTGAAACCTGCAAGCACCTGCGCCGGTTCAGCGAAGTGCCGGTGATGTTCCTCAGTGCCCGGGATGCCGAGATCGACCGGGTGGTGGGGTTGGAAATCGGTGCCGATGATTATGTGGTCAAGCCCTTCAGCCCTCGGGAAGTGGCGGCGCGGGTGCGGGCGATTCTCAAGCGTGTCGGCCCGGGTGCGGCCCCGACGCTGTTCCAGGTCGACCTGGAACGGATGCAGATCCATTATCGCGGGCAACCGCTGAGCCTCACGCGCCATGAGTTCCGCCTGCTGCAAAGCCTGTTGGAACAACCCGAGCGTGTGTTCAGCCGCGAGCAACTGCTGGACGCCGTTGGTGTGCCCGCCGATGCCGGCTACGAGCGCAATATCGACAGCCACATCAAAAGCCTGCGCAGCAAATTGCGTAGCGTGGCGGCGCAGGCCGAACCGATCCAGACCCATCGCGGCCTGGGCTACAGCTACAGCCCGAGCAACGGCTGATGCGCCTGGGGCTGCGGATTTTCCTGGTGTATGCGCTGTTTATCGGCCTGACCGGCTACTTCGTACTCAACACGGTGATGAAGGAAATCCGCCCCGGCGTGCGCCAGTCCACCGAAGAAACATTGGTGGACACCGCCAACCTGCTGGCTGAAATCCTGCGTGCAGACGTTAAAAACGGCACCCTGGGCCAGAGTCATTGGCCGGCGCTGCTCAAGGCTTACGGCCATCGCCAGCCGGGTGCGGTGATCTGGGGCCTGCCGAAAAATCAGGTCAACCATCGTATCTATGTGACCGACGCCAAGGGCAGGGTATTGCTTGACTCCAGCGGTGAGGCGGTGGGCCAGGACTATTCGAAGTGGAACGATGTGTACCTGACCCTGCGCGGCGAATACGGTGCGCGCTCCACCCGCAGCGACGCGGACGATCCCACGTCATCCGTGATGCACGTGGGGGCGCCGATTCGCGATAACGACCAGATCATCGGCGTGGTTACCGTGGCCAAGCCCAACAGCTCGTTGCAACCCTACGTGGATCGCACTGAGCGCCGCCTGCTGTGGTATGGCGCGGGGCTGGTCATTCTGGGCCTGCTGTTGGGGGCGCTATTGTCGTGGTGGCTGACCGTCGCCCTCAGACGCCTTACCGCCTATGCCGAAGCCGTGAGCGAGGGCCGCCGTGCCGAGTTGCCGCATTATCGCGGCGGCGAGCTCAAGCAGTTGTCCACCGCCGTGGAACATATGCGCACGCAGCTGGAAGGCAAGGCTTACGTAGAGCGCTACGTGCATACGCTGACCCATGAATTGAAAAGCCCGTTGGCGGCGATTCGCGGTGCGGCGGAGCTGTTGCAGGGCGATATGAGCCGTGAACAGCAGCAGCGGTTTGTCGGCAATATCGACAGCGAAAGCGCGCGGCTGCAACAGTTGATCGAACGCCTGTTGAACCTGGCCCAGGTTGAGCAACGTCAGGGGCTGGAGGAGCAATCGAACATCCCGCTGGCGGCGTTGGTCGATGAGGTGCTCAAGGCCCAGTGTGCGCGAATCGAAGGCGCCGGCTTGCAGGTGGAGCAGGCGATCGCCGCCGATGTGAAGGTATTTGGCGAACCCTTCCTGCTGCGTCAGGCCCTGGGCAACCTGCTCGACAATGCGCTGGATTTCACCCCGCCCGGCGGCGCGCTGAGGTTCAGCGCCCAGGTGCGGCATAACGATGTGCAGGTCAGCCTGTTCAACCAGGCCGCGGCGATTCCCGATTACGCGTTGCCGCGCCTGAGCGAGCGGTTCTACTCGCTGCCACGTCCGGCCAGTGGGCGTAAAAGCACGGGCCTGGGGCTCAACTTTGTCGAGGAGGTGATGAAGCTGCACGGCGGCTCGCTGCAGATCGGCAATGTGCCAGGTGGCGTGCAAGCGGTGCTGCATCTCCACACAGTCTCCACATTGCCCACATAAATCCCCCATACCGGCTGGGCAGACTCTCTCGTATTCAAACAGGGAGAGACCCATGAACCGCAGCCTGCTTTTCAAACTTGGCGCGATTGCGCTGCTGATTCTGCTGTTGCTGATTCCGTTGCTGATGATCAACGGCATCATCACCGACCGCCAGCAACTGCGCGACGGCGTATTGATGGACATCGCCCGCAGCTCCAGTTACGCCCAGCGCCTCACCGGGCCGGTGATGGTGGTGCCGTTTCGCAAGACGGTGCGTGAATGGAAGCTCAATGAAAAGCTCAATAAACGCTACGAAGAAACCCGTGAAGAGCGTGGCCGGTTGTATTTCCTGCCGGAGCATTTCGAGCTCGACGGCAAGGTGCAAACCGAACTGCGTGCGCGGGGTATCTACCAGGCGCGGTTGTTCCATGCCGACAACCGTATCAGCGGGCGTTTTGAGTTGCCTGCACAGTTGGGGATCACCGAAGACTTTGCCGATTACCGCTTTGAGCCTGCGTTTCTGGCGGTGGGCATCAGCGATATTCGCGGCATTGAAAACGCTTTGAAGTTGGAGCTGGGTGATCAGCGCCTGGAGTTCTCGCCGGGCTCGCAGGTGGACTGGCTGGGCGAGGGCGTGCATGTAACGTTGCCAGCGCAAGACGGCAAGAAACCTGCCGTGCTGGATTTCGCCTTCGACCTGCGTCTGCAAGGCACCGAACAACTGCAAGTGGTGCCGGTGGGCAAGACCAGCCAGGTATCGCTGGCGTCCAACTGGCCGCACCCGAGTTTCATCGGCAACTTCCTGCCGGCTCAACGGGAAGTCAACGACCAGGGCTTCAGTACCAGTTGGCAGACCTCATTCTTCTCCACCAACCTTGAACAAGCGCTGCAAAGCTGCCTGGACCGCCAGGGCTGCGAAGACTTCAACAACCGCAGCTTTGGCGTGAACTTCATCGACCCGGTGGACCAGTACCTCAAGAGCGACCGTGCGATCAAATACGCGCTGTTGTTTATCGCCCTGACCTTCGCTGGCTTCTTCCTGTTCGAAGTGCTCAAGAGCCTGGCGGTGCACCCGATTCAGTATGCATTGGTGGGCGTGGCGCTGGCGTTTTTCTACCTGTTGCTGTTGTCGCTGTCCGAGCATGTGGGCTTTGCCTTGGCGTACCTGATATCGGCCAGTGCCTGTGTGCTGTTGATCGGATTCTACGTGTGCCATGTGCTGCGCAGCGTCGTCCATGGGCTGGGGTTCTCGGCAGGGTTGGCGGCGTTGTATGGCTTGTTGTTCGGGTTGCTCAGTGCCGAGGATTACGCGCTGCTGATGGGTTCGCTGTTGCTGTTTGGCCTGCTGGGCACGGTGATGGTGCTGACGCGCAAACTGGATTGGTATGGGGTGGGTAAGCGCAAGGTGGAGCAAGGGCAATGATTGGACTACGCGAAGACCAGCAGATGAAAGCGAGGATGGTCGACTTCCTCAACCACACCGCCTCTCACTGTAGGAGCGAGCTTGCTCGCGAAGAACGCAAGGACACCGCGTTTAACCAGATGACCCGCGTGATCGTTGACGATTTTCGCGAGCAAGCTCGCTCCTACAGGGGGCTGGTCAACTCGGCGGTTGAGTCTGCTGCATCGAAGGCCGCTGGCTGACCTCGGCGTACCAGGCGGCAAGCTTGGGGTTGTCCGAGCGCCACTGCATATCCGGATGGCGAAAGTCGAGGTAGCCCAGGGCGCAGGCGACGCTGATCGAAGCGATATCGAAGTGGCTGGCCAGTTCGGCGATGGCGTCCTGCTCCAGCTCGGCGAGCGCGCGACGGATCTTGTTGCGCTGTTCGTCCAGCCATTGATCCCAGTGTTTCTCCACCGGGCGCATGGCGGTCTCGTAACGCACCAGCACGGCGGCATCCATGATGCCGTCGGCCATCGACGCCAACGTCAGGCGCCGCCAGCGCGCCGAGCCATCGCGGGGGATCAGCGGGTTGCCGACATGCTGGTGGTCTAAGTAATCGAGGATCACCCGGCTGTCGTGCAGGACCGAACCGTCGGCCAGGCGCAGGGCCGGGATCTTGCCCACCGGGTTGCCTTGCAGCACGTCGGCGTCCGGGCTGACCGGTGTAGGCAAGCACGCGTGCAGGGCCACCCGGTCCTGCTGGCCGGTCTCGATCAGCAGCACGCGCACTTTACGCACGAAGGGTGAAGCCGGGTTGTGGAACAAGGTCATGCTGGGGGCGGACATGGGCATTCCTCGAAATGGACTGGGGCTAGCGTAGATGCTTGCGCAGTGGCTGGCGAGGGGGATTTTTGTGATCCTGAGGGCCTCATCGGGGGCAAGCTCCCTCCCACAGTGGCCGGCGTTCACAAATCAAATGTGGGAGGGGGCTTGCCCCCGATAGCGCCCTCAGCCGCGCCGCTTGCCCAACGCCCAAGCGCCAATGGCAGCAGGTATGCCCAACCCCACCCAACTCAAAGAATCCCACACCCCATCCCCCAGCAACGCCGCAAACAACCCGGCGGCACTGAGCAGGCCAATTCCCAGCGGAATGCCAAACACCTTCCAGAAATTCGACTGCCGAGGCTTCATACCTTGGCCGCCTTGCGCCGCACGATCCACAAGTAAATGCCGCTGACCAGCACGACGATGGTCAGCACATCCAGCACTGCCCACAAGATCTTCATCGGCATCCCGCCGTAATCACCGAAGTGCAGCGGTTGGGACATGCCCATGGCGTCCATGTACCAGGGGCGCTCGGCGATGGCGGTGACGGCCAGGGTGCTGGCGTCGATCAGCACCGGCGTGAGCAGATGGGAGGTGAGGTGCGTGCTGCCTTTCATGAACACCGCATAGTGATGCTCGCTGGAGAAGCGCGTGCCGGGGAAGGCGATAAAGTCCGGCTCCATGCCCGGCGCGGCCTGGGCGGCAATGCTCAGCAGCTCGGTGGCCGGTGCGCGGTGGGTCAGCGGCGGAGCGTTTTGGTAGGGTTCGATCATGGCGCTGAGGCTGTCCTGGCGCCAGGCGGCGATGATCAGGTCGGCGCAGGCGCTGATCACGCCAGTCACGCCCACCACCAGCGCCCACGTCAGGGTGACCACGCCGATCAGGTTGTGCAGGTCGAGCCAGCGCAGGCGGGTGGACTTGTCCTGACGCACGGTGGCGAACTTCAAGCGGCGCATGAACGGCAGGTACAACACCGTGCCCGAGACAATCGCCAGCACAAACAGAAGGCCCATGAACGCCAGCAGCAACTTGCCCGGCAGTCCGGCGAACATGTCCACATGCAGGCGCAGCAGGAACAGGGTCAGCCCGCCATTGGCCGCCGGGGTTTCCACTGCTTCGCCAGTGCGGGCGTCGAGCATGAAGGTGTGCGACGAGTTCGGCTCGGTGCCGGCCGTAGCGGCCATGATCGCGATCACCCCGTTCTTGTCGTCTTTGTCCCACGCCAGGTACTGCATGGCCTCGCCGGGTCGATGGGCCTGGGCTTTGGTCACAAGCTGCTCAAGGTTGAGCTGCGGTGTATCGGCCGGCATCTGCGCCAACTCGGGCTCGTTACCCAGCAGGTGGTCGATCTCGTGGTGGAACACCAACGGCAAGCCGGTGAGGGCGAGCAGTAGCAGGAATACGGTGCAGATCAGGCTGGCCCAGGTGTGGATGAAGGACCAGCGGCGGATGGTTTTGCTTTTCATTTTCGAGCCTTCAGATGCACCCAAGCCGCCCTGTGGGGCGGCCTGGTTGTTAACTCAAGCTGATCACCACTGATAGGTGGCGCTGGCGACGACGCTGCGTTGGTCGCCGAAGTAGCAGTACGAGCCATCGCAGGTGGAAATGTAGTCCTTGTTGAACAGGTTGGTCGCGTTCACTTTCACCGACGCGCCTTTAAGGCTGTTGTCGAGGCGACCGAGGTCGTAGTGCACGGCGCCGTCGAACACGGTGTAGGCATTGGCCTTGCCGGCCCAGGTATTGGCTTGGTCGCCATAGGTATTGCCGGTGTAGCGTGCGCCGAAGCCGATACCGAAACCGTCGAGGGCGCCGGTGTGCCAGGTGTAGTCGGTCCACAAGGAGGCTTGTTGGTTGGGCATCAATTGCAGGCGATTGCCTTTGAAATCGCCTTTTTGCACTTCGGATTTAGCCAGGGTATACGCCGCGATTACCTTGAGGTTTTCGGTGACGTCAGAGATGGCTTCCAGCTCCAGACCTTTGACCTTTACTTCTCCGGTCTGATCGGTCACGGAGGCGCCACCGGACTGGAAACTGGTAACTTGCACGTTCTTTTGGGTCAGGTCGTAGACCGCTGCGCTGAGCAGGGTGTTGGAGCCGGGTGGCTGGTATTTGATCCCCAATTCCCACTGCTTGCCTTCCGTAGGTTTGAACGACTGGAGGGGGTCGACGCTGGCGTTGCTCGCAGGCTGGAACGACTCGGCGTATGAGAGGTAGGGGACGAAGCCCGAGTCGAACACATAGCTCAGCGCCGCGTTGCCACTGAAATTCTTGCTGCGGTCGGTATTGGTCGCGTCGTTCTTGTTGAAGTATGTGGTGCCCTGGTGCACCCAGTCTTCACGACCACCGAGGGTCAGGCGCCAGCTGTCCAAGGCCATCTGGTCCTGCACGTAAAGGCCGGTCTGCACGGTTTTCTGGTTGTAATCGTAGAACGCGGTGGAGCGCGCCGGGCGCACGATCGGCTGGCCATAAACCGGGTTGAAGATGTTCGTGGTGCCACCGTCGCCGAAAATCGCCAGGTAAGAGGTGTCGGTGCGTTGATGATCCAGACCCAGCAGCACGGTGTGGGAGATGTCGCCGGTGGCAAAGTCAGCCTGGAAATTGTTGTCCACTGCGAACTGGCTGATGTCCTCGTCCACATTGGTCGAAGAGCGGCTGATATCGCCATTGGTATAGGCGGGGGAGAAGGCAAACGAGCCTACCGTTAGTTGCTGGAACGCCAACTCGGATTTGGTGTAGCGCAGGTTCTGCTTGAATTGCCAGGTATCGTTGAAGCGGTGCTCGAACGCGTAGCCCAAGGCGTAGTAGGTGCGGTCGTAGAAATCGTAGTCCGGGTCGCCGAGGTTCTTGTGGTGGGAAACCTCGCCCAGCGGTGATTTGATTTTGGTCCCCTGGATCGGCAGGAACTGGCTGGTTGTGCCGGTATCGTCACGGGTGAACTGTGACAGCAAGGTCAGCTTGGTGTCGGTGTTGATATTCCAGGTCAGGCTCGGTGCGATGTTGTAGCGTTTGTTGTCGATGTGATCGACCTGGGTACCGGCATCGCGCACCACGCCGCCAACGCTGTAGAGAAACTGGCCTTCATTATCGATCTTGCCAGTGCTTTCGAAATTGATCTGGCGGTAGTTGTCACTGCCGTATTGCACCTGGATGGCGTGACTCGATTCAGCGCTGGGGCGACGGCTGACCATGTCCAACAGGCCACCCGGTGGGGTCTGGCCATAGACAGACGAGGCCGGACCGCGCAGCAAAGCGAGGCGATCCAGGTTCCAGGTTTCGGCTTTCGGGTTGGCATACACCCCGCGTGGCAGTGGCAGGCCATCGAGGAATTGCGTCGGCTCGAAGCCGCGTACGCGCATCCAGTCGTAGCGGGTGTCGCTGCCGTAGCTGGCGGAAACGATGCCAGGCATGTATTTGACCGCATCGTCGAGGTTCTGCACGTTACGGTCTTGCATCTGCTCGCGGGTGGCCACCGAGATCGAGCGTGGCGCCTCGACCAGCGCGGTATCGGTTTTGGTGCCGGCGGCGGTGCGCTTTGCCACATACCCCTCCACCGGCCCCCAAGCGCTTTCATAGTTGCCCTGGCCGGTGATGTTGGTAGTCGGCAAGGCGACGACGCCCTCCGGAACCGGCACCAGGGTGTAAGTGCCCGCACTGCTTTGTTCCAGCTGCAAGCCAGTACCGCGCAAGGCCTCACGCAACGCGCTCTGTGCATCGAACTGGCCCTTGACCGGGGCCGAGGTCTTGCCGGCGGCGAGTGACGGGTTGAGGGTCAGCGCCAGGCCGGCCTGGCTGGCGATCTGGTTCAGGGTGCTGGCCAAGGGGGCGGCCGGCAGGTTATAGGCGCGCACGCTCAAGGCTTGTTCAGCAGCGATCAGCGAAGTGCTCGCCAGCGGAGCGCTGAGGGCGATGGCCAGGGCTAACAGACTGGGGCGCAACAAGGTGTCTAGCGTGCGGGACATAAGGGCGGCTCCTGAATGGAAATATTTCTCAATTGCCTAGGTGCCGAGCGAGAATCGGAAAGTGATAGGGCTGGGTGAAACTATTTTTTGGCGGTGTGTTTCAGGGCCTCATCGGGAGCAAGCCCCCTCTCACATTTTGATGCGTGAGTACCTTCCAATGTGGGAGGGGGCTTGCTCCCGATGGCGATTGCCCGGTCACCACAGAATCTAAGGCTTGGCAGCGACAGTCACCCACCACGGCGTGTGCTGCTCGATCTGCACCGGCAAGGTCGGCAACAGCGCATTCAACGCCAGCGTGGTGTCGTGCAGGGGGAAGCTGCCGGTAATGCGCAGGTCGGCCACGTTGTCATCCACGCCCAAGTGCCCGGTGCGGTAGCGGCCCAGTTCTTCGATCACATCGCCCAGACGGGCGTTGTCGACCACCAACATGCCGCGGGTCCAGGCGTCGGTGGCGGGTGTCACGGCCAGCAGCGGGCCAAGGCCATCGCTGCGCATCAACACTTGCTGGCCTGCTTTGAAAACGTGCTCCTGATGCAGCGCTTCAGGCTGGGCGGCCACGGCGGACTGCAACACGCTCAAGCGCGTGGCGTCGTCTTCGCGCTTGACGATAAACCGGGTACCCAGCGCTCGCAGGCTGCCGTCGCGGGTTTGCACATAGAACGGGCGTGAATCGTCGTGACCGGTTTCGACGAGGATTTCGCCCTCCTGCAACACAATCAATCGGCGCTGTTCGTCGAAGCGCACATCTATGGCGCTATGGGTATTGAGGTTGATCGAGGTGCCATCGTCCAGTTTCAGTGTGCGTTGCTCGCCGGTGGCGGTGCGCTGGTCGGCCAGCCAATAGTGGATCGGCACGTAACGTTCGCCGACGAACAAGCCCAGGCCACACACCAGTACGATACTCGCCAGGCCACGGCCCAACTTGCGTACGCGCTGGCGAATGCCGTGGCGCGATTGCAGCAACGCCGCCCGGGCCGGGCCGGCGGCCACGCTGAAGCGCTGATCGAGCATGCCCAGTTGGCGCCAGGCGCGGGCATGTTCCTCATCGCTGGCCAGCCATTTGGCGAATTCTTCCTGTTCCACCGCGCTGCCGTCGCCCGAGTCCAGAGACAGTTGCCAGGCAATCGCGGCATCCAGCACCCGTGCCGAAACCGGTTTGGAGCCAATGGCTGTCACGAGGGCTCGCCATACAGCGCGATGTAGCACTGGCGTATACCCTGGGCCAGGTACTGGCGCACACGGGGCACCGAAACACCGAGGCGCTGGGCGATTTCGGCGTGGCCCAGGCCGTCGAGGCGGTTGTAGAGGAACGCGGCGCGGGCCTTGCTCGACAGCTTGCCGAGCAGGCGGTCAATGGCCTTGAGGTCTTCGAGGATCAGTTGCTGTGCTTCCGGCGAAGGGTGTTCGCTTTCGGGGATCAGCATCAATTCGGTGAGATACGCCTGTTCCAGAGCGGCTCGACGGAAGTAGTCGAACAGCAAGCCCTTGGCGATGGCTACCAGGAACGCCCGGGGCTCACGGGGCTCGCGCAAGCCGTCGCGGCCCAGCAGGCGCATGAAGGTGTCCTGGCTCAGGTCTTCGGCGCGGCTCGGGCAGGCTACATTGCGGCGTAGCCAGGCCAACAGCCAGCCACGATGATCGCGATACAACGCGCCAACAAGCTCACTGTGTGGGGTCTGGACCGACGACAAGGCATCACCGAATAAACAATAGGTTTAAACTAACGAGAATTATTCGCGATTGTGTCAGAGGCGTGGGGTGGGCGCAATTGGCGTCTGTCGGGCGGTGACATTAAAATGATGGCGCTTGTTGGCGCCGTTTCCACTGGGCCACACGCTCTTGCAGCGCGTGGGGCGTGTCGATCTGCTGCTGCCGCGCACGGCTGAACAGGATCAGCATCAGCTCCGCCGTGACCAGTGCATCGGCGCTGGCGTGATGACGCTCGCCGACCTGCAGCTGGAAATGCTTGACCCAGTCGTCCAACCCGGCCTCGCGCAGCGTGGCGTCGGGGCACAAGAGCGGCGCCAGGTCGGCCACGTCGAGAAACGGGTGGGCCAGGCGATAACCCAGGCTGTCCTTGAGCGCGCGGCCCAGCATGTGCTGATCGAACGGTGCATGGAAGGCCAGCAACGGGCTGTCGCCCACGAACGCCATGAAATCCAGCAACGCCTCGGCCGGATCGCTGCCGGCGGCAATCGCACTGGGGCCGAGACCATGAATCAGTACGCTGGGGCTGAGCTTGGTGTCGGTGCGTTGCAGGGTGCGTTCGAACAGTTGCGAAAAGTCCACCGCACCGTCCTCGATCACCACGGCGCCGATGGACAGCACCTGGTCACGGTTCAGGTTCAGGCCGCTGGTTTCCAGATCCACCACGACCCAGCGTTGGTTGCGCAACGAACCATCGCCCAGTGCGCAAGGCTTGGGCAGTTGTTCCAGGCGCTGTTGTTGCGCGGCATTCAACCTCGGTTTTTGCTTATGAAACCAGCCGAACCAACTCACAGTTGATACCGCAAGGTCAGGCTGCTTTGCAGGCGCTGGGCCTGGCGCAGGGATTCACGCAGGATGCGTCGGTCGAGGTGGTTGAGGCTGTCGGGGTCGACGCGGTTGGAGTAGGGCTGGTTCTCGCGGGTCTGCAATTGGTGCTGCTGCATACGGGTTTGCTGAATGAAGTGGTAGGCCTCTTCGTAGGCCGCGCCGTCCAGGGGCTCGATCACTTGCTTGTCGACCAACTGACGCAGGCGTTCCAGGGTGTTGTTGGCGTGGATGCCATTGGCCAGGGCGAGCAGGCGTGCGCCATCGACAAAGGGAGTCAGGCCCTGCACCTTGAGATCCAGGGTGGCCTTTTCGCCGCCCTTGCGGGTCAGCACGAACTCGCGAAAGCGTCCCACCGGCGGGCGCTGGCGTAACGCATTTTCAGCCAACATGCGCTGGAACAAACGATTGTCCGCGACCTGATCGAGAATGCCCTGACGCAGTTGCTCGCAACCACGCTCGTCGCCCCACACTGCACGCAAATCAAAATAGATGCTCGAGCTAAGCAGGTTCTCCGGCGTCGCCTCGCGAATAAACGCGCCGAAGCGCCGCGCCCACTCCACGCGGGACAAGCACAGCTCGGGGTTGCCGGCCATGATATTGCCCTTGCACAGGCTGAAGCCGCACAGCGCCAGGCTTTGATTGATGTGCTGTGCCAGGGGAAGCAGCCGGTCACGGATCTCGGCAGCTTCGACAGCGTCCTTGGCCTCGAACAGGATGCCGTTGTCCTGGTCGGTGTACAGCGTTTGCTCGCGGCGGCCTTCGCTGCCGAAACACAGCCAACTGAATGGCACGCCGGGGTCGCCTTTTTCCGCCAGGGTCAGCTC
>Ga0308170_10002124_pt1 | contig 17476 bp, 19 predicted proteins | sample PhyBR2_2_FD_202136 | JGI IMG/M metagenome (GOLD analysis project Ga0308170, IMG submission 202136) | Phyllosphere microbial communities from UC Gill Tract Community Farm, Albany, California, United States - DLSLSB.R2 | ecosystem: Host-associated > Plants > Phyllosphere > Unclassified | place... | reverse complement strand
GATGTTGCCGTCCTTGCGCGCCTTGGACAGGCGCTTCCCGGTCGGCTTCTCGGTCTTGTCGTCGGCCACGTCAGCCCGATCCGGCCATGGCGTTCATCGCCTGCATGATGAGATCGGTGATCCGGGACGTCGCCTCGGGCAGCGCCGGGAAGGACAGGCCGACGAGCAGCAGCGTCAGCCCGATCTTGGCCGGATACATCATGCTCATCGCGTTGAGCGAGGGCGAAACCTTGGTCAGCAGCGCGAGCGACAGGTCGGTGATGAAGAAGACCGCACCGAGCGGGAGCGCGATCTGGAGCGCGACGCTGAAGAACATCGACATCGCGGTCGTCATCGCGTCACCCCAGCCGGTGATGTCGGGGAACGACATCAGCGGGACGAACTCGAAGGTCTTGAGCAGACCGCCGAGCACCATCAGGTGACCCCCGGAGGCGAACAGCAGCATCACGGCGAGCTGGGCGTGGAACTTGCCGAAGACGCTGTTGACGTTGAACGACAGCGGGTCGAACGCGGCCGCGACCTGGAAGCCACCCAGGACGTCGATGATCGAGCCGGCGGCGGCGATCGTGTTGAACAACAGCTGGGTGACGAAGCCCATCGCGGCACCGATGAGCACCTGGGTGAGGGCGACCATGACCAGCTCGATCGAGGTCTGCGGTACCGGTTGCTTGGCGAGCGTCGGCGCCATCGCGAACGCGAGCCCGAGGGCCAGCGTCACCTTCGCCATGTTGGGGACGCTCTTGCTGTTGAACGGGGGCGCCAGGGCCAACCAGCCCAGGATGCGTACGGCCGCGAGCAGGTAGGCCAGCAGCGCGACGCCGTTGATGGTGATCGTCATCGCAGCGCCGTCACTACTTCAGCAGGTCGGGTATCTGCGCGAACAGCTGCTGCGTGAAAGCGATCATCGTGTGCAGCATCCAGTTGCCACTCATCAGGAGCACCAGGGAGACGCCGATCACCTTCGGGACGAAGGAGAGCGTGACCTCCTGGATCTGGGTCATCGACTGGAAGAGCGAGACGGTGAAGCCGATCGCCAGCGCGGTCGCGAGGATCGGCATGCTCAGCTTGAGGCAGACCTGGATGACCTGCATCGCGAGGTGCAGGATCGCGGTGTCGGTGACCTCGAAGACGCTCAGCCCGAAGACGCTAGGTCCCATAGCTGGCCACCAGTGCCTTGATGATCAGGGCCCAGCCGTCCACCAGGACGAAGAGCAGCATCTTGAACGGGAGCGAGACCACGACCGGTGGCATCATCATCATGCCCAGTGCCATCAAGGCGCCTGACACGACCACGTCGATGATCAGGAACGGGATGAAGATGATGAACCCGATGACGAAGGCGTCCTTGAGCTCGGAGAGCACGAAGGCCGGGACCAGGGTGGCCATCGGGGTGTCGGCGCGCTGCGCCGGGACGTCCCGCTTGGCGACGCTGGTGAGCAGTTGCAGGTTGTCGTCGTCGGTGTTCTGCAGCATGAACGTCTTCAGGGGCACGATGCCCTTGTCGTACGCCTTCTGAGCGGTCAGGTCACCGTGCAGGTACGGCTGGACGCCGTTGTGGTTCATCGCCGAGAGGACCGGCGCCATGATGAACAGGCTGAGGAAGAGAGCGAGTCCGGCGAGCACCTGGTTGGGCGGCGTGGACTGCAGGCCTAGCGCGTTGCGGGTCAGGCCGAGCACGACCAGGATCTTGGTGAACGCGGTGCAGCTGAGCAGGATCGCCGGGGCGAGGCTGAGCAGCGTCAGCGCCAGGATGGTGACCAGCGAGGTGGACGGCTTGTTCGCCATCCCGCCGACGTCGATCGTGACGCCGTTGCCATTGCCATTGCCGTTCCCGGGGGCCGCGAGGGCGCCGGTGGCGGTGGTCATCAGCAGGACCGCGAGCACACCGCTGACGGTGGCGGTCCGACGCAACAGCGCCCTCATGAGGCGTCGCGTGCGGTGCCGCGGGCGACCTTGAGCGCTTGGCGCCAGGTCTCCGCGGACAACACCGAGCCAGCCAGCGAACCATCCTTGGTCAGCGGCGTGGCGGCCCGGTGGGCCAGCACGGTACGGGCGCGCGGTTCCTCCGCGGCCTGAGCGTGCTCGTGGTCGAGCAGGGGAAGATCGGCGTCCAGCTCGGCGGCCAGATCCTCCTCGAGAAGGAGCTCATCGGGCTCCATCTCGGTCAGCAGGGTGACCTGCTGTTCGGTCGTGCCGAGCACCAGCACGCGCTCGCCGACCGTGATCACGGCGACGCCGGTCCCACGGGAGAGCTGCTGGCGGTGGACGACCTGGATGACGGCGCCCGTCTTCCCCTGGAACCGTCGACCGGCGAACCGCGTGAGGAGCAGCAACAGTCCGACGACGATGGCCAGGGAGAAGACCAGGCGAAGAGCGAGAGCGGTCACAGGATCAGACCGTGACGGCGTCGGGGTCGAGGATCTCGGTGACGCGCAGACCGAAGTCCTCGTCCACCACGACGACCTCGCCGCGGGCGATCAGGCGACCGTTGACCAGCAGGTCGGCGGGACTGCCGGCGGCCCGGTCCAGCTCCAGGACGGCGCCGGGCGAGAGCGCGAGCAGGTCGCGCACCGTCATCCGGGTACGGCCGAGCTCGACCGTGACCTCCATGTCGACGCCGTGCAGCATCTCGATGCCCCGTGCGACCGGCACGAAGGCCGGAGCGGGCGCGGCGCCGGAGCCGGCGGGCGCCTGCATGCCGCGGGGCATGCCGCTGCCCGGAGGGGCCGCGGCGAGCGGGGTGTCGAAGCTGACAGCGGCCGGGGCCGGCGCGGCGACGGGCGAGCTGTCGGCGGCGTCGGCGGCGTTCAGCACGTCCGAGAGGTCGAGCTCGAGCGGTGCGCCCGACAGGTTCGGCTGGGCACCCTGCAGGGTGGTCTGCGGCACCAGCACGGCGGCGGCGATGCCGGCGCCGATCAGGGGAACGGTCGTGAACTCGCCACCCAGGTCGTTGACGACCAGGGAGAGGTCCACCTCGGTGGCGGCCTGGGCGCGGGCGCCGAGGATGTTCGCGGCAGCGTCGAGCGCCGGCTGGGTGGCGGCGGCGAGGTCCAGACCCCCCAGCGGCGAGGCGGCGAGCGCGTCGACGAGGTCCTTGCCGACGAGCACTGCGATCCGGCCGGACACGGGGCCGGCCAGGTCGGCGATGGTGGCTCCGGCGAAGGCGGCGGTGACGAAGGGGGAGCCCGGCTGGGCCGGGCCCGCGGAGAGCGGCGTGGCCGACGGCAGTACGGCCGCGGCGGCCTCGGCTGCCGCGGCAGCGAGGTCGTCGTGAGAGATGTCGGTCATGAGTTCTCCTTGGGGGTGTTCACGATCAGTGCGGCGAGCCGCTGTCCGTGCGCGCCGGGAGTGGCACGCGCGAAGGTGGCGCCGTCGAGGGTGACGTCGAGCGGGGCGGTGGAGGGGTGCGAGAGCCGCAGCACGTCGCCGACCTGGACCTGGCTGAGGTCGACCGGGCCGAGCTGGGTCGGGTGGAAGCGGACGGCGACCGTGACCGGCACATGGTCCATCTGCTGGCGCAGCATGTCGGCGGCGTGCAGTCGCGCCGCCTTCTCGCGGTCGGAGACCGGGCCGGGGTTCGACGAGTTCGTCAGGTACGGGTGCAGGCCGCTGAACGGCAGGCAGATCGTGGCCCGGTGAGCGCGCTCGTTGATCCGCAGCTCGAACTCGACCACGACCATCACGTCGGCCGGGCTGGCGGCCTGCGCGAACTGGGGGGCGTACTCGACCGCGGCGGCGGACGGCTCCAACGGGAGCACGGCGGCCAGCGAGTAGCGCATCTCGTTGAGCAGGCGGTCCATGAAGCCCTTGATGACGCCGCTCTCGATCTCGGTGAGGGGGCGATCGGGCTGGTCATCGCTGCCCGGTCCGCCGAGCATGTGGTCCACGCACGACATCACCGCGGGCACCGGCATCTCGAGCACGCCGAGACCGGTCATCGGGTCAGCGGCGAAGAGCATCATGTACGTCTGCGCGCCGAGCGACTCGACGTACTCGTTGTAGGTCTGCTGCTCGATGGTCTGCAACGTCAGCTGGCACACCGTGCGCAGCGACGAGGTGAAGACCGTCGTGGCCTGACGGGCGAAGCCGTCGAAGCCGAGCATCAGGATCCGCTGGTGCTCGCGGGAGAGCTGGATCGGCCGGCGGAAGTCGTAGGGCACCGGCTCGTTGGCACGGGTACGCCTCCGCGCTCGCGAGCCGGTGGTGCCCGGACGCGAGGCCGAAGGGGGAGCAATGGTCACGCTCCTCGGTTCGGCGCTGCGCCGGGGCATCTGAGACGTTCGGCCCTCACCGAAGGTCCTGACCTCATAGTCAGAACGGGCCTGGGGTGGCCCCGCGAGGTACTACTGGGTGACGAACTCGGTGAAGTAGACGCCCATGACGTCGCCGTCGTAGAGGTCGGTCAGCTGGTGGCTGAGCTTGGTCTTGAGGGCCGTGCGGGTCTGGCCCTGGTCGATGTCGGCCACCGACTGCCCGCTGAACAGCGCGATGGCGGCGTCCAGTGCCTTGCTGCCGTCGACGTCCTCCTTCGCGGTGGCGGTCTCCTGCAGGGCCAGCCCCAGACGCAGGTAGTGACCGCCGGCCAGGTTGACCTGGATCGAGTCGAGCTTGACCACCGCGCCGGGCTTCGGCGGGCCGGGCTTGCCGGCCGGCTTGAGCACGAAGTAGGCGCCGGCGCCCAGGATCACGAGTACCGCGACCAGGGCGAGGATCAGCTTGCGCTTGCTCTTCTTCGGCTTCGCGTCGGCGGCGTCGGTCTGTGGCATCGCGGTGATGGTCATGGCTTGTCTCCGGTCTTGTTCTGCGACTGTGTCTGCGTCCTGTCGGCCTTCGTCAGCTGTGCGTAGGCCTGCTGGTAGAGGGCCCGCGACTCGGCCGGGGCCTGGGACAGGACGACGATGTCGACCCGCTTGTTGATCTGCTGCGATCCCTTGACGGCGGGGTTCTCGAGCGGCTTCGTGTGTCCGAACCCGGTCGCGCGCAGGCGCCGGTCGGGGATCCCGTCGTGCTCGCTCAACCGGCGCAGCGCGGTCACCGCGCGCGCCGAGGAGAGCTCCCAGTCGGTGGGGTAGTACTTCGGCTTCACCTTCACCTGATTGGTGTGGCCGTCGACGTCGATCGGCTCGCTGATCGAGGCGATCACCGGTGCGATGGTGTCGAGGATGAGGTCACCGCGCGGGGTCAGGGTGGCGACGTTCGGCTCGAAGACCACGTGGCGCGAGACCAGCGAGACCACCAGGCCGCGCTCGTCGATGGCGGCCTGGACGTCTCCGGCCAGCCCCTTCTTGCTGAGCGCGCTCTGCATCTGCTTCCACAGCTGCAGCAGTGACTTCACCTGCCCCTCGGCGTCGGCGTAGGCGCGCTGCTTGGCCTGCATGTTGGCCTCGGCGACCGCGTTCTTCACCAGCTCGGCCTGGTCGGCGGGCAGGTTGGAGATCATCTGCGGGTTCACCATCTCCGAGCCGCCCGAGGAGCCGCCGGTGCGATCCGACATCGGGCTGTCGCCCGACAGGATGTGGTCGGCGCGGCCGAACCCGGAGACGAGACCGGACTTGAACTGGGAGTACTTCGAGATGTCGATCTGCGACATCGCGTAGAGCACGATGAAGAGCACAAGGAGCAGGGTCACCATGTCGGCGTAGCTGACCATCCAGCGCTCGTGGTTCTCGTGCTCCTCCTCCTCCTCGGCACGCTTGCGCCGGCGGACCGGCGCGACGGCCGCTCCCTTCCGGGCGGACATTACGCGGCCTCTTCAGCGTTCTGCTGGTCTCCCGGGAGGAGCGACTTCAGCTTCTCGGCCACCAGGCGCGGGTTGGAGCCCGACTGGATCGCCGAGATGCCCTCGACGGTCAGCTCCATCCGGGCGGCCTCCAGGGCGCCCAGGCGCTTGAGGCGGCTGCCCAGCGGCAGGAACAGCAGGTTGGCCGAGCCGACGCCCCACAGGGTGGCGACGAACGCGCCGGCGATGAGCGGCCCGAGCGCGGCGGGGGTGGTCAGGTTCTCGAGCACGTGCACCATGCCCATGACGGTGCCGATGATGCCGACCGTCGGGGCGTAGCCGCCGCAGTCGGTGTAGAACTTCGCGGCCTGCTTGTCCTCCGCCTTCTTGGCGTGCACCTCGGCCTCGAGGATGTCGCGCAGCTCATCGGGGTCGGTGCCGTCGATGGCCATCGTCACGCCCTTGACCAGGAACGGGTCGTCGATCTCGCGCAGCGCGTCCTCGAGGGCCAGCAGGCCCTCGCGGCGGGCGCGCTCGGCGAGCGTGATGATGTGCGGGACCAGGTCGCCGGCGGGGGCGACCTTGCCGGTGAAGGCGCGCTTGACCGACTTCAGGGCGGTCTTCGCGTCGGACATGGTGCCACCGGCCACCGTCGCCATCAGGGTGCCGCCGAAGACGAGCAGCATGGGCGGGATCATGAACAGGCTGCTGGGGTGGCCGCCCTCCATGATGTTGGCGACGATGACGACGGCGAAGCCCAGGATGATGCCGACGGGGGTTGCGAGATCCATCAGTCCTCGTTTCCGGTCCGGCGGATGCCAGGCGTCGTAGGGATCTCGGACACGGCGGCCAGGTGCGGCGCGCGTGCCTCGGGGATCTGGGTGAGCGTGCGGGTGACATGCGGGTTGACGGCCTCGAGCACGGCGCCCAGCGCGATGATCTCGGCGCGGAACGCCACGATCGCGTCGACCACCTGGCTCATCGACTCGGCGACGACGTACTTCTTGCCGTCGAGAAGGGTGACGATGGTGTCGGGCGTGCTGTCGACGCGCTCGATCAGGTCGGGGTTCAGCAGGAACACCGACCCGGCGAGGCGGGTGAGCGTGATCATGGGCGCACCGTCCTTGTGCGAGATAGCGGTTGTGCTCCAGCCGTCCGTGGCCGGTCCACCGTTCTGATCGGCGTTGCACGCAGGGACCTGAGCGAGTCCGGGAACGACAACGGCGGGCAGCTCCGAGGGAGCGGCCCGCCGTAGTAGGGGAACGAGGGAGAACCCCGATGGCCAGAAGCGCCGGGATCAGCGCTTCATGTTGACCAGCGTCTCCAGCACCTCGTCGGAGGTGGTGATCACCTTCGAGGAGGCCTGGAAGCCGCGCTGGGCCAGGATCAGGTTGGTGAACTCCTGGGAGAGGTCGACGTTCGACATCTCCAGGGCGCCGGTGGTGATCAGACCGTTCTGGCCGTAGTCGCTGTTCTCGCCGGGAGCGGCGTACTCGATCTGGCCCGAGTTGGGGCTGTAGACGTACTCCGAGTCGCCGGCCTTCTCCAGGCCCTGCGGGTTCTGCACGTTCGCGATCGCGATCCGGCCGATCGCGAGGCGCTCGCCGTCGGAGTACGTGCCGGTGACGGTGCCGTCGCGGCCGATCGTGTACGACTGGAGCTTGGGGAAGCCCGGGTCGCCGGGGTTGAGCCCGGTCTTGGTGGTGAAGTAGGCCTCGACGGCGGTCTTGTTCATGCCGAGGTTCATCGCGCCCAGGCCGGCGCCCGTCTTGTCAGCGGTGTCGATGGCGGGCGGGGTGCCGCCGTCGTTGGGGCGGCCACCGTAGATCGGGTCCCCGACGTGGGTCGGCGGGGTGGTGGTGAGGTCCTCGTTGTCGGCGTAGCCGGTCACCGCGTAGCCCTGCACCACCTTGCCGTCGGGCGCGACCATGTTGCCGTTCTGGTCGAACGAGAACGCGCCGGCACGGGTGAGGTACTTGTTGAGCCCGTCGCCGACGACGAAGAAGCCGTCGCCGCTGACCATCATGTCGGTGGCCACACCGGTGGTCTCGTTGGCGCCCTGGGTGAAGTTGGTCTTCACCGCGGCGAGCTGCGTGCCGAGGCCGATCTGGATGGCGTTGGTGCCGCCCAGGCCACCGTTGGCCGACGGGGCGGAGGCAGCGGTCAGCATCTGGGAGAGCGTGTCGGAGAAGACCGTGCTGGAGCTCTTGAAGCCCACGGTGTTCGCGTTGGCGATGTTGTTGCCGGTGACGTCGAGCGCGGTCTGGTTGACCCGCAGGCCGCTGATGCCGGCGAAGAGTGAACGAAGCATCGCGATGTCCTTTGTTCGGTGATGGGTGGGCGTACGGGTGGGGTCAGGCGTTCTGGGTGACGTAGCCGGTCGGGCCGGTGCCGTCGTCGACAGCGGTGCTGCCGGTGTTCGAGGAGGAGTAGTCGTAGCCGTCGGTGTCGCCGACACCGGCGACCGAGCCGATCGGGACCTGCTCGTCGCCGACCATGAGGACCGGGCCGGTGGGGGTGTAGACGGTGCCGGTCGCGGTGCCGCTCTTCATGGCGCCATCGGTGCCGACCCAGCTGACGTTCTTGCCGATCATCGCGACCGTGCTGGAGGCCAGCTGGCTGGAGAGGACCAGGCCCATCTCCTTCTGCATCTCCTGGACCGCCTGGACCTGGGTGAAGGTGGCGTTCTGGGTGAGCATGGTGGAGGTGTCGGCGGGGTTCATCGGGTCCTGGTACTTCATCTGCGCGACCATCAGGCTCATGAACATCTTGGAGTCCGCCTGGGTGGTGGCAGCCCCGGTGGCGCCGGTGGCGCTGCTGGCGGCGAACATCCCGAAGTCGCCGGTGATGGGGGAGACGGTCATGGTCTGGCTCCTCAGATGAGCTGGTCGACGCCGGAGGTGGCGCGTCGAGCGGTCGGGACGGATGTGTCGTCGGGGGCACCCGCGGGCGCGGTGGGGGCGGAGGGATCAGAGCCGTCGGCGCCCTCGGCCCGGCCGGAGGCGTAGCCGCCGCCCTGGCCGTTGGAGCGGGCCTCGGCCTGCGCCTGCAGCTGGGCCTGCGCCTGGGCGAACGACTGGTTGCGGCCCCCATCGGCGGCGGAGCCGGTCGTCGAGCCGTTGCTGGGGGTGCCGAACTCGCGGAACGTGACCTTCGCGTCGGCGCCGGTGGCCTCGAGCAGCTTGCGCAGCTCGGGTGCGCCGTGCTCGAGGGCGGTACGGGCGACACCGCGCAGCGGGTCGGTCGCCACGTCGACGCGGACGCTGTCGCCGCGGACCACGACGGTCACGCGGACCTCGCCGAGGTCGTCGGGGTGCAGCGTGATCGCGATCCGGTGGGTGCCCGGCCCGGTGGCCACGGCCTTGGTGATCTCGGGGAAGACCTGGCGCAGGACGGCGGTGGTCTGTGCCGGCGGCTGGTCGTTCGCCACCGTGGTCGGGGCGGCGACCGCGAGCGCCGCGAGCGGATCGGCTGCGGCGACCGTCTCGGTGGCCGCCGCAACGGGCCGAGCCGACGACGTGGACGGGTCCGTCAGGTCGGAGCCGGTGCTGGAGTCGCTCGCCGATCCGGCGCCGCGGCCGGTGGTCGGGCTTGCGGCGATGGCGGGGTTCGGGTCGGTGGGCGCAGCGCCGGGAGCGGCCTCGGCCTGCGCCGCGAGGGCGGTGTCGGACTTCGCGCCGCTCTTCGCGGCACCCGGCTTCACCGCCGTCGCGGTAGCACCGGTCGGAGCCGGCTGGGCAGCCAGGGCCGACTGGGCGAGCGTCGCGGCCGGTTCGGTGGCGAGGGCCTGCGCGGCACCGGTCGCCTGGTCCGTCGTCGCGGCGTTGGATACACCGGCGCTGGCTGCAACGGTGCTGGCCAGTCCGGCCGCGGGCAGGCCCGCGGTGACGCCGGTCGCCCCGGGGAGGCCGGCGGTCAGGCCGGAGCCGGCGGCAGCGGCGAGCTCGGCGGCGAGCGTCGTGGCCGCGGCGCCGGTGGCCGTACCGGTGAGCAGGGCACCGCCCTTGCCGGTCGGCAGGTTCGGGACCGGAGCCTGCGGGACGATCGGGGCGATCGCCACCGAGGCCGCGGCGAGCTCGGCGAGGAACCCGAGACCGCTGTCCGAGCCGGCGTCGTCGCGTCGGCCGTCCTTGCCCGATGCGGAGGACTTGCCCTCCGCCTTCTGGGCCGGGGGCACCGCCGAGGCGGGCTGGAAGGGAGCGATGCTCACGATGCCTCCGCGAGGGCCAGGACGTTGCGGACGTAGTTCTGCGTCTCCGCGTACGGCGGGATGCCGCCGTACTTGAGGACGGCGCCCGGACCGGCGTTGTAGCCGGCCAGGGCGAGCGAGGTGTTGCCGTTGAACTTCTTCAGCATGGAGGCGAGGTAGTCGGCGCCACCGTTGATCGACTGGGCGGGGTCGAGCGGGTTGCTCACGCCGAGCCCCCTCGCGGTGGCCGGCATCAGCTGCATGATCCCCTGCGCGCCGGCGCCGCTGACCGCCTTCGCGTTGAAGCCGGACTCCTGCTTGGCGACCGCGGCGATGAGCGTGGCGGGCACGCCGGTACGGGCCGCGGCCGCGTTGATGACGCCCGCGTACGGGGTGTCGGCGGAGACCCCGGCCCCGGTCGCACCGGCGAGCGGCGAGGCCGCGGACGTGGCGACCCGTCCGACACCCGCGGTGTCGAGCGAGCTGCCGAGGATCCGGCGGATGCCGGAGACCGGCTCGCCGAAGTCGGCGACCTTGATCTCCTTGACCACGTCACCGGTGTGGGGCGCCTCGATCATCATCCCGTTGCCCTCGTAGATGGCGACGTGGTGGACCGGGGAGCCGAAGAAGAGGAGGTCGCCGGCCTGGGCGTCGCTGAGCGAGGAGACCCGGGTGCCGACGTTCGCCTGGTCGCGGGAGACGCGCGGCAGGTCGATGCCGAGGTCGCCGTAGACCCGCTGCGTGAACCCGCTGCAGTCCAGGCCCGTGCTCGGGTTGGTGCCGCCCCAGACGTACGGGGTGCCGAGGTACTTGCGCGCGTCGGTGATCACGTCACTCCCGCCGGACGAGCCGGTGTCGCCGGAGGAGCCCGGCAGGATGACGCCGCTCCCGGCCGTGGAGCCCGGGGCGGCGGCGCGCAGCGCGGAGGCGAACGCGGTGGCACTGTCGCTGCTGCCGGCCGCGGCCGTGGCCGACGTGCCGGAGAGCGCGTTCAGCGTGCCCTGGATCTGCTGGATCCGGCTCGTGATGTCGGTGACCATCGCGGTCTCGAGGCCCAGGGTCATCGCGCACCGGCCCGGTCAGCGTGATCGCGGGCCCAGCGGACCGACGCGAGGTCGTCCAGCTCCTTGGCCTCGGCCTTGTTGCGCTCGATCCGGCGACGCTCGGCGCGGCGGGCGAGCAGGTTCTCGACGGCGGAGAGGTGGGTCTTGTCGGAGTGCCACTGCGCGCGCGCACCCTCGACCACGATCTCGTGGGAGACCGCCTCCTCGAAGGCCTCGCGGTAGTGCAGGCCGAGGGCGGCGACGCCGTTGCGGAAGATCAGCAGCTCGGCGGGCGTCCGGGCGCCGTCGCCGGGCAGGGAGGCGAGGCGCTCGGCGACGGTGGTGGCACGCTCCTCGAGAGCCTGCTGCTCCACGAGCGCCATCTGCAGGCCGAGGCGGCTGTCATGCTCACGCACGCCGCGGACGCGCGCGACGGCGCGCAGACCGCGGTCAGCCGTGGAACGGGTAGCACTCAAGGCACGAAGCTCTCTTCGGGTGTTGCGTGCCGTTCCATCGGCAGGGGGCGAGCGAGTCCTTGCTCGCAAGCCCTATTCGGCCGCTGCTGAGGCGACCTGAGCGATCAATCCGTCTCGGGATCGTCGCCGGTCGCCTCGGGGGCGCTCGGCAGCGTCTCGGCGTGCTGCAGGTGTGCCAGCACCTCGGGTCGCAGGATCGCCGCGAGCTGATCGGCGTCCATCAGGCCGTGGGCGACGACGAGTTCGGCGACGCCGGCGCCGGTGAGCAGCGCCTCGCGGGCGATGTCGGTGGCGGCCTGGTAGCCGATGTACGGGTTGAGGGCGGTGACCAGGCCGATGGAGTTCTCCACCGACTCGCGCAGCCGATCTGCGTTGGCGGTGATGCCGTCGACGCACTTCTCGGCCAGCACGATCATCGCCTGGCGAAGCCGCCACAGTCCGGCCGACAGCGAGTAGCCGATCACCGGCTCGAACGCGTTGAGCTGGAGCTGGCCGGCCTCGGCGGCCATCGTGACGGTGACGTCGAAGCCGATCACCTCGAAGGCGACCTGGTTGACCACCTCGGGGATCACCGGGTTCACCTTGCCGGGCATGATCGACGAGCCGGCTTGGCGCGGCGGCAGGTTGATCTCGTTGAATCCTGCCCGCGGCCCCGACGAGAGCAGCCGCAGGTCGTTGCAGATCTTGCTGGTCTTCACCGCGACCCGCTTCAGCACGCCGGACAGGTGCACGAAGGCGCCGCAGTCCTGGGTCGCCTCGATCAGGTCGGTGGCGGTGACGAGCGGCAGCTGGGTGATCCGCACGAGGTGCTCGCGGGCGGCCTCGACGTAGCCGTCGGGCGCGTTGAGCTGGGTCCCGATCGCGGTCGCACCGAGGTTGATCTCGTACAGCATCGTGACGGCCTCGGCGAGCCGGTCGCGGTCCTCGCCGAGCATGACGGCGTACGTGGCGAACTCCTGCCCGAGGGTCATCGGGACGGCGTCCTGCAGCTGGGTGCGGCCCATCTTGAGCACGTCGTGGAACTCCGCGGCCTTGCGCGCGAAGCTCTCCTGCAGCTGCGCCATCGCCTCGAGCAGCGCGTAGGTCGCCTTGATGATCGCGATCTTCACGGCCGTCGGGTAGACGTCGTTGGTGGACTGGCTGAGGTTGACGTGCTCGTTGGGGTGCAGCACGTCGTAGGCGCCGCGGACGTGGCCCAGCAGCTCGAGGGCGCGGTTGGCGATCACCTCGTTGGCGTTCATGTTCGTCGAGGTGCCGGCGCCGCCCTGGATGACGTCGACCACGAAGTGGTCGGTGAGCCCCCCGGTGCGGATCTCGGCACAGGCCTGCGCGATGGCGCCGTAGCGCTCGTCGTCGAGCAGGCCGAGGTCGTGGTTCGCGCTCGCGGCCGCCTCCTTGACGGCCGCGAGCGCCTCCACGAGATACGGACTGTCGCCGATCGGGACCCCGGTGATCGGGAAGTTCTCCAGGGCCCGCAGGGTGTGCACGCCCCAGTACGCGTCGGCAGGCACCTCCCGGTCGCCCAAGAGGTCGTGCTCGATGCGGGTCGCGACGTGTGCGGTCGGCTCGGTCCGGATGGTCATGGTTTCGATCAGCTCCAGTCGACGCTGAGGTACTGGGTCTCCTGGAAGGCTAGTAGCCCCTCGCGGGCGCCCTCACGCCCGAGGCCGCTCTGCTTCACCCCGCCGAACGGTGCCGCCGGGTCGGAGACGAGGCCGCGGTTGACGCCGACCATGCCGGCGTCGATCTGCTCGGAGAGGGTGATGGCGCGCTTGAGGTCGCCCGAGAAGACGTAGGCCGCCAGGCCGTACTCGCTGCTGTTGACGAGCCGGACGAGCTCCTCGTCGTCGTCCCACGTGACGATCGGCGCGATCGGGGCGAAGAGCTCCTCGGTGACGACCGTGGCGTCCGGCGCGACGCCGGTGAGCAGGGTCGGCGGCAGGAAATGGCCCGGCAGCTCCGGCACCTGTGCCTGGGCGGCGACCCGCGCGCCGGCGGCGATCGCCTCGTCGAGACGCGCCTGCGCGCCGGCAAGCTGGCGGGCGCTGATGAGCGGGCCGATCGCGGCGCCGTCGGCGGCGTCGCCCACCACGAGCTTCTCGATCTCGGCGCCGAGGCGGGCGGTGAACTCCTCGGCGACCGCGGTGTGGACGTAGAAGCGGTTGGCCGCCGTGCAGGCCTGGCCGCCGTTGCGGAACTTCGCGATCATCGCGCCGGCGACCGCGGCGTCGAGGTCGGCGTCGTCGGCGACCACGAAGGGGGCGTTGCCACCCAGCTCCATGGAGGCGTTGACGACCCGGTCGGCGGCCTGGCGCAGCAGGGCGCGCCCGACGCCGGTGGAGCCGGTGAAGGAGATCTTGCGGACGCGAGCGTCCTCGAGCCACGCCGCCACGACGGCCGGGGCCTGGGTGGTGGTGACGATGCCGAGCGCGCCCTCGGGCAGGCCGGCCTCGAGCAGCAGCTCGCCGATCGCCAGCGCGGTCAGTGGGGTCTCCTCGGCCGGCTTGAGCACCGCGGTGCAGCCCGCGGCGAGTGCCGGACCGATCTTGCGGGTCGCCATCGCGGCTGGGAAGTTCCACGGGGTCACGAGAGCCGCGACGCCGACCGGCTTGTGCCGGACGATCGTGCGGGTGCCGCCGGCCGGCGACTCGGTGTAGTCGCCGCTGGAGCGGACCGCCTCCTCGCTGAACCAGCGGAAGAACTCCGCGGCGTAGGCGACCTCGGCGTGCGCGTCGGCGAGCGACTTGCCGTTCTCCTGGGAGATGAGGGCGGCCAGCTTGTCCTTGTCTCGGAGCATCAGGTCGAAGGCGGTGCGCAGGACGACGCTGCGTTGGCGCGGAGCCGTGGCGGCCCAGCCCGGGAACGCGGCGTGTGCGGCGTCGACCGCCGCGACCGCCTCGCTCACACCGAGGTCGGGGACCTCGGCGATGGGCTCCAGGGTGGCAGGGTTGTGAACGGTGAAGGTGCTCATGCCAGGTCCTCCAGGATCGTCGCCAGGACGTCGAACGCCTCGTGCAGGAGCTCGTCGCTGATGCTCAGCGGCGGCAGGAAGCGGAAGACGTTGCCGTACGTGCCGCAGGTCAGCACGATGATGCCCGCCTCGCGGGCCCGGGCGGCGATGGCGCCGGCGAGCGCGGCGTCCGGCTCGAGGGTGCCGGGCTTGGCGAGCTCGACGGCGATCATGGCGCCACGGCCCCGGATGTCGGCAATGACCGGGTGCTTCTCCTGCAGCTGGAGCAGGCGGGCGACCAGGAGCGACTCGATCTGCAGCGCACGCTTGTTGAGGTCGTGCTCCTTCATCTCCGCGATGGAGCCCAGGGCTCCCGCGGCGGCGACGGGGTTGCCGCCGTACGTGCCGCCCAGGCCACCGCCGTGGACGGAGTCCATGATCTCGGCGCGGCCCGTGACCGCTGCCAGCGGCAGGCCGCCGGCGATGCCCTTCGCGGTGGTGATGAGGTCGGGGACGACGTTCTCGTGCTCGACGGCGAACCACGAGCCGGTACGGCAGAAGCCCGCCTGGATCTCGTCGGCGACGAAGACGACGCCGTTCTTGGTGCACCACTCGGCGATCGCCGGCAGGAAGCCGTCGGCCGGGACGATGAAGCCGCCCTCGCCCTGGATCGGCTCGATCACGACGCAGGCGACCTGGTCGCCGCCGACCTGCTTCTCGATCACGTCGATGGCGCGGGCCGCGGCCTCGGCGCCGGACAGGCCGCCGTCGCGCAGCGGGTACGACATGGGGGCGCGGTAGACCTCGCCGGCGAACGGCCCGAAGCCGTGCTTGTACGGCATCTGCTTGGCGGTCATCGCCATGGTGAGGTTGGTGCGACCGTGGTAGGCGTGGTCGAAGACGACGACGGCATCGCGGCCGGTGTGGACGCGGGCGATCTTCACCGCGTTCTCGACCGCCTCGGCGCCGGAGTTGAAGAGCGCCGACTTCTTCGCGTGGTCACCCGGGGTGAGCTCGGCGAGCGCCTCGCAGACCTCGACGTAGGCGTCGTAGGGGGTGACCATGAAGCAGGTGTGGGTGAAGGCGTCGAGCTGGGCCTTGGCGCGCTCGACGACCTGGGGGGCGGAGCTGCCCACCGTGGTGACGGCGATGCCCGAGCCGAGGTCGATGAGGTGGTTGCCGTCGACGTCGACGAGGATGCCGCCGGCGGCCTTCGCGGCGAAGACCGGCATGGTGGTGCCGACGCCGCCGGCGACCGTGGCGAGCTTGCGGGCCATCAGCTCCGCCGAGCGGGGCCCGGGCAGCTCGGTGACCAGGCGACGCTCCTGGGGGACTCCGTTGATCGTGGGGGTGTCGGTGCTCATGGTCCCAGTCTTCGGCTGCGGAGCGTATGCTGTCCAATACTTCTTTCTGATCTTTCCCATGCCTGGGAGGCATGAAGTGGAGCTGCGCCACCTGCGCTATCTGGTCGCGGTCGCGGATGCCGGATCGGTGTCGGCCGCCGCCGAGCGAGTGCACGTCACGCAGCCCAACCTCTCGCGTCAGCTGCGCCAGCTCGAGGACGAGCTCGGTGTGCCGCTGTTCGACCGGGGCGCAGGGCGGCTCGTGCTGAGCCGGACCGGCCGCGAGCTGCTGCCCGCGGTGCGTCGGCTGCTGGGCGACATGGACGCGCTCGCCGACGCCGCGGCCTTCCACGCCCGCGGCCGGGTCGAGCGCGTCCGGGTCGCGGCGCCGACGGTGACGATGGTCGACGTGGTCTCCCCGTTCGTGGCGACGATGGCGCCCGACGAGCCGGTCGTCGACGTGGTCGCCGGCGATGGGATGACGAGCGCGGCCATGCTCGAGAACGGGGCCGACCTCGCCATCGGGACCGACCGCCCCGGACGTCCGTACCGGTGGCTCCCGCTGGCCGTGCTGCCGGTGTGGGCGCACGTCCGCCCCGACGACCCGTGGGCCGGGCGCGATCGGGTGGAGCTGGGCGAACTGGTCGAACGGGACCTGATCGCGCTGCCCTCGACCTTCACCGCGCGGGAGGCGCTCGACGCAGCGCTGGTCACCGCGGGGCTCTCGGCCGCGCGGCTCACCGAGGCTGCGAACGGCACCGTCGCCCAGGCACTGGCCGCCTCGGGCCGCGGGATCGCGGTGGTCTCCGACGACCCGCGGTACGGGCTGGTGCCGCTGGCCGTCGGGCTGCCCGGTCCCGGTCCGGCCGAGGGCGGGCTGCTCAGCGTGCGCCTGGTCGCCGCCTGGGACGGCGAGGGGGTCGCGGCGCAGGCCATGCACGCGATCGCCGTCCGGCTCTCGGACTGGGCGACGGCCGCGTACGGCGTCCCTCGGCAGTGACGCCGGGCTAGCTGACCAGGTCCGCGATCGCGTCCGCGTTCTCGCTGTTCCTGCGCAGCGCACCGACCGCGAGGCCGACGACGAGGCTGATCGCGGGCAGGAGCACCAAGAACCAGCCGAGGGTGGAGAGGCCGAACGTCTGCGCGGTCGGGTCGACGCCCGCGGCGACGGTGCCGGCGAGCAGGCCGAAGCGTGCCATCACCAGGTAGAACGCCACCCCGAGGCCGAGGATCGACAGCAGGGGCGCCAGCAGCGTGCGCCACCAGTGCGTCGCGCCCTTGCGGGCGAAGTAGACGATCACCGACAGCGACACCAGCGCCTCCACCAGCAAGATGGCCAGCACGGTCATCGAGCTGAACCAGCTGAACATGTTGAGGAACGGGTCCTTCTTCGCGATCGCGAAGATCACGATGACCACACCCGCGATGACCGAGGTCGCCAGGGCGCCGACGACCGGGGCGCCGTGCTGGTTGACCCGGTCGAACGCGCGCGGCAGGACGCGGGCACGACCGAGTGCGAAGAAGTAGCGGGCGGCGCTGTTCTGGAAGGCCAGCAGGCCGGCGAAGAGCGAGGAGAGGACCAGCCAGCTCATCGTGGTCGCCATCCAACCGCCGACGAACTCGCGCGCTACCGAGAAGACGACCTCGGCCGGGTCGCCCAGGTCGCCGGAGACCTTCATGACGTTGCCGACCGCGTCGGCGCTGCCGATGCCCGAGACGATCGCCCACGACGTGACCGCGAAGAGCACCGAGATGA
>Ga0308170_10002123_pt1 | contig 17478 bp, 16 predicted proteins | sample PhyBR2_2_FD_202136 | JGI IMG/M metagenome (GOLD analysis project Ga0308170, IMG submission 202136) | Phyllosphere microbial communities from UC Gill Tract Community Farm, Albany, California, United States - DLSLSB.R2 | ecosystem: Host-associated > Plants > Phyllosphere > Unclassified | place... | reverse complement strand
TCTCCCTCTCCCGCTCCCTCTCCCTCTCCCTCTCCCTCTCCCTCTCCCTCTCCCTCTCCCTCTCCTCCTCCCTCGCTCGCTCGCCTGCCCGCAGTCCAGGTCGTCGGCTCGAAATGGATATGGGTCGCGCCGCCCGACTGCGCGCCGCACATGGCGGCGTTCGGCTCGACGAGCGTCGGCGACGAGGAGGAGGACGGCTCGGCGGGGCTGTCGAGCGAGACGGGCGGCCCAGTCGGCGAGGCGCAGGCGGCGCAGAGCTACATGACCAACACGTCGACGCTCGACGTCACGGTGCCGCCCCCGGCGCGCTTGGCCCCGCCCAGCGCGCCCTCGCCCTCGCCCTCGCCCTCGCCCTCGTCCTCGTCCTTGTCCGCCGCGCGCCCCGCCGAGCCCGACGCACCCGCATCTCGAGCCGCAGCGGCCTTCGCCTACCCGCGCGCGTTCCTCGACCAAGTCGCCCCGCGCGCGTTCCAGGCCGTGCTCGAGCCGGGCGACGTGCTCGTCCTCCCGCCGCGGTGCGTCCCTCTCTCTCTCTCTCTCTCTCTGTCTCCTCCTCCCACCTCTGCGCCGAGCGGGACGAGGTGCTGACGACTGCGTTCCGCGTGGCGACAGGTGGTGGCACAGCTTGGTGTCGCTCGAGACGAGCTTCAGCGTGTCGATGTGGTTCTGAGCCGGGCTCGAGCGGGAGCGAGGAGGAGGACGAGCTGCAACGCTGCCTCTTTTGCCGGCGCGCCTCGCGCAAGCTGTCTGTGATGTCTCAGAGAGTCTAGAGCAGGTGGAAGCGGCGAGAACGAGCGAGGAGAGCGGGTTGACATCTTGGCTCGCCTCGTCGTCGCTCGCGAGGAGAGGGAGTCTCGCTCGCTCCGCCCACCTCCCCCCCTCGCCTCGACCGACTCGCGCCTGCAAGCTCTGCACCTCTCAGCACACCGCGCCGCACCTCGCCCGACCCGCCCAGCGCACACCCGACCTCGCGCCACCCCTCCTCCGCCTCCTCATCTCCTCGAGCTCTCGTTCGCCCGCGCCCGCTCGCCCCCAGCCCAGCATGGCCACCTCGTCCGCCGCGCTCCAGCTCACCCGACAGCTCAACCGTGCGTATCTCCCCTCGCCCTCCCCTGCGCTCGCGCTCGCGCGCACGCCGCACCCCCGGCGCGTCGACGAGGACCCGCCCGACCACACCGCGGTCACCGGTCAAGGGAGCAACACGCTGACGCTCCCGCCCGCCCACTCGCTCGCAGAGCTCCGCAAGCACCCCGTCGAGGGCTTCTCGGCCGGGCTCGTCGACGACGACAACGTCTTCGAGTGGGAGATCACCATCTTTGGGTGCGCTCCCTCTCCCTCCTCCTCTCCTCCCTGTGCGCTTGGCGCTCGCAGAAGCTGATTGAGCGACCGTTTTGAGTGCAGCCCGCCCGACACGCTTTACGAGGGCGGCTTCTTCCGCGCGCTGCTGTCGTTCCCGCCCGACTTTCCGCTGCGGCCGCCCAAGATGAAGTTCCTCACCGAGATGTGGCACCCGAACAGTGCGTCGCCCCCCTCTCTGCCCTTCTCCTCGTGCGTGTCCCGAAGAGGGAGAGCTGACGACAAGGCGAGTGCCGCGCGCAGTTTACAAGAACGGCGAGCTGTGCATCTCGATCCTGCACGAGCCGGGCGTCGACCAGTACGGGTACGAGGACGCGAGCGAGCGGTGGCTGCCCGTGCACACGGTCGAGTCGATCGTGCGTCCCCTCTTGCCTCCCTCTCTCTGACCGGCTCGGCGATGAGGCGAGTCGAGGGCGCTCGGTGCTCGCGGCTCGTCTGGGTCCAGGCCATGCGCTTGTCAGAGCGCACCACTGACGCAGAGGGGCGCCGTCACGCACGCAGCTCATCTCGGTCATCTCGCTCCTGTCGCAAGAGACGCCCGACATCAACTCGCCCGCCAACGTCGACGCGGCCGTGCGTCCCCCTCTCGCTCTCGCTCTCGTTGGTCTCGCGCACCCTCGACGTGTGCGCAGAGCTGACGTGCTTGACTGCGACGCCGTGCGCAGAAGGAGGTGCGCGAGGACCCGCAGGGCTACCGCAAGAAGGTGCGGCGGCTCGTGCGCCGCTCGGCCGAGGAGGGCTTCTGAGCGCGCCCTCTCTCTCCTCCCCTTCCTCTCCTTCTCTCCTCGTCGTTCCCGCCTCTCGCCGCTTTGCTTGTCGGTCGCCTGTCCCTCCCTCCCTCTCCTCCCCTCTCTGATCCCCGAGCGTTTGCCTACACTCTCCCACCGTCCTGGTCGTCCTCTCGTCGTCGCTCCTCCGTCCTTGTGGTTGTAATGCCACCGCGCGTTTTTGCTTCCTCGCTCTCTTCGGGGTTCGCTTCTCGGCGTTCTTGACGAGCATCCCTGTCGTCGAGCTGTGCGGCGGCAGGCGTGAGAGGCGGCGCGGCGCTCGAGCAGGCAGGTGCGAGAAGCGGTGCCCGACTTGGCAGATTCTCGAGAGCGGGTGAGCGAGCTGGACGAGTTGAGCGCTGCTGCTTTGTGCTCGCACCAGGTCGAGTGGACCAGCTTGGACGCGGGAACGTGCGAGACTTGGACCGCCTCGCCCTCGGTCCCGGGCGGACGCGCTCCTCGTCGGCTCGGCGCTCCTCTCGCTCCTCTCGCCCTCGCTCGACACGCGCATCTCGCCCAGCAGCAGCGCACCCGCTCGCAGCACCACACCCGCACCTGCTGCACCGGCCTGCGCCCACCCACCGCCGCGCCCACGCCGCCCCTCGCCCTCGGTCGACCGACCGTCCGTCCCTCATCGGTCCGCCGCGCTCTCGGGTGCTTCTCCTGCACGAGGCGCCGTCCAGGTGCGCCCAGTCTCTGCTGCAGGCTCTATGGTGCAAGCTGACACGCCCCCAACCCAGCAGCTCGCCCTCCCGCTCCGCCCGCTCCCCCTCGCTCCTCCCCTTCCCCACCCCGCCCGACTCTCCCTCCTCCCCTCCCCTCCCTCGCCCTCGCACCGCCCGCGCCCGCCCTCGCCCGCGCCCAATGGTCAAAGGCACCCTCACGCGCGACCCGCTCACTGGCGTGCGCTTCGCCGCCGCCCCGGAGCAGGCCACCTCGCGCGCGGCGGTCCCGCACCCGGCGGCGAGCGCGGGCCGGGTCGCGCCCAAGTTTGCGTCGGGCGTCCGGCGCATGAGCGGGAGGAAGCGGAGTGGGGCGAATGTCGTGCGCGAGGAGGGGGAGGGCGCGGAGGGAGGTGCGAGCGGCGAGGCGGGCGCGGCGGTCGAGGGGGAGGGGGAGGAGGGCGAGGGCGAGGGCGAGGGTGAGGGGGAGGGGGAGGGGGAGGACGAGGGAGAGGGAGACGACGACGACGAGGGCGAGGGCGAGTCGGGCACGGCCAAGGGTGCGGCAGGCGGCGCGACCAAGCACCCGAACAAGCGCAACACGCAGAGCGTCGGCCGGCGCAAGATCACGATCCAGTTCATCGAGGACAAGCCGCGGCGCCACGTCACGTTCACCAAGCGCAAGAGCGGCCTCATGAAGAAGGTGCGTCGTCGCGCTCGCACTCCTCCCTGCCCTCGCCCCCTCTCCTCCTCGAGCGCGCACTGACTCGGGTGCTCACCTCCTCGCTCGCAGGCGTACGAGCTCTCGACCCTGACCGGCACCGACTGCCTCGTCCTCGTCGTGTCCGAGTCGGGCCTCGTCTACACCTTCTCGACCCCGGCCCTCAGCGGCGTGACGGACCACCCACGCGGCAAGGAGGTCATCCAGGCCTCGCTCCGCGGCGAGCTCTCGACGCCCGGCGCCTCGCCCGGCCCCGACCCAGGCGCGGCCGCACCGCCATCGGCGGCCGTCTCGCAGGCGCGCGCCGAGTGGGGCAGCGGCGGCAAGATGCCGCGCAAGAAGCGCGCGCCGAGCCGCGGCAGCGCCAGCGCCAGCGCCGGCGCCGAGTCGCCCGCGCCTTCGCTCGCGCACCTGCCGCGCATCGCGCCCGCGCCGTACCCGCCGGCGCCGCACGAGCACCACCTCGGCGGCCACACGTTCTCGCTGCCAAACGAGCACGCGCACCCGTTCCAGCTCGACCCGGCGCTCGCGGCCGCCTCGGGCTCGTCGCACCAGTTCGACCTGCCCGTCCCGCCGCCGCTCCCCTCGACTTCGGGCAGCTTCAGCAGCGCGCCGTACTACCCCTCGGCGCCCGCCCTCGGCCACCCGCCCCTCTCGACCTCGACCTCGACCTCGAGCACGGGCGCGCCGCCGTCGTCGTTCCTCCCCATGTCGGTCTACACGCTCCCCTCGCCCTCGCCCGCCGCGCCCTCGCCCTCGCCCGACCCGGGCGCAGCGTCGTCATCATCAGCAGCCGCGCACGCCTGGCTCCCCGCCCACGCGCTCGCGCCCCTCCAGGGTGGCTTCCCGCCCGTCCTCGAGCCTCCCGCCCCCGCCCCCGCCGACGACGAGGGCGTCGAGCAAGGCGCAGCGGGCGCAGCGGGCGCAGACGCAGACGAGCCGCCGCGCGGCGTCAAGCGCAAGCACGGCGCGGCCGACTTTGGCGCCCAGGCGCAGGAGTGGAGCCGGCGCGTGCGCGAGCGCGCGGGCGTCGGCGCCGCTGCCGGCGCGGGAGCGGGAGCGGGTGAGGGTGCGGGTGTGGGTGCGGGTGTGGCAGGAGAAGGTGGGGGCGCACCGGGCGGCGCGGGAGGGCTCGCTGAGGAGTTTGAGCGGTTCAGGGAGCAGCTCGCGGCGGCGAGTCCGGCGGACGCGGCGGCGCAGGAGGGAGCCGTTGGCGGTGCGCAGGAGGGCTCGGCTACGGCGGGAGGAGGCGGAGGAGCGGCGCATGGGACGGAGGTGGAGCGCAAGGCGGCGTGGAAGAAGGCGGCGGCCGAGTCTCTCGCTGTCGCCAAGCGGGTGCGTCCCCCTCTCTCTCCTCGCTCCAGCCTCTCTCTCCCTCTTCTCCCTGCAGACGCACTGATGCATCTACTCCCGCAGACCCGCACCCTCCTCTCGCTCTTCGTCGCCCACGCGCACTCGCTCTACTGCCTCAAGCCCATCCCGCCGCGCTTCGACCCCGAGGCGTGCCCCTACTCGCTCAACGACGACGACGACACGATGCTGCACCACCAGTCCTTCGCGCGCATGTGCACGCGCGCAGGGATCGAGAGCGTCGACGAGCTGCCCGTGGCGGCCGAAGAGTTCCTCGCGAGGTGGATGCGTGCGTCGCTCTCTCCTCTCCCTCTTCGCCCCACCCCTCTCGCTCTCGCTCTCGACGCACTCGCTGACCCACCTCCTCGTCGCCTCGCTCGCAGCCGGCCAGCTCTCGACCATCCCGCTCGCGTTCCGCGCGCCCGCCCTCGCCCACGCGCGCGCCTCGTTCCTCGGCCTGTCCGACTTTCTCGACGCGCACGCGCTCGCCGGCGCCCAGGTGTGCGCCGCGCTCGAGATGCTGAGGGCCGACGGGCGCGGCGGGTGGGACGAGGGGGACGTGCGCAGGGCGAGGCTGTACGACGAGGCGCGCGGCGGAGCGGGCGCGGCGAGTTGAGAAGGTCGTCGAGGTTGAGGAGGGGTTTCGGGCTTTCGAGTTGTCCGCTTGCACTGCATGGTCGTGCTTTCTCTCTCTCTCTTGCCTCTCGAGCAGTGAAGGAAAGAGCGACGCGAGGAAGAAAGAGAACTCGCTCAGTTGCCGAGGTACTCAAAGTGCGCCCGCCCGACCTCCTCGCCCTCGTCGGTGAGCAGCACGCCGTGTATCTCCGCCGAATCCATGACGAGTCCGAGGTCGAACTCGACCCAGAAGCTGCCTGTCGCGCTCTCGGCCGCCCGGGCCCACGACGGCAGCGCCGAGAGGTCGACGCTCCACCTGCACAGCTCCTCGATCGGGCCCTCGTCCGTGTAGCGGTAGATCTTGTCGCTGTCCGAGACGTAGAGGACGGCCGTGAAGACGCTGTCCTGCGGCGAGCGCGAGAACTGCGAGACGAGCGGGGGTGCGTGAGCCAGAACACCTTCAACGAGAAGCGGCAAGGCTAGGCGGACGAGCGTCGAGCTGCAAGAGAAGGTTCCTGCTCACCTTGCAGTAGCGAGAGCGCAGGCGTTGGCCTTTGCGGAGGACGGCTGCAGTTTGAGAGCGTCAGCTCGTCTCGCTTTGTCCTCGCTCGAGCTCGAGAGAGAGAGCGGCGCACGGACCTCCTTTCGCGACGAGGTAGCTCAGCCGGTTCTCGCACACCTCGATGCCGGCGTCGTTGCGGACGATGAAGCCTGCGGCAGTGAGCCCGAGTCAGCTCAAGATGTGCAGGAGGACGCTGGCAACGAGCAGAAGGGGGAGAGGGACGGACCTGGGCGCTGGTAGCGGTCCTCGTCCGACGCCGGCAGCTTGCACTTCATGATGTAGGACCTGCGCGATAGAGCCCGGAGTCAGTCGCGCGCTCGCACATGGGCCACGAGAAGGAGGACGCACCTCGGAGAGATAACGCTCGACACGGTCGCCTTGCCGCCAATGAGCCCGAGCCCGTACCTCGCTGCGCCCTGCAGCGTCGCGACGTCCGTGTCGCGCGGCTTGGCGATCACCGGGATGCGCGAGCTGAACGTCTCGTGGACGCGCGAGCACAGGTACTCCGAGGCGGCGAAGCCGCCGACAAGGATGAGCGCTTGGACCTGGTGGGTCGGGACCTTGGCGAGCTGGACCTCGATGAGGTCGAGGACTTGCTCTGCGGGCGACGGAGGAAGAGTAAGCTCGAGAAGAGGAGAGGAGAGAGCGAGGTGCGGAGAGAGGAGGACGCACGGACGACAGGCTCGAACACGTCTCGCCGGATGACGCTGCCCGGGATGACGAGCTCGCCGTACTCGAGGCCGCATTCGGGGTCGTGCGCGTCCTCGATGTTGAAGCAGTTGAACCGGAAGTGCGTGTCCTCGTCGGCGGTCGAGAAGAGGAGCTTGTCGCACTCGGCGAAAGCGTGACGAAAGGCGAGGAGTGACGCCTCGTCGAGGTGGACAGGGTGGTTGCGCAGTCTGCGGGCGAGGGCGGGGTCAGGTACAGTTGCTTCGAGATTGACGAGAGAGAGCGGGAGGAAGGACGCACAGGCTCTTGACGAGCGCCTCGAAGCGCAGGTCGATGAAGAGGGACCCGGCGTTGGCGCCGGTCCGTGCGCACATCTCGGCGATCTCGAGGTTCGACAGCTGGCCAATGAGCTTGTACGCCGCCGTGTCGACCGTGCCGCCGCCGGCGTCGCAGATGATGAACGACTGGGACGGTTTGAGGTTGAGAAGGTTGCTCAGGGTCGACGCGTGGATGGCTGCCGCCTCGGGCTCGCTGCGTGCGCAGGAGGGCTCGTCAGCTCGTGCCGACGAAGAAGGAAAGAATGAGAGCGAGAGGGACGCACGTGATGATGCGCAGCCGCTCCCTCCAGTTGCGGTCGCCGCCCCTCGCGCTCTGCACCATCCCCGCCTGGATCGCCGCCGTGCGCATCATCTGGCAGCCCGCCGCGTCCCACGCCGCCGGTACCGTGAGGATGACGTCGGCCGCCTCTGCGCACGAGGAGAGCCGAGGTCAGGGCGGGCGACCTTTCAATTTGAGAAGGCGAGACGACGAGGAAGAGCAGGACGCACCGAGGTCTGCAACCGAGCCAATCTCGTCCGTGATGCGCTCCTTGGCGTACTTCCACAGGCACGAGAGGTAGTCGGTGACGACGTCGATTGGCTCCTTGCCGTAAGGGAGGTCGGGGAGGCGAGCGCTCGATGCGAGGCGGCCGTCGCGCAAGACGGTCGGGTCGAGGAAGAGCTTGAACCATTCGATTCTGCGCGCACGAGCTCTACGTCAGCTCGAGACCGACTAGGGATAGGAAGGGCGAGGAGGGACGCACTTGTAGAAGCCCTCGCGCAGCGTCATGGCTTTGGCCTCGATGCCCCAGGCGACGATGACGGCCTCGCTCGACGGCGTCGGCTGGTAGTAGGCGATGCAGGTCGGCACCTTGCGGTACGTCTCGTACGAGCCGGGCCACGTGAGGATGCAGCGGATCTGGCCGTTCATGTTGCGGTTCGAGCCGAACGCGACGCCCGAGAAGGTCGTGCTGCGAGGGCGTGGAGGAGCGTCAGCGCTGCGCTGCGTGTGCGTTCAACTCGTCCGGGGCCGTCAAGCTCCTCGAGCCGCCCTCATATTGCGCACACGAGGAGCACGAGCTCGCGAAAGGCGGCGCACCCAAAGTCGATCCCGACGCTCAGCTTGCCCTCGACCTCTGCCACGTACGCGCCCGAGTCCGTCTCGGCGACGACCTGCTGGCCCTGCGCGACGACTTGCGGGGCCGCGCCCGTCGTTCCCGCCGCCGCGCGCTCATAGACGGGGAGCTGCAGCGGCGGCGACATGATGCCGCCGCCGGGGACGGCGAGCGGCGCGAGCGTCGGCGTCATGATGCGGCCCGCCGTACCGTCGTGCTGGATCGACGGCGAGGATGGGCCGACCGTAGCTGGCGGTGTCGGGTAAGGCGGCTGAGGGGAGGGGGTGCCGTAGGTCGGCGTCGGGCGGACGAGGCCGTGCGACGAGTCGGCGCGGGCCATGAGCGACGGCGGCGTGCCTGCACCTGTGCGCGGCAGGGCTTTTGTGAGCTGACGCACATCTCGAGGCTGAACGAGGAGCACAGAGAGAGCGAGTGCGCACCGCTGAGCCCGCCAAATTGGCCGACCTGCGAAGCGGCGTCCCACGCCTGGCCGCCGTTCTTGCCGCGCTTGCTGCTGAAGATCTTCTTCATCCTGCGCAGTAGCGAGTGAGCGGGTGGAGCGGGAGGGAAGAGAGGGAGAGGAGCGAGGGACGGACCGGGGAGAGTCCGCGGACGAGAAGGACAGGAGCCGAGAGCCGGCGGTGTGTGCGCCGTGCGCGACGGACGGCGTGTGCTCGAGCAGGCCGAGGGCGCAAAGAGGCTTGAGCGAGAAGCGCTGCGTAAGCGACGAAGCCGCGAGCGAAAGCGCGGGAGGCGGAACGAAGAGGCTCGAGCGCGCACATGAGAAGGCCGGCTCGCGCTCGAGGACAGAAGCAGGACCCTGAAGGAGCAGCTGCTCTCGCGCCAGAAGGAAGCAGAGACAGCGAGAGCAACCTGGAACGGTCACAGTGCAGTGCGAGGGAGGAAGGGAAGGGGAGGACGAGGGTGCGAGGGACGACAAGATGCGGCGGCTTAGCACAAGATGGGCGAGTAAGGGGCGGTCTGCCGAGGAAAGGGTGTACGGCGACGAATAAGGGACGAGGCGTGCGACGAGCTCATCGAGGCGGCTGCTGCATGAGGCCCGCCCGGTGCGCCTCGCGCAGCTCGTGCATCCACCTCGACGCCTGGCCGTGCGGCTCGGCAAACTTGAGCGACCGTGCAGACTGCGCGCGACGAAGGCTCGAGTCAGCTCGAGTTGCTGGAGGAGAGAGAGGGAGAGCAAGAGGAGGACGCACCGTGCGCACGACAAACTCCTTGCCGTCGTTGCCCCGGCTCTCGACAGCGATGAACGCCGACACACCGTCCCGCCGCACGCCGCCGCGCAGGGCCGCACCGAGGAACACCTCGGCCTTGACCGACAGCTTGTCGGGTGCCTCCTTGACGCACAACAGGCGCGGGTAGTCGGTGAGGAGGAGCGTGCGCGGCTTCCACCCGGCGTGCGGCGACGGCCCGGCGACGAGTGGCGGCGACGGCGCGCCCGACGTGAGGAGGCCGTTGCTCGGGTTGATGGGCGGCGACGGGGCCGGGAGCGGGACAGTGCCGTTGTGCGGCGACGCGCCGGGCGAGGCGCTCGACGACGACGAGGTCGAGAGGAGCGAGCGCGGGAACTTGAGGCGGTTGCTGCGCAGGAGGGCCTGGCGCGCTGCCGACGGGCGCTGCAGGATGGGCGAGCACAGGAGGATCGACTCGGAGGGGAGGAGCACGTTGCCCCACTTGCCGCCGCCGAACGTCGACGCCGGCGGGAGGTCCTGCCCGCTCGTGCTCGTCGGCGAGCCCGGCTCGGCGTAGTCGTCCGAGATCGACCCTCGGTCGTCGCCGTTCTCCTCCCACCCATCCTCGTCCTCGTCGTACGGCTGCCCCGGTCCCGGCGCGGCGAACCCGCCCTCGTGCGAGCCCGGGCCCGACGCCGGCTCGTTCACTGAGCCGTTCCACGACTGCTGGCCCGTCAGGCCCGTGCCCATCGTCGACGGCGCAAACGACGACGTGCCGTCGCCGCCGAGGAGGACAAACTCGCCGCGCATCGTCGGCGCCGGCGGCGTGAGGCCCGTGTGGATCTGCGGCGGCTCGATCGTCCAGATGGTCGACCAGTCGATCGGCGCGTCGAGCGGCTCCTCGGGCTGGCCGAACGGGTAGTGCGGCGTGTGGTCGATCGCGCGCGGCGTGTTCGAGGCGGGCGGCGTGTCGACGGGCGTGCCGAGCGTGAGCCCGGCAAAGCTGTCGCCGGCGTTGATGACGTAGCGGTCGTCGCGCTTGCTCGCCGCGAGAACAGACGACGCCGGCGTCGAGGTCGACTCGTCGGCCGAGGTCGGCTCGTTGCGGAGCGAGGACGCGACCGAGTCGGACGGCGGCGTCGAGAGCTCCGAGTCGGCTCGGTCGCGTCGGCGCTGCTCGTCGGGCGAGGGGGCGCGCGGCGGGATGTGAGACGTGAAGAACGGGTGCGCCATGACGGCCTCGATGCCGTTGCCGTTGGCCGGGTCGCCGCCGAGTCGGGCCTTCGGGTCGACCACCTGCGAGCGAGGGGGAGAGGGGAAGGGTCAGCGTCGGCGTGGCGGGGCGGACCAAGCGGCTCGAGACGCACCAGGAGCTTCTCGATGAGGTCCTTGGCGTCGGCAGGGAACCCGAGCGGGAACTCGTACTCGAGGTTGACGATCTTCTGGAACATGAGGTACTCGGTGCGAGCCTGGAACGGCGGCCGGCCGCCGAGGACCTGGTACAGGATGCAGCCGAGCGCCCAGAAGTCGGACCTGCGCGCGTGCGTGGGCATGAGGGAGGGTCCGAGAGCGAGAGAGAGGAAAGAGGGAGAGGCGGACGTACGAGAAGCTCGACTCGCGACCCTCGCTCAGGATCTCGGGGCTGACGTACTCGGGCGTGCCGACGAAGGAGCGTGCGCGAGGTCGTCCTTGCGGGTCTGCGAACCGAAGAGGAGCGTCAGCATGTTGCGCTGCCGGGGCGAGCGAGAGGAGCGAGACGAGACGCACCGTCCGTCGGCTGCCCAGCCTTGATCTCCTCCTGCTTGAGCAACTTGGCCGTGCCGAAGTCGGTGATCTTGACGCGCATCGTCTGGTCGAGCAGGATGCTGCGAGCGCGAGGGAATTGTGAGTAAGGCGCTCCGCAAGTCGTAGCTCCCCGCTCTGCTGGCAAAATGCAGCGAGCGACGAGCGGGAACCGAGCGCTCGACTCACTTCTCGGGCTTGAGGTCGCGGTGGATGACGCCCTTCTCGTGCATGAAGCCGACGGCGCTGAGGATCTGCGCGACGTAGTACCGTGCCGAGCGCAGGTCGAACGAGCCGTACTGTTGCCTCGCGAGCCAGGGTCAGTCGGTGCTCGAGGGGAAGGGGGAGAGCGAGGAAGAGGACGAGCAGGGGCGCACCTTCTTGATCCAGTGCAGGAGCTCGCCGTTCTCGGCGTACTCGAGGACGTAATCTGCGTGCGGAAGAGACGGCGTCAGTCCATCATCCCGGCTTTCAAGCACGGCGAGGGCGCTCGGGCCCCCTCGCCGCGCAGCTCGACTCGAGGACCGAACGACGCCGACGCACATAGGCTCCACTCGTCCTGGAAGGTCCACCACAGCTTGACGACGCCCGGGTGGCCGTCGAGCGCCTTGAGCGTGTCGCGCTCGATGAGGACGTACTTGGTCTTGCGCTCGCGCTTGATGTGCTCCTTGTCGAGCACCTTGAGCGCGTACTGCCGGTACGGCGGGTGCACCGTCGTGACGTGCGTGACCTGTGCGAACGAGAAGCGCGTCCAGGCACTCGTCAGCGGCCGTCGCAAAGAGCGAGCGCGACAAGAAAGGCGAGCGAGATCCGAGAACGCACCGTGCTGTAGCTCCCCTCGCCGAGCACCTCGCCAAACTCAAAGTCCTCGGTGCTGCGCCGGTTCCCGACGACGCCCATCGCGTTCGGCGTCATGCCGATCAGCGCCCGCTCTGCGCTCGCGCTCGAGCGCGAGCCCGAGCCCGAGCCCGACGGCGAGCCCGCCGCACTCGCACCCGCACCCGCCGCACCTGCGCCTGCGCCGCCTCGCCGCGCCTCGCCGACCGCAGCCCAGTCTGGCGCGCCCCCGGCCCCGCCGCCGAGGCGCCCGACCCGCGGGCTGCGCGGCGACGTCGGCCCGGCCGTGCTCCCGCTCGCCGAGCTGAGCTCGCGCTCGTGCCGCACGGGGCGGCCCGGGTGCACCGCCGCGGCGGGCGAGCGCGGCGGCGACGACAGCGAGCCCGCCCGACCCGCGCCGCCGTGAGAGTGAACGTTGGCGAGCGTCGTCGTCGACGAGCTCGAGTTGCGCACGCGCACGACGTCGTCGCGCCTTGACGAGTCGGAGCGGTCGTACTTTGGGCGGGCCCACTCCTCGCCGCCGGGGAAGGTCGCTCGCGCAGGGCTGTCGACCCTCGCGCCGGGCGAGCGCCAGCCCTCGTTGGCGGCGCCGGGGTCGAGCGCGAGTGCGGGAGGGTACGGCGACGAGGGGCTCGCTGAGCCGCCCTCGTGGACGGGCGAGGGGAGCGGGTCGCGGCTCGCAGCGGTGGACGAGAGGCCGTCGCCGCGGCGGCGGCGCCAGCCCGGCGTCGCGCCCGGCGTCGAGTCGTCGCGCGCCTTGCCCTTGCCGCTCGGCGACGCCGACGACGACGAGGAGCCCGGCGCGACGTGCTGCTGGCCGGGCTGGGGTCGGGTCGGGCTCGGCGCCGACGAGGGCACGCCGTACGCGCCGAGGGCGTTCATGCCGCGCGTCACGATGCGCGGCACGACGGGCCCGCGCTGGGGCTTGCGCATCGGGACGGCCTGCACCGACGACGTCGAGCGCACCGAGCTCGCGCGCGAGATGCCCGTCGTCGTCGTGTGGCCCGTCGACGACGACGAGACGCTCGTGAGCGACAGCGACGAGCTGCTCGCCGGCCCGCCCGGGCTCGGCGACCCCTGCGCGCTCGACGGGTTCGAGATGGGCGTGAGCGGGTGCAGGCCGACGGCGGTGCCGCCTGCGCCGGCGTGTGCGTGGCCGTGCGCGTGCGCGTGGAGGTACGGGCCGGCCTGCGGCGGATGCGTCTGAGGCGACTCGACGCGGGTCGGCATCGAGTGGAGCTGCGGGACGTCGGGCGACGAGTACGACAGGCCGGACGAGGGGCGACGCTGGCGCCGCGACGAGGTGAGGGGGAAGTTGCCGCTGAGCGACGCCGACATCGGGGGCGGCGGGGCGGCTCGGTCGCGGGCGGGGGCTTGGCGGGTCGGAGAGGCGGAGAGAGGAGAGGACGGTGGTGCAAGAACGGCGGGCGAAGAGCGGCGAGGGGTGCGGGTTGTTCAAGCCGAGGTCGATCGGCTTGAAGGAGGCGAGGGGAGGGGGAGCGGGACCGGGTGGTACTCGAGTCGGCCTGGGCGAGCGTGTGCGGCTGCGTGACAGTCCTCGAGAGTCGTCAGCAAGGTACTCGCACGTCGCCCCGGCTGCTCTGGCGCCTCGTTGCCGCCGACACCTCGTCCTCGATCGGGTTCCGGGCTCGAGGTGAGCCCGCGGTCCCTGCCGCAGGATCGCACTCGCTGCGCCGCACAGGGCCTCGAGCTGCCCTCCCGGTACAGCCCATGTTCAGCCCGTCGCGATCCAGCGCCGAGAGGCCGAGAAACTGCTCCGCCGGACCGCCCCAGCTCGCCCCCACAGTGGTCGCCCAGAGAGATGCCGAGGACGCACCGGTTCGAGAGGTGCTGTAGGCGGTGCTACTGGAGGTGTCGAGTGCAGGGACGAAGAGCCCGAGGCTGCCGGTGCGGTGTGTCGAGGTCGAGCCGGCGAGCGAGTCGGCGCGGATGGTGATGCTCGAGAGCGAGGCGAGCGCGAGGGCGGGGGTCGGGCGGGCGCGCGCTCTGGCGAGAGGGTCGGCCCTGCTTCGTGCTTGGCTCGCTGGCCGTGTCGACGCGGAGGAACAAGGACGAGCACGAGACGAGCCCGGCGCGCTGAGCCCCTTCCGCAAGGCCTGGGTCCGCCGGGGCGACGAGGCCGTCCTTCGCAGTGCGATCGACGCTCGCTCTCTCGCTCCAAGGGACCAGCGCGGCTCAGAATACACTCGATCCGTTGCATAGCGAGAGACGAGGGGCGACCGGCGCACAGGGTAGTCTACGAGAACGAGGGGGACGAACAAAGAGTGCGGGTCCGAGAGCCGACGGCGGCGGGCGGCGGCGAGAACGAGAGCGGGTAGTATAGACAGGGTCGAACGGCAGCGACAACGACCAGCGTATCGTGCTCCTCGAGGCGATGCGCATCTCGCAGCGCGAGGGGCGAGCGGGCGGCGGCTCACTGACTCGGAGCGAGCTGCACCACGTTCCTGCGGCGCAGCTCGTCGTGCGCGCGCTTGTGCGCCGGCGCCGGCGCCGCGCTCGGCGTCGGCTCGGCAGCGGCCTCGGCGATGCTCGACTCCGGGGCGGCAGACGAAACGGCGGCGGGCGCAGAGGAGCTGGACGGCAAGACGGCCGAGGTCGGCGAGGGCGGGAGCGTCGTGCGGTCCGTCTGGCGCGCGACGTCGACCCAGGCGCCGTCGAGCGTGCCGATGACGTAGCCGCCGGGGTTGACCTGCATACACATCGCTCAGCGCAAACCGTCAGCTTCCGCCCTGCGAGGAGCGAGCGCGAGGGAGCGAGAGAGAGAGCGAGACGACGCACGATGGGCCTCGTCGTCTTGACGAGCGTCACGACGCCGCCCTGCCGGTTCGTGCTCGTGCTGAACTCCTCCTTGCCCGTGACGGGCGCCTGCTCCTCCTCCTCGACGACCTGCGAGACCGACTCGCCCGCCTCAAAGTCCTCGCCGCGGCGGTGCAGCAAGTGCGCGTCGACGGCCGCAAAGTCCCACGCCGGCTCGGGCTCGGGCTCGGCGACGCGCTTGACGAGGCGGCGCGCTGCGGTCGAGGGCGCAGGCGAAGGCGACGGCGAGGCGGCGAGCGACGAGTCGGCGGCGTCGCGCGAAGCCCAGGGCTCGCGCTCGTCGTGCGCGCTCGAGGGCGTCGGCGCGGCGCTCGCGCTCGCGCTCGACGGGGCGGCGGTCGAGGTCGGTGCGGCGGGGAGGGACGTGACCGAGCGGGAGAAGGACGCGCTCGAGCCGAGCTCGAGCGAAGCCGGCGAGGACGAGGACGAGTTGACGGTCGTGGCGGTGCCCGAGGCGGTCGTCGTGGGGACGGGGACGTAGCCCGTGAGGGTGCCGAACGTGTAGCCGCTGCAGGAGGGTCGAGTGGGTCAGTGCACGATGTTCCGCCTCGAGGAATCGGCGCAGCGCTCGACGAGGAGCGCCGCGACGAGCCCAAAGCAGCGAGTCCGGGACGCACCCAGGGTTGACGATGGGCCGGGTCGTCTTGACGTAGGTCGTCACGTCGCCGAGGTAGGTCGTCGTGCTGAACTCCTCCTTGCCCGTCGCCGAGTCGCCCTCCTGCGCCTCGTCGACCTGGCGCCGCGCCCACTGGTGCTGCTCACCGCCGCCCTGCTGCTGCAGCTGCTGCGCCCGCGCCTGACCGCAACCCGCCGCCCGACCAAGCGCCGCAACGCCCTCGGTGCCGCCGCAGAGCGCAAAGCCGACGACGCCGAGCGCGACGAGGGCCACGACCGAGGTCGCGACGGCGGCGCGCGCGGCCGCCCTGCGCGAGGGCGAGGGCTGGTCGGCCGAGCAGAAGGCGTGCTCGTCGGCCTCCTTGGTGCTCGCGGTGGTGGTGGCGGTGCTGGTCGCGCGGTCCGTGTCGCAGCGCGCGGCCTCGTCGGCGAGCTTGTGCGAGAGCGGGGGCGGGGCGGTGCAGGAGGAGGAGGAGGGGGCTCTGGCGGCGTCGTGCGCGGCGAGGGGCGTGTAGGCGGGCGGCGAGGGCATGGCTGGCGGTGTGCTGGTGGTGTGAGTGGAGCCAAGCGAGAGGCTCGACGCGGCGAGAGGACCAAGGGAGGGACCGCTCCTCCTCCTCGCTAGCGCGTCAAACTACGAACGGTCCACGCTCCTCCTCGCGTCATCATGCATCGTCGCCCGAGAGCCGTTGGAGCTTCGAGGCTGGTGCCACAGCAACGGCTCGCAAGGGCTGAGACTCGTCGAAAGGCTCAAAGAGCCGCCCGTCGTCGAAAGCGGCTCTCGCTCTCGGACCTCGCTGGGTCAAGCTATGTATTGCAGCGGCAGATCCCACAGCTCGATAGATAGACACCGCAGTCACCTCGCACCAAAGAGCCGCCCGACGAACCCGCTCGCCCTCGAGGCACGCTTGGTCCCCGTCTGGAGCGCGAGCCCGGCCTTCTCCGACAGCTGCGCCGCGACGCCGCCCGCTCCTCCTCCTCCCCCTCCCTGCGCCGCCGCACCCTCGTGCGCGTCCGGCCCCGCGCTGCGACTCGCCGCGAGCCCGAGCGCGCTCCCTCCCGCCGCGCCCGCGCCGCCGAGCCCCTCGTTGACAGCGACGCCCTCGAGCCCTCCGAGGCGCTCGCGCACAGCGACCCACAGCGCCGTCACCATGGCGAGGTCGCGCAGGTCCTCGGGCGCGAGCGCACCGCCGACGAGGCCGCGCGAGGGGTGGAACGCGCCGAGCGGGATCGAGGGGAGCGACGGCGGGAGGAGGAGCGTCGAGACGAGCTTGGGGTGGTGAGGTGCCGGGCGAAGCGTCGCGAGGAGGAGGCGGCGCGTCGAGGAGGCGGCGGCGGCGGTGCTGCTGGGCGATGAGGACGCAGCCGCCGAGGGCGGAAGGAGGAAGCCGCCGCTGCTGCCGAGCGGAGGCGACGGTGCCGGCGACGACGCCTGGCTCGCCGAGCCCGAGCCCGACGCTGCGAGGGACGACGACGCCGCGACGCCCGACAGCGGGTACACGAGCGAGCACAGCCACGCGCGCTCCTCCTCCTCCTCGTCGGGCTCGCCCTCGTCGTCCTCCCCCTCAACGCCCGCGCCCGCACCCGCCGCGTGCCCCGTCTCGCTCCCGCGCCGGCTCTGCGGCGCGCTCGCCGGGCCCTGCCCCGCCGACACCTCGCTCCTCGGGCGCCGCGACGAGACGGGCCGGCGCCTCAGCGGCGCGCGCGTCCACTCGACGCGCACGGTGCGCGGCGCGTCGACGAGGTCGGCGCGGAGCCACTTGCGCAGGAGGAAGGCGTAGCCCGCCGGGCGGGCTGGGTCGCCGGGCCGATCGAGCGAGGGCGTGCGCACGAGCGAGAGGAGGTGCGGCGAGGCCGGGAGCGAGTCGCCCGAGGGCGCGCTGGTGCTACTCGACGAGGTGGTGGGCGAGGAAGGGACGGCGCCGACGCCGGCCGAGAGGGTGGCCGAGCGGCGCTTGAGCTTGGTGAAGAAGCCGCTGTCGGGCTTGTGCGGGCTCGCGGTGCCGGGCACGGCGAGGAAGGCGGGCGACGAGGGCTCGGGGATGGCGGCGGCGGCGGCGGCGGCGTTCGGGGAGGACGAGG
>Ga0308170_10002122_pt1 | contig 17479 bp, 12 predicted proteins | sample PhyBR2_2_FD_202136 | JGI IMG/M metagenome (GOLD analysis project Ga0308170, IMG submission 202136) | Phyllosphere microbial communities from UC Gill Tract Community Farm, Albany, California, United States - DLSLSB.R2 | ecosystem: Host-associated > Plants > Phyllosphere > Unclassified | place... | reverse complement strand
GCGAAACCGAAAACCCCGAAAAGATCATGCCCAAGGCCATCAACTCCGTGGTCTTCCGCATCGCGGTGTTCTACGTCGGCTCCGTGATCCTGCTCGCCCTGCTGCTGCCCTTCACCTCCTACCAAAAGGGCGTCAGCCCCTTCGTGACGTTCTTCGGCTCCATCGGCATCCAGGGCGTGGACGTCATCATGAACCTCGTCGTCCTCACCGCCGCCCTGTCCTCCCTGAACGCCGGGCTCTACTCCACCGGCCGGATCCTGCGCTCCATGTCCGTCAACGGCTCCGCCCCCAAGTTCGCCTCCCGAATGAACAAAGCAGGCGTCCCCTACGGCGGCATCGCCATCACCGCCGTCGTCTCCCTCCTCGGCGTCCCGCTGAACTACCTCGTCCCGGCCCAGGCCTTCGAAATCGTCCTGAACATCGCCTCCGTCGGCATCATCATGACCTGGGCCACGATCGTGCTCTGCCAGATCCAGCTCAAACGCTGGGCAGACAAAGGCTGGGTCGAACGCCCCTCCTTCCGCATGTTCGGCGCCCCGTACACCGGCTACCTCTCCCTGCTCTTCCTCATCGGCGTGCTCGTCATGGTCTTCATCGACTCACCCCTGACCATGCTCGTCACCGCCATCGCCTCCATCCTCATGGTCATCGGCTGGTACGCCTGCCGCCACCGCATCCGCGAAATCGCCGAAACCCGCGAAGGCTTCACCGGCAAAGCACCCGTGATCGCCAACCGGACGCCCATCTCCTGACCACGCCCTTCCGCCACCCTTCGAGCTAAAGAAAGACCATGACACCAGAACCGCAGACCACCCTGACCGCATCCCGTACCCAGCCCGCCGCCGTCGCCGATTATCAGGAACCCGTGGTGCCCGCCCTGAAATCCGCCGGGCACGTCATTGTTGATTCGCTGGTTGCCCACGGCGTGGAGCGCACCTACGTGGTGCCCGGTGAGAGCTTCCTCGACGTGCTGGACGGCCTGCACCAGTCCGACATTGAAACCATCGTGTGTCGGCACGAGGGCGGAGCCGCGTATATGGCCGAGGCGGACGGCAAGATGCAGCAGCGCCCCGGCGTCGCGATGGTCACCCGTGGGCCGGGCGCCGCGAATGCCCACGTCGGCCTCCATACCGCGTGGCAGGACTCCACCCCCATGCTGCTTTTCGTGGGCCTGATCCCGTTTGCCCACCGGGACCGGGAGGCGTTCCAGGAGTTCGACATCAAGTCCTGGTTCGATACCGGGGCCAAGCGCGTCATGATCCTGGATCATGCGGAACGCGCCTCCGAAATCGTCGCCGAAGCCATGTTCGCCGCGATGAGCGGACGGCCGGGGCCCGTGGTTGTGGGTCTGCCCGAGGACGTCATCCGGCAGCAGATCAGCCCCGCACTTCACCCCGCTATACCGGTAGCGGCAGGCGGGATGAGCGGTGCCGATTCCGCTGCGCTGAAGGCTGCCCTGGCCGGGTCCAGCAAGCCGCTCTTCGTTACCGGCGGAAACGACTGGACGCAGGAAGCAGCCGAACGGCTCACGGCCTGGCTGGAGCGGCACCACATCCCTGCTGCTGCCGAATGGCGGACGCAAGGCACGGTGTCCTTTGATTCGCCGTCCTACGTTGGTCCCATCGGGTACGGCCGTCCCCGCCCCACCTACGACCTCCTCGAGGAAACCGACCTCCTGGTGTTCGTGGGGACGGTACCCGGAGACGTGATCACCGACGGGTTCGTGTGCCGGCAGGACTGGAGCAAGGAGAACTTCCTGGTCACGGTTGACCCGTCGCTGCGCGGACGGTCCGGACCGGTGTCGCGGCAGATCCTGGCCAAACCGGACGCCTTCGTCCGCGACCTTGAGGACATCGACCTGCCGGTCAAGGAGGAGTGGAAGGCCTGGACGGGAAGGATGCGGGCCGAGCAGGAACGCTTCGCGGCGCTTCCTCCTGCGGCGCCGGCTCCCGGCCAGGCGAGGATGGACACGCTGATGGCCAACCTCGTGCCGCGTCTTCCCGAAGATGCCATGGTGACGTTCGGGGCGGGCGAACACACCAACTGGGCCCACCGCTATTTCCCGACCCGCCGCTACGCGTCCATGATCAGCGCCCGCAACGGTTCCATGGGTTACTCGGTGCCGTCCGCGATTGCCGCATCGCTGGCGGAGCCCGCGCGCCGCGTCGTGACCATCGCGGGGGACGGGGAATTCCTGATGAACGGGCAGGAACTCGCCACCGCCGCCCAGTACGGTGCAACGCCCCTGGTGGTGGTCATGGACAACCAGGAATACGGCACCATCCGGACGCACCAGGAACGGCACTATCCGCAGCGCGTGTCCGGCACGCAGCTGAAGAACCCTGACTTCGCACTGATGGCCAGGGCTTTCGGCGGTTTCGGGATTACTGTCACGGAGGACCGTGACATACCCGCCGCCCTGGATGCAGCGCTGGAGGCCATCGACAGGGACGGCGTGTTTGCGCTGATCCATCTCGTCGTGGAGCAGCGGGTGAAGGCGTACTAGCGCAAAAAAGGGGAAGGCCCGTACGTGCTGCACGGACCTTCCCCTTTTGGGCGTTGAAACCCCGCTAAAGCCGGTCTGTCCGGTCCTCGCCACCCTTGTGGCCGGTTCCGCGCAGGTTCTCCTGGACCTTCCCGAACAGGTCCTTGATGGTGGACTCCGCGTTGGAAATGACATCCACCGGAACGAAGACCTCGTGGGTCACCGGCAGGTCATATTCATCCTTCAGGTGCGTGCCGTTGCCCACCCCCGTCAACGACAGGTAAACCATGGCCTCGGTCCGCGCGATTCCGGCGAGCTTGCCGAAGACAACCGTGAATTCGTTCGGCTGGAAACTGATGGTCTGCCCGATGTGGCTGCGGCCCAATTCACCGGCGGGGACGGCCTTTTCCGACTGGCTTCCGGTGTAGTCCATGAACTTCTCCTTCGATCGCCAACACGTACGGAGGCAGTCTAACGCCGGCCCTCCACGCAGTCACGGGCAGTCCTGCTGGAGCGCTGCACAAAGGCAGGCGTGCACGCGTGGCCATTCCTCCATTGAGCCCTGTAGTGGCCGCCCTGTTTGATGGCATCACCTGGGCGGCAACGGCCGTCCCGGCCAACCCCTGCAAAGGAACAACCGTGACTTCAATGACGAGCCGCGTAAAAAGCCCTGTCCGCTGGGACGCTGTTGAGATCGGCGACGCCGTGGACCTTCGGAGGAGTGGACGCAGCGTGTTCAGCGGCTTGGTGGACGCCCGGACGGACGACGGCGACGTGGTGTGGGTGACAGCTCCCGCGGGTGTCCGGCAACTGTTCCACATCGCTGACGGATTCGACCTGGCAGGGGTGCCGGCATGACCGACTGCCCGGAGGATTGCCACTACTGCACGGGCCCGGAGACGGACTGAAGCACGGGCAAGGCCGGATTTGATCCCCGGATCATCACGATCCGGACATCAAATTGCCACTTCGGCCGGTGGCATCGTTGACGCGGGCAACAGGTACAGCGAAGGTGGTGCCATGAGGTCTCAGAAAATTTCCCAGGGGTTGGTCATGACGACGGCGGCTGCAGCGGCAGTGCTGTTGCTCAGCGCGTGCGGTCCAAGCCAGCCGCAGTCCCAGCCGACGTCATCGCCCGCCGGCAGCGGCCAGGCCAGCACGTCCGCCACGCCGTCGGCCACCACGTCGTCTCCGGCGTCTTCCGCGCCCGCGACGTCCACACCGTCCTCGCCTGCTCCCGGCACCAGCGCCCCCGGTACGTCCGGCCCCGGTACGCCCGGCCTGTGCAAGGCCACGGGCCTTACGGCCGCTACCGATGCCTCCGGCGGCGGCGCGGCCGGCAGTGTCTACATGAAGCTGAACCTCACCAACAAGGGTTCCGAGCCCTGCATCCTCAGGGGCTTCGCCGGAGTCTCACTGGTAGCGGACGCAGCCGGCGCGCCGATCGGCGCACCTGCCACGCGGGACGCTTCCACCAGTGTGGTGGACGTCCTGCTGGCCCCCGGCCAGACCGGCACCGCGGTACTGCGCTACACGCAGGCCCGCAACTACCAGGGTTGCTCACCCGTGGACGCAGCCGGCTACCGGATCTACCCGCCGGAAGACACCGAATCGCTGTTCATTCCGCAGCCCACCACGGCCTGCAGCAACGCCGATATCGCCCTGCTCTCCATCGGAGCATTCCAGCCCGCCTGACCGGGCAAACCCAGCACAGGAACGACTAAAGGCGGCCCGGCAATCAAGCCGGGCCGCCTTCAGTTCGTGGCGGGCCGCCGTCGGACGTTTGCATCCCGGCGGCAGCTTCGCTGGTTTCTAGCGCGTTGCCGTGGTGGTGCGGCCTGCTGCGGCTGTGCCGCGGGACAGGGCCAGGCCCAGGGCGATCATGGCGACTCCGAGGACGAAGTGCAGCCAGTTGTCGGCGGTGTTGACGGGCACGAAGTTTGCCCCGCTGTCCTGGCCGATGAACAGGCCGTAAAGCCACAGCACCAGGTAGATGGCGCCGCCCACCACCAGGTAGTTCTTGGAGGCTGCCGCGGTGCGGGCCATGGCGACGCCCGCGGCGCCGAAGAGCAGGTGGACGATGTTGTGCAGGATCGAAACCTGGAAAATGCCCAGCAGCAGGGCACCGGATCCGTGTCCGGCGAAGCCCAGGGAGTCGTAGTTGGAAGTGATGCCGGGGATGAACCCCAGGATCCCCACCAGGAGGAAGACCACGCCTACGGCAAGGGTGGCTTTTTGGATGTTGGTCCGGCCTACGGTGCGACCGCCGGAATTCATGGTTGTCATGATTTCTCCTGCTTGTGTCGTTGATGCATTTCTGGCTGCCGGGTGATGCATGACCAAAGTGCTCGACCGTAGACTTAAACCCCGACATCGTAAGTATACTTATCAAATCCGCCGCGGATAGCAGGGGTCCATAACGGACCCATCACAAACTGGCCTGTAGAGGCCTTGGACCGGAGGCAGGTTGGACTGGCATGACGTCAATTTGGCTGGACCGCAGGGAGCCCTTTACATCTGATCCTTTTGAGCCGGATACCAAGTACGACACGGTGGTGGCGGGCGCAGGCCTCACCGGGTTGGTCACAGCCCTGCTGCTGGCCCGGTCCGGGCAGGATGTGCTGGTACTGGAGGCACGGCACCCCGGCGCCGTGACCACCGGCAACACCACGGCCAAGGTCACCCTCCTGCAAGGAACCTTCCTGTCCCAGCTTGCCCGCCAGTACTCCCGGAAACAGGTGCAGGCTTACGTTGACGGAAACCGGGAAGGGCAGGCATGGCTGCTGCGCTACCTCGAGGAACAGAACGTGCCCTTCCAGCGCCGGGATGCCTACACCTACGCCGCCTCCGCGCAGGGCACCGAAAAGCTGCGCGAAGAGATTGGCGCCGCCACCACCGCCGGGCTGGACGTGGACTACGTGCGTGACGCCGGCCTGCCCTTTCCGGTCCACGGTGCCGTGCGCATGCGGAACCAGGCCCAGATCAACCCGCTGGACGTCCTTGACGCACTGGTGGCGGACATCCGCAGCCGGGGCGGACGCATCGTCAGCGGCGTGCGCCTCCGCGACGTCACCGGGGATTCCCCCTCTGCCGTCCGCACAGACCGGGGCAGCGTGAGGGCGGACAGGGTGGTCCTGGCCACCGGCATCCCCGTCCTGGACCGCGGCCTCTATTTCGCCAAGCTGAAGCCAAGCCGCTCGTATGCCGCCGCACTTCAACTGCAGGAGGACCAGGCACCTCCGCCGGGCATGTATATCTCCGTTGAGCAGCCCACCCACTCCCTCCGGGACTACGAAGTGGACGGCAGGAACCTGCTGCTGGTGGGCGGCCACGGCCACCAGGTAGGCCGCACGGAGTCCGAAAAGGCCCATCTCGCGGGCCTGCTGGACTGGGCCGGGAAGCATTACCCCGGCGCCGTCACCACCCACACATGGTCGGCGCAGGACTACATGCCCACCAACCTCATGCCGTTCTTCGGCAAACTCCCCCGTGGCAAGGGCCAGATCTACTTCGGCACTGGCTACAACAAGTGGGGAATGACCAACGCCGTGGCCGCCGCACTGGGCATCTCCGCGGACATCCTGGGCGGGCAGGTGCCCTGGGCGGATACCATCCACCACCGCATCACATCGCCGGCAGGCGCCCTCTCCGCCGTCACGCTCAACGCCGGCGTGGCTGCCAGGATGGCCACGGACTGGGGAAAGGTGACCGCCGAGGGCCGCAAGATCGACGGCCTGAAACGCGGTACGGACCAGGCCCACGCACCTGCGGCGGCCGGTCCGTCCGCGGCCGCTGCCCCGCCGGAAGGGCAAGGCAAGGTTTACCGGGACGGCAACCGCCCGGTGGCAGTGTCCACCGTGGACGGAACCACGTGCCGGCTGTCCGCAGTCTGCACCCATTTGGGCGGGATCCTGCACTGGAACGACAACGAGCGGTCGTGGGACTGCCCGCTGCACGGCTCCCGCTTCACAAACGAGGGCCGGTTGCTCGAAGGCCCCGCCACCAAAGACCTGCCGGAGGCCGGAACTGCCTGAGCAGGGTGGAGTTGAATGGGGCGCAGTTGACTGTCGGTGGCTTGGGGCATGATGGAGGCATGAACCAGGAACAGCGTCCTGCCGGCAGCAGTGCTTCCGGTGCGGCTGCACCCATGGGCCAGTTCAGCCGGCCCACCCGGGAGTGGTTCCTGGGCGCGTTTTCCGAACCAACACCTGCGCAGGCAGGAGCCTGGAACGCCATTTCCTCGGGGTCGCATGCGCTGGTGGTGGCCCCCACGGGCTCCGGCAAAACCCTTGCCGCCTTCCTTTGGGCACTGGACCGGCTCTTGGCATCTGCCCCCGAAGCCCCCGAATCCGTAGCGGCTGAGACGCCCGCGAAGGGAAGGCGGGCCCGCGCGCCCAAGCGCAAGACCCGGGTCCTTTACATTTCGCCCCTGAAGGCTTTGGGCGTGGACGTGGAACGCAACCTGCGGTCCCCCCTGATCGGCATTACCCAGACAGCCAAGCGGCTGGGGCTTCCCGCGCCGCTGATCACGGTGGGGGTCCGGTCCGGGGATACGCCCGCTGCGGACCGGCGTGCCCTTTTGAGCAACCCGCCGGACATCCTCATCACCACCCCAGAGTCCCTGTTCCTCATGCTCACCTCCAAGGCCCGGGAGACCCTTACCGAGGTGGACACCATCATCATCGACGAGGTCCACGCCGTGGCGGGCACCAAGCGCGGCGCCCACCTCGCTGTCTCGCTGGAACGGTTGGACGCGCTGCTGCCCAAACCCGCACAGCGCATCGGGCTTTCCGCCACGGTGGAACCCAAAGAGCTCGTGGCCCAGTTCCTTGCCGGTTCGGCTCCGGTGGAGATTGTGGCACCGCCCGCCAGGAAGAACTGGGACCTTACGGTCTCCGTACCCGTGGAGGACATGTCGGACCTGCAGGGCGCAGCGGGAGCATTCGATTCCGGGCCGGCCTCCGGGCTCCAGCCGCAGGCATCGATCTGGCCGCATGTGGAAGAGAAGATCGTAGACCTGGTGCTGGCCAACCAGTCCACCATTGTCTTCGCCAACTCCCGGCGCCTGGCCGAGCGCTTGACGGCCCGGCTCAACGAAATCTATGCGGAGCGCCAGCTGGTTGCGGTGGGCGGCGGGTGGGACGATCCCGCCCCGGAAGGGCACGCGGGTGCGTCCGGCAGCCGGGAGGCAACGGCGTCGGGCACTCCCGCATCAACCGCCACGCCCGCCCATATGATGGCCCAGGCCGGAAGCTCCGCCGGCGCGGACCCTGTCCTGGCCCGCGCCCACCACGGTTCCGTCTCCAAGGACCAGCGTGCCCTCATCGAGGACGACCTCAAGTCCGGGCGGCTGCGCTGCGTGGTGGCCACGTCGTCCCTGGAGCTCGGCATCGACATGGGAGCAGTGGACCTGGTGGTGCAGGTGGAGTCTCCGCCTTCGGTGGCCAGCGGCCTGCAGCGCGTGGGCCGGGCCGGGCACCAGGTGGGCGAGATTTCCCAGGGCGTCCTTTTCCCCAAGCACCGGGCGGACCTGGTCCACACCGCCATCACCGTGGAGCGGATGCTGGACGGCAAGATTGAGCGCCTGAGCATCCCGGCCAACCCACTGGACATCCTGGCCCAGCAGACCGTGGCCGCCACCGCCCTGGGCAGCATCGATGTGGAGGAGTGGTTCAGCACCGTCCGGCGTTCAGCGCCGTTCGCTTCCCTTCCCCGGTCGGCGTTCGAGGCCACCCTGGACCTGCTCGCCGGCCGCTACCCCTCCGATGAGTTCGCCGAGCTGCGGCCCAGGATCATCTGGGACCGCAATGCCGGAACCATCGAAGGCCGGCCCGGCGCCCAGCGCCTGGCCGTCACGTCCGGCGGCACCATCCCGGACCGCGGCCTGTTCGGCGTCTACATCATCGGCACCGAGCAGGAAGGGGCGGCTTCCCCTGCCGAGGACGGAAAACCTGCGCGCGCCCCGAAAGGCGGCCGGCGCGTGGGCGAGCTGGACGAAGAGATGGTCTACGAGTCCAGGGTGGGCGACGTCTTTGCCCTGGGTGCCACCAGCTGGAAGATCGAGGACATTACGCACGACCGCGTCCTGGTCTCCCCCGCTTTTGGGCAGCCCGGCAAACTTCCGTTCTGGAAGGGCGATTCGCTGGGGCGGCCGGTGGACCTGGGCCGGGCCCTGGGCGCGTTTGTCCGCGAGCTGTCGGCCTCCGACGCCGGCCCTGCCGCCGAGCGCTGCAAGGCCAGCGGGCTGGACGACTTCGCGGCGAACAACCTTATCCAGTACCTCACCGAGCAAAAACAGGCCACAGAGGTAGTCCCCAGCGACACCACCCTCGTCGTGGAGCGGTTCCACGACGAACTGGGCGACTGGCGCGTGATCCTGCACAGCCCCTTCGGCATGCCGGTGCACGCGCCGTGGGCACTGGCCGTGGGGCAGCGGCTCCACCAGCGCTACGGGCTGGACGGCTCGGCAATGGCGGCCGACGACGGCATCGTGCTACGGGTACCCATGATGGAGGACGAACCGCCGGGTGCTGAACTGTTCCTCTTCGATCCGGAGGAACTGGAGCAGATCGTCACTGCCGAGGTTGGCGGCAGCGCCTTGTTCGCGTCGCGGTTCCGCGAATGTGCCGCCCGCGCGCTCCTGCTGCCCCGGCAGACCCCCGGCAAGCGGCAGCCGCTGTGGCAGCAACGCCAGCGGTCAGCCCAGTTGCTGGATGTGGCCCGGAAGTACCCCACATTCCCCATCGTCCTGGAAACGGTGCGTGAATGCCTCCAGGACGTCTACGACCTGCCGGCGTTGAAGGACATCGCTGCATCCGTGGAACGGCGGGAACTACGGATCCTGCAGACCACCACCCAGCAGCCCTCACCGTTCGCCAAGTCCCTGCTCTTCGGCTACGTGGCCCAGTTCCTCTACGAGGGCGATTCCCCACTCGCGGAACGGCGGGCAGCCGCCCTGGCGCTGGACTCCACCCTCCTGAACGAATTGCTGGGCCGGGTGGAACTGCGCGAACTCCTGGATGCAAAGGTCATCGAGGCCACCGAGCGCGAGTTGCAGCGCCTGGCACCGGACCGCAGGGCACGTGGGATGGAAGGCGTCGCGGACCTGCTGCGGCTGCTGGGTCCGCTGTCGCCCGAAGAAACCGCGGCACGGCTGCAGGGCGCGGCTGGGGCTGATCAGGAAACTACCACGTCGGGGCCGGCCGGAAGCGCGGCCACTGCAGCTCCGGAGCCGCCGAGTGAAAGCGGCGGCCCGGGGCAGGTTGAAGCGGAGCCTGGACCCATGCCCGCAGCCACCGTGGCAGAAGCGGCAGCGCATCTCGCGGCGCTGCAGCGAGCTAACCGCGCCATTAAGGTCAACATCGGCGGGGTTGAGCGTTTCGCCGCCGTGGAGGATGCAGCGCGCCTTCGGGATGCCATCGGTGTGCCGCTGCCCATGGGTGTGCCGTTGGCTTTCATTGAACCGGTTGCCGATCCCCTGGGTGACCTTGTCTCCCGCTACGCACGGACGCATGGTCCCTTTACTGCCGCCGAAGCAGCCACCCGGCTCGGCCTGGGCGTGGCCGTGGTGGGAACCGCGCTGAAACGGCTGGCAGCGGACGGCCGCGTGGTGGAGGGCGAATTCCGGCCCCATGTCACCTCGACGGCAGCCGCACTCGCTGAACCAGCGGTGGATGAAGCCGCACTCGCTGAAGCAGCGCCGGGGGAAGCAGGCGCGCTTGAAGACGCCCAGCTGGAAGCCGGCCATCCTGCCACCGCCCCGGGCACTCATGAACCAGCACAGCCAACTGGCGACGTGGCTCCGCCGCCCGCTGAAGCACACGCGCCGGAGGTGCCCCACTCCATCGCCAGCGAATGGTGTGACGCCGAGGTGCTGCGCAAGCTCCGCCGTCGTTCGCTGGCTGCCCTGCGCGCGGAAGTGGAGCCGGTGGATGCCGCCGCCTACGGACGCTTCCTGCCCGCGTGGCAGCACGTCAGGACGCCCGGCGGTGGCCGCGGCCAGCCCTCCCTGCGCGGACTGGACGGCATCATCACCGCCATCGACCAGCTCTCGGGAGTGCCCGTCCCGGCATCAGCCTGGGAACCGCTGGTGCTGGCCACCCGCGTATCCAACTACCAGCCCGCCATGCTGGACGAACTCATGGCCGCCGGTGAAGTGCTCTGGTCCGGGGCGGGCGCCCTTCCCGGCAACGACGGCTGGATCAGCCTGCACCTGGCGGATTCAGCCGAGCTGACGCTCAACCCCGCGCCCGAGTTCGAACCGGGGGACGCGGGACAACGGCTCCTGGACCACCTGCGCAACAACGGCGGCGGATACTTCTTCCGGCAACTGACGGAAGTGGCCGGCGGCATGGACGCCGTCCTGGGCGACCAGGAGGTGGTGACTGCGCTGTGGGATCTCGCATGGGCGGGGAGAATCACCGGCGACACCTTCGCCCCCGTCCGGGCCCTGATCGCCGGTGGCCACACCGCACACCGGCAGGTGGCCCGTGCCCCGCGTGCCAGGGCGCCACGGCTTAGCCGGCTGGGCCGCTCCCATGGCACCGGCCTGATGGGGTCCCCCGGGCTGGCCGGCGGCCGGTACGGAACCCAGGGTGCCGCCACACCGCCCACCGCGGCAGGCCGCTGGTCCGCGCTCCCGGAGCCGGAACTCGATCCCACCATCCATGCCCGCGCCACCGCCGAACTCCTGCTGGACCGCTACGGCGTGGTCACCAGGGGCTCGGTCATGGCGGAACAGATCCTGGGCGGCTTCGGGCTCATGTACAAGGTGCTCGCGCGGCTCGAGGAAGCAGGCCGGTGCCGCCGGGGCTACTTCATCGAGCACCTGGGCGCCGCCCAGTTCGCGGTTCCCGCCACCGTGGACCGGCTGCGCTCCTACTCGGAGGACACCCAGCTGGCAAAAGCCGAACCCGTGGCCCTGGCCCTCGCCGCCACCGATCCCGCCAACCCCTATGGCGCCGCCTTGCCCTGGCCGGCCCTGCAGCAGGACGCCGGCACGGGCCACCGGCCGGGCCGCAAAGCGGGGGCCCTGGTGGTGCTGGTGGACGGTGCGCTGGTGCTCTACGTGGAGCGCGGCGGAAAGACCCTCCTGGCGTTCAGCGAGGACGACGCCGTGCTGGCGGCAGCTGGTACTGCGCTGGTGGGGGTGGTAACCCGCGGGGCGGTGGACAAGCTGATCATGGAGAAGGTGAACGGTCACGACCTCCTGGACACCCCTGTCGCTGCTGCCCTGAGCTCCGCCGGCGCCTACTCCACCCCGAAGGGACTGAGAATCCGTGCCTGAGGGCGATTCCGTTTGGCGGGCGGCCCACCAACTGCACGAAGCACTGGCCGGACAGACGCTGCTTGCCTCCGACTTCCGCGTGCCCCGGTTCGCCACACTGAACCTTGCCGGCTGGACCGTGGACGAAGTTGTCCCCCGCGGCAAGCATCTTCTGATGCGGGTGGTCAGCCCGGAGGACAAAAGACTCACCATCCACTCACACCTGAAGATGGAAGGCGCGTGGCAGGTCTATCCGCCCGGCGGAAGGTGGCGCAAACCGGGCTTCACCGCCCGGTGCGTGCTGCGCACGGCAGCGGCAGACGCCGTCGGCTTTTCGCTTGGCATTGTGGAAGTGGTGGCAACAGCCAACGAAGACTCCATCGTCGGATTCCTCGGCCCGGACCTCCTGGGCCCGGACTGGGACCTGGACGAGGCTGAACGCCGCCTCCGCTCCCGTCCCGAGGTCCCCATCGGAGTAGCCCTGCTGGACCAGCGGAACCTCGCGGGCATCGGCAACATCTACCGCTGCGAAGCGTGCTTCCTGTCAGGAGTGCATCCCGCCACGCCTGTGGGCGAGGTGGCCGACGTCCGGACCATGATGACCGACGCCAAGCAGCTCCTGGAGGTCAACCTTGGACCCGGCCGCCGCGTCACCATCCTCAACTCACGGGGCATGCCGGTGGGCAGGATGGCCGGCAGGCCCGGCTACTGGGTCTATGGCCGGGAACGCCAGCCGTGCCTCAAATGCCGCACACCCATCCGGCGTGGGCTCCTGGGCAAGCCGAACGGCGAGGAGGAGCGGGACATCTACTTCTGCCCGAAATGCCAGCCGGCGCCTACCTGACGTCCCGCGTTCAGGCAGGCGTCAACAATTCGCGGTGCTGCTTTCACTGCTGGATATCCGCGGCGCGGCAGCCACCGTGAAACGCGGCAGCAGCACGTGCACCAAGGGACCGATGGCCAGGGCGTAGACCACAGTACCCACGCCCACCGAACCGCCCAACAGCCAGCCGGCCGCCAGCACTGTCACCTCAATGAGGGTGCGTGACACCCTGACGGTCCATCCGGTCCGGCGGGCCAGGCCGGTCATGAGGCCGTCGCGGGCGCCCGGCCCAAAACCGGCGCCGATGTAGCAGGCCGAGGCCACGGCATTCATCAGCACTGCGCCCGCGAGGAGCACAATCTGCAGGGCCAGGTGGGACACCGGCGGCAGCAGTGCCAGTCCGATGTCCGCGAAGACCCCCACGAGGATGGCATTGCACAGTGTTCCGAAACCGGGCATCTGCCGCAGCGGTATCCAGAGCAGCAACACCAGGAAACTCACGATGATGACCACCAGGCCGATGCTCAGCCCGGACCGGTTGGCCAGTCCCTGGTGGAAGACGTCCCAGGGATCAAGGCCCAGTCCGGCACGGATGAACATGGCCAGGGAAATGCCGTACAGGGCGAGGCCGGTGAAGAGCTGGATCAGTCTGCGGGTCATCATGGAATCATGTTCGCAGCCAACTGGCATTCAATTACATATCCAGTCTGAAATACTGGCTACATGGCTGCCGCGCTTACTGCCCTTGCTTTGTCCCGCCTCCTTGGCCCTTGGAACACCGGAACCGGCCCGGCCTACCGTGAACTGGCCGACGTGCTGCGGTTGCTCATCCTGGATGGGCGGATCCCACTCGACACGGCCCTGCCCAGCGAGCGTTCCCTTTGCGCCGCGATCGCAGTCAGCCGAACCACCGTCACCGCGGCCTACGCCAGCCTGCGGGAGCAAGGATTCCTCAGCAGCGGGCAAGGCAGCCGCGGCAGGACCCGCATCCCTGAACTGACTCCCTTCGGCCCGGCACTCTTCGGGCCTGCCCCCTCTGGCCCCCAGCCGCCGTCGGCCGGCCCTTTGGCGCCAGGGCTGACGGCGCCCGGACTCACTGCACCCGGACTGGCTGCGCCCGGAGGACTCATCGATCTTGCATACTCCGCGCTCCCCGCGAGCGGCGAGGTGGTGCACCGGGCCTTCGCCGCGGCCCTGACGGAACTGCCTGCCCTGCTCCCAGGTTTTGGGTACGACGCCCTGGGGCTGCTGCCGTTGCGCCAGGCCGTGGCGGACCGGTATTCGGCGGCCGGAGTGCCAACGCAGCCCGGCCAGGTCATGGTCACGTCGGGTGCCCAGCACGCCCTCACCATCATCATCCGCACCCTGACGGACCGGCAGGACCGGGTCCTGGTGGAACATCCCAGCTACCCCCACGCACTGGATGCCATCCGCTCCGCCCGGTGCCGTCCCGTCCCGGTCGCGTTCACAGAGTCCGGCTGGGACCTGGCCGCGCTGGAGTCCGCCATCGCGCAACAACAGCCAAAGCTTGCCTACGTGGTGCCGGACTTCCACAACCCCACGGGCATGATCATGCCTGATGCCCAGCGCCGCCGGCTGGCGCGCGCGGCCGCCGCGGCCGGAACCGTGCTGGTGGCAGATGAGACGCTTCGCGACCTCAACCTCGATGGCGTTGCCACTACTCCCCTCGCCGGGTTCAGCAGCACTGTGGTGTCCATCGGGTCGCTGAGCAAATCCCACTGGGGCGGCCTGCGGACCGGCTGGATCCGGGCATCGGAACCAATGATCCAGCGCTTCGCCGCTGCCCGCACCACCTTGGACCTCGGCGGGCCCGTGATGGAGCAACTGGCGGCAGCCCACCTGGTCCGGGCACTGGAGGAGCCACTGCCCGCGCTGCTGCAGACGCTTCGCCGCAACCGGTCCGCACTGCTCGGCTTCCTTGCCGAGCACCTGCCGACATGGCAGGTGGCACCTCCGCCGGGCGGCCTCTCTGTCTGGTGCCGGCTGCCCGGACCCATCAGCACGGCCCTGACCGTACTCGCACCGGACTTTGGCCTCAGGCTGGCAGCCGGTCCACGCTTCGGGATCGGCGGCGCCTTCGAACGCAACCTGCGGCTGCCCTTCACCCTCCCGCCGGACAAGCTGGAGACCGCGGTCCTGGCGCTGCGGGCCGCCCAGGACAAACTCGACGCCGTACCCCAGCTCCGGCGGTCTCTGACCCAGGCGCCCGCCGTCGCCATCGCCTGACCGGTGGCCAACGAAACCGCCGGACGCGTGCCACACCCCTGAAAAGATACGGCGGGCGGGCACCGTTCCGGCGATTCGGGCGCGAAACGGAAGGGGACCCCTACCCGTACACCCGCTCCAGGAATCCGCCCCACGCTTTGGCAGTTGCCTCGGAATGACCCGCGCCGCTGAAGTCGTGCACCGTCATGCCCACGGGGGCACCCCACGCGTTGCGGCCGAAGAACCGGTACAACGCGTCAGCGGTGCGAATGCCCAGGAAGTGCTCGTTGGAAAAGTCCACCTCGCCCTCAAGCCGGCCGACGCCGTCGAGTTCCAATTCAACCCGCGCCCCCTGCCCGGAAGCGCCGGCACCCAGGGCTTCGCGCAGCCGGCTGAACCCGCCCGGCTCCTGGGAGGCCGCAGGGGCCTGGATATCGGTGAACACCACGGGCCGGCCATCGAAGTACTGCAGGTACTGGCCCAGCGTGTGCAGGTAGAACTCCGTGTGGCGGCTGGCGCCGTCGTACTGCTGGTCCCAGTTGTCGGCGAAGATGCCGCTGTGGACGTAGTGGAGCCGCGCGCGGCCGCCCTCCAGCGGCTCCAGCACATGCTCTAGCTGGTTGAACCAGCCGTCCGGGCCGTCCATCCGGGACACCAGGTGGCGGGGGTACTCCTCCACGGTCTTGACGTCCGGCCACTGGTCCGTGGGAAATATCCACGCCTGCGTCCCGTTGGTGACCGCTTCCCAGACCCGCTCGGGAGTGCCGGGAAGTTCAGTGTCGTAGACGATTTCGAAGTCTCGGTTCTCAGTCATTGTCCTGTTCCTTTTGTGAAGGGTTCTGATCGGAAGTTTGGAGTGCCGGTTCTTTGAGGGCAGGGTGCAGCGCCACGACGATCCGGTGCCTCCGCCCCTGGGGCGCTGCCCCGCCGTCGTGGTACTTATCCACCAGCCGTGTGACCTCCACGCCGAGCTCCTCGGCGAAAGCTGCACGGTCAGCGGCGCTGCGGAAGGTTATGTCGCCGTCGATGGCGAACGTGGCCAGCTTTTGCCTGGCAGCGGCGGCGCCGGCAATGAGCTTGCCCACCTCCTGGACCATCCGTCCCGCCAGCGCCAGCAGCCAGAAGGCGGAGAAGCGGTCCGCAAACCGCCGCGGGTCGGGGGACACCGCCGCAAGCGCGGTGGGTGAGATGAGGTAGGACGCCGCCGTGGCCTGCACTACCCGCTCCGTCACGTTGCCCTTCCGGCGCTCCTCAACGAGCTCAACCAGCCCGTGCCGCTCCAGGGCCTTGAGGTGGTAGTTCACTTTCTGCCGCGGCAGGCCCAGGCGGACCGCCAGCTGCGTGGCTGAGCCCGGCTGGACCAGCTCGCGCAGGATCTGCGTGCGGATGGGGTCAAGGGATGCCTCGGCCGCGGCCGGGTCCTCGATGATTGCGATGTCCTGCATGCCATAAGTCTGGCAACCGAAAAGTTTTTTTGTCAAGAACTTTTTTATGGTCGGAAGGAGGGACTGCGTCAGGATGGCGCCGCTCCTGCGCCGGTAGAATGGACCGGTGATGCAATCCCCCCTTCCCGTGCGCGACGGCGTCAACGCCACCCGCCTGCGCCTCCCGGACGAGGGGCCGTGGGACACCGCGATGGATTACATGATGCACCGCTGGGGCCACATCGATCCGCAGGGCATCGAGGACAGGTTTGACGCCGGCGAGATCGTGGGCGAGGGCGGCATCCCGCTGAGCCGGCACACCAAGCTGGAGGACCACACCTTCATCTGGTACTACCGGACCCTGCCGCCCGAGACGCGCCTTCCGGTGGAGCTCAGCATCCTGCACCAGGACGAGCACTTGCTGGTGGTGGACAAGCCGCACTTCCTGCCCACCACCCCGGGCGGCACCTACATCCAGGAATCGGCCCTGGTGCGGCTCCGGAACCAGCTGGACCTGCCGGACCTGATTCCCATGCACCGGCTGGACCGCATGACTGCAGGTGTCCTGCTCTTCTCGACCAATCCTGAAACGCGCGGCAAGTACCAGGTGCTGTTCGAGAAACGGCAGGTGCAGAAAGAGTACGAGTGCGTGTCCGCCGCCGAGCCCTCGCCAGGGTATCCCGCCGTCGAGTTTCCCGTGGTGGTCCGCAACCGGATGACCAAATCCCGCAGCTACCTCCTGGCCGAGGTCATCGACGGTGAGCCGAACGCTGAAACCAGGATTGAGCGGCTGGAAACGTTCGACGGCGGCACGGCCCCAGGTGCCGACGGCACCGCTGGCGCCAGGCGCCTCGCCAGATACCGGCTGGAGCCGCACACCGGCAAGACCCACCAGCTGCGCGTCCACATGGCCTCACTGGGGCTGGGGATTGTGAACGACGCCTTCTACCCGGACCTGCTGGACAAGGCCCCGGACGACTACACCAAGCCGCTCCAGCTCCTGGCCCGCGGCATCCGGTTCGTGGACCCGATCTTGGGGAAGCCGGTGGAGTACCGCAGCGGCCTGGAACTTAGCGAAGCGGTCCGGGCACGGCCTTAGCAGCGGCCTTAAGCACCGAGCACGTCCCTGAACACAGCTTCGACCTCGGTGGTGTGCAGCACGAACTCCACCAGTTCCAGTCCGCTGTCCGGATGCAGGGATTGGAACCCCGCCACCGCGTCCACCGCCGCCTGCGCCACGGCCGCCGCGCTCCACC
>Ga0308170_10002121_pt1 | contig 17483 bp, 14 predicted proteins | sample PhyBR2_2_FD_202136 | JGI IMG/M metagenome (GOLD analysis project Ga0308170, IMG submission 202136) | Phyllosphere microbial communities from UC Gill Tract Community Farm, Albany, California, United States - DLSLSB.R2 | ecosystem: Host-associated > Plants > Phyllosphere > Unclassified | place... | reverse complement strand
CTGGAGACGATCGAATACGGCCAGCCGGTCACCCAGTTCATGCGCTTCGGCGACACGATCCGCATCGAGATGCTGGACGAGAAGGGCAAGTCGATCTTCGGGGCAATCGAGCAAAAAGTCGCGCGGCTGGAAAAATAGCCGTCATTCCCGCAACCATCGTCGTTCCCGGCACCGCCGGAAACGACTCCCCGCGAAGGCGGGGGCCCAAGCTCACTTACCGGAGCCGAAAAAGTCTCCGGTCAAGCCATCCCCTCGTAAATCGACCTCCACCGGCCGCGAAACCCTGCGCACGGCATCCGCAACCAGCAGCCTCCCATCCGCCTCATGCACCCGGTACCAGAGGAAAGCCACGCCGGACAGCCGCAGCTTCTGCCCCGTGAACAGGGCATCTTTCACGATGCTCATCCCCTCCAGCCGCAAGTCGAAATCCAGCACCGGCGCCCCCTCGGTGCGCGCCGCATAGCCCAGGTGGCGCGCAGCGTTGTACAGCGGACTGCGCTCGCCCGCCTCGCCGGCCTTGAGCGAGTCGATGAAGGCGTCGACGGTCTTCAGCAGCGCGCCCGCGCTCGACGCCAATGCCGACAGCTCGCGTTTTTCCTCGCCCTTGGCGGCATCGGCCAGCCGGTTCAGCGCGGCGATCCGCTGCGCCAGCTCGCCGCGCTGCGCCGCCAGCGCACGCACCCGGGACAGTAGTGCGGCGTACTGCTTGCCGTCCAGCTCGCCCAGGTAGCCGGCGCCGAGCCCCGCGATCCGGTCCGGGCAACTGCGCGCGAGAGCGGTCGCGAACAGGCCGCGGGCGCCGTCGCCATAGCCGATGCCCTGCGCCGACACGTCGGACCTGAACAGCGCGGCAAGATCGGCGCCGGCCTTCAGCGTCGCCGGCACCGCCGTCAGTACGGTGAAGGCGACGGCGACGGCGGCGGCGCTGCCTTGCGGCGTATGCGTCTCGATGGCCTGCTGCAGCTCCTTGTTCTGCTTGCCCAGGTCGTCCCTGAGGCGCTCGATCGCATCCTGCACGAGGCGGGCCGCCAGGACGCCCTGGACCGCCGCCGGCTCGTAGATGGCGGTCCGGCGGCCGGCGGGGAGGGCGGTGCAGACCTCGGCAGCCAGCTCACGGGCCAGGTCGAAGGCCTTGACCAGACCGGCGGCGCCGAATTTGCCGGTATCGACGCTGCCCTGCAGCGGCTTGATGGAGGGCGGCGGCAGGCGGGCGAGCAGCTCGGCGCGTTCGGCCTGGGCGATGGCGGCGCGGGCCTCGGCTTCGCGCTGGGCGGCGAGGAGGTCGGTGGCTTCGCTTGCGCCATGCGCCGCGCACGAAATTGTCGCAGTTGCCAGAAAAGCCAAAAACCCGGCAGCGCGAAAGAATCCTTTTAATTGAAATCTTTTTATATCAAAACGTCTATTCATATTAATTTGATTTCAACATATTTACTGTTCGATTAATCAGAGCGTGAATTTGGCTGTCGTTCACAATCTCTCCAAAAATCACATGAATGTCACTTCGCCACTCTCAATCTATCCACAGGTAAATACCGGGCGTTTTACGCTTCTGCCAATCCCCCATCGAAGGGGGAATTCGACTGTGGTGTATATGCCGAATTTCACATCCATGACGACAAATGCATAGATCTGGTGACAACAAAAGGTTTCCCAACCATATTGCTGTCGGGTAAAATGGCAGGCTGTTTGAGACGCGTCCACGCTCCACTCCTTCTAAGACCAATGTTCAAGTTTACCAAGAGTTTTACGGCCGTCGCGCTGGCCATGACGGCTATTGCCGCTTCCGCCCAAGAGGCGACCAACAAGGCTGACATGTTCGGCCAGGACACGCCGTCTACAGTCGGCGACTCGGTCAGTACCGCCGCGCCTGCCCAAGCCCGCAAGCTGATCATCTCGAATGCGCCCGCTGGCCAGGCTGGTGCCCAGGCACTGAATCAGGCGGCAACGAATCAGCCTTATGGACAAGTCCAGCGGCAGGGCGCTGGCCGTGGGCGTCCGGCAGCGAATGGCGCGCGGGAAGGAATGGATTCGCGCCAGCTGCAAAAGCAAATGGCCGACCAGAATGCGCCATTGAGCGAATTCCAGAAATTCATTGAAGATAATACCGGCAAGGTATTGCCGATTTTCGGTTCCGAATTCTTCGCCAACGCCCAGCCCACATTTGCACCGATCCAGAATTCACCTGTTCCAAGCGATTACCCACTTGGCCCGGGTGATGAGTTGAACATCCGCGGTTGGGGCACGATCGATATCGATTTCCGCGCCACCATCGATCGTAACGGCACCATCAATATCCCGACCATCGGCTCGGTCGTGCTGGCTGGCGTCAAGGCCGGCGATGCCGAAACCGTGATCCGCAATGCCGTCGCACGCCTGTACAAGGGCGTGACGGTCAGCGTCAATTTCGGCCAGCTGCGCGCGATTACGGTGTACGTGGTCGGCCAGGCCAGCCGCCCGGGCACCTATACGGTGTCGAGCCTGTCGACCTTGGTGACGGCCCTGTTCGCCAGCGGCGGTCCGAACGCCAACGGCAGCATGCGCCGCGTGCAGGTCAAGCGCGGCGGCAAGGTCGCAGCGGAACTGGACCTGTATTCCTTCATCGCCAAGGGCGACAAGTCGGCCGACATCAAGCTGCTGGACGGCGACACCATCTATATCCCGCCGGCGGGTGGCTATGTGGCCCTGGTCGGCAAGGTCAACAGCCCGGCCATCTACGAACTGAAGAACAACAGCGACAGCATCGGTTCCCTGCTCGACTTTGCCGGCGGCCTGCCGGTCGTGGCCGATCCGCGCCGCGCCTATCTGGAACGCATCGATCCGAACAAGAACCATCCGCGCAGCGTGGAAGAATTCGCGCTGAACACAGATGGCTTGCAGCGTCCGCTGAAGAACGGCGACGTGCTCAATGTGGTGTCGATCACGCCGGACTTCTCGAATGCCGTGGTGCTGCGCGGTAACGTCGATCAGCCGGTACGTGCCCCGTTCAAGCAGGGCATGCGCGTCAGCGACCTGATCCCGAGCCGCGAATACCTGATCAGCCGCGAATCGGTCAAGCGTCAGAACAATATCGTGGCGGCGGGCGACAATGAGAAGGACACGACCGAGAATGCGGACAAGATCGCCTCGCGCATCGGCAACCTGATCGCCCCGATCAACTGGGACTACGCCGTCATCGAGCGCGTCAACCGCAGCGACCTGAGCGTCAAGCTGATCCCGTTCAACCTTGGCGCCGTGTTCTCCAACCCGGCCGGTCCGGACAACGTCCAGCTGCAGCCGGGCGACACCGTGACCATCTTCTCGCAGGAAGACGTGGCGGTCCCGATGGACAGGCGCCAGGTGTTCGTGCGCGTCGAAGGCGAAGTCAAGGTGCCGGGCGTGTACCAGATGACGGCCGGCGACACCCTGCAGAGCCTGATCGCCAAGGCGGGCGGCCCGACCGGCAACGCCTACCTGTTCGGCACCGGCTTCTATCGTGAAGACGTGAAAAAGGAGCAGGAAGCGAACCTGCAGCGCGCTGCCGACCGTCTGGAAACCCAGCTGCGCAGCGAGCAGTCGCGCCAGCTGGCCAACCTGCGTGGTACGAACACGACCGAAGCTGCAGCCTTGACCGCCCAGTTCGAGTCCGAGCGCCGTACCGCGGAAGAACGCATCGCACGTTTCCGCAAGCTGCAGCCGACCGGCCGTATTGCCTTCGGCCTCGATCCAAACGAGCGCTCGTTCGCGCGTTTGCCGCAGGTCACGCTGCAGAACGGCGACCGCCTGGTGGTGCCGTCGAAGCCGGCCTTCGTGCATGTGTTCGGCGCCGTGAACGTCGAGGCGTCGCCGCTGTGGCGTCCGAACAGCCGAGTCAAGGATTACCTGAAGATGGCTGGTACGACCTCGGATGCGGACATCGACAACGCCTTCGTGCTGCGTGTCGATGGCACCGTGGTGTCCTCGGATTCGCAAGGCTGGTTCTTCGGCAAGATCGGCGGTCTCGAAGTGATGCCTGGCGATACGATCGTTGTGCCGGAAAAGCTGGACAAGCAGACTGCGTGGACCAAGTTCACCCAAGGCGCCCGTGAATGGACTCAGATTCTGGCCAATTTCGGTTTGGGTGCGGCAGCTATTAAAACCTTGCGCGACTGATCGTTGGGCATCTCTCAAAGTATGAAACCGGCTTGAAAAAGCCAAATAGATGAGCATCAGGCTATATATGAATCAAGGTGAGACGGTAGTGCTCGATACGCAGATCGTTCCAGAGGCGAAGCAAATCAGTATTCTCGATATGCTGATAGCCCTGGCCAAACATAAGAAATTAATGCTTGGCTTGCCCGTGGCAGGCGCTGTGTTGGCGGCGGGAATTGCGGTGGCGTTGCCCAACGTCTACAAATCGGGAACTGTCTTGCTGCCGCCGCAGCAGCAGCAGTCAAGCGCATCTGCCATCCTCTCACAATTGGGTGGGATGGCAGGCATGGCGGCGGGCGCGGCGGGATTGAAAAATCCTAATGATGTCTATATCGGCATGTTGAAGAGCCGAACGATCGCTGACAAGCTCATTGCCCGGTTTGACCTGAAAAAGGTTTACGAGACGGATTCGCAAGAAAAGGCACGTAAGCGCCTTATCGAAAAAAGTTCGATCGGTGCTGGTAAGGATGGGCTTATCGCGATCGAGGTTGAAAGTGGTGATCCAAAGCTCGCCGCTCAGCTGGCCAATGGTTATGTCGACGAATTGCTGCAGCTGACCCGTGTACTTGCAGTGACCGAAGCCGGACAGCGCAGGGTGTTCTTCGAACGTCAGCTTGAACTTGCGAAAAATAATCTGGCGAAGGCCGAGATGTTGTTGAAAGGCAGTCTGGATACGCGTGGTGTCGTTAGCGTCGACGGCGAAAGCCGGGCCGTTGTAGAAACGGTGGCACGTCTGAAAGCCCAAGTGTCTGCGAAGGAAATTGAACTCAACTCGATGCGTGCCTTCGTCACTTCGAGCCATCCCGAGTTCCAACGCGCGACGGAAGAACTGAATAGTCTGCGTGCCGAGCTTTCGAAACTGGAGAATGGCCGCGACGGCGATGCTGGTAAAGAGGAGAAGACCGGGAACGTTCGCGGTCTAGAAAACATTCAGCGTCTTCGTGATCTCAAGTATTACCAGATGCTGTACGAATTACTGGCAAAACAATATGAAGCCGCAAGATTGGATGAGGCGAAGGATCCTTCGTTGATTCAAATACTCGACAAAGCGGTGGAACCTGAACGACCAGTTCAACCTCAGCGTGCGCTGATCGTGATTTTGGGAGCTGCCGTAGGCCTCTTCCTCGCAGTATTGATGGCTTTTATAGCCGAGTTTAAGAATAACGCTCTCCAGGAGCCCAGGACAAAACTGCGGTGGAACGAACTCCGAGCGCTGCTCGGTCGGAAGTGACAGGCCAGGTGGTAGACCTTATCGCACGGTGCGACCGCTCGTGGTTTACGCAACAGGTGTAAAAGCATCAGAAGCCTGCAACGCTCAGGCCTCGAATAATAAGCAATCTGGATTAAAGTAATGACAATACTAGTTACGGGTGGCGCTGGTTTTATTGGTAGTAATTTTGTGATGGACTGGCTTGAGGCAACTTCCGAGCCTGTCGTTACTCTTGATAAACTTACCTACGCCGGCAACCTCGAAAATCTTAGTGGGGCCGCGTCTTTTGGCGATCGTCACGTTTTCGTGCAAGGTGACATTGCCGATAGTGCATTGGTTGAGCGCCTTTTTTCCGAGCATCGATTCCGTGCGGTAATTAATTTCGCAGCAGAGTCTCACGTTGACCGCTCCATCCATGGTCCTGAGGATTTCATTCAAACGAACATCGTCGGCACCTTCCGCATGCTTGAGGTGGTACGTGCATATTGGAACGCCCTGGACGGGGAAGAAAAATCTCGTTTTCGTTTTCTGCACGTTTCCACAGACGAGGTATATGGTTCGCTGGATCAAGGCGCTGCACCTTTTACGGAGTCGCATCGTTACGAACCGAACAGTCCATACTCTGCAAGCAAGGCTGCAAGCGACCACCTCGTCCGTGCGTATCACCACACCTATGGGATGCCGGTGCTGACTACTAATTGTTCGAACAATTATGGGCCATACCATTTCCCCGAGAAGCTAATTCCGCTCGTGATTCATAACGCGCTTTCCAACGCGACTTTGCCGATTTATGGTGATGGGCAGCAGATTCGTGACTGGCTGTACGTCAAGGACCATTGCTCGGCAATTCGCTTGGTACTCGAGGCAGGCAGATGCGGCGACGTATATAACGTTGGTGGATGGAACGAAAAAACAAATCTGGAAGTTGTCAAAACAATTTGCGCCATTCTCGATGAACTCGCCCCGCGTACCGATGGCAAGTCATTTGCAGATCAGATAAATTTCGTTACTGACCGCCCAGGGCACGATCGGCGCTACGCGATCGACGCAAGCAAGCTTGAGCGTGAACTCGGCTGGAGGCCGGCTGAGACATTCGAAACCGGTATCCGCAAAACCATCAAGTGGTACCTCGAAAATGAAGGCTGGGTCAGAAATGTAACTAGTGGCGCTTATCGGGACTGGTTGGGCCATAATTACGGAATTAGAAAATGATCGCAACTGCTACGAAACGCAAAGGAATCGTCCTTGCCGGCGGTTCAGGCACTCGGCTTTATCCAGTCACCCGGGGGGTCTCCAAACAGCTGTTGCCTGTGTATGACAAGCCGATGATCTATTATCCTTTGTCAGTACTTATGTTGGCCGGCATTCGTGAGATCCTCGTGATTACGACGCCAGAAGACAAGGCGGCTTTTCAAAGGTTGCTCGGCGATGGCAGCGATTTCGGCATCGAATTGACGTACGAAGTTCAAGAGAGCCCCGACGGCCTGGCACAGGCTTTCCTAATCGGCGAGAAATTCATTGGCAAAGATAGTGTATGCCTGGTCTTGGGCGACAATATTTTTTATGGGCAGGGTTTCGGCCCGATGCTGCGTAATGCCGCCACACAGGAAAAAGGTGCGACCGTGTTCGGCTATACGGTTAAAGATCCGGAACGTTTCGGCGTGGTGGAATTCGATCGCGAGATGCGAGCTATTTCGATCGAGGAAAAACCGTCAAATCCAAAGTCTCACACTGTCGTCACGGGCTTGTATTTCTATGACAATGAAGTTGTAGAGATTGCCAAATCGGTAAAGCCGTCGGCGCGAGGCGAACTCGAAATCACTTGTGTAAACCAGGTCTACCTCGAGCGTCGAGCGTTGAATGTCCAGTTACTCGGGCGCGGTTTTGCTTGGCTCGATACAGGAACCCATGAAAGTCTGCTCGATGCCGCGCATTTTGTCGAGACAGTCGAAACCCGGCAAGGCTACAAAGTGGCTTGCCTTGAAGAGATCGCATTGCACAACGGCTGGCTTAGCGCAGAACGAGTTCGCAAGATCGGCAGCGGCCTAGCGAAGACCTCTTACGGACAATACTTGATAAGTATTTCCAAGTAAATAGATTCCCCAAATTAGCGAAAACGATGTTTAAATTTATTCAATTGCAGCAGCATGGTGACAGCAGGGGCAGGCTAGTCGCTCTTGAAGATCAAAAAGAGGTGCCTTTTCCTATCCGTCGAATTTATTACATGTATGGATGTGAAAAGAACGTGCGACGCGGCTTCCATGCGCATAAAGAGTTGACCCAGCTCGTCATTCCGGTCAGCGGCTCTTGCGTATTCGTATTTGACGACGGGCAAAGCCGCGAGGAGACATTGCTCGATGACCCGGCTAAAGGCTTGTTGGTAGAGCCAAAAATGTGGCATGAGATGTACGACTTTTCCGCGGATTGCGTACTCATGGTCTTGGCCGATGCTCACTACGACGAGGCTGACTATATCCGTGATTACGCCGAATTCCAGGAGCATGTAACGCGTTGATAGACGCGTTAGCTGGACAAACAACGGCAAGTGATTGCCAAGACCAAGATTTTATCAGCGGATATTTCAGATGATTCCTTTTCTGGACCTTAAGGCCATTAATCTGGCGCATGAAGAACGCCTCAAGAAAGCGTTCGACCGTGTCTTGCATTCTGGATGGTATATCCTGGGGCAAGAGGTCAAATCGTTCGAGCAAGAGTTCGCAGCGTATTGCGGAACCGAGCACGCCATCGGAGTAAGCAATGGTTTGGATGCGCTGCATTTGATCTTGCGAGGCTGGGGTATCGGCGAGGGCGACGAGGTTATTGTCCCATCCAATACCTATATTGCAACGTGGCTCGCGGCTACCTACGCTGGGGCGACGCCAGTGCCGGTAGAACCGGTCGAGGGAACATACAATCTCGACCCCGCGTTGATCGAAGCCGCGATTACGCCACGCACTAAAGCAATCATCGTGGTCCACCTGTACGGCCAACCTGCAGATATGGAGCCAATCATGGCGATCGCAGCCAAGCATGGTCTCAAGGTTATCGAGGACGGCGCCCAAGCGCATGGTGCAGAATACAAGGGGAAGAAGGTCGGCGCGCTTGGTCACGCGGCAGGTTTCAGCTTTTATCCCGGAAAAAATCTCGGCGCACTTGGGGACGCTGGCGCCGTCACGACAAACGACAGTGCACTGGCTGCCCAAATTCGCGTACTGGTCAATTATGGCTCACGCGTGAAATACCATAACGAAGTCAAAGGTTTCAACTGCCGCCTTGACGAGTTGCAGGCCGCATTTTTACGAGAAAAACTTCCTTATCTCGACGCAGAAACAGCACGCCGCCGGGAAATCGCTGCTATGTATCTCAAAGGCTTGTCGAGATTGAAGCTGGTTCTGCCTCAGTGCATGTCCGGCGCGCATCCAGTTTGGCATCTGTTCGTCGTGCGAGTCAAAGGTCGTGAAAAAGTCCAGAGTGAACTGACGAAACGTGGCATCGGTACCGTTATTCATTATCCAATTCCTCCTCATCTTCAGTCGGCTTACGCCGAGCTTGGCTACGGTGCTGGAGCGTTTCCGATTGCGGAGCGTATACACGAGGAGGTTCTCAGCCTGCCGATGGGACCGACCATGCGCGACGAAGAGGTTCTGCGCGTCATTGAGGACCTGAAGTTTGCTATTTCGTGAGAAAACTCCTCAGCGTTACCTTTTTTAGTGGCCTGCTGACGCTGCTACGCATGAGTAGCGGGTTTGTTATTGCAAAGGCCGTAGCGATCTATACCGGCCCAGGTGGTATGGCCATGATGGGCCAGGTTCAAAGCTTCGTCACGGCAATCAACGGTGTCGTTACTTCACCCGCCGGGAATGGCTTGGTCCGTTATACGGCCGAGAATTACGAAGCCGGTTTTGATAGGTGCGCGCCGTGGTGGAATGCGAGCCTGACCTGGGTGCTGAGGCTGCTGGCAGTGGTAGTACCGCTCACAATACTTGCTGCGAAGCCGCTCGCCATCTGGCTGTTCGGCGACGCTCAATACATATGGCTTGTGATAGTAGCAGCGCTGTGTCTACCACTGGCCGCAGCCAACGGCATCGTTGCTTCCGTTATCAACGGTCAGCAACAGTACAAACGCTATATAGGTCTGGGAACGGTTTCGGTCATCTGTGCCACCGCAGCGATGCTGTCGATGATCGTTGTCGCACGGTTGGCCGGCGCATTGCTTGCTGCAGTGATATTCACCGCGGCCTCCGGTGTGGTAATGATCGTCAGTTCACTGCGGCAGCCCTGGTTTCAGCGAAAATATTGGGTCGGACGTATCGATCACGCCGCCTTGAATGACATACGCAGCTATCTACTGATGACAACGTCGAGTGCCGTGTGTGCCGCATTGACAATGATAGTAACGCGCAATGTTTTGATCGAAGCGGTAGGACTTGAAAACGCGGGTTATTGGCAAGCCGTCTATAAAGTCTCAGAGGTTTATCTTGGAGTAATCACGATGGCCCTGGCGACCTATTATCTGCCGCGCTTATCGACTGTTGGTCCGGCGAGCGCGATACGCGCTGAAATTTTTGCCACCGCTAAGATAATCGTGCCAGTGGCATCGTTGTTAGCGTTGGCAGTATATCTACTGCGTGATATTGCAATCTCAGTCCTGTTCACCGAAGCGTTTCGTCCGGCTCGTGATCTGTTTGCGCTGCAACTTATCGCAGACGTAGTGAAAATTGCATCTTGGTTATTGGCCTATGGGATGATTGCGCGTAAGGCAACTCTCTGGTTCATTGGAAGTGAAGTGTTTTTTTCCGCTACCCTTCCGATACTCGCAGCGTATTTCGTCAGGACGATGGGGGTGGAAGGAGCAAATGTGGCTTATCTGGTTAACTACATTTTATACCTGGCTTTCCTTATGGTGTTTTCCCGGCAATATCTCTCCGGGGGCGAAGCTAAACAATTATGAACGACAAATCCCAAAAAACCAACATTCCATGCAATGATCCACTGGTGAGCATTGTGGTGATCACATACAATCAGGAGCTGTATATCGAAGCGGCAGTCGCTTCTTGCCTCAGTCAAAGTTACACAAATATTGAGGTCATCGTTTCCGACGACGCCTCCACCGATCGAACCGTGGAGATTGTCCGAAAGCTGGCGGCTGGGGATGCGCGCGTCAAATTACTCGAGTCGCCATCGAATCGTGGCATAACCGGAAACGTTCAGACGGCTTATGAGAAATGCTGCGGAAAATATATTGCATTCTTGGGGGGCGATGACATTCTCTATCCGGAAAAGATTGCCGTGCAGGTAAGCTGCATGGAGAGCGATTCGGAATTGGCCCTGACCTTCACCCAATGCCACATCATCTTTAATCAGGATCTGACTCCGGTTCGGACTACCGCCACCACGGCGGCCAGTGATGTGAAGGACGGCTATGAGCTCGCCGGCACTTTTGCCGTCGAAATTCCCGGGCCTGCACCAATGGTGCGTGCATCCATGGTCCCCAAAGGCGGATTTCGCAGCCTAGCACCGGTGGCTTCGGACTGGCTGTTTTTTATCGAAACGTGTTATCAACATAGCTGCAAACTGATTCAGACGCCTTTAGGGGCGTATAGAATTCATGATAATAATATTGGCAAGAAACGTTACAATTACATCAAGGACTACATCAGTTCTTATGAATTTCTCGCCAATACCCATCCATATTGCGATGACGCTCGGTTCGTAAATCAGGTGCGCGGGGCTCTACAGCGTTATTTGCTGGGAACCTATTACGCCAGTGTGATCGATGGTAGAAAAGATGTCGCGGCACAGGTCGCGGATATCTATCGTGGCATTTGGGGAGTCGGCTCCCTGTACCTTGCAATGCGGTTGGGCCAGAGTGCGAACCTATCCAGGCTCTTCTCGACGGTCAAACCTATGATCAAGAAATTTGTTTAGTGCATGCTTACCGAAAACAAAAGAGCTTATCAGTTCGGGATTGCCGCATTTGTTTTGGCAAATCTGCACCTTTTGCGTAATGTCAGTCCAGTATTTGCGGTGCTGACTATCGCAATGTTGTGTGCGGTGACAATCGTGATATTTTGGCGCGGGATTGTTATTCGTTCCAGTGCCAATGGACCTTTTGTGTTCCTGCTCGCCTGTATGATGTTCGCAGTCCTGAATTCCTATGCTGCAGTGCCGGGGGAATCTTATCTGGATAAAATTCCTAGATTTTTTCTTACCGTCCCATTTCTATTTGTTGGCGCAATGATTTCGCGTCAACAGTTGCGTCAGTTCTTGCTGTTTTCCGCCATGTTCGGTGCTCTCGGCGGGTTAAGCCTGATCGTGCAAGTCGGGATCGGGCCGATCAGCTGGTTTGCGGAATCGTCCGAGCGTGGCGGACTCGTCCGTTATGCGTCCATTCTGGGTAGCCTGACAATTCTCGGTACGTTCGCAGGAATTGCGATGTCCGCAGCCTACTTCATCAAGGGCAACACATATGTGCGCGGCGCTACGATTCTGCTGATTTCAATCGGCTGCATTCTGAGTTTGCAAAAAGCCGCTATTTTAAACATGTTATTGTTCATGCTTCTGATCGCTGCGCGCGAGATCAAAAGCAAGCGTTACATGATGATCTGCATGGCGGTTGGGGTTGCTGTCGTATTGATCCTCTTTTTGAATATTTATTTCAGCGATTATCTTGATCTGGGGATTAACACTTTCTTCCACACCGATAGTTCGGTGCAAGTGGACGACGTCGATCCGATCGAAGGCTTCGTTCAACGTTTATGGGATCTGCCGAGCAGACTATTTGAAGCGTATGGCTGGCAGGGATTACTGATGGGTGTTGGCCTCGTGGGCGGCTCAGGCTCTCTCGGTTTTCCCGACTATCCTATGGCGCATAACTTTGTCTTCGACATGCTGTTTATCGGCGGCTTGCCGTACCTGTGTGTCTATGCATATGTGCTGATTTCGACAATGTTGCGTGTTTATCGATTGGGAACGCAACGGACCGACACCGATAATGCTGCTCTTTTTTGTCTGGCTTTTTACATCTTTAACTTACCAGCCGCTACTGGTATTCAGTTTCATCCGGTCATTTCGTCGATCATCAATCTGATAATCGGTTTCTATTTCCTATCCCCACTTCGTCTCAAAGTATAGAAAAATGTTTAGTAACAAGACACTACTGATTACCGGCGGAACCGGGTCTTTCGGCAACGCGGTCCTGCGACGCTTCCTCGACTCCGACTTGGCAGAAATTCGTATTTTCAGCCGGGATGAGAAAAAGCAGGATGACATGCGTAAGCGCTACAATAATCCGAAGCTGAAATTCTATATCGGCGACGTGCGTGAAATCCGTAGCGTACGGGCCGCCATGCGTGGTGTCGATTACGTCTTCCATGCCGCCGCACTGAAACAGGTGCCATCGTGCGAATTCCATCCGATGGAAGCCGTGCGTACGAATGTCATGGGCACCGAGAATGTGCTGGAAACGGCTATCGCCGCCGGTGTAAAGAAAGTCGTTTGCCTCAGTACTGACAAGGCGGTCTATCCCATCAATGCGATGGGTATCAGTAAGGCGATGATGGAAAAGGTGATGGTGGCTGCCAGCCGTAACCTCGGGGGTACTGACACTGTTATTTGCGGTACGCGTTATGGCAATGTGATGGCCTCACGCGGCTCCGTCATTCCATTGTTCATCGATCAGGTATTCGCAAACAAACCAATTACGGTGACCGATCCGTTGATGACGCGCTTCATGATGACACTTGAGGACGCGGTGGAGTTGGTTCTGTTTGCCTTCACCCACGGCGAGAACGGCGATATTTTCGTACAAAAAGCGCCCGCCGCGACGGTCAAAGTGCTGACACAGGCGATCCTGGAACTCCTCGATAAACCGGGCCATCCAGTGCATGAGATGGGAACCCGCCATGGTGAAAAGCTCTACGAAGCATTGCTGAGCCGCGAAGAAATGGCGTGCGCTGAAGACCTCGGCGGCTACTTCCGCGTACCACCGGATGCACGTGACCTCAACTATAGCAAGTTTGTTGAACAAGGCGAACAACGCCTGACCGAAAGCCTGCACGGTGAAGATTACAACTCGCACAATACACAGCGCCTTGACGTTGCCGGTATGAAAGCCTTGCTGATGAAGCTCGGATTCGTCGAACGTCTTGCGCAGGGCCTGACGCCATTTGCAGAGGATTAATTAATGAAAGTTCTTGTTACCGGGGCTAACGGTTTCATTGGCAAGAATTTGGTGATCCATTTGCAGGAACTTGAGGGTATAGAAGTCCTGCGCTTTGTCCGCGGCGAATCTTTTGCAGATTTGGCGGCCAAGGTGGCCCAAGCCGATTTCGTGTTTCACCTGGCCGGCGTAAACCGACCCAAGGATGATGCCGAATTTGCCCACGGGAATTGTGAGCTTACCCAGGCGCTGTGCGACGCGGTCCGAGCTGCCGGGCGGGCGATCCCGATCGTGTACACGTCCTCGATCCAGGCCGAGCGCGAGAATGCCTATGGCGTCAGCAAGCGCGGTGCGGAAGACGCGCTGCGCGCGCTGGCCGACCAGACCGGCCAACCAGTCTGGATCTATCGTTTGCCTAACGTGTTCGGCAAGTGGTGCCGTCCGAACTACAACTCTGCAGTGGCAACCTTCTGCCACAACATCGTGCACGGTCTGCTGATCAGCATCAACGACCCGGATGCCCAGCTGCGCCTGGTGTATGTCGACGACGTCGCCCGTGCCTTCCTGTCTCACCTCGGGCAGGATGCGCAAGGCGTCCATGATGCCGCCGTCGAGCCGGTCTACGAGACCACCGTCGGCAGACTGGTGGACCAGCTGCATGCGTTCAAGCGCAGCCGCACCGACATGGTGACCGAACCCGTGGGCCTGGGACTGGTGCGTGCGCTGTACGCGACCTACATCAGCTACTACCCGCCCGAACAGTTCGCTTATCCGCTGGTCAAGCACGAAGACCTGCGCGGCAGCTTTTCCGAAATGCTGAAGACGCGCGACTCTGGCCAATTCTCCTACTTCACGGCCCATCCGGGCGTGACCCGGGGCGGCCATTATCACCATACGAAGAATGAGAAGTTCCTGGTCGTCCACGGCAAGGCATCCTTCAAGTTTCGCCATGTCGTCACCGGTGAGGAGTACGAACTGTTCACCAACGGCGACGAGCCACAGGTGGTCGAAACCGTGCCCGGCTGGTCGCACGACATCACCAATATCGGCGAGCACACGATGGTCGTCCTGCTGTGGGCGAACGAAATCTTCGACCGCGAACGCCCTGATACCAAGAACTACAAGGTGAGAAATTGAAAAAACTTAAGGTCATGAGCGTCGTCGGGACGCGTCCCGAAATCATCCGCCTGTCGCGCGTGCTCGCCGCCCTGGATGAGCATTGCGAGCACGTGCTGGTCCACACCGGCCAGAACTATGACTACGAGCTCAACGAGATCTTCTTTCAGGACCTCGGCGTGCGCCGTCCGGACCGCTTCCTGAATGCAGCCGGCGGCAACGCCGCTGAGACGATCGGCAATATCATTATCGCCGTCGATGGCGCGCTGGCCGAGATTCAGCCGGACGCCATGCTGGTGCTGGGCGATACCAACAGCTGCTTGGCCGCCCTTCCGGCCAAGCGCCGCAAGGTGCCGATCTTCCACATGGAAGCAGGCAACCGCTGCTTCGACCAGCGCGTACCCGAAGAGACCAACCGCAGAATCGTCGACCACATCTCGGACATCAACCTGACATACAGCGACATCGCGCGAGAATACCTGCTGCGCGAAGGCTTGCCACCGGACCGCATCATCAAGACCGGCAGCCCGATGTACGAGGTGCTCACGCATTACCGTCCAGGTATCGACGCGTCCGATGCCCTCGACCGCCTGGGTCTGCAGCAAGACGGCTATTACGTGGTCAGCGCTCACCGCGAAGAGAATATCGAGTCGGATTACAACTTCAATCGCCTGGTGGGCATCCTCAACGCCGTGGCCGAGCAGTTCGGCAAGCCAGTGATCGTGTCTACCCATCCGCGCACACAAAAGCGCATCGATGCGATTGGCGCGACGTTCCATCCGCTGGTGCGCTTGCTAAAGCCTATGGGATTCAAGGACTACGTCAAGCTGCAACTGGAATCGACGGCCGTGCTGTCCGACAGCGGCACGATCAACGAAGAATCGTCGATCTTGAATTTCCCGGCCCTGAATCTGCGTGAGGCGCACGAGCGTCCGGAAGGCATGGAAGAAGCTGCCGTGATGATGACCGGACTCGAGGTCGAGCGCGTTCTGCAGGGGCTTGCGATTCTCACGAGCCAGTCGCGTGGCAGCGAGCGCAGCCTGCGTCTGGTGGCCGACTACAGCATGCCGAACGTGTCCGATAAAGTGGTGCGGATCATCCATAGCTACACCGATTATGTGAATCGGGTGGTCTGGAAGAAGCAGTAAGGGGACCTCAGTGCGCTTGCTCGTCGTTACACAGTATTTCTGGCCCGAGAACTTCCGCGTCAACGATCTGGTCGCGGAACTCGTGCGCCGTGGGCACGAAGTCACCGTACTGACTGGCCACCCGAACTATCCTGCCGGGGAATTCTTTCCTGACTTCGTGGCCGATCCAGAGAAGTTCAACAGCTACGCCGGAGCGGCTGTTGTGCGTGTGCCCCACACTGCACGCGGCAAGGGCGGTATCCGGCTGCTGGCGAACTACTTCACCTTCGCCGCGAGCGCCACGGTGCTGGGCGCCTGGAAACTGCGTGGCCGCGAGTTCGATGCCATCTTCTGCTACGAGCCTTCGCCCATTACGGTGGGCCTGCCGGCAGCTGCCTTGCGGGCATTGAAAAAAGCCCCTCTGGGCTTCTGGGTACTGGACTTGTGGCCGGAAACGCTGCACGCTATTGGCGTCGTCAAGTCGGCTTCGGTCCTCAAGCTGGTCGGCAAACTGGTGTCCTTCATTTACCGTCGTTGCGACTTGATCCTGGCGCAGTCTCGTAGCTTCATCCCGCAGATCAGGAAGTACGCGGGGCCGAACAGCCAAGTGGAATACTTCCCAAGTTGGGCGGAAGCGGTGTTCGACATGGGCAAGGTCGCTCCGGCACCGGAGCTGGAAGCCGCGCCGGACAAGTTCACCGTCATGTTCGCAGGGAACGTTGGCGATGCCCAGGACTTCCCGGCGATCCTCGCCGCTGCCGAAGAGTTGAAACACGATAAGCGCATCCGTTGGGTCATCGTCGGCGACGGCAGGATGAGCGACTGGCTGGCGGAGGAAGTCGTAAAGCGAGGCCTGTCCGATTGCTTCCTGCTGATGGGACGTTACCCTGTCGATCGCATGGCCAGCTTCTTCAAGCACGCGTCGGCTTTGCTGGTCTCCTTGAAGGATCAGCCAATCTTCTCGATGACGATTCCCGGCAAGCTGCAATCGTATCTTGCAGCCGGCATTCCTTTGCTTTGCATGCTGAACGGCGAAGGGGCAGACGTCGTGGAAAGGGCCGAAGCCGGGATGACCTGCAACGCCGGCGATTCGCAAGGCTTGGCCGAGGCAGTACTGCGGCTCGCCGCAATGACGCCGCAAGAGCGGCAAGCTATGGGCAACAATGGCTTGGCCGCCAGCGCGGAGCAGTTCGATCGCGACCGCCTGATCACGCAACTGGAATCGATGTATGCGCGGCTGACCGATCGCCGCGCCACATCCAAGATAGAGATGGCTTAATGATTCTTGTCACTGGAAGTAATGGATTCGTCGGCCGCGAACTGTGCCAGACCCTGGTACAGCGTGGCATTCCCTTCAGGGCCGCCGTCAGGGCCGCGGCAAAGCAGGGGCAGGTGGCCGTCGGTAATCTCGACGGTTCGACGGATTGGAGCGAGGCGCTGGCCGGCTGTTCGGCTGTCATTCACCTGGCGGCGCGTGTGCACGTGATGTCGGATACCGCTGAGGATCCCCTGCGTGCCTACCGCGAAGTCAATCTGGACGGCACTCTTCGACTGGCGCGCCAGGCCGTAGAGGGTGGCGTCAAGCGCTTCGTCTTCGTCAGCAGTATCAAGGTCAACGGCGAGGCTACCGACAGCAAGCCGTTCAGCGCCGCCGACCGTCCGGCGCCATGCGATCCTTACGGACAGTCCAAAATGGAAGCGG
>Ga0308170_10002116_pt1 | contig 17517 bp, 15 predicted proteins | sample PhyBR2_2_FD_202136 | JGI IMG/M metagenome (GOLD analysis project Ga0308170, IMG submission 202136) | Phyllosphere microbial communities from UC Gill Tract Community Farm, Albany, California, United States - DLSLSB.R2 | ecosystem: Host-associated > Plants > Phyllosphere > Unclassified | place... | reverse complement strand
TGGTTAGGTCTGCCGGTGGCTGCGCGTGTCGAAACCTTGAACCCGGCAGTTGGGCTGTGTCGTAACCCGGCAAGTGTTCCTCTGTGCCCGTTGTCCTGTCCGCCTTAAATGTCGTACCCCTTGGTGATGATGGGGGTATGGGAAAAGCAGCTGTGGCGGGGGCGTTCGAGGAGATTCGTGCTGCCCTTGCCGTGCTTCTTGCCGCGGTGGACGGGTGTGCTGCGGAGCCGTTCTCGGCATCTGATCCGTTGGCGGGGTTGGCGGATGGATGCCTGGATGTCCTGGCCGGGGCACGTGAGGTGGAGGCCAGCGTGGCTGGTTTGAAAGCCCGGGCGGCGGTGGCGTATGCGGATGCTGCCGGTGTTGTTGCGGGGCCTGGGGTGCCGGTAGTGGCGCAGGAGATGGCGGTCGCGGCGGAGATCGGGTGTGTGCTCGCTTTGGGTCCGCGGGCGTCGTCGTCGTTCCTGGCCACTTCCCACGCGCTGACAATGTCGTTGCCGTTGACCTTGGCTGCGTTGCAGGCCGGGACCGTGTCCTGGCAGCACGCGGTGGTGATGGCCGATGAGACAGCTGGCCTGGATGCTGCGGATACGGCGGCCCTGGAAGGGCATTTCCTTGACCCTGGGACGCCGGACCCGGCGCGGGGCTGTCCGGTCGGGGAGTTGCCGGCGCACCGGTTCCGTGCCAAGGCCCGCACTTGGCGGGAGCGTCACCAGGCCGGGTCGATCGAAAGACGCCATGTGAAGGGAGTGTCGGACCGGCGGGTTGAGTACCGGCCGGACCGCGACGGGATGGCGTGGCTGAGCGCGTACCTGCCTGCCGACCGGGCCGTGGCTGGGTTGAACCGGCTCACCGCGATCGCCCGGTCCCAGCAGGGACCTGACGAACCCCGGACCATGACACAGCTCCGTGCGGACAACTTCGCAGACGCGATCCTTGGAAGCGGCCGCACGGACGCCAGTGGTACCGCCGTCGGGGCCGTTGAGGAGGCAGATCTCCCGCCGTCACCGGTCCGTGCACAGGTACTGGTCACCGTTCCGGTGTTCTCCCTGCTGGGGCTGGGCGATGAGCCGGCGGTGCTGGACGGGTACGGGCCGATCCCGCCGTCGATGGCCCGACGGTTGGTCGCGGAGGGGGCGGGTTCGTTCTACCGGGTGCTGGTGGACCCGAGGGACGGGGCACCACTGGAGATCGGCAGGACCAGCTACCGGGTGGGCAGAGCGATGCGGAACTGGCTCCGGCTTCGGGACGGCAAATGCCCGTTCCCGGGGTGCAGCAATCCGTCCTTGGACACCGAGGCCGACCACATCCTCGCCTGGGCAGGCGGGGGCACCACCGGAATCAGCAACCTCGGACAGCCCTGCCCGAGGCACCACCGCCTCCGGCACACCACAGGCTGGAAACCTACCCCCGCGAGCAAGACCGATCCGCCCGGCTGGACCTCACCGGCCGGCCGTCACTACACAAGCGAACACCAAGACTGGGAACCTGCCACGTGGCCCCACCACCTGGAACAGAACCACGCCGCCCGACCACCGGGCAGCCACCCCGACCTCGCCTACTTCGGGCTGTCGCCAGGAGAAGAAAGCCTGGCGCGGATATTTCACGCGCCGGCATGACACAAGCCCGCTGACACACACCCGCCTGGCATGGTGACGCTCCCTGCTGACCAACAGTCCCGCCAGCCGAGACCCGCGACCTGCCAGACCCGCGCCATCCCAGACCCGCGCCGTGTATGCCCCGTGCTGTGGCTTACCACTTCCCCGAAACCCACGTGTACGTCAGCTATGCCTCGACTGTGCCTCGACACGGCCGCCGCCACGCGCCGTCGGACTTTCCCAGCACGTGTACGTCCGGCTAGATTCATCAGCAAGATGATGAATTCACAGACTCCTGTCCATGCAACCGCATACTGGACCACAGCCAAGCAGCACGGCGAGCTCAGGCCCGAAGAATTGCCAGCACCCGGTCCCGGCGAGGTGTTGGTTCGTGCCCTCTATTCCGGCATCAGCAGGGGCACCGAAATGGTGGTCCACGCCGGGTCGGTTCCGCCTCGGGTCGCGGAGCAGATGCGCGCCCCGCACCAGGAGGGGGATTTCCCGGGCCCCGTAAAGTTCGGCTACCTGTCCGTTGGCGTCGTGGAGGAGGGGCCCGAGGACTGGAAAGGCGCACGCGTGTTCTGCCTGAGCCCCCACCAGGACCTTTATGTGGTGCCGCTGGAGTCGCTGACGCGGATCCCGGATAACGTCCCGTCCCGGCGCGCGGTGCTGACCGGAACGGTCGAAACCGCAGTCAATGCGCTGTGGGAGGCCGGGCCGCGCCTGGGGGATCGGGTCGCGGTTATTGGCGCGGGCCTGGTGGGCGGCATGGTCGCCACCCTGCTGCGTACGTTCCCGCTTCAGCGCCTGCAATTGGTGGACGTGGACCCGGGCAGGAAGCAGCTGGCGGAGGCGTTGGGCGTCGACTTCGTTCACCCTGATGACGCCTTGGCCGACTGCGATATTGTCATCCACTGCTCAGCCTCGCAGGAGGGACTGGAGCGCAGCCTCCAGCTCGTCGGCGACGATGGGGATGTCATCGAAATGTCCTGGTACGCCAACCGGACGGTCACCATACCGTTGGGCGAGGATTTCCACGCGCGGCGGCTGTCCATCAGGGCAAGCCAGGTAGGCATGGTGGCCCGGTCCCGGCGCCATCGCCGTACCAACGCTGACCGCCTCAACCTTGCCGTGTCCCTGCTCGAGGACCCCGTCTTCGATGCCTTCCTGACCGGGTCGTCCCGGTTCGAGGACCTTCCCGAGGTCGTCGAGCGCCTCGCGGACGGAAGCTTGGAAGCGCTGTGCCACGTTGTCGAGTACCCTGCCGGCCATCCCGTATCGAGCCAGACCACCCACAATTCCGAAAACGTAAGGTAACCCATGTTCAGCCTGACCGTCCGCCGCCACTTCATGATCGCCCACAGCCTTCCCAGCGAAGCGTTCGGGCCCGCACAAGCACTGCACGGCGCAACATTCGTGACTGAGGTGACTTTCCGGCGTCGTGCCCTGAACGCGGACGCGATCGTCCTGGACATCGGCGCCGCCGGGACCATCATCGAGGACGTGCTGGGCGGCCTGAACTACCGCAACCTGGACGAGCACCCGGATTTCGAGGGCAAGCTCACCACTACCGAGGCGCTGGCGGAGTACATCGCGCAAGCAGTTTTTGAAAGGATTAAGGACAGCGACGACGGACGGGAGCTCACCGGCATTGACGTCACCCTTCGTGAAAATCCGGACGCCTGGGCTACCTACGTCCTGGACCTGTCCGCCTGACAGTGCGCCCCCTCCGGCTGCTCGTCCCGGGCAATATCCGTCACAGCTCGGGCGGGAACGTCTATAACGCACGCCTCGTTGCCGGCCTCAAAGCCTTGGGCGCCGAGGTGGAGGTGATCGCCGTGGAAGGAAGCTGGCCGCATGCGGGAGCCCGGGACCGGCGCCGGCTTGGCGACTTCCTCGGGGCGTGGGACCTGGAGGCTGTTCCCGGGCAGCCGGTGACCATAGTGGATGGTCTGGTGGCAGTAGGGGCTCCGGACGAACTGGAATTCGCTGCGAAGGCCGGCCGGCAAACATGGGTCCTGGTGCATATGCCCGTGCCGGAAGATGCGGGCAGCCAGGCCCTGCAATGCGAAGCCAGGGCATTGCGCGCGGCGACGGGCGTCATCTGCACCAGCACATCGGCAGCAAACGAGCTCAGCGCCCGCGGATTCCCTGGAGCACGGGTTGTCCTCCCCGGCGTGGATCCGGCACCACAGGCGCCCGGTTCCACGCCGCCCCACCTGACAGTCGTCGCGGCGCTGCTGCCCAACAAGGACCAGCTGCTCACGGTGGAGGCCCTGGGCCGGGTCCGTGATCTTGACTGGACTGCGTCATTCGTGGGGTCGGACCGGGCGGATCCGTTGTACGCGCAGGAGGTCCAGGCTGCGGTCGTCGCGAGTGGTCTGCAGGATCGGGTGCGGCTGACCGGCGAGCTCACCGGCGAACCGTTGGAAGCGCAGTGGGCCCGGACTGACCTGACGTTGCTGGTGTCCCAAAGGGAAGCGTTCGGGATGGCCGTCACCGAGAGCCTGGCCCATGGCATCCCCGCGCTGGTCAGGGCGGGTACTGGCGCTGTGGAGGCGCTTACCCTCGCCGGCCTGGAAACGTCCGACGGCGGCCCAAGACTTCCGGGGGCACCGGTTGCCCTGCCCGTCGGGGGACAGGAGAGCTCCGGCCGGCTGGCTGCGGTCCTGCGGCGGTGGCTGGTGGACGCCGGGGTCCGGGAAAGCTGGCGCATGGCGGCGGGGGAGGCGCGGCGGAATCTTCCCGGATGGAGCAGCACGGCTCAGGGCCTGTTGGCCCTGCTGGCAGCGGGGGACTGACTCAAGCCGTCTGCCGTTACCGGCTGCTGCGGTGCGCTGCGAAGAACTCGCGCAGCAACCGGGCGCACTCTTCTTCGCGGACTCCCGGGTACACCTCAACCCAATGATTGAGGCGGCGTTCGCGCAGGATGTCGAACACCGATCCTGCCGCGCCGGCTTTCTCGTCCCATGCCCCGAATACCACCCGGGGGATCCTGGCCAGCACAATCGCGCCAGCGCACATGGCGCAGGGTTCCAGGGTGACCACCAACGTGCAGTCGGAGAGCCGCCAGCCGTCGCCGAGGCCGCCGTCGAGCCTTGCCCGCTCCTGCAACCGTGCGGCAGCTTCCCGGATGGCCACCACTTCGGCGTGGGCTGTGGGGTCGCCCAGCTCCTCCCGCTGGTTCCGGCCGGAACCCAGCACCCCGCCGTCGGGCCCGATGACCACGGCGCCGATCGGCACGTCCTCTGTTGCGAGGGCGCGATGGGCCTCCGCGAGGGCAAGGCCCATCCAGGCGTCGTGTTTCTTTTCGGGCATGGGCATGGCTCAATGATAGTTTCGGTGATACTCAGGTTACTTACCGATGCCGGGAGGCACCATGGATACGCTTCGGGACCGCTTGGGGACCTGGTTCAAACCCTACGCGGCACTGGTCCTCACCATCCTCGTGGGCGGTGTGGTCATCGTCTCCCTCGCCCTGCTTGGCGCCGAGGTGTACGACAACGTGGTGGACTCCGCCGGGCTGGCGAACCTGGACAAGCCCGCCTTGGCCCTCTCCGAGAGCCTGCGCAGTCCCGGACTCAATGCGTTCGTGACCGGCTTCACCAACATCGGCGGCGGCATTGGAATGCCCATCCTGGCCAGCATCCTCACCGCGTGGCTGACCTTCCTCAGCCGCAACTGGCGTCCGCTGGTCCTGATTGGCGGTGCCGCAGCCGTCTCCATCACCGCCACCACCCTCGGCAAGAAGCTGGTGGGCCGCACGCGCCCGGACCACGCAGACGCCGTTCCGCCGTACGAGAATTCCCCGTCTTTCCCCAGCGGGCACACCTTGAACACCACGGTGGTGATCAGCCTGGTGGTCTACCTGATCTGCCTTCAGTTCCACACCATGCGGGTCCGGGTCACGGCCATCACTGCGGGTGCGGTGTTCATTATCGCCATGGGCTTGAGCCGGGTCTTCCTTGGCCACCACTGGCTTACGGACGTAATGGCCGGCTGGTTGCTGGGGCTCACCTGGGTGGGCGTGGTGATTTTGGCCCATCGGCTGTTCCACATAGTCCGCAGGCGTGAACACGTGGGTGCCGCTCCGTCGTTCGACCGCCCCATTGTGCGCGACGTGGTGGCCGAGGAACTGCACGACGGCGGTTCCTCCGGACCCGGCAAAGGCAGCGCCGGATGATAGTTTTAGGGGATGCGCACTCTCGTTGTTGACCACCCCTTGGTCGCCCACAAGCTCACCGTCCTGCGGGACAAAAACACGCCGTCGCCGGTCTTCCGGCAGCTGACGGAGGAGCTGGTGACCCTCTTGGCCTATGAGGCCACGCGGGAGGTCCGCACCGAGCCGGTCACCATCGAAACGCCGGTCAGCACCACCATCGGCACCGCGTTCACCAAGCCCACCCCGCTGGTGGTTCCCATCCTGCGCGCCGGCCTTGGGATGCTGGAGGGCATGACCAAGCTGGTTCCTACCGCTGAGGTGGGCTTCCTGGGCATGGCCCGGGATGAGGAAACCCTTGACATCATCACGTACGCCGAACGCCTCCCCGAGGACCTGACGGGCCGGCAGATCTTCGTCCTGGACCCGATGCTGGCCACCGGCGGAACCCTGCGCGAGGCCATCAAGTTCCTGTTCAAGCGCGGCGCCTCCGACGTCACCTGCATCTGCCTGCTGGCAGCCCCGGAGGGTCTGGCGAAGCTGGAGGAGGAATTGGGCGACGCGAACGTGCACATCGTCCTGGCCTCCATCGACGAGAAGCTCAACGAAAAGTCCTACATCGTTCCGGGCCTCGGCGACGCCGGTGACCGCCTCTACGGGATCGCCGGGTAGCACTGCCCCTTTCCCGCGCCGGGTCCCGCCGCTAGCCTGTGCGGATGGACTGGAAACTTGAACTTGCCTTTGTCCCTGTCTCCGATGTGGACCGTGCCAAGGATTTCTACGTCAACAAGGTTGGCTTCAACGCAGATTACGACGAGCGCCCATCGGATTCCATCCGCTTCGTGCAGTTGACGCCGCCCGGCTCCGCCTGCTCCATCTGCATCGGCGAAGGGCTCACCGATGCTCCGCCGGGCAGCGGCTCCAACCTGCAATTGGTGGTCAGCGATATCGAGGCGGCCCACCGCCAGCTCAAGGGCAACGGCGTGGATGTCAGCGACGTGGACGTGCAGCAGTGGGGCCACTTCCTGTATTTCGCTGATCCTGACGGCAACAAGTGGTCCGTCCAGTACATCCCTTGGCGGAACGCCGGGCAGGGCGCCGGCTGATTAAAGCAGGCAGCGGCCCGCATCGACGGATGCGGGCCGCTGCCTGTGCTGAAGTTTCCGACCTTAGCGGGCTGGGCGCGGCGTACGACGGCGGGTGGCCGGGGCGCGCCGTCAGCGAAGGCCGGTAGCGGGAAGATTCAGCGGAAGGCCAGGGTGCCTAGTACCAGTTGTGTGCCAGGTGGAAGTTCAGCGCACCGCAGGGCGAGGCATAGCTCTTCTTGATGTAGTCCAGGCCCCAGTTGATCTGCGTGCGGTAGTTGGTCAGGTAGTCGGCACCTGCGCTGGCCATCTTCTCCGCGGGCAGCGACTGGACGATGCCGTACGCGCCGCTGCTGGCGTTGGTGGCCGTGGTGGTCCAATCGGATTCCTTGGTCCACAACGTCTGGAGGCACTGCATCTGGTCCGGTCCCCACCCGAAGGAGGACAGCTGGCTGGCGGCATAGGCCTGGGCTCCCGCAGGATCGTTGACCGCGACGGCGGGAGCAGGAGCGGGTGCAGGGGCCGGCGCCGGTGCGGGTGCTTCAGCGGCCGGGGCGGCGGGTGCGGGCGCTGGGGCCGGCTCCGCTGCCTGCGGTGCCACGCTGATCGCGGAAGGAGCGGGACTCGCGGCCGGGTTGGACCGGATTTCGCTCTTCTCGATGCTCATCTGGGCGTCCGCCGCTGAGCTGGAAGCGTTTGAGCCGGTGGACGACGCCTGGGTCATGCTGGTGGTCGCCTGGCCGGCCGCGCCAACGCCAACCAGCACCGCGCAGGATGCTGCGAGGACTGCGGCACGCCGGCCCACGGTGGTCTTTTTGGCGGGCTGGGGTTTGGCCCGGTGTTTTGCCTTGGTTTGCGGGCATGGTTTTGCCATGGATTTAGACATGATTGATCGCCTCTCACACCTGCGGAGTTAGCTGTCGGGTTCGGATGAGGGCATCCGGCCGCACGGAACAAACACGTGCTGGCTTAACCCCAAGGGCAATCATTGCCCGGGACGGTGGGTCCCCCGCCTCTGCCGTTGCTCAAGCGGAATCCGGGAAGCGGCAGAGCTTGGCGTCAACCCGGGATATGCGGCCCGAACGGGGACCGCACCCAATCGACGGTACAGGAAGATCTCGCATTAGTCACATTTGGGTAACGGAAGTCACGATTCCTGGCGCGTCGATTTGCTGCATGATTCGTTCTAGGTGGCCGATTATCCGGCCAGGACGTAGACGGTGGTCCCGCCGATGCTTTGCGGCTTGAAGGTAGATGTTACCCACTGCGCAATCCGCGTGGAGGCGTCCGAGCCGCTGCTGGACATCATGGTCCCGCCGGCTATGAAGTAATGGATCTTGCCCTGGGATACCAGCGCCTGGAACTGTTCCAGCGTGGGGGAGGGGTCGGTGCCGTTGAAGCCGCCCACAGCCATCACCGGAAGTTCCGTGGCCAGCTGGTAGCCGGCGGCGTTGTTCGAGCCCACCACCGCCGCCGCCCAGGTGTAGTTTGAGGCGCCGTCCTTGAGTGCTGCCACGAGCTCGGCCGACGGCGTGGGCGCACCCAGGAGTCCGCCCATCCCGCCTCCGCGGGCGCCCCCGCCGGGGCCGAACTGGCCGGAACCTTGGCCGGCCCCAGCCTGGCCGGAACCTTGGCCGCTGAACTGCCGGGCGTTTCCGCCCGCGCCAAACCCGCCGCCCCGGTTTCCGCCAAAGCCCGCGCCGCCAAATCCCGGGCCGCCAAACGACGTCGCCGGCCCGGCGCTGACAATGGCCCCGCTGTGTGCCGTTGCCGCCGTCGAGATGGAAAATGCCAGCGGTCCGGCGAGCGCAGCCGCAAGGGCGAGCGCCGTCGTCGTCCGCTGCACGAAGCGCCGACGGATAAACCTGCCCAGCCCAATCCCAGCCGCCGCAGTGAGGCCTGCCGCCAGCACCAGCCAGCGCAGCCACGGGCCATAGGCGGACGTGGTTCCCAGCAGGGTGAAAGCCATCAGGGCTGCCGCCGCCACGGCTGCGGCGAGGAGGGTGGCAGCAGCGGCCTGCCGCCGGTGCTGCCACAGGAGGACCGCGCCCAGCCCGGCAAGCCCGGCGATCCCCGGCGCCAATGCCACTGCGTAATACGGGTGGATGATGCCGGCCATGAAACTGAAGACCAGGCCGGTAACCAGCACCCAGGAACCCCAGATGATCACCGACGCCCGGACGGCGTCAGTCCGCGGCGCCCGGCGTCCGATCCACAGCAGGCCGGCCGCAAGGATCAAGGCGGAGGGCAGCAGCCAGGCGATCTGGCCGCCAAATTCGCTGTTGAACATCCGCAGCAGGCCGGGGACGCCCCAGCCGTTGCCGCCGCCCACGCTTCCGGTCTCGTCGCCTGTCAGTCGGCCCAGGCCGTTGTAGCCGAGGGTCAGCTCCAGGATTGAGTTGTCCTGCGAGCCGCCAATGAACGGCCGGTCTGCCGCCGGGGTGAGCTCGACGACGGCCAGCCACCAGCCAGCCGCGGCAACCATCGCGGCGCCGGTAGCGAGCAGGTGCAACAGCCGCCGGCCCAACCCGGCCGGCGCCGCGACGAGGTAGGCGAGTGCGAACCCGGGAACCACCAGCAGGACCTGCAGCTGCTTGGCAAGGAACCCGAAGCCCAGGAATACCCCTGCCAGCAGGAGCCAGCGCAGCCGGTTCTCCTGGACGGAGCGGAGCACCGCGTAGCCGGCGGCGGTCATGAGCAGCACCAGCAGGGCGTCCGGGTTGTTGAACCGGAACATCAAGGTGGCCACCGGGGTCAGGGCCAACACCACGGCGGCCAGCAAGCCTGCCCGGTGGGCGAGCCGTGCGTCCCCGGTGGCCGGCGCCGCCGCCCGCCGGACAGCGAGATACAGCAGCCAGGCGGTGCCCACGCCCATCAGGGCCTCAGGAACCAGGATGCTCCACGAGCTCAGGCCGAAAATCCGGACCGAGAGGCCCATGATCCACAGGGACGCCGGTGGCTTGTCCACCGTGATGGAGTTGGCGGCGTCCGAGGAGCCGAAGAACCAGGCTGCCCAGTCCGTCGATCCGGCCTGGGCAGCGGCGGAGTAGAAGGCGTTGGCCCAGCCTGAGGCCCCGAGGTTCCACAGGTACAGCACGGCGGTTGCTGCCAGCACGGCTGACAGTTCCAGCCGGTGCCGGAGGGCCAGGGGATCCCGCCGCCTGCGGGTCGCGGCAGCAGGGCCGCGGGCCGAGGAAGCGGAGGGAGCCACTGTGGTGGGCTGATAGCTGGCCATCGGGTCCTACTTGGTGAGTTGGTACACCGTGGAGTTACCCACGGTTTGGGCCTGGAAGTTGGCTTGGACCCATGCAGCCACCTCGGAGTTGCCGCCCCGGCCGTCCATGCCGCCGCCGCCCATGCCGCCTTCGATGAAGTAGCTGATCTCACCCTTGGCCACCATGTCCTGGAACTCGGCGAGTGTTGGGTAGGGGTCACCGCCGTTCCAGCCACCCAGCGCAATGACATTGGTGTTCGTGGCGAGTTCCAGGCTGGCGGCCTGGCTGGCCCCGGAGACGATCGCCGACCACTTCGTGGTGGTGCCCGTCAGCAGTGCGGTCACGGCCGAATCGGCGGTGCCTTCGCCGGGACCGCCCGCCCCGCCCGCCCCGGGGGCGCCATTAGCGCCGTTCGCGGGATCAAAACTGCCGGCATCCGGGGCCGTATCCGTGCCGCCGGTCCGGTCGCCACGGAGCGCGGCGTCGTCCCGGAACCCGGCAGCCCTGTTGCCGAAGCCGCCCGCCGAGGAACCCGCGGGCCCCGACGTGGGGATGGATCCTGCATGGGCGGAAGCAGCGGTGGCAACGGTCCAGGCAGCCGTTCCAAGCCCACCGGCCAGCAAGGAGAGGACGACGACGGAGGCGGCCCCGGAGCGCTGGAACCGTCCCGCAGCGCCCTTGGCGTCGAGGCGGAGGAGGATGGCGGCGGCGGCAAGGACGCCGAGGATGACGGTGGCGATGCGCAACCACGGCAGCCACGACGTGTCGCGGCCCAAGAGCACCGAGGACCAGATGGCGGTGCCCAGGACCACGACGGCAAGGGTGATCCGTGCCGGCCAGTACCCGCGGCCCCGCCACAGTTCAACTGAGCCGACGCCCACCAGTGCCGCAATAGCCGGGGCCAGTGCCACCGAGTAGTAGGGGTGGACGATGCCGCTCATGAAGCTGAAGACCCCTGCCGTGACCAGGAGCCAGCCGCCCCACAGGATCAGGGACGCGCGGTTCCGGGACGTGCGCGCCTCCCGGCGGGTGAACCAGAGGCCAGCCACCAGCAGGACCAGGGCGGCCGGCAGCAGCCAGGACACCTCGCCGCCGAAGCTGGTTCCGAACATCCGCAGCAGGCCGGCTGCGCCGCCGAATCCGGCATTGCCGCCGCCGAAGCCTCCCGCGCCGCCGCCGAAGCCGCCCGCCGCTCCGCCGGGGCCGCCCGCTCCGCCGCCGGGCATTCCTTCGCCCGACCCAGTGATGCGGGCCAACCCGTTATAGCCGAAAGTCAGCTCCAGGAAGCTGTTGGTGGTGGACCCGGCCATATACGGCCGTTCCGAGGCGGGCGTCAGTTGGAACAAGGCAACGTAGCTGCCGGCCACCACGATGATGCCGCCCAGCGCGCCGAGCAGGTGGACCAGCCGGCGGCCCAACGTGGTGGGAGCTGCCCACAGGTAGGCGAGTCCAAGCGCGGGAACCACCAGGAAGCCCTGCAGCATCTTGCTGAGGAACGCCAGGCCAATCACGGCCCCCGCGGCCACGAGCCACTTCCAGCCGGCCCGTTCGATGGCCCGGGTAGTGAAATATGCCGCCAGCACCAGGCAGAGGGTGAGCATGGCATCAGGGTTGTTGAACTTGAACATCAACGCCGCTACCGGGGTCAGCGCCAGGGCGCCACCGGCCAGCAGCCCTGCCGCCGGCCCGGAGACCCGCTTCACCGCAAGGTACAGGAAGCCGACGGCGGCCACTCCCATGAGCGCTTCGGGCACCAGCATGCTCAGGGACGAAAAGCCGAAGATGCGGCCTGCGAGGGCCGGGATCCAGAGCGCGGCGGGCGGCTTGTCCACGGTGATGGCGTTGCCGGCGTCGAGCGATCCGAAAAGGAATGCGGTCCAGTCCTTGGTGCCCGCCTGGATGGCTGCCGCGTAGAAGGAGTTTCCATATCCGGTGGCGGCCAGGTTCCATAAGTACAGGATGGCCGTGGCCCCCAGCAGGCCGGCGGCCGAGGGCCGCACCCAGCGGGGCTGGTTGCCATACACGTAACGGGTCCAGCGTGGCCCGGGCCGGGTGGCGGTAGTGGAACCCGGAGCTTCGGAGGGGTCCTGGCGGGTGGAGGGAGATCCCGCGGTTGATCCGGCGCCTGCCGGTGAGATGGTGGAGGTCATAGTGCTGCCGTTTCTGTGGATGCGGTGGCTGTCGTGTCGTCGGCGGTTGGCGCCGCAGTGCTTCCGGCGGTCGTTGTTCCTCGGCCAAGGCCTGTTTGCGGGCCGGGGTGGGCGGTGGGTGCTGTGCGCGGCGTCCGTTCCCGGAAGACCCAGAGCCGGAACAGCAGGAACCGGACGGCGGTGGCGGCAAGGTTCGCCGCCACGACGGTGAGGATTTCGGCCCACCGGTCCGGCGTCGTCGTCCTGTGCACCAGTGCCAGCGCACCAGAGGTGAGCACCAGGCCGATGCCGAACACGATAAGCCCCTCAAAGTGGTGCCGGACCGGGTTGCCGCCCTGGATGCCGAACGTGAACCGCCGGTTGGCTCCCGTGTTGGCCACCGCCGTGATCAGCAGGGCCAGGAAATTGGCAAGCTGTGGATCCATGAAGCCCCGGCAGAAGACAAAGATGGCAACGTAGGCCAGGGTCGACGCGGCACCGATGGCGGCGAAGCGCACCAGCTGGCCAAACAGGCTGGTGCCGCGGGTTTGTTCGGCCGCCCGGGACGATGCGGGCAGCGGCCCCCGTGCCAGGGCTGCCCTCAGCTCCGGGACCGGGATGCGGCCGTAGAGCAGGTCGCGGGTGAGCCGTGCCATGCCCCGGACGTCCGCCAGCGCCGTCCGGAGCACGTCAACGCTTGAATCAGGATCGTCGATCCAGTCCACGGGAACCTCGTGGACGCGCAGGCCGCACCGCTCTGCCACCACCAGGAGCTCGGTGTCAAAAAACCAGGAGTTGTCCACGGTGTACGGGAGGATCTGCTGGGCGACGTCCGCGCGGATCGCCTTGAACCCGCACTGTGCGTCACTGAACCGGGCACCCATGAAGGAGTGCAGCATCAGGTTGTAGCCGCGGGAGATGAATTCCCGTTTGGGCCCGCGGACAACGCGGGAGTTGCGGGTCAGCCGGGTGCCGATGGCCAGGTCCGAATGGCCGGAGATCAGGGGCGCCAGCAGTGGCGCCAGGGCCGCAAGGTCGGTGGAGAGGTCCACGTCCATGTAGGCCAGGACCGGCGACGGCGAGGCCAGCCACACCTTGCGCAGGGCATTGCCGCGGCCTTTTTCGTCGAGGTGGACCACCGCGAGTTCTGTGAATTCCCGGGCCAGCCGTTCGGCGATCTTCAACGTCCCGTCCGTGCTGGCGTTGTCCGCCACCGTGATCCGGAACGTGTGCGGAAAAGTCTCGAGCAGGTGGGCGTGGAGCCTGCGAAGGCACTCCTCCAAGTCACGTTCTTCGTTGAAGACCGGAATGGTGACGTCGAGGACGGGCACGGTGGTGCGGGTGTCCACGGGTGCGCGCCGTCCGGCGCGGGCCCGGGACGCAATGCCCACCGGCGCCACCGCGGCGTCCGGCAGGGTTCCTGAGGTGGAGTCGGTGAGGGTCATGAATCAAGGGTGGCGCCGCCGTATTTGAAGGCTTTAGGCGGAACCTGTGACGTGCCTGTGTAAGTGGGCCGGTTGGAGCAGTCAGGACCTGGCGGCTGCCGGCAGGCGGACGGCAAACTCTGTCCTGCCCGGCCGGGAGACCAGTTCCACGGTGCCGCCATGGGCCGCGACGATGGATTCGACGATCGAAAGCCCCAGCCCGGACGAGCCCTCGGAGGCGGAGCCGGAGCGGGCGGCATCAGCCCGGGTGAACCGCGAGAAGATGTTGCCCTGGAATTCGGCGGGAATGCCGGGCCCGTCGTCGGTGACCGTGACCACCACGCTGCCGTCGGCGGAGCGCATCACGCCGGTGGTCACCGTGGTGCCCGCGGGTGTGTGCTTGCGCGCGTTGGACAGCAGGTTGGCCAGCACCTGGTGCAGTTGGGTGGTGTCCCCGCGGACGGTAACGGGCTCGTCGGGCAATTTCAGCTGCCAGGTGTGGTCCGGGGCCATGACTTTTTCGTCGCTGACGGTTTCGATGACCAGCTGGGTGAGGTCCACGTCCGTGGCCTCGGTGGGCTTGCCTTCGTCGAGCCGGGCCAGCAGCAGCAGGTCCTCCACCAGCGCGGTCATCCGCTCGGACTGGCTCTGGACGCGGCCCAGCGACTTTTGTCCGTCCTCGGTGAGGTTTTCGGTCATGCGCATCAGTTCGGTGTAACCGCGGATGGCGGTCAACGGGGTTCGGAGTTCGTGGGAGGCATCGGCAACGAACTGGCGCACCTTCATTTCGCTGCGCTGGCGCGCTTCAAGGGCGCTGGAGACGTTGTCCAGCATCAGGTTCAGGGCATGGCCAACGCTGCCCACCTCAGTGGTGGGGTGCGCTGCCGACGGCGGCACACGCACCGCGAGCGCTACCTCGCCGGCATCCAGGGGCAGCTTGGAAACCTTGGTGGCCACGTCGGAGAGCTGTTCCAGCGGCCGCATGGTCCTGCGGATCAGCGCGGTGCCGGCCAAGCCGATCAGGACCAGGCCACCCAGCGAGACCAGCACCATCGTGAGGACCAGTGAGGCCTCGGTGCTTTGTTTCATCGACAGCGGCAGCCCCGTGATCACCACATCGCCGTACGGGGTTTCGGTGGCGAGCACCCGGTACGCACCCTTGGATAGCTCGCGGTCCACCGGCACGCCGTCGTGGGGGAGTGCCTGCAGGGTGGCAACATCAGAGGAGGTCAGGGACGTCCGGGTGAAGTCGGAGGATAGGAAACCGGCCTCCCTGCTGATCTGCCCGTTCACCACCCGGGCGTTGAGCGTTCCCACGCTTTGCCCGCGCGCGTCGAGGGGATCGGGGCGGCCGGAGGGGTTGCCTTCGGGCGGCCGCCCGCGGGACGCCAGGTTCAGCTGTGCATCCAGCTGGTTGGTGAGGACCACGTCCATCGAGGCGTAGCTGGCCACGCCGATCGCGCTGGAGATGGCCACCAGCAGGGCCATGGAGAGCAGGATGAGGCGGGTGCGGAGGTGCCAGGTGGAAGGGTTGAACCAGGAACGGCCGGCTGGCCGGGGGACCCCGGAAAGCGATGACATGCTTTTCTCCGGCTAGTCTGCGGGCTTGATGACGTAGCCCGCTCCGCGCACGGTGTGGATCATCGGCGGGTGGTTGGCTTCGATCTTCTTGCGCAGGTAGGAAATGTACAGTTCCACGATGTTCGCCTGGCCGCCGAAATCGTAGTCCCACACGTGGTCCAGGATCTGCGCCTTGCTGACCACGCGCTTGGGGTTTTCCATGAGGTAGCGCAGGAGCTCGAATTGCGTGGCCGTCAGCTGGATTGCCTCCCCGGCGCGCGTGACCTCCCGGGTGTCCACATTGAGGACCAGGTCGCCCACCACCAGTTCGGCGGTGTCCATCGCGGCCACGCCTGAGCGCTGGACCAGACGGTGCAGGCGGAGCAGGACTTCCTCCATGCTGAAGGGCTTGGTCACGTAGTCATCGCCGCCGGCGGCCAGCCCTACGATCCGGTCCTGGACGTCGTCTTTCGCCGTGAGGAACAGCGCAGGCACCTCCGGCGCGAAGGCGCGGATCCTGCCCAGCAGCTCCACGCCGTCGAACCCCGGCAGCATGACATCCAGCACCAGGACGTCCGGATGGAAGTCCTTGGCGAGCTTGACCGCCGTGGGTCCGTCCCCGGCCACCGCCACGGACCAGCCCGCCATGCGCAGGCCCATGCTCATGAGCTCCGACAGGCTGGGTTCGTCATCCACCACCAAGGCGCGGATGGGGGACCCGTCGGGGTGGGTGAGCTGGGGCAGGTTGTTGGTCATGGAGTGCGGGGATGCCATGGGACAACTCTCCGATCTACCGGTGTGCCGGTGCTTTGCCGTTGCTGTGTTCCAGCTGTGAGCTCCAGCCTAGCCACCTGGACCAGCGGTACGGCGGTTCCCTGTGCGCAAGGGGGCCGTGCAGGTCACAGGCGGACGTGGCCTGCTGCACAGCCCCCGCACAGCAAACCGGCAGAGCCTGTTGGAACAAGCAACGTCACCACCTTCAGTTCAACTTCTTTGGAGAATGCAATGGACCAGCACAGCAACCAACCAGGGCCGGCCGCATCAGGGCAGAACGGGCAGCCGGTCCCCGTCTGGGGAACCCCATCAGAAGTCAGCGGCAGCGGCGCAGCGGCCCCCGGCCAGGAGGCTCCGGCCGCCAGCGACGGGCATCCACGCAGCGAGTCCCGGCAAGGGCAGGCTGCACAGGGCTGGGGCGCCCCCGTCCCCGGTCCGCAGTCGCCAGGCTGGGGTACCGCACCGGCCAACAGCCAGGTGCCCGACGCCGGCACGGGCTGGGGCGCCCCCCAGCAGTACCCCTCCACCCCTTCCTCCCGCGGGCCGAAGGGCACCTGGACGGCTAAGAAGGGGCTGCTGGTCGGGGGCGCCGCCGTGGTCCTGGGCGCAGCTGCCGGAGCCGGAGCGTACGCGGCCGGAAACGGCTCGGGCACGGCCGCCAACGCCCAAGGCGCGGGCGCGGCCAGCCAGTTCGGTCCTGGCGGCCAGAACGGGATGGCGGGGCCGGGCCGCCAGGATGGTACCAACGGCGGCGCGGCCGGCGGCATGGGCATGAACGGTGGCCCTGGCGGCCTGGGGATGGGGGCAGCCGGCCTGAACGCTGCCATCCACTCCGAGTATGTGGTCCTGGAAGGTTCCAACTACGTGACCATGGCGGGCCAGGCGGGCACGGTAACGGATGTCTCGGCCACCTCGCTGACAGTCAAGAGCGAGGACGGTTTCTCCCGCACCTACTCAGTGGGCTCCGATGTGCAGGTCACGCAGGGGATGCGGCAGCGCGGGGGTACATCCACCGGAAGCACCCTCAGCATGTCCAGCGTGACTACCGGGACCAGCGTTCGGGTGACAGCCCTCAAGAATGGCGACGCCTACACGGCCCAGGACATCCAGCTTGCCGGCGCCGGTACCTCAGCCGGCACCTCAGCCGGCTCGGGGACCAGCACCAACTGACAACGGCATGCCCTACCACTCCCAGGCAGGTCCTGCCGCCGGCCCACGCCCGCTGTTCGGGCAAAAAAATCTGCCGCCGGCAGGACCGGGACTGGACACAGCAAGCAGCCGTCCGGTCGATTCTATGTCAAGCGATTGAATTTCGGTGAGATTCGGAGAAACGGATATCTATCGAATTATCTTCCGAACGAAGGGGGATCCGAGACTCTTCTCCGGATAACGAACGTTATTATTTCCCCATCTCGAAATAGTGATCTGAAGCACAATCGGCCGTTTCGTCTCACCATGTGGACGAAGTAGTCCATTGTTACTTGCAAGTTGGCATTGTTACGCTGCACACTTCCAATGTGAACAAGAACTCAACAGCACCTGCAGCCGCAGAATATTGGCCCAGCACATCCGC
>Ga0308170_10002115_pt1 | contig 17520 bp, 17 predicted proteins | sample PhyBR2_2_FD_202136 | JGI IMG/M metagenome (GOLD analysis project Ga0308170, IMG submission 202136) | Phyllosphere microbial communities from UC Gill Tract Community Farm, Albany, California, United States - DLSLSB.R2 | ecosystem: Host-associated > Plants > Phyllosphere > Unclassified | place... | reverse complement strand
CGTCGGCTGAGGCGAACTCGCTGATGCAAAACTTTTGATTTTTGCATCACGAATGGCTGGATGGGGCAGGAAAGCGGACGGGCGGCTTACGGAGCGGTTTATTGCGATAGCAGACATAGCGGGGCGCGGTCTCTTTCCAAACACCATGGTATTTCTGGAAAGTTAAGCCTGTAAGCCGATGTCGCCTTAGGGCTCTTCTCCCGCGTGTTCCCGATCAAACATCTCCCGTGATGCGCGAAAGCTGTCGACGTTCTCGACGATCCACGTCCAAAGTGGAACCATCCTGACCAGGAGCTTCAGTCCAGTTTCGGACAGAGCATATTCTACATGAGGAACGACCTCCTCGAAGTCGTGACGCACCACCAATCCATCGCGCTCCAGATGACGCAGCGTGCGCGTCAGCATCCGCTGGGTAATACCGTGCATCCGTCGGCCAATTTCCGCATGGCGAAGCTGGCCGTACACGCCGAGCGTATGGATGACACCAAGCGACCAACGGTTGCCGGCATGGGCCAACACCTCACGGCGAACCCCGTCGTCATCGTCCCGCAGGCCATCGCAAACTGTTTGCGAATATTGGAGGATGTCGTCCTAGTTTAGAGATTTAACGGCAGTATCACGCATGTACCCATCTTTCACGATTGCCCGTGGCTTGCCGGATCACCGTCATCCACGGTGAAACGAGTTAGAACGACGAACGATACAGTCTCCAACGTGAAATCACGCAATATCCTCGTTCTGGGTGCCGGCGAGCTTGGCATGCCAGTGCTCCGCAACCTCGCGCGTCACGCCAAGGGCATCGACGGTGCCAAGATCAGCGTCCTTCTCCGCGAGAGTGCCGTTGAGTCGGGCGATCCCTCCAAGCAGCGTGACATCGCCGAAATCCGCGAAGCCGGGATCGAGATCGTGCTCGGCGACCTAGTGAACGACACGATCGATGAGCTGGCATCGCTCTTCTCGGACTATGACACGGTGATCGGCTGCGCGGGCTACGCAGCCGGGATCAACACGCCGATAAAGCTCGCCAAGGCGGCGCTGCAATCCGGTATCCCGCGCTATTTCCCCTGGCAGTTCGGCGTCGACTTCGAGGCGATCGGCCGCGGCGGGCCGCAGGACATCTTCGATGCGCAGCTCGACGTGCGCGAGCTGCTGCGCTCGCAGGACAAGACCGAGTGGGTCATCATCTCCACGGGCATGCTCATGAGCTACCTGTTCGAACCGGACTTTGGTGTCGTCGATCTGGAGAATAGCGAAGTTCACGCGCTCGGCAGCCTTGATACCGCTGTGACGCTAACGACGCCGAATGACATCGGTTTGCTGACTGCCGAGATCGTGTTTTTCGAGCCGACGATCGGCAACGAGATCGTCTTCCTGCCCGGTGACACCGTCAGTTATGGTGAGGTCGCGGACAAGTTGGAGGTGGCACTGGGCCGGGCCTTCAAGCGGTCGGTTTGGACCGTGCCTTTCCTGATGGAAGAGCTGGCGAACGATCCGAAAAACATGATGCGCAAGTACCGTGCCGCCTTCGCCATCGGTCGCGGTGTGTTCTGGCCGAAGGCAGGCACGTTCAATGATCGGCAGGGTCTTCCGGTCACCGACGTTGCGGCCCTGATCGATGCCGATCTGCGAGGGGCGCGACAAGAAAAGTGATGCGTGCGGGGTGGCTGTAGAGACCTTCCCAACGACGAACGTAGAGAGGGACACGCGCCGACAGGCGCGCAAACAGCCTGGGGCAGCTTACGTCCCAAGATCCGTTCCCGATCAGCCTTTCCCAAGATGGCCAATCGGAGACGGAGAAACGGGAAAGATCGCGCTGAACGAATGGTCGTTATGGGGCGCCCCGATCGCCAACCTGAACGTCCGGGTGTGGGCGTGAGCGGAATGGCCGGAATGGGAAGGAAAGCAGACGGTCTGCTTACGGGACCGGGGGCGTCTTCCTTACTTGCTGGTCACCAAGGGCGTACCGTGGTACGTTCAAATCATCCCGTTCCGTATAATTTTGTTGTCAAAAATCCGTCCTGCCGCATGGCCCGCAGGATTGGCTCATGATCTTCATCATATGCACAATCGTCATATCCCAATTTTTCGCTACTGGCGGCGTTAGCGCCAGCCGTTCGGGCTCTTTCGAATTTCAAAACGTGATCTGCCATATATACACCCCCTTATATAAAAGGACTATATGACAACGACTTAGTCTCTGTTCTGATCCCACCTTTCCACTTTGATGAGCGAACTTCTGCAATCGGAAGCGGGGTGAAGACCTTTGAATGTCTAGGTTTGGGCAATCCCAGTCGTTGGCGACGATGATCATGGTTGCGTCCAAAGAGATCGACAATTTTCTAGTTTCGGCCGGAACGACGGTCAGATGATATGCGCTTGGACTCAGCGCATAAGGAGTTAATTATGATAAAAAAGATTCTCATCGCTACGGTTTCAATCGCGGGCCTTGGTTCCCCCGCCTTTGCAGATATGCCAGGCAAAAACTGGATCAGCAGCGCCAAGGTGAAGGCCATGCTTTCCAAGCGAGGCTATCGGGTCACGAAGCTGGAAGCCGACGATGGCCATTGGGAAGGCGAAGTCCGCAAAGCCAGGGTAAACTACGAGTTTCACGTCGATCCGCATTCAGGTGCCATCACAAAAATGGAACGTGATCACTCTTAGTCGTGCGGACACGACGCGCGCTACGCCCACGTTGGACTTGGCGCCATCGTGTCATAATTCGACTATCAAAAGACCGCTAGTTTAAGCCGGTTTGTGTTTTACGAGCGGTGGACGATCGCCAAAGATCTAGGCGACGTTAGGTAGTTCCTGTGCAAACTTCATCAGCACCGCACGAAGCTCGCTATTTCTTAAAGCTCCAATCGCTGTGTTGATGGGCATCCAGCATCGCTGTCGCTGGTGCATTTCCGGCCAGCTTTTGTTTTCCTGGCGAACCAGCATCGGAAACGCCTGAACAGCTACCATCTCTGCTTGGCCGTCGTCTTGAGTTTTCAACTGATGGTAGGTCCCAATAAATAAGGCGCTAATAGTGCCTGTAACGCCCGCTTCCTCGAACGCCTCACGAGCGGCAGCTCGGTGCGCTGGCATTCCCTGCTTTACCTTACCCCTGGGCAATACCCACCTTGCTAGCCACAGCCCGATTAGAAGTAAATTGATGGCTAGCATTAGCGGTGAACCCTCGACCCACCATTCAAAGGTCGCAATGATGAAAACGGCCAGCGTCAGTATTTTGGCTATTGCTCAAGCAGGCACATAAACCACCTCTTCGTCCTCATGCTTTGCTGAGACAGGACACCCTTCGAACTTTCCGCCAGCACGCTACCTACCGATATGTAATATTAAATGGATGACCGGTCGTAGGCAGATTATAAGTCGCGCAGAGTGTCTGCAATCGGCGCTTTGAACTATACGACTAGATCGAAATTTCGTATGTTGGCAGCCAGAATTCGGCCATCCGCATATCAAATCGGGGGCTTAATCATGTGCTTCTTCGATGTGAAGTCAAGAGGTCTCCAATCTGGTTGACACCAGACTGTAGTCTCATAAAGGTCTTCCCCAAGCCCAGGTGGCTCAAGCTGTCTCGCCTTCAATGGATAGAGCGTCAATCGCCACTGATATCCAGGCATCAACAACTTTGAGTTCAAGATCATCCGCAAGTTTCAAGGCCTGCTCAAGCTTGTCTTTTAAAGGCCCTAACGATTCATCCATAATTATCTCTGTATATTTCGAAGACGTAGTGCCTGGATCGACGTCCGGATCATTTAGCCTCAACGCATAACTCGGCGAAGGTTTGATCGAACTCGGCGCCACCGTCAGCTATGGCACCCATCCTTGCGGTTTTCGCGTAAAAAAAACGACGGAAGGCCTGCCCCGCCCCAGGCTGTACCTGTCCGCAAATAACCTGATGCCTGGAATTCGAGCCGATCACCTCGCGCAATCGGGCATCCACCGGCAAGGCAAGCGCGCGCAGTATAACGGTGCGGTCAGAGCCAATCCAATCAGACCGTGCTGGGCCTCGGTCGACAAGTCCGGCTGATACGTTGCGGCCTGAGGCATGACCGCCAACTGCCGGGACCGATACCACGCGAACACTATCAGGCTGGAGCCCGACCGGAGGCGGCGAATAAAACACGAATACGGCGACGAGCAGTGCGGTACAGGTGCCAACAGCCAACAGGCCCCACCACAAATGACGCGACCGCACCATCGTGAGATCATGCATCTTACGGTCGCTGGATATTGCTAAGGACGCCGAGCCATCCGGGTGCCGCGTTGCTCAGTTCACCGTTTTTAGCGAACGCGGCCGGCCCATCGGCCGCTCCCTGCAACTTCCACATGAACCAGGCGGTGGGATATCCGAGCAAGGGATAAACACCGAGATTGCACGACGCCGGGATACCGCCGCTCGCGCAACCAGGATTGCCCTCGATCTCGGTATGGCCGCCAAGCGCAATCATCCCCATCGCCTTGTCGACCGCATCCGAAGTCGGCACGTAATAGCCCAGATTGGTCGGCAGGCTTGAGATCACATCGACGTCGCCACCGACATAGAAAATGGAACCACGGGTAACTTTTGACAGCGCGCCAAGGTCGATCGAGCAGTTCGCGACCACGCAGACCGCGCGTAGTGGGGTTTCGATTGGCACGTAGGTCTTGAACGCAGGATCGTTCCGCGAGAACAGCAAAGCCGCGGTCGCCGCACCCTGCGAATGGCCTGCCAGACCGATATTGTCGGCGTCCACCTTCCCGTAGAAAACACTACCCGGATCGCGGGACTGAGCGAGTAGGAAGTCCTTCGCGTCGGTGACCGTTTCACCCTGCCCCGTCGAGCCGTCGCGCGATCGAATGACAATGAAGCCCCAGCTCGCGAGATGGCGCAGGAAAAAGGCATTCTTCTCCGCCGGGACCGTATCCGCCGTGCCGTTGGCGAAGACAATCACAGGATGCTGAAAGCCGCTGGTCCGCCCCTTGAGCGGGTTGGCGCCAAGGTCAGCCGGATACCAGATATCGCAAAGATTGCCCTCACGGTCGCAGGCGTGGGTCGAGACGGCTGTCGTCGTGGCCCATGGACCGTCCGCCGCATAATGACGTTCGATCGGCCCTTTGGCCTCGTATGTCGCAGCCGTTGCCGGCGGCATGAGCAGCATCGCGCTTATTGCGCCCAATATTGACCAACGCATCGTTCCGTCTCCTCGAAGAGTAGCGATTAGCTTCCGGCAATTCCTGCTATTTCGTCAGCCAGCCGTGCGCGCCGAACCAGGTGAGCAGCGCGGTGCTCCAGCCAGTGCTGGTCGTGCCCGCCTTGCCGTCGAAGCCGAAGCCATGGCCGCCATGTTCGTAGACGTGCAGTTCGACCGGCCGCCCGGCGCGGCGCCAGCTGTCGGGCAGGCCATAGCCCTGCTTGCCGAACAGCTCGTCGTCGTTGGCCACCGCAACGAACAGCGGCGGAGCGCCTACGGCGACGGTCGTTGGTGCCATTGAGGGATAGATGGCGGCAAACAGGTCCGGCGTGGTGCCCGGTGCTGCTGTCTTGACCAGATCGACCCCCATGATCGCGCCAGCGGAAAAGCCGAGATAGGCGACGCGGCGTGGATCGACGCCCCATTCCCCCGCACGTGCCCGCACCAGCTTCACTGCCGCCTGCGCATCGGCGAGCGCCGGTGCAGGTGCCGGGATCACGGCACCGCCCTTTGCTCCAGCCATTGCGGCAGCTGCGAAGCGCGCCAGCGCGGCCTGTTTGAACGCGTCCAGTGAGGCCGGTGTCGCATCGATACGGTATTTGAGAACAAAGGCAGCGATACCATGATCGGCAAGCCAGCGTGCCGGCTTCATCGCCTCGGCCTCCATCGACTCCATCAGGAAACCGCCGCCAGGCGCGATAATGACCGCAGCCCCCGTCGCCCTTGCCTTTTCGGGCAGCACGGGGAGAAGTGTTGCGGTTGCGACGTTGCGGACCGTGGGGCGACCGGCGAGCGTGAACCAGCTTTCCGCCGGCATGCCGGGCACACCGCCAGTGCCCAGTGCAATCGCACCTGTTTGCGGGGGTGTCGCGATCGGTTCGACCGGGATGCCCTGCGCCGTCACCGCCGTGGGGAGGGCAAAGGCAAGGGCAGCGACGAACAGGCTGAAGCGGTTCACGGGCATGCTCCTAGAGTGAATGGTCAGCGCCACTGGCGCGCTGGCAGGCTGACAGTGACGACAGGTCCAAGATCGGTTGCCGAGCGCCCGAGCGCGAAGCCATAGCGTCCTGCCGGCATCGTCCATCGTCCACCTTTGCTGTCGGCAAGTATGCGAGGTTCGATTTGAACCGTGACGTTCGCCGCAGTCCCTGGCTGCACGGCGACCTTGGTAAAGCCAGCGAGCCGCAGTGTGCGTCCTGCAGGTGTCGAGACTAGGTAGAGTTGCGCGACGTCGCTACCTGCGCGCGTGCCGGTGTTGCGGATCGTTACCGTCGCATTTGGCTGCGCCCCCCCCGTGACTTTCATCGGGCCGGACTGGAACTGGGTGTAGCTAAGCCCGAAGCCGAACGGGAACAACGGCGTAGCATTCTTGCGCGCGAACCACCGGTAGCCGACGTCTGCGCCCTCGATATCGTAATCGATCGGATAGCGCGTGCCGGCCGCGGTTCCGGCGGCAAAGTCCCGGTCGATCATCCCGGCATACGGCAGCGCCGGGCGCGGCAGCTGATCAAGCGATGCGGGAAAAGTGACGGGCAACCGACCAGATGGATTGCTATCGCCGAACAACGTTGCGGCGATAGCATCGCCACCACGCACGCCGCCATACCACGCCTCCATCACCGCACCTGTGCGATTAAGCCATGGCATCAGGACCGGCCCACCGGTTTCGAGAACGACGATCGTCTTAGGATTAGCGGTGGTCACCGCAGCGATCAGCGCGTCCTGCCCACCCGGCAGCGACAGATCCGGGACGTCTGCGCCTTCGGCCATCCACTGCGTCGCAAAGACGATCGTCACGTCCGCCGTTTTTGCTGCCGCAACAGCCTCCGCCGCATAGCGCCCGTCATGGAATGTCACCTTGGCGTTTGGCGCCAGCGCACGGATCGCGGCGAGTGGCGCGGTGCCATGATAGGTCTGGTTATTGTATTTCGCGAGCGGCCCCTCGCCTCCCATCGGCAGCGAGACGGACGGGCCACCAAGCGGTTGCACCTGCGTCGATCCGCCGCCCGACAGCACGCCCGCATCAGCATACCCTCCAATCACCGCGATCGAGCGCACGTCCTTCGACAGCGGCAGCAACGCATTGGAGTTCCGCAGCAACACGATTCCTTCGTCGGCAACGCTTCGGGCAATGCCGGCATTCGCCGCAAAATCGATGTCGGCCTTGACCGGCGGATGCGTATCAAGCCCGACCGCGTAGATCGAACGCAAGATGCGCCGGTTCATGTCGGCGGCGCGCGCGGCATAAGCCGGATCGCGGGCAGCCGCCTCGGCGAGTGGCACGCCGAAGAAGATCTTTTTGTCGATCTGCGCGCCCGATTGCTGGTCCAGCCCGGCAAGTGCGAAGTCGACGGCGCCCACTGCACCCCAATCGGACATGACGAACCCGGGATAGCGCCAGTCCTGCTTCAACACGCGGTTGAGCAGGTAATCGCTGCCGCAGGCCGGCGCACCGTTAACGCGGTTATAGGCGCACATCACCGAGCCGGGTTGCCCACGGTCGATCGCGATCTCGAAGGCGAGCAGATCGCTCATGCGGAATGCATCGTCGCCAAGTTTACCGTCGACCGCGTGACGCCCGGTCTCCTGCGCGTTGAGCGCAAAATGCTTCACCGTCGACAGCACGTGCTGCGACTGGACGCCGTCGATCGCGGCACCGCCGAGAAGCCCCGAATGAAGTGGATCCTCGCCGAAATATTCAAACGTCCGCCCATTGCGTGGATCGCGCATCAGATTGATGCCACCACCAAGCAGCACGTTGAAACCCTTCGCGCGCGCCTCGCCCGCAATCATCGCGTTGCCGCGGCGGATCAGGCCCGGGTTCCACGTCGATCCCATTGCGGTCGCCGACGGCAGCGCGGTCGCCCCGTCCTTACGAAGATTGGCGATATACGAGACGCCGAGACTCGCATCGGTCTCAACCAGCGCTGGCACGCCGAGCCGCGGGATCCCGGTGACGTAGCCAGCGCCCAGTATCGCCTCGGCAGGAATGCGAACGTTAGGGATCAACGGAATCGCCCAAAGGCCATGCGTCAGCACGGTCCGTTCATCGCCTTGCATGGCGCGTTCGGTAGCGGCTGCCCGCGTATCTGCTGCGGCTGGCCTTGCCATACCGCTCGATGGCCTTTCCTGTGCGACAGCTGCTGTCATACAGGTCATCAGCACGCCACCAAGCAGTACCGACCGATGGGTCATCCTTGTCATCACCACTCCCCGACGCAGCAGTTCACTTTACGTGCGTGCTTGACAGTATGTTTCTAACAGACAATGATCGTTGTCAAGCGGCAGGGACCGCTGGACGGGTGAGGATAACGACGATGCGTGGATTGGCACTGCTGGTGGGCTCGAGCATTCTGGCTTGGACGGGAACGGCTCAGGCACAGACCGGAACTCGGGCAACGCCGAGCGGAGGAAGCGAGGCTTCGCAGATTTCAGATCCGACCGGCGCCGTCGAGGGCGACATCGTCGTGACGGCTCAGCGACGGACCGAGAATCTACGCGACGTGCCGATCGCAATCACCGTCGTGAACGGCCAGTCGCTTCGCGAGACGGGAGCCAATCAGCTTGCCGACATTACCCAGCGTGCGCCTAGTCTGAACTTCACGGCGACGCCTGGTGTGCCGAACTTCGCAATCCGCGGCGTCGGCACCAACTCGTTCGACTACGGCATCGAGTCGGCCGTCGGCATAGCGGTAGACGACGTCAACATCACGCTGCCGCGCTACGTCCCGCTCAACTCGCTCGCCGATGTCGAACGTGTCGAGGTGCTGCGCGGGCCACAAGGGCTGCTGTTCGGCAAGAACACGACTGCAGGCCTCATTTCGATCTCCACCACCAAACCACAACTCGGTGAGTTTAGCAGCAGCGGTCGGGTCCAGGCGGGCAGCCGTGACCAGGTCCAGACGCAGGCCGTCGTCAACGTACCCATCGGCGACACCGCAGCGTTGCGTGTCGTTGGCGGCTATCAATACCAGAAGCCGTCGACGCAGATTGTTGGACCAGGTCGTCTTGATCCAGTCCGCCGGTACTTCGGCACGGCCAAGCTGCTGTGGGAACCGACCGACCGGCTTTCGCTGTACGGAATCGTCGATTACCAGAACAATAGCGGGATCGAAGCCTATTCCACGATCCGCAAGTTCGGTGGCAACGATCCAACACCAATCCCCGCCGCCTTCCGACCCTTCGCGCCCGCCAACTTTGTGTTCACGCAGAACAGTGCACTCGGCGTTGTCGCCTCGCGGACCAATAACAAGACTGCGATCGGGAGCACCGACGTGCTCCGCGACGAACATAGCCTCGGGGCGCAATTCTCAGCGAGCTACGATGCAGGGCCGCTGACCGTCACCTCGGTCACGGCGTATCGCAACCTGCACGCGCGCGCGAATAACGATGTCGATCAGACGCCGGTCGCGTTCTTCGACACGAATATCGCCAACTCGCAATCCCACCAGTTCTCGGAAGAACTACGTGTTGCCAATAATGGCCACGGCTTCGTCGACTACACGGCCGGGCTGTATTTCTTTAAACAGCATATCGACGCGCAAATCCTGCAGGCAGGCACGTTCGGCGTGTTCCCCGCAAGCACGCCGGTCCGACTGTCGCCGGTCAATGGCCAGTCGAACTTCGACTATGGGACGAAGAGCTATGCAGGCTTTGCGCAGCTCACGTTCAACGTGACGCCGTCGCTCCACCTGATCGCAGGCGGCCGGTACACGCGCGACGAGATCGACTCCACGACAACCGTTACTGCCGTCTCGGGAGTCTGCAATCTCGTCACATTCCTGCTGAGTGGCGGACGGCGCTGTGTCGGTACTCTTGCCGCGCCGATCGTCGCCAACCGGAATGCCAACGGATTTTCGGCACGCGGTGGCATCGAATATTCGATCGCACCAACCGCGAACGTCTACGCGACCTATACTCGCGGCTACAAAGGGCCGGCAGTCAGCTCGGCCGCGGGCGTCGCGTTCAATGTCGATCCTGAGAAGGTCGACGCTTATGAGATCGGCGCCAAGTTCGACCTCGCCGACCGCCGAGTCAGCCTCAACCTCGCAGGTTTCATCAACAACTTCCGGGATCTCCAGGCTCAGGTCTTCGACCCCACGCTGAACGGTGGCCTGGGTACCTTCCGAACCGGCAATGCCAGCACGCTGAAGACGCGCGGCGTCGAGGCGGAGGCCGTCGTGCGACCGATGCGTGGTGTCAGCCTGTCGGGCGGTGTTACCTATCTCGACACCGAATATGGTCACTACAACGTGGCCTGCTATTTCGGGCAGACGGCTGCGCAGGGCTGCTCGCTGCCCGGACCCAGCTTCAATGCGGCAGGGTCCCCGCTTGTTGGGGCGTCGAAGTGGACGACCAGCCTTGCCGCCAATGTCGACCAGCCCATTGGCAACGACCTGAAGGTCTTCCTCAACGCAGACTGGCGCTATCGCAGCCGCTTCTACTACGCGATCAACGATCCTAGCACGATCCAGGACGGTTACTCGCTGGTCAATGCGACGATCGGCATCGGCGATATCAGCGACCATGCGCGCTTCAGCGTATTCGTCCGCAACCTGTTCGATAAGCGCTACGCCGCGGCAATCTTCCCCGGAAACTTCTCGGTTGGGCAATATGTCCAGACATTGCCGGACAATGCCTTCCGCCGGATCGGCGGTGCCTTCGAGTGGCGCTTCTGAACGCAGAACCGCGTGTCGCTTGTCGGCACGCGGTCAATAGGTCAGTAGGGGGGCAGGAGTGACGATGAGCGAGACCAGGGTTGTAAGGCGCACGCAGGAACAACGCACCGCGGAAACGCGCGGCGCGCTGTTCGAGGCAGCGGTGCGCGCAATCAGCCGCCTGGGCTACAGCCGCGCAAGTAACGCTGAAATTGCCGACGAAGCCGGCGTCAGCCGCGGTGCAATCACGCATCATTTCACGACCCGGGCGGCGTTCATTGCGGAAGTCGTACGATGGGTTTTCCAACAGGAAGTGGTCGCCTACCAAGACTTGCAACGTGAATGGGGCACCGGATCACGCGTATCGGACTGGCCTCAGATCTCGTGGGAGGTGCTTTCGCGACCCTCCGGTGTCGCCGTTCTCGAGATCTTCGTCGCTTCGCGGAGCGATCCCGAGCTTGCCGCGCTGATAAAGCCGGTCCAGGCCGAGATCGAAGAACTGGCGGTGACCGCTTTTCTGGATCGTCTCGGCGCCAAGGTCCGCGATACAACCGCCATCCGGCTGGTTGTCTGGGCGATGCACGGCATGTCGATAGGTCGTGATTTCATCGACGATCCCAACGCGATGCGAGATTCGGTGATTCTACTCTCAAACATGCTTGAGCGCCTCGCGCCCAACGGCACGCTCGAGGAATTGCTGGGCTCCCCTCCCCCATCGTAACGCTCACAGGCAATCATCGCCGTCCGCGTCCGAGCAGGCGCCAGTAAGCGACCGGCATGATCCGCTCGATCATCGCGACGATCTTTGCGTCCCGTCCGACCAGCACCCGGGCTCGCCGCTGCTCGATCCCGGTGACAATGATCTCGCCGGCCTGTTCGGGACTGAGCTTCAGCGCCTTCGAAAAGTGCGCCTGCTGCCGCTCGCGCTCTTCGACTCCGACTGCAGCACCGGCGCGTGCGTCGGTGGCGATACCGGTCTTCACACCGCCTGGATGCACCACGGTTACACCAACCGTAGAATGTGCTGCGATCAGTTCGTGGCGCAGAGCTTCCGAGAAGCCGCGGACGGCAAACTTCGCGGCAGCATAAGCGCTCTGTCCCGGTGGTGCGATGATTCCGAACAAGCTGGAAAGGTTGACCAGCTGTGCCTGCTCACGCTGCTGTAGCAGCGGCAGGAACGCGCGTGACATGCGGACGACGCCGTGCAGGTTGATGTTTAAGAGCCAGTCGAACTCCGCCTCGGTGAGCTGTGCGAAGGAACCGCTCAGGGCGACACCGGCGTTATTGACGACCACGTCGACGTGTCCATGACCTGCCAGAACCACAGTCGGAAAGGCGGCGACAGCATCCCGGTTCGCAACATCGAGCCTGTGACGGGTGACGCGGACAATGTTTTCGATCAGTGCGGCGGTTTCAGCCAGCCCGTCCTCATTCACGTCCGCCAGCGCGACGTGGCAGCCACGCACGGCCAGCGATCGCGCGATCGCACGGCCTATTCCGCCCGCTGCGCCAGTCACTACCGCCACCTTGCCGGCAAGCTCCATCCGCGCGCTCATGCCGCTCTCTCTTTAGCCAAATCACGCCGCCCAAAGCGCAGAACACTGTCGTCGATACGACCAGTACGGAACGCCAACAGGTCGCGGAGGTAGTTCTGCTTCACCTTCCAAGGCGCGCTCGCGCCTTGCCGAGGGAGAAGGTCTGCCGCCCGCTGCACATACCCGGAGCTCAGGTCGAGGATCGGTTCGTCGCCCGTAGTCGGTGGCGGTGCGACGGGCACGACGCTGTCCATCTTGCGCCGATCCATATGATCGAGCAGGCGGCGGACGAACTGCGACGTCAAGTCGCATTTGAGTGTCCAGGACGCGTTGGTGTAGCCGATCGCGAAAGCGAGATTGGGCACACCATCTAGCATCGCCCCCTTGTAAAGCAGCCGCTTGCCCGGATCGACGAGGGCGCCATCGACGGTCAGTCGTGCGCCGCCCATGAGCTGCACCTTGAGCCCCGTCGCGGTCACGACGATGTCGGCGGGGATGGCCTCGCCGCTCTTCAACTGGAGACCGTCACGCGTGAACTCCGCGATCTCGTCGGTCGCGATCGACGCGCGCCCGTTGCGCAGCACCTTGAACAGATCGCCGTCAGGGACGAGGCACAGCCGCTGGTCCCACGGATCGTAGCGCGGCGTCAGGTGAGTGGCGATGTCGAAGTCAGGTCCCAGCATCGCGCGCTGCTGTTGCCTGATCTTCTGCTTCAAGACATGTGGTTTGCGCCGCGACACACCGTAGACGAAGATGCCGTAGCCGATATTCTTCCAGCGCACCGCCGCCTCCGCCACCTTGTCAGGCAGCCAGCGGCGCAACGTCTCGGCGCGATCGTCGCGTGACGGTCGCGAGACGATATAGGTCGGCGATCGCTGCAGCATCGTAACATGCGCGGCGCCCTGGTCGACCATGGCCGGGACCAGCGTCACCGCGGTCGCACCCGAACCCACGACCACGACGTCCTTACCCGCGACCGAAAGGTCGTCAGGCCAGAATTGCGGGTGGACGACCTGTCCCGCGAACGCGTCCATTCCCGGCCAGGTCGGCGCATGCCCTGCGGCATAATCGTAATAGCCAGAACACAGGAACAGGAAGCGGCAGGTCAGCTGGGCCGCGATGCCGTCGACGGTATACGACACGATCCACAGCGCGTCCGCCGAGGACCAGTCTGCGTTAGTGACCCGGTGACGCAGTCGCACCTTGGCGTCGATGTCGAACGCTGCCGCAGTGTCGCGGATATAGTCGCGGATGTCCTCGCCCGCGGCGATCGCTTTCTCACCTCGCCACGGACGGAATGGGAAGCCCAGCGTCGTCATGTCCGAATCCGAGCGAATGCCCGGATAGCGGAACAGATCCCACGTGCCGCCAATCGCATCGCGCCCCTCGAAAATCGCCCAGCTTCGCGTGGCATTGCCAGTCTTCAACCAGAACGCGGCGTCGATCCCCGACAGACCGGCGCCCACCACCAGCACGTCCAGATGCTCCATACCGGTCATGTTCCGCTCCCACCATATTCACGACCTCGAATGACAATGCTTGTTGTCATTGTCAATATCGCTACTCTGCCCTGATGACGGCGACGACAAAACGGTGGACCGGGCAGACGCTGGACGCTCGACGGGCTGAGCGGCGGACAATGCTGATACAGGCGGCCGTGCGCCTGTACGGCTCGCAGGGGTTCCACAGCACGGGCGTGCGCGCGATCTGTCGCGAGGCAGGCCTTACCGAACGCTATTTCTACGAAAATTTTGCACATGGCGAGGCGCTGCTACTCGCCGCGTTCGATCAGGTGATCGCCGCAGTGCTGACGCAGATCGTTGTGGCCGACGATCCCACCCTACCGACTGAAGATCGTACCCGACGGATGCTGGGCGCATATTTCGCGACGCTACGCGCTAATCCCACCACGGCACGCGTGTTCCTTGTTGAAATCGTCGGCGTAGATCCGTTGATCGACGAGGCAATTCGCCGTTCGATGCATGACCTCTCCGAGCCGCTCTTTGCGGCCCTCGATCCTGATGATCGCGGCCCCGTCAAAATTAATGCGATGCTCCGACGCGGTGTTGAAGGAGGGCTGTTACACATTGCCCTCGCCTGGGGCGCCGAGAACTATAAGTGCTCATTGGAGGAGGTTGTCGCCGCGGCGTGGATACTATGCGTAACGGCACGGCCGAGCGACTAACGTGCGCAGCTGAAAGGCTACGCTTTGACAATGAATGCCGGCACAACCGGCCGAGCGCTTGTCATCACTCTTGGGGGCAATAGTGAAATGCAAATACGGGTAGACGATCCAAAGGCACCATACGTCACGGATCTACTGGACCATCACCTGCGAGAGTTGCAGGGCGTAATGGCCGATCACGCTTTTGCACTTGATGCGTCCGGTCTTTCGGCGGCTAGCGTCACCTTCTGGACGGCATGGAACGACAAAGCCCTGGTCGGGTTCGGCGCGCTCAAGGAACTGGACCGTGCACATGGCGAACTGAAATCCATGCGGGTGGCCCCGGCCGCACGTGGCACAGGGGTCGGACGAGCGCTGCTCGAGCATAGTATCGCGGAAGCTCGCCGGCGCGGCTACACTCGGTTGAGCCTTGAAACTGGAACTGCCGCACTACACGCGCCGGCCATATCACTTTACCGTAGTGCCGGGTTCGCACCGTGTGGTGCGTTCGCCGATTATCGGCTCAGCCCCCATAATCAGTTTTTTCAGCTGGCTCTTATAGCGTAGCTCCTAATATTTGAGTCAAAGCGCCCTACTGTTTGAGCTCCGAAACGACGCACCAACTCCGATCACTTCGCTTACCAAAAGCGCTATTCGGAGAGGAACATCGTCTCAGCAGCCAACGCGGAGCGATGTTCCTCTTCGTGGTATGATGCGATCTCATCCAACCGGAGCGTGATCACTCTGCTGGGGACATGGATAGTCAACCTCTGCTGCTCGCTTTTGTTGAAGCGAGTGGCCTTATTTAACAGGTCACGGATAGCTCCGCGACCGACGACTCTGTCGCCGCCAATCCAGCCACTGCCGAGCGCAATTTCAGGTGCGAGGATGAGAAGGCCATAGTCGTGATGTGTGAGATGCTCGGTTATGACCATGGTGTTCCTTGGCGTGATCGCGGCTTGCCCTTTATACTAGGGATCAGTGCTTGGCGACCGGGCGGCGCTGATCCAGCTGCGGTCATCCACGGGCCTGAACCGGATCAACGAAGTGGACGCCTGCCCACAATCGATCAGGCGTCCCACGTCAATCTAAACGTCACCAAGCTACCGTACCATCATCGTCGAAGAAGCCACCAGTGGGTCCATCGTTAGGTAAAGTAGCTAGTCGAATACCGATCGCAGCCCCCTGCTGCGGAGTGCGCGAGCCTGTGTGCTGGTTCAGGTCGGTCGCGGTATAGCCCGGGCAACCGGCATTAACCTTGAAGCCAAGCGGCGCGAGATCCTTGGCGAATGCCACTGTCACCGCATTCAACGCCGACTTCGAGCTGTTGTAGCCAAGCAGATTTACCTTGGCCATCGGCGCCTCAAAGTCCGATGCCCAGGCAAGCGAGCCCAGGCTGCTGCTGACCATGACGATCCTCGGCTCGGACGCCTTCTTTAGCAAGGGTAGGAAAGCCTGCGTTGTTCGGATCACGCCAAAGACATTGACGTCGTAGATTGCATGAACATCCGTGACCGCCTCTTCGCTAGGCGGTCCCCAGCCAATTGAGATGCCAGCGTTGTTCACTAGAACGTCGAGCTGGTCGACTTCGCCTCCCAGAGTTTTTGCGGCCGCGGCGACGCTCCGATCGTCTGTTACATCTAGCGGCAGGAAGCGGGCATCCAAGTCGTCGCGGCGTAGTGCCTCAGCAGCCGCTTCGCCGCGGCTCTCGTTCCGGCTACCGATCCAGACCGTGTAGCCAATCCTGCCGAGTCCGCGCGCTATCTCCAGGCCGATACCCTTGTTTGCTCCTGTCACGAGTGCTGTTTTCTTGTGGGTCATGCCTATTCCTTTATCTGGTGCTCCCAAGATGGATGCCGCGGCTATCTGCGCATGCGTGATCGCCGCGAGTACTTGCCCGATCCGATCAAGGACGCTTGTCTGAAGCGACGTGACCGCTCATCTTCGTCGCATGCACGACACGCTTACAGAACTGCGCGGTATCGTCAGCCGCCATACACCTGGCCGATATCAGTCAACCGTGTTGCCACGAGTTGCGCTGTACAAGGACCGCGCCGCGCCACAGCCGGTATCAGGCGTTTACCAGCCGATGATGGCGTTGATCCTAAGCGGCGCAAAGGAGATCGCGATCGGCGACCGCCGGCTTCGGTATGATCCGGCCAGCTATTTCATCGCTACAGTCGAGCTACCCGCGTCCGGCTGCGTCAAACTCGATCAGCCAAACGAGCAGTATCTTGCAGTCAGCCTCGACCTCGACAGTGACCAGCTTGCATCCGTTCTCAGCGAGGCGGACGTGTCCTCGCCTACAGCCGAACCCGCGTTTGCAGTGAACCCGGTCACGTCGGAGCTGCTTGACGCGTGGCTACGTCTCTTACGGCTTCTCGATGCGCCAAAGGATATTGCCGTGTTGGCCCCGCTTTGCGAGCGAGAGATCCTCTATCGTCTACTCCAGGGGCCGCAGGGGGCAATCGTCCGGCAGATCGCGCGCGCTGACAGCCGGCTCTCGCAGGTACGCCGGGCGATTGCACTGATCCGCGATCAGTTCGATAGGCCGTTGCGCGTTGAGGCGCTGGCTGACGTGGCCGGCATGAGCCCGGCTTCGTTACACCGGCATTTTCGCACAGCAACGGCGATGAGCCCGCTGCAGTACCAAAAGAGCCTGCGGCTTCAGGAGGCTCGTCGGCTGATCCTGGCCGGCCGCGACGTCGCCGCAGCTGGCTTTGCGGTGGGCTACGAAAGCGCATCGCAATTTAGTCGGGAGTACGCCCGCCTGTTCGGCTCCCCGCCGTCCCGTGATGCAAAAAGCACTAAGCTAACGGGCGAAAGCAACCGAGCCCTAGCTGCCTAAACGATGACGACTTGACCCAAACCCGGACATTCGCGCCCCCTCCCCCGCTCCCCATCTTCAGACACTCGTTCATCTCCGCGCTGAATGGCCTTGCCGCATGATCGACCGTCATGGATGTCGTGAATGGGGAAGGAAA
>Ga0308170_10002114_pt1 | contig 17535 bp, 22 predicted proteins | sample PhyBR2_2_FD_202136 | JGI IMG/M metagenome (GOLD analysis project Ga0308170, IMG submission 202136) | Phyllosphere microbial communities from UC Gill Tract Community Farm, Albany, California, United States - DLSLSB.R2 | ecosystem: Host-associated > Plants > Phyllosphere > Unclassified | place... | reverse complement strand
TCGCAGTCGCCATCGACGTCGTGCCGAACGTCGCGATCTTCTTGATTCCTGCCTACTGGGTAGCCGGGTGGCTGTTGTCGATGTTCTTGTTCCTCGTCGTCCTCAGCCCTCGCCTGGACCGCGCCTATCCCCTCTCCCATGCCGCCACGGACGAGGCGACGAGCAGATAGATACAGCGTCCCGATAGCCGATCGCCCCTCGGGCAGTCAGAAACGATCGTTTCCGAGCGACAGCACCCAGCCTGCCGGTTGGGTGCTGGCGTAGAACTCGAGCCCAGGGGTCTATGCGGACGGTTCGGCGCTGCCCGCCACTACTTGCCAACGACCCTCGATGATCGACCAAAAGCGGCGGTACATCATGCGAGCCTCCATGCGGTGGCCTTTATCGAATACGACGATGTCCACGAGCGACGATGTCCGGCCATGACCATCTTGTTCCAGAGTTGACCGATGAAGCTCGGACAGCTTGTCGAATCGTGTTGCTCCCGAGGCATGAGCATCGAGATCAGCTGCACGGCCGATCACTGACCCGCCCGGCAACTCGAAGGTCAGGCGCTCGTAAAACAACTCACGAAGATGGCTTACGTCGCCACCGCGCATGGCTTGGTGAAGAGCATCTTGGGCTTGGTCGATGGAGCGTCCGTGATCGTCCCGCGTCGTCATGTGACGAGGCTAGTGTGCGGTTTCCGCAGACTGCGATTGACCACAAAACGATCGTTTCTGCATGCCCGGTAGACGACCCCTCACCGAGAGGGATTCCGGGCCGACCTACAGAGACGATCCGCGTTCTGCAACTACGGGAGAGTGGCCGGCGCCTTCGAGTGTCCCGCAACCGATCGACTTCTTCGCGGCCAGGCGGAGGTCACCGTCCGAACAGGCGCGAGAAGAAACTGCCCTCGCTCTTTTCCTTCACGTGGCCAGGGCATCGGTCCGCCCGTCGCACGCCGGCCATCACCTGGTCGACATGCTGGCCACAGCCAGCCCAACTTGCCTTGCCGCACACCTTGCAGGTCACCTGTCGGCACATGGGGAGTCCTCTCGTTCAACGGTCGCCGTCGACTGACGGCACTAGACGAACGTATACCCCCCGGGGTATCGTGGCAAACATGAGAACGATCATCATCGGAGGTGTCGCCGGCGGTATGTCCGCGGCGACCCGACTGCGTCGCCTGGACGAGAGTCGCGACATCCTGGTCTTCGAGCGGGGCGCGTACGTGTCCTTCGCCAACTGCGGCCTGCCCTACCACGTGGGCGGCATCATCCCGGATCGCTCGTCGCTGCTGCTGCAGACGCCCGAGTCCTTGTCCGCGCGCTTCGCGCTCGACGTCCGCGTCCGCCACGAGGTCACCGCGATCGATTCCGCCGCCAAGACCGTGGAAGTCGTGGACCTCGCGACCGGGCGACGCTCAGTCGAACCGTACGACGACCTCGTGCTCGCTGCGGGCGCTGGAGCCTCTGCCGGCGTGACGGCAGGCGTCATCCCGACGCACACCCTGCGCAGCGTCGATGACGTCGACCACGTCAACGCCGTTCTCGACGGGACCCCCAGGCAGGCCGACGTCCTCGTGATCGGGGCAGGATTCATCGGCCTCGAAGCCGTCGAGAATCTCCTTGCCCGCCATGCACGGGTCACCCTCGTGCAGCGTGGAGCGCACGTCCTCTCTCCTCTCGACCCCGAGATGGCCGCTCCGGTGCACGACGTGCTCGTCGCCGCCGGCGTCGACGTCCGCACGGGCACGACGGTGACGGGGACATCCGGTGGCCTGGTGGAACTCAGCGACGGAACGACCGTCGCCGCTGATCTCGTGATCGAGGCAAGTGGCGTCCGCCCCGAGAGCCGCCTCGCCCGGGAGGCGGGACTCGTCATCGGGCCCACCGGAGGCATCGCCGTCGACGGCCACCAGCGGACCAGTGACCCGTCGATCTGGGCCGTCGGAGACGGCGTCCAGAAGATCGACCACCTCGACGCTGAACCGACCCTCGTGACCATGGCAGGGCTCGCCAACAGGCACGGCCGAGCTGCGGCGGACGACATCGCCGGCGCCTCCGCGACCGCAGCCCGGCCCGCCCTCGGGACGTCGATCCTCGGCGTCCTCGGACTGACCGTGGCGTTGGTTGGGTGGAACGAGAAGCGCCTCCGTGCGGCAGGACGTGACGTCCGGGTCGTGCACACCCACCCGTCCTCGCACGCCGGCTACTACCCAGGAGCACAGCAGATGGCGATCAAACTGCTGGTCGACCCGGTGAGCGACCAGATCCTCGGCGCCCAGATCGTGGGGCGCGACGGCGTCGACAAACGCATCGACGTAATCGCCGTCGCGATGACCGCCGGCCTCACCGGCAGTGCCCTCTCCGAGCTCGAGCTCGCCTACGCACCCCAGTACGGGTCAGCGAAGGACGCGATCAACATGCTCGGCTACGTCGCCGAGAACACTGCAAGAGGTGCGACGCGCACAGCGCAGTGGCACGAACTCGACGCACTGATGGCGTCCGGGGCGACCCTGATCGACGTCCGTTCAGCGGCTGAGCACGAGGCCGGTTCCATCCCCGGTGCCATCTCGCTTCCCCTGGACGATCTCCGGGCTCGGCACACCGAACTGCCCGCCGGGCCGCTCGTGGTCCACTGCCAGGTGGGTCAGCGTGGCCACACGGCCGCCAGACTCCTCACCCAGCTCGGCCACGACGCCCGTAACCTCGACGGCGGCTGGCTCACCTGGCGCGCCGGCATCGCAGCCCACCGCTCTGCCACGGCAACAGCCTGACCCCACGACACTCGCAAAATCGCCGATCCGAAACACTCCACGAAAGAGAACCCATGAACCAGATCACCGTCGACCAGCTCGCCGCCCTTGAGGCCCCCGTCGTCATCGATGTCCGCGAGGCAGACGAATACGCCAGCGGCCACGTCCCCGGCGCCCGCAACCTCCACCTGTCCCAGCTCGAGGATCGCCTGGGCGACGTGCCCACGGGCACCCCGGTGCACATCATCTGCCAGTCCGGAGGCCGAAGCGCCCGCGCGACCGCCACACTCACCGCCCACGGCTACGACGCCGTCAACGTGGAAGGCGGCACGTCCGCATGGATCGCCGCCGGCAACCCGGTCGACCGCGCATGACCGACACCGCCCCCACTGACGGCGCCCTGCACGACCCCGCCGCGATCCGCAAGGTCGCCAACCGTCTCAAGCGCGCCCAAGGACAGCTCGCCGCCGTCATCACGGCGATCGAGAACGGGGGCGACTGCCGCGACGTCGTCACCCAACTCGCCGCCGTAAGCAGCGCCCTCGACCGCGCTGGCTTCGCTATCGTCTCGACGGCGATGCGCGAATGTCTCATCGCCGACGAGGACACGGAGCCCGTCGACGGCATCGCGGCGGGGCGAAAGCTCACGGTCGACGAGATCGAGAAGCTCTTCCTCACCCTCGCCTGAGCGCACCATGGAAGTGTCCGTCAGGCAATCGGCTGTCGCGACAGTGTTTGGGCACTGGTGTTGGTGGTCAGTTTCCCGGGGTGGTGAGTTCTCCTGTCGTGTACTGGGCGCGGCCGAAGCCGAACGACCAGTCGGCGGGGCCGTTCTCGACGAAGCCGATCACCAGGTCCTCGCCGGCGACGCCCACCGTCGCCAGGTTCTCGGCCAGGGTGCGGAAGAACTCCTGCTTCTCGTCGGTGCTGCGCCCGGCCTGCGTGAAGATCTGGATGATGACGACCTGCTCGGAGCGCTCGATGCCGAGCCCGACGTCGAGGGCGGTGAGACGGCCGGGGGCGTGCTCGGTGACGATCTGGAAGCGGTCGCGCTCGGGCAGGCTGTACACGTCGACGAGGGTCCGCATGAGGGTGTCGCCGATCGCGGCGATCTGCTCGTCCGAGCGGCCCTCCACGAGGTCGATCCTGATGAGGGGCATCCGTGTCTCCTGTCGTCGTGGTGGGGCGGGAGCTGCAGCTCCGGCACCAGCTGTACTCGGGCCGCCTGGGTCACGGCCCCGAGAGGCACGCGGGCTCGCTCGTGCGGTCGACCGTGACGATTTCGACGGGCCAGCCCCGTTCGGCGAGCGACCTGGTCGCGGGGCCGCCGGCGAGGACCGCGGTGGCGAGTACGTCCGCGGTCATCAGGTCGTCAGCGATCACGGTCACCTGCCGGTAGGTGCTCTCCGGATCGGTCCGCCAGACGTGCTCGCCGCGCTGGCTCGTGCCCGAGGTCGCGACAGCTCGTCGCGCGCCGTGGAGCGACACCACCCGCAGCACGTGCTGCGGGTGGTCGGGGTCTGCCAGCGCGACGTTCCACGGGTGCGCGGGTGTGCCTCCTCGGGTCAGGATGTCGCCCCCGGCGTTGAGGCACCAGCGCTCGTGGCCGGTGGCGTCGAGGACGTCGCCGGCGGCCTCGGTCGCGGCTGCCTTGATCGTGCCCGCGAGGTCGACCGTGCCGTCGGGGCGGTGTGGCGTGAACGCCCCTGCGGTGTCGGCACGCCAGCGGACGGCTTCGGCGTAGCACTCCCTGTGAGCGTCCGACGAGCGCAGGAGCGACAGCCGGCCGTCGGCGATCCGCGACGCGGGGGAGTCGGGGCGCCAGCGGCTGAACTCGCGGTCGAGGTCGTCGAACACCGCCTCGACCGCGTCGAGGGTCGCCGTGTCCGCAGCGCCGCCGTCGACGAGGACCGACACGACGGTGCCCATGGCGCGGAAGACGTGGGTCACCGTGTCACCGGGCCTGGTCGAGGGCGGACTGCAGCGACTGGAGGTACCCGTCCGAGGTGTACGTCGCACCCGAGACGGTGTCGATCGACGCGGACTGGGCCGCGACGGCCTCCTGAGCCAGGACGGGCGCGGCGCGGGCGCTGATCTGGACGCTGCGCCCGTCGTCGTCGGTGAGGTGCAGCGCGGTCACGTCGCCGAAGGTCCCGCCGCTGATCGTCACCTGCACCTGGACGGTGCCGTAGCGGGTGGAGACGGCCGTGCCGGTGTACGTGCCGTCTGTGAGGCCGGTCGTGGCGGCGGGACTGCTGCCCGAGGTGTCCGACGACGACGGGCTCGACGACGGGGCCGCACCGGCGGTGCCCGAGGTGCCTTCGGTGCCGGTGCCGCCCGACGACGGAGCCGCTCCGGCCAGTGGCTGCACGAGCGAGGTGGTGGCGGACAGCTGGGTCACGGTCGACTCGACGCCGACGGCGAGGATGCCGGCGGAGACGAGCAGGCCGCCGATCACGATGCGTGCTCTCACCAGTCGAACCTCTCCCTGTGCAGCTGGTCGGCCGGCAGCCCGGCTGCGGCGGCGTCCTGCTCGACGAGGTCGCTCCAACGTCCGGGGCCGCAGACGTACAGGTCGGAGTGGGCGAGGTCGGGGAACACGCTCGCGGCCGTGACGCCACGCGAGGTGTCGCCCTCGGCCAGCCAGGACGCGGGCCCCCTGCCCCGGGGGCCGACGCTGACGGCGACCTGGTGACCGCGGGCGTGCGCCCAGGCGACGATCTCGTGCCAGAGGAACGTCTCGCGCTCGGACCGGGCGCGGAGCAAGATCGTCACGGCCCCGGGGGGTGCGTCGAGGCGCTCGAGGAACGCCCGGACCGGGGTGACGCCGATGCCGGAGGCGGCGACCGCGACCCTCGTGGAGGTGCGGACGGCCTCGGTGAAGATCCCGTAGGGGCCGGCGAACGAGACACGGGTGCCGGGGCGGAGGGACGCCAGGGAGGCGCTGCCCCGGCCCAGGGCGCGGACCGTGAGGCGCATGCCCGTCGCGGTCGGCGCGGCGGAGAGCGAGATCGGGTGGGCGTGCCACCAGAGCCCGGGCGCCCAGAACCGCCACACGAAGAACTGGCCGCCGACCGCGCCGAGGCGGTCGAGGTCACGGCCGTGCAGGTGGACGGAGACGACGTCGTCGGCGATGCGCTCGACGCCCGTCACGACCACGCCGTGCCGCAGGGACCTGAAGGCGGGGAGCGCGAACCGGAACACGGCCACCGAACCGAGTGCCACCACGTACAGGGCGATCCAGTACGCGCGCTCCCAGCTGCCCTGCGCGAGCATCTGCCCCTGTGAGAGCTGGTGGGGGATCGCGACGGCGACGGCCGCGTACGAGAGCAGGTGGATGGCGTGCCACCCCTCGTAGGGGAGCACTCTGCGGACCGCGACGATCGAGGTCCACACCACGGCGACGAGGCCTCCCAGGCCGAAGAACGCCAGCAGCACGTCGGGGGTGTTCCACAGGCCGACTGTCTCGGCCACGACGCTGTCGCCTGCCTCGACCGCGTAGCCGCCGATGAGCAGGCCCGCGTGCGTCAGCAGCAGGTACAGGGCCGGCTTGCCGAGCTTGCCGTGATGGGCCATCGCGGCGTCGTGACCGACCAGCCGGTCGATGACGGGCAGGCGCGCGGCGAGGACGAGCATGACCAGGATCAGGTCGGTGCCCACTAGGCCGGTGACGATGCCGGCGGAGATCAGGACTTGCCCGGGGCCGGAGACGTCGACGCTGCCCGAGGTCAGCCAGAGGGTGACCGCCATCGCCGCAGAGGCCCACACGGCGATCCCCAGCAGGTCGACTGCTGCCCGGCGACGGCGTGCCTTGGCGGCAAGGGGACGGACGGCCGTGAGGTCGCGTCGTGAGGTCGACCGAGTGGGTGGGGAGGGCGGAGCCGGTGGGGTGTGGTGCAACGTCGCGGTCATGGTGTGTCCGTTCGGGAGCGGCCTGCCGAGCCTGCGGGTCTCACCGGAGAGGTGGACAACACCGATCAGAACGCGTGAACCTATGGGCCACCTATGACAAAACCCGGGTCAGGCCATGGGTTCTTGATGCTCTCGGCAAGTTCCCGAGATGGGGGTTTTCTGAGTCGGTATGTGCTGTCGGGGAGGCCGGCTCAGGCGATCCCGGCGGTGCCGAGCAGGGTGCCGACGAGGTAGGTCGCCGCCAGGGCGAGCGCGCCGCCGACGACGACGCGGAGGGTCGCGCGTCCGACGGCACCCTGGCCCAGGCGTGCGCCGAGTGCGCCGGTCGCGGCGAGGGCGAGGAGCACGACCAGGACGGTGACCGGCACGCGCAGCCTGGCAGGCGTCAGCAGGATGGCCAGCAGCGGCAAGATTGCACCGGCGAGGAACGCGATGGCGGACGAGAGGGCGGCGTGCCAGGGGTTGGCGACGTCGGCCTCGTCGATGTGCAGCTCGGCCGACAGGTGCGCTGCGAGGGCGTCGCGCTCGGTGAGCTCGGCGGCGACGCGGGCGGCGGTGTCGTCGCTGAGTCCCTGGGCGCGCCAGAGTGCGGTCAGCTCCTCGAGTTCTGCCTCGGGGTCGGCGGCCAGCTCAGCGCGCTCTTTCTCGATGAGTGCTCGTTGGCTGTCGGTCTGGCTGCTGACCGAGACGTACTCACCGAGGGCCATCGAGATCGCGCCGCCGACCAGGGCGGCGATGCCGGCGGTGGCGATGGCCGGGGTCGATGTTGTCGCCCCGGCAACACCGACGACGACTGCGGCGACGGAGACGATTCCGTCGTTTGCGCCGAGGACGCCGGCACGGAGCCAGTTGAGGCGCCCGGCCAGGCTCCCGGCGTGGGGCTCGTCGGGATGGGTGGGGAGAGGTGACGCGTCAGTCATGACGCCATCACAGCACCCGAGGGGTTCGGCTGCCACGCAGCGGAGCCTGCCCTCACCATCTCGGGTGTCATCCCTCGCTCGAGTCCGACCAGACGGCCTCCGCGCCGGAGTGACCGATCCGGACCGTCGTGACGATCCCCCCGATGCTCGTCCCCACGGCCAGCACGATCAGCAGGGCGCCGACGATCAGTCGTGCGCTGCCACGGACCGCAGGACGAGGCCGCTGCTCTTCCGGGGTCAGCACCCAGTGTTGCCAGGCCCACTGCGCCACAGCGACGATGAACGCCGCGATTGCCCAAGGAAGCAGGGTGTCGCCCAGCTCCGTGTGGGTTTCGAGCAGGGCGCTGCCACCGACCCGCTCTTCCAGCGATTCACCCGACGACGTCGCGAGGGGCACGGCGATCAGCGAGACCAGGGCGATCAGTGGGGTGATGATGCCGAGTCGTCGTCGAAGCGCGGGCCAGAATGCCCCGACCAGGATCAGCAGGGACGCTGTCGGGAACGCGACGGTGACGAGGTGGACGATGAGCGGGTGCAGGGGGAGGCCGTTGAGCTGCCAGTCCATGGATGGTCTTCTCTTTCTCGCAGTTCACGGCGATCAAGTCGCGATTAATGCCCGGGGTGAGGGCGAGGAAAAACCCCGTAGTGACTTTCGCGCGTCAGCTCCCAGAATTCCCCCAGAAACTCGCTGGGCAGCGACGGCCCGGATGCTGACGAGCCCGCGAGTACGTCTGGGCGGTTTCTGGGACGGCCGGGCGGAGCCTGCGTGCATGACCGTCTTGCACCGTGCGCCCTCATCGGCGCCTCCTCGCGGCCGCACCGCGCCTCCTGTGTTCCCCGCCGTCCGAGCGGTCGTCCACGACCGGGCGTGGGCGGCGTGGGGCGCGACCGGCGTCGCTGGCGTCGTCGTCGCCGGGCTGCTGACCACCTGGGGCGCGGGCGGCGTGAGCGAGGTCGACCTCGACCTCGTGCAGCGCGCGAGCCGTGCGCACGTTCCGGTGCTCGACGAGGCCTCCTTGCTCGTGGATCGCCTGCTCGCGCCGCAGCTGGGCGCGGCCCTCGTGCTGCTGCTGGTCGTGGCGGTGTGGGTCGTGAGCCGTCGCGCGGCTGCCGCCCTCACGGTGCTCGGCGTCGCGGTCGGGCCATGGGCCGCGGCCGAGCTGGTCAAGCTCGTCGTGCAACGCGACCGACCCGACCCAGGGCTCCTCGTCGACCCCCTCATCATCGAGCCGCACTCCTTCTCGTTCCCGAGTGGCCACACCGCCCTCGCGACAGGGCTCGCACTCGCACTGGTCCTGATCGCCTGGGGGCATCGCCGCACAGGGGTCGTCGTCGCCATGTGCGGGGCGGCGGTGGCGGTCGTCGGGCTGTCTCGCGTCTGGGTGGGCGTGCACTACCCGAGCGACACGCTCGCCTCTGTCGTGCTCGGCTGCTCGGTGGTGGCGCTGGCCCTGCCGCCGTGGCTGCGCCTCCTCGACCGGGTCCAGCGGCGCTCGGGGACTGGCCACCCCATCGGACCGTCTGCGCCGAACTCCATCCCGACCATCGACCAAGGACGGACCCGGGCGTGAGCATCCTCGACCCCCAGACCCTCCTCGCCGGCATGGGCCCGTGGGCCCTCGGCGGCCTGTCGCTGATGATCTTCGTCGAGTCGGGCCTGCTGTTCCCCTTCCTGCCCGGCGACTCGCTGCTCGTCACCGCAGGGCTGCTGCACCAGAGCCTCGGCCTGAGCGTCGCGGTGATCGCGCTCTGCGGGTTCCTCGCGGCGGCGGCCGGGGACCAGGTCGGCTTCTTCCTCGGCCACCGGTTCGGGCGCCGCTGGTTCCGCCCCGACGCCCGCGTGCTCAAGACCGCGCACCTCGAGCAGGCCCAGGCGTTCTTCGAGCGGCACGGCGGCAAAGCGCTCGTGCTCGGCCGGTTCGTCCCCGTCGTCCGCACCTTCGTGCCCCTCGCCGCCGGCACCAGCGGCTACCCGTACCGCCGGTTCATCGTGTGGAACCTCACCGGTGCGTTCCTCTGGGCCGTCGGCATGACGGTGCTCGGATCACTGCTCGGTGGCCTACCGTTCGTGGCAGACCACATCGACCTGCTCGCCGTCGGGCTCGTCGTCGTGTCGGTGCTGCCGATCGTGGTCACCGCCCTGCGGCGTTCGCACGCCGCCCGGGCCTCGAACGACACCGAGCCGACGACGACGACGAGAGACGAGGAGGCGGTGGGTGACCGGTCCTGACACGCGCCCGCGCCTCCTGCTGGTCGAGGACGACCCTGGACTCGGGCCCATCGTGGCCGACGTGCTCGGCGAGGCCTGGCAGGTCGACCTCGTGGCCGACGGCCGGCGGGGGCTCGAGGCCGCACGAGCTGGTGGGTACGCCGTGCTGGTCGTCGACCGGCGCCTCCCGGGGCTCGAGGGCACCGAGCTCGTCGCGACCCTCCGTCGTGAGCACGTGACGACGCCGGTGCTCATGTTGACCGCACTCGGCACGACCGCCGACCGCGTCGCGGGGCTCGACGGCGGGGCTGACGACTACCTCGTCAAGCCGTTCGAGTTCGACGAGCTGTTCGCCCGGCTGCGCGCCCTGACGCGGTCGTTCGCCGCCGAGGAGCGCTGGCTCGACGTGGGCGAGGCACGCCTCTACCCCGAGAGCCGCATCTTCGTCACGCCGTGGTCGAGCCGCGTCGTGCTGAGCGAGCGGGAGAGCGCACTGCTCGCCGAGCTGGCGCGGTGCCCCGACCACACCTTCGACCGGGCGGACCTGCTCTCCCGCGTGTTCCCGCACGGCGAGCAGCTCGGCACCGTCGACACCTACGTCAGCTACCTGCGCCGCAAGATCGACCGCGACGTCGTGCTGACGGTGCGGGGGAGCGGCTACCGGGTGGGCGCCCTGTGAGACGGCAACGAGGGACCGAAGTAGACCGAGTCGCCGACGACGCAGCACTACGGACCGCCGCGCGATCCATCGGCCTGCAGATCATGCTCGTCTCGGCCCTCGTCGTCGTGGGTGCACTCGCCCTAACGATCGCGTGGGTGCTGCACCAGACCGTCCCCAAGGAGCGACTTGAACAGGTCGCCGCCGCTGGCCAGGGCGAGGTCTTCGTCTCAGCAATCGACGTCGTGGCCGGCCTCATTGTGCTCGGTATCGGAGGCGTCGTCTTCGCCGGGCTCGTGACTCTGGTCATTGCCCGACGTGCCGTCCGGCCACTCGGCGACGCGCTCCGCGTGCAACGACAGTTTGTCGCCGACGCCAGCCACGAGCTCCGCACGCCCCTCGCCGTCCTGGACGCCCGCCTCCAGGCGCTGCAACGCAAAATCGCTGGCGGCGCAGCGACAGCCGACGACAAGGTCACCGCTGACCTAGCGAGACTCCGTGACGACTCGCGGGCCCTGATCGACATCGTCGGTGACCTGCTCGAAGCAGCGGGAGGAGACTCTTCCGCTGCTTCGACCATGTCCCACCCCGTGCATCTCAACGACGTGGTCGAGGACGTCCTTCGGTCAATGTCGGTGCTCGCTGACAAGCGCGATGTAGCCCTGCGGTACGACACTGTTGGCTCCGCACACGTCGACGCGCCGACTGCGAGCCTCCGCCGCGCGGTACTTGCCTTAGTCGACAACGCCATTGGCCACGCCCCCTCGGGATCAACCGTGACCGTGTCGACCCGCCTCGAGCGTGACTCGGCCATCATCACGGTAACGGACGAGGGACGAGGCATAACGGGTATCAAACCAACCCGGGTCTTCGACCGGTTCGCCCGCTCAGACCCGGCACCCGAAACCACTGGGACGAACGCACACGCCAGCCGTCCCAGCTTCGGCATCGGCCTCGCACTCGTCAGAGAGGTTGCTCTTCGTCACGGCGGCAGTGTCCGGGTAGCCGCAACTTCCCCCACCGGGACGACGCTTGAGCTGGTCCTACCGACCTCAAATCAGGGGACCTGACACCAGTGACCCAGGCGCCCGATAGGAGAGCCTTCACCGAGATACGTTTCGGACTGACCTATCGAGACGGCAAGGTCAGCGCACTTCCGGAGGAGTGGTTGAGGTGCGGACGCGTTCGGTGACCGATCCGCCACCGAGAGCGATTTCGGACCGATTTATCGAGACGATCTGGGCCCCGCAACTAAGAGGGAGTGGTCGCAGCCAACGAGCGTCCGGTGACCGACCGTCTAACGGGCGTCTCGTTCGGAGGTGCTCAGGTGTCTAGCCGAGCCAACGCGACCGTGGATCCCTGCAAGCGGATTTCTACACTCGTGATCTTCAGGCTGGGAATAGCCGTCGACGCAGACAGATCTGCGGCACGCGAGCCAGCTGCGTCCCACGTCGCGACGGTAAGCGTGGTGTTGTCCGTTTGTGTGACCACGAGCTCGTATCGGGAGTTGTCTGGCGCATCCGCGCCGTAGTCGCAGTTCCAATCGAGCCTCGTGCCCCAAGATTTCTCCTCGATCTGCAGACCGGCAGTAAGGGTGGTGGAGTCAGTTCCGGGGTCCATGGGCTGGAACGTCATTTGGGCCGTCGCTGGGCCGACGTCGTTTCTTGCGCCCACGGCGAGCCCCCCGAAGACGGCGGCAGCAACAGCAGCGGCAACTGCGAGAGCCATGACTCCTCGGCGGCGGCGTTGACTCTTGCGGAAGCGGTGGGCCATCAGCGACAACGTTTCTGATGGCGCCTGAGTTTCATCCATACCCAGAGGTGAATGGATGGCAAGGGCCTCTTCCGGCGAGATTCGGCTCAGGATGCCTGGGAGACCCGCAAGTTCCGTCACCGCTTCACGGCAGTTGGCGCAGGTACTGAGGTGCTGCTCGTATTCGCGACGTTCATCGGTGGGGAGCGCTCCGAGGACGTAGGACGCGTCCCAGTCTTGGTAACGGTCCTCGTTAGCTTGAAGATCGGGATGCTCAGTCATCGTGTGACGCCCCTTTCTTGGAGGGCTAGCCTCAGCCCGCGTAACCCATAGTGGAGCCGCGATTTCGCGGTTCCTTCTGGGATGCCAAGCCGTCTCGAAATTTCAGGAATGCTCTGACCAGCGAAGTACGCATCGATGACGATCTGACGGTGGTGGTCGGAGAGCGACGCCAGCGCGTCCGCAACGATGATGCTGTCCAGGACGGCATCAGTGCGATCGAGAGCAGTGCCTTCTACCTCGCCAAGGGCTGCCACTTCTCGTCGACTCCGGGCAGATCGTGCGTCGTCGATGACGAGGCGCCGAGCGACCGTGAACAGCCACGCTTGAGCCGCATCCTTGTCGAGCTCCAGCACCTTAGGACGCTGCCATGCTCTCAGCATCGTCTCTTGAACGATGTCCTCGGTCAGCGCCGCGTTCCGAGTGAGGCTGTGTGTGTAACGGCGAAGCGCCCCGCCGTGGCACTCGAACAATGTCGACAAAAGCTCGTCACTGGCTCGGGCCATGACCTTCACCGCCTCGCGCCAGTGAAGTCCGGCTAGTGCCTGATCCAGGACCGCCTCTTGTCGTGCCTGTATCGAGCGCACCGAGGAACGCCGATGCGCACCAGTGATCGAACCTCATGCCATCGACCAGGCCAGGACATGGGTTCACCGTCTGAGCGGAAGCAGTCGACGTATTCGCACCCACTGTCTCTGCCTTGATGTCGATGAGCACTGCCTTGTGGCTCCTTTGCTCGGGTGGGGTTGTGGAGCTGCGAGGGCCTGCAACCCGGAGAGTTCTGTCCGGCAGGCACGCGCGCGATCAGGAGGCTGGGGTCGCTGCGCCCTCAGTGGCTGCTTCCATGTTGATCGTGCCGTCCGGCTGGAGGACGTACCAGGCATCCTTCACGCCCTGTCCGTTGACCTGTCCAGGTTCGGTGTCCTTCGCGAACCGGTACACCGGCCAGCCGTCGACGGTCAGCTGGGTTGTCCCGTCCGTGCGGGTGAGGGAACCGATCTCGCCCGTGATGCCTTCTGGGGAGGACGTGTCGGAGGCTTCAACTGCCGGCCAGGTCGTGGCGCATTCGTCGTAGCAGTTGCTGGTGCCCGAGTCCTGCTCGTCCATCTTGAACGTGTAGATCGTGTACCCGGCGTCGTCGGTGATGATCTCGCCCAGGGGAGACGTTGCGGTGCCGAGGACTGCCGCTGCCGCGGTGGTCTCGGCGGGGGCCGGCTCGGTGGAGTCGGTCGTCGTGGATGATTCGGCAGATGTGGTGCACCCGGAGAGAGCGGCCGCCGCCAAAACGGCCGTCGTGAGGGTGATGGTCATTCGCTTGTGCATGATTCCTCCTGCTGGTACGCCGGCCCAGGTAGCCCGCTTACTACGAACACGATGCAGCTCATCCAGAAGTTCATCCGTGGCCGAAAAAGATTGGCGGTCGCAGGCAGCCGTCCTCACTCCCGGCGAAACGGGTGGCAGACGCGAGTGGCAACCCTGCACCGAGGGCACCGCTGTCACACATCATCACTCTGGGCCACTGTTCGCAGCTGCGGCGTCACGCCCTGCTGGACGACGTGACTATCCATGTTCACGACGTGATCTGGTCTCGAAACATCCCCCGGGACCGGATTACGGCGATCTCAGACGTCGGCCAGGTCGAGTACAAGGACGCCCGCGGCTACAGCAGCATGGGCGCCTTGGTCAACTTCCACGGCTCATTGGGCTTGACGGTCGCCAGTGTCGCCGGGCTGGTCCTGTCAGCCGAGCGTGATGGCGACGAGGCCACCGATGCCGACCGCGTAGAGCACGAGCACGACGAACGAGTCCACGCCCATGCCCGCGATGCGTCGTCGCGGCCGAAAGAGCAGGCCGACGGCGTAGACGAGCGTGAGGAGCGCGGCGAGGGCGGTCAGGTAGACGTCGCTGGTGTTCGACTGGGGCAGGATCGCCTGCCCGGAGATGACCGTGGCGACGAGGAAGAGCACGGGCAGGAAGGCGTTGCCGCCGAAGATATCGCTCATGGCCAGGTTGTCGTCGCCCTGCTTGACGGCCTGCAACCCGGTCGAGATCTCGGGCAGGCTCGTCGCCAGGGCCAGGACTGTCGCGCCGAACAGCACACCCGACAAGCCGATCTGCGACGCGGCCGCGTCGCCCGCGCGTTCGAGCACGACGCCGGCGACGAGCGTGGCGAGGGCCGACAGGCCGAAGACGACCGCGGCCTTCTTCGTGCTCATGGTCGTCGGCGACGGGTTCGAGCGCGTCCGGTGTCCGCGCGGTCGCGGCGTCGACGTGTCAGGTGCCGCTCCGGCCTCGTGCCACGGCAGGCCCTTGCCGGCACGCCGGACGAGGAACAGGCCCACGAGCCAGATGACGGCGATGAGGACGACGTCCGGCGTCAGGCGCGCCACTGTGAGCGAGGACGGCAGCTGGGTTCCGGCGATGACGACGGCGAGGACCGCCACCACGACCAGTGCCTCGAGCAGCAGCCCTAGGGAGGCCGCGCGATAGGTGAGGGGGTGGACACCCTTGCCGCGTTTCCCGAGGGCGTCCAGGACGACGAGGACGACCGTCTGAAGGGCGATGCCGCCGAGGATGTTGCCCGCGGCCACCTCGAGCGAGCCCGAGAGGGCGGCGCTGACCGTGATGGCGATCTCGGGCAGGTTGGTCGCCACCGCGAGGACGATGAGTCCGCCGAGCGCGCTACCGAGGTGGAGTCGGGAGTCGAGGACGTCGGTCGTTTTTCGACAGCTGGATGCCGGCGACCCAGATGACGGCGGCGCCGGCGACGAAGATGGCGGCTAACAGCCAGAGGGGAAGGGTGTCCATGCGTGCTATGCAACTCCTCGGGGTGCGCCTCTCGACGCGGGGCGATCGTCGAGACGGATGCCGGCGGCCCCCGGCCGGTCCAGGCGCCTTGCACTCGTCGGCAGCCGTCGCGGGCTGGGAATCGATCAACCGCCTCATCGACCCCAGGCCGATCGCGAATCCCTGGCTGCTGGTCGCCGCTGGGCTCATCGGCTTTGCAGACAACGAACTCGTCGCGATCTACCGCATCCGCGTCGGGCGACGGATCGGATCGGCAGCCCTCGTCGCTGACGGGGTCCACGCCCGCCTGGACGGCTTCACGTCCCTGTCTGTCGTGCTGGGCGCCATCGGGGTCCTCGCCGGGTTCCCGCTCGCGGACCCCATCATCGGCCTGCTCATCGCAGCCTCGATCATGGTCCTGCCCTGGGGGACGGTGAAATCCATCGGCCGACGGCTGATGGACGGCATCGACCCCGACCTCCACAAGCGAGCCGAACACGCCCTGGAACACGCCCTGGGCGTGCGGGGCGTCCACGATCTTTATCTCCGGTGGATCGGGCACCGTCTCACCGGCTCCGCAACCATCGAGGTCGACGCCGAAGACCTCCTGACGGCGTCCCAGACCGCCGACCAGGCCGAGGCGCATCTGCGCGCTGCGCTCGGCAACCTCGACGCGTTCACCGTTACACCGATACCACCGGTGCCGGCTCAGAGGCTCTCATCAGCCGTACGCGGCACGATACCTCCGGGGGGTATCTTTTTTTCGATTCTGATCCTGGAAGAACGACCATGAACCGCACCGCCACCATCTTCATCAGCGCAACTGCGACCATTGCTGCCCTCGCCCTCGCGGGGTGCGCCGAGGCGTCGTCGTCCGCAGGCGACACGTCGTCCGCGTCGTCGTCCCAGGCTGCTGCCTTCAACGATCAAGACGTCATGTTCGCCCAGATGATGCTCCCGCACCACACCCAGGCCGTCGAGATGAGCGACATGCTCCTCGCGAAAGACGGTATCGACGGGGACGTGATCACCCTTGCCGAGACGATCAAGGCCGAGCAGGCCCCGGAGATTGATCAGCTCACGACATGGCTCAAGGCTTGGGGGCAGGACACTGAGGCGTCCATGGATCACTCCATGGACGGCATGATGAGCGACTCCGACATGGACGCCCTCGAGAATGCTGACGGAACCGACGCGGCGCGGCTGTTCCTGGAACAGATGACGACACACCACGAGGGGGCTGTCGAGATGGCGCAGACCGAGATCGAGGGTGGGCAGAACCCTGACGCGGTCCAGCTGGCGACAGCGATCGTCTCCTCTCAGACTGACCAGATCGACACGATGGAAGACCTCCTCGCGGTAATCAAGTAGCCGTCCTCGTCGCAGGCCAGCGTGCCCCAAGACGGTCACCAGAATCTCGGTCTTGGTAATGCAGTCCCGGGATGGCTCGGGGAGCCACAAGCAGCGGAATTTTGGTCGCCACCTGGGGTGGCAGCGATACCGGTCGCCGGCCTCGTGGTCGACGTCGCTCCCGCAGTCCTGCTGGTGAGGATGTGACCCGTGCTGAAAACGTCCGCCTAGCAATCGGTCACCGGTTGAGGCAGCCCCAGGCATCATGAGGGGCATGAGAGCGGGGACAGCGACCTACGGGAAGACCCTCGCTGGTGTCTTGGCTGTTCTCAGCGATGTCGATCCGTATGGTCTCGAGCCTGGTCAGCCGGACGGTGCTCCGTCAGATGAGTGCGAGATGGAGGCGGTCGACCTGGTTCGCATTCTCCTCAGGGCCGATGCCGTCACGATCCTTGATGTCGAGGCGGTGTGGATGCGCTGGTTCTCGGAGTCGCTCGTCCTTCGACTCGGACCGCCCCGAATGGCGCAACTGGTTGATCGCTTGAACGCACTCGTGGACGGTGCCCGATAGAGGATCGCCCACTGGATCACTTGCTGTGGGGCGAGTGCACTCGGAGCGGACGCCGTCTTGGTCGTTCCGCGTCGTCGGTGAGCGTGGGCGGAAATGGTCCTCGACGTCGTAGCGTCTAGGGATGCAGCAGCCGAGGGGCCTCGATCAGCTCGTGTCGGAGTGGCGGAGCTCCGGACCAGACCGTGCGCGCTTCGTGCCGGGCTTCGACCCATCAGGTGGAGGAGCAGCGGCGAAGGTCCTCGTGCTGATGGAATCACCCGGTCCTGCCACGATCAGGCAGGGCGAGGACGCGATCAGCAGTGAGGACAACCCGGGGCCGACGGCGTCTGCGTTCAGGCGAGCACGGATCGAGTCGGG
>Ga0308170_10002112_pt1 | contig 17553 bp, 13 predicted proteins | sample PhyBR2_2_FD_202136 | JGI IMG/M metagenome (GOLD analysis project Ga0308170, IMG submission 202136) | Phyllosphere microbial communities from UC Gill Tract Community Farm, Albany, California, United States - DLSLSB.R2 | ecosystem: Host-associated > Plants > Phyllosphere > Unclassified | place... | reverse complement strand
CAGCGCGAGGCGGACGTGCTCGGGCTCGATGGTTGTGGCGATGATGTCGAGGAAGCGGCTGTGTCGGACGTCGACGAGGGAGGGGAGGGCGAGGAGGGAGAGGGCGAGGTGCCGCAGGTCGGGCAGGAGGGTTTGCGCGCTCGGGGCTTGATCGTGCGGTAGGGCGCGGCCGAGAGCGGCGAGAAGAGGTGGAGGGTCGGCGTAGCTGTTGCACGTACGGATCAGCATCTCGTCCTGCCGACAGGGAAGCAGGGAAATGAAGAGGGAGACCGACGCACCGAGCCCGAGCAGGACCCGCGCCGCCTCGCCCGCCATGCCGAGCCCGACGACGCCGCACAGCAGACCCAACACACCCTCGTCTGCACATGAGCCTGTCCCACTGAGGCTCAGGCGCTCGTAGTAGGCGTCGAGAGCCCGGTCGCGCGCGAGTTGCTCCTCGCGCGAGGCGGCGGGCGACGAGAAGGCCGGTGGCGGCGAGGGCGGCGGCGAGGGCGGGAAGAGGCAGGCGTAGCAAGGGCCTCGAGGTGTCGACGAGTCGAAATCGGACGTCGAGGTCGGCGCGGGCGCGAGCGACAGGTTGTAGATGCCGACGACGCCTTCTGCGCGCACTGCTCCGCCGCTGACGAGCGGGATGTCGTGCGCGACGGCGTACGCGTTGACGAACTGGCGCGTCGCCGGGTTGTCGGTGCAGTCAAGGATGAGGTCGAAGGAGCCGGAAAGGAGAGAGGGCGGCGTTGAGCCCGTGGTGGACGAAGGAGGGTGGAAGAGGGACGGGGTGAAGGCGAGCTCGTGAGCGTGGATGACGATGTCCGAGTTGAGCCTGCACGTGCGGTCGAGTCAGCACGAGAATTTGCTCTCGTTCGACTGAGAGAAAGCGCACGCACGCTTGTACAGCGAGTCTGGCGCTGTGAGCCTTGCTCATGCCGACGCGAGCCTCGGTGTGGAGGACTTGACGGTGGAGGTTGGACAGCTCGACCGTGTCGTGGTCGAGGATCGTGATGTTGCCTGTTGCAGTTCGAACGTCAGCTCTGCGTCGAACCATAAGGAGGCTGTAAGAGGGCGAGCGGACGCACCGACTCCTGCGGCGGCGAGGTAGAGCAAGACGGGGCAGCCGAGTCCTCCTGCGCCCACAACGAGGACGCGCGCGCGCTTGAGCTTGAGCTGACCTGTTGCAGAGAGCTGTCAGCTATCGCCCTGGACCGCAAAGGAGGCCTGGGTCGAAGGGGAAGCGGGCGCACCTGGGCGACCGACCTGGGAGAGCATCATCTGGCGTCCGTAGCGCTTGTACTCGCGCAGGCTGAGCGGTAGGTCGGAGTTCGTGCTGCTGGAACCATCTCCTCGCTGGCTCGAGGCTGAGGCGGAGGAGGGCGTCGAGGTTGAGGCAGCCGCCGCTGATGAGGTTGCTCGCAGCTCGTGCTCGAGCTGAGCGACTCGCAGGCGCGCTTGTGCAAGCTCTGCTTCGACTTCAGGCCGTGTTCGGCCGCTCGAGCTGGCCATGGCGGCGGGGCGAGCGAGCTGTCGAGGCGAAAGCGGGCGGAGACTCGGCTCGGCCGCCGCAACTCGCGCGCACAGTCGCCGCGCTCAATCTTGGTCCCTGCGGGCAGCGTAGAAAGGCCTGCGCGACATCAGGCCTCAGGAGCAGCCGCTCAGACCTTTCGTGCACGCTCGACACATGAGCTGCTCTCGCACGGCCGAACTTCCGCTCGCGCGACGACCCTCTCGACAACTGACGAGCGCAGAAGAGAAGCACATGTAGTGCAGAGGAGAGAAGTGGACGACGAGGATCTATCTGCAGAGAAGAGAGAGAGGAAAGAGAGACCGGGGTTGCGCCTCGAGCAGGGCGAGGCCAAGGAGATTTGCGAGGTGGGTGCGACAAGGAAGGAGGACGGAGAACGAGTAAGGGAAGGGGTGGTAACGACAGGGACGAGGGACTGATTGGCGAAGAGGAGAGAAACCGGAAGTTGCGACTGCTGAGAGGAGAGAGAGAGAGGGAGGAACGAGCGGTGCGAGCGCGAGCGCGTCTAGGCGTCTAGGCGTTCTTCTTGGCGGCGTTGGCCTTGGCTGCCTGCTGCGACTTCTTGTACGTCTTGACGAAGAAGGCCGCAAAGAGGTAGGCTGCGATAGGTGGAGGAAGAGGCGCGGGTGGGCGACGGCGAGGAGGAGGGTGGGGTGCGAGGGGGGGGCACGAAGTCAGGGCCTGCAGAGATGGCGCCGCCGACAGGGGGAAAGGCTCGAGGGGACGCACTGAGAGGGACGAGGTAGATGCAGTTGATGATCGTCGCGGCGCGCTGACCCGGGTTGGGGAGGCACCTTGCGCCCTCGGTGCGGAGCGCGTTGACGCCAGCCTCGAACGAGCTCGCCGCCTGCGTGAGCTGGGCGCGCGCCGCGTCGGTCGACGTCGGCCACGAGGGCAGGTCGGGGAGCTTGATGAAGAGGTACGACGCCGCGAGCGAGCCGCCGACGAGGAACTGGGTGATCTGGAGGCGCGTCAAGCTCTTCTTGAGGAACCGCGGGAACGGCAGCGACACGGTCGAGAAGGCGTAGTACGTGTACATGATGGAGTGGATGAACGAGTTGAAGACGACGAAGAGCCAGATCTGCGATTGCCTCGACCGAGTCAGCGCGAGGGCTCAGGAGGAGCTGCTGCCGCCGCGAGCAAGGAGATGCGAGACAGGGACGCACGGGCATGGCCTGGGTGACGTAGGCCGAGTACATGGTCCAGATGGCGCCGGTGTGGTGGTACGACTGGAGCATGCCGACCTTCTTGCCCTTGAGGAGGAGGATCGCCGTGTCGACAATCTCCTGCGGACGAGCTCACTGGGTCAGCACAACGTCGACAAGGGCACCTGAGCGACGTAGAGAGAGGGGGACGCACGTAGAACTTGCTGAGGTAGAAGAGGTAGGCGAACTTGGAGAACGACTCGCTCGACCAGATGGCGAAGCTCGAGTCGCAGAAGGCGTGGGTAAGGCCGGCGACGCCGTGCTCGGCAAAGCCGCGCCAGAACGCGCCGAAGACCTGGGGCGCGGTGCCGAGGAACGTCCAGCCCGAGTAGATGGCGAGGAAGACGTTGTGCGAGAAGATGAACGCCTGCCAGCGCTTGCCCGGGATGCGGTTCTTGCCGTTCTGGAGGTGCGACAGCGTCTTGGCGACGGCGAAGTAGACAATGCCGAACGCGATGGGCACGACCGGGTTGAGGAAGAGGTCGTACGACGACTCGAACGCGGTCGGCATGCCCGTCGGCGTCGGCGGGCGCGGGGCGTCCTTGATCGAGCGCAGGAAGCCCGACTGGCGCGGGAGCGCAGGCGACGCGGCGTACGTGTCGAACTGCATGGTCGCTCTAGGTGGATGGTCTGCAGGCGGGAGGAGAGGCGAGGTCAGCTCCTGTTGGCGGCTCAGCCGTCGCGCGGTGGTGGCCCTGCTCCCTCCGCTCGTCGCTGTCGCCCGCGTGAGCCTGCATGCGCTCGAGCTGCCCTGCGCTGTCCCTGCGAGGCTCACAGCAGCTCGTCGCTGCAGCGCAGGCTGTGCACCGCGCCACCGCCCACTCGTCCGTCCCCCGTCCGTCCACCTCGAGAGCTCGCTCGTCTGAGCTCGGGGAGCGCATCCACCAGCTGCGGGAGCTCGACGCACCGTGTATAGCGAGTGAGAGAAGGGCCAGGCGCACAGCGAGTGTGAGGCGGGGGTGGGAGAGGGCCAAGCTTCGCGCGGCGTGGTCGCCTTTTCGCGGCGATCAAGCCGGCTTCGTCGCCCCTTCGCCGACTCCGCGACACGCGCTCGGTCATTTTCGGGCGAAGGCCGAACAGCGCTCGCGGAGACTGCGCAGCAGCGTCGCCGTCTCCCTTCTCCTCTGCGTCGTCCTGAAAAGCCTGTCCGGCTCTGCACAGCACCGCGAGCGCTCCAAGCTGGCTCGAAGCGCTTTCAGCCTGCGAGAGAGAGGCGAGCCGCGCAGGACCGTCGGCACGGCTGAGCGGCTCGTGCACGCTTGCTCTCGCGCGTTCCTGGCTCTGGTCGACGACCGCGTGACGCTGCGAGGGCTACGAGAGCGTAACAGATGCTCGCAATGCACTCTAGAGCCGCCCCAGCCGCTTTAACAGACTCGCCCCAACAATTCTCGACCGGCGCGAGGCGCGAACCGAGTGCCGGGCCCGACGAGAAAGGCCGCGGCCCCGCGACGACGGCGACGACCCGGCCGACAGCGCTCGAGCGGCGCCACCGCAGGCCCACCATGTGCGCGCGCAGCTCAGTCCTCGCGCCGGCGGTTCTTGGGGAGGCACAGCCAGCCGACGATGCTGACGACCGAGATGCCGATGAGGACGGCGGGCAAGCTCGAGAGGCCGCCGCGCCCGGCGACGATGCCGAACAGGAGCGGGCCCAGCGCAGAGCCCATGAGACCTGCGAGGGAGCAGATATGGAGACTCAGTAAGGAGAGCGAGAGAGCAGGGGCCGAGGCTCGAGGCCGTCGAGGAGAGGAAGGGAGGGACGCACCGAGGCCGATGGTGAGGCTCATGACGCTTGCCTTGAGCGAGGGCGGGACGCGCACGCCGACGACGTCCATGACCTTGGGCGTCACGGGCCCGATGAAGAAGCCGACGAGGACGACGGCGACTACGAGCGGTCGAGCGGCAGGAGGAAGAGGGAGAGGACGGCCCGTCAGCGGTCCACTCGCTCGAGTACGGCGAGGTGAATAGGAGAGACGCACCTGCGTCGATGATGAAGTCGCGCACGTACAGCACGCCGAGGAAGGCGCACGCAAAGACGAGGAGGATGATCGAGTAGGCCTTCTCGCCGAGGCGCTTGTTGAGGAGCCACGCGAGGAACACGCGGCCGAGCGCGATGCCGGCCCAGATGCCGGCGAGGACGTACCGAGTGGCGGCGGCGGGCGATGAGCGCTTCGAGACCATGAACGAGACGATCCAGGCGCTGAGCGTGTCGGTCGCGGCGAAGCTGCGGGCCCGAGGGACTGTTCAGCTCGGCGTTCAGGCTCGAACGAGGTAGATGGCGAGAACGAGTAAAATAGGAGCAGAGAGAGCGAGGGTATAGGAAGAGGAAGTAGGGAGGGATGGAGGGAGGGAGGGAGGGAAGGGGGAGGAGCGCAGAGGACGAGTCGACGCACGCGCAGATGATGAGCAAGAACCCGACGTAGACCGACGGCATGCGCAGGCAGAGCTTCATGCGCCGCTGGGCCGACATGACGGCGCGAGCGTGAACGACCTCGCCGGAGCTCGAGCCGCCCGTGGTCGCCTCGGGCGCCTGGACGGTCGCGAGCGCGGCGTCGTGCGCCTCGTCGGGCGGAATCTCGTCTGCACAAGTGTGAGCGTCAGTGACGGTCGTGAAGAAGAGAGGGAGGAGCAGGACGCACAGCCTCGGAAGACGAAGAAGCCGATGAGGGCGAGGAGAAGCGAGATGCCGAGCGGCATGCTGCAGGACGGCACGAGCGTCAGCGTAGCACTCGCAGAGAGTGAGCGAGAAGCGTGACGTACAGGTAGTACTTCTGCCAAGGGATGTGCTTGTCGACGAAGGCGCCGATCATGATGGGCGAGATGGCCGCTCCGACCTGCGACGAGTAGGTTCGGGGTCAGGAGGACGACCTCGAGGAGGGACAGCGAGAGAGAGGAACGCACGCCGAAGCACGAGTAGAGCCAGGACATGAGGACGCCGTCCTCCTCGTGCGAGACGATGGTCGTGATCGAGGCGTCGTACTGCGCGCGAGAGGAACGAGGTCAAGACCTGCCGCGGCACGACCGGTGAGGAGAGGGAGGACGCACGACGCCGCTGCCGAAGCCGAGAAAGAGGAGCATCGTCGCAAAGACGGGGAAAGGTGGTGCGACCGAGAGTGTGACGCAGCCGACCGACATGGCTGCCGCCGCGACGAGGAGGGTGGTCGGGAGGCCAAAGTGGTGGAGAAGGAACGGCGACGAGATCGACGAGAGGAAGTAACCCGCCGTGTTGGCCTGCGGACGATGGTACACTGCGTCAGCTCCTCGTTCCACAGGAGCAGCAGAGAGAACGAGCACGCACGAGGAAGACGGTCGAGATCTTGTCGTACGAGACGTTGTAGTGCTCCTGCATCGAGTCGAGGTTGGCGCCCGTCGCCGAGTCGTTCATGCCTGTCGCACGAGCGTGCAGAGCGTGAGCTGAAGGCGCTTCGGCGAGCGAGAGAGGAGGGAGGGGACGGACCGACGAGGGCGATCATGGCAAACGCGCAGACGAACTGGGCCCGCTCCCGGCTCATCTTGAGCTTCTTGCCGCCGATCTTGGTCGCACTCGCCCGGTCCTCAGCATCGAGCTCTGCCGCCGCCGCCGCCCGCTCGGCCTGACCCGAACTCAACCGCCTCGACCGCCCTCGCTCCTCGAGCTCGAGCGCCTGCGCGTCGCCCTCGCCGCGCTTGAGGGCCCTGCGCAGCCACTCGCCGACGCCCTGGGCGCCCTGGGCGCGGATCGAGCCCCGGCGGCCGCGCGGCTTGGGCTTGAGGAGCGGGTCCTTGGAGAGGCTCGCAGCCCGGGAAGTCGCGGCACTCGCGGGCGCGCTCGAGTCGCGCACGCTCGACGCGGGCGTGTAGGCGGAGGCGAGGTCGGGGGTCTGCGGGTAGGCGTAGGCGGTGCGGTGCCCGGTCGAGGGCGAGGGCGGACGAGAGGGGAAGGGCGAGCCGGGCGCCGAGGTCGAGGGCGAGTCGGACTTGGGGAGGTGCGCGGCCGTGGGCGGGCTCGGGAGCGACATGGCTGCGAGTGGTGCGAGAGTGCGGGGCCCAGATAGAGCGCGAGCGGCGAGGATAGCGAGGCGAGGACGAGGGGCAGAGAGCTCGGCACCGCTCCTCGCGCCGAGCGCAACCACGGCGGTCCTCGCTCACGCTCATCTCTCTCAGCTGACCTCGTCCACCATCTGCACCCGCTCGAGAGAATTTAGCACTGTTACACGCAGCTCCGAAAGCTAGAACCGGTCCGGCAGCACGAGAGGCGCAGCAAGGCTCCACCCGTAGATGGCGAGGCACGTCCAGCCCGACACGACCCGCATCCAGAACGCGACGTGCGACCGCCCGATGCGCACGGGCGTCCCATCGCCCTCGCCGCTCCCGACCGTCGACACGACCGACCTGCGGGCGCAGGAGATGAGAGGAGGGAGGGTCAGCAGGCGAGCGCCGGGTCGAGCGGCACGAGAGGCGCAGGGCGACGCACCAGCTGTCGAGGCGAGAGGGCGACGAAGAGAGACGGTCGAGCGAAAGGTCGTAGAGAGAGGGAAGTGAAGGCAGTCGAGCGAGAGAGGGAAGAGGGAAAGTGTCGGCGAGAGGAGGAGGAGGGAGAGACGGTCAGCGATGGCACGGCCGAGCAGGAGAGGGGAGAGAGGACGCACTTGGTGAGGAGGCACGCAGTGTACATGGTAGCGAGCACGAAGATGACGTGGAAGTACGAGTAGTTGTAGCGAGTGCCCGTCTTCTCGTCGTCGTTGACGGGCGACATGCCGCCGGGCGCACCGCCGTCGTCGTCGTCGTCCGAGTCGGGCGCGTCGAGAACCGAGGCGGGAAGAGAGCTGCGGACGCGAGGAGATGAGGGGAGGAGCGAGGGCGGACGAGGGCGGGCGAGAGTGGGCGAGGGACACAGGAGGAGGTCGCAGGAGAGAGGGGAACGAGCGGCCGAGTCAGCTCGAGAATGCCGAGAACGAGAGGATGGACGGAAAGAGGACGCACCCTTCCTCGACGGCAGCCTTGAGCGCCTGGTACCGCAGCGTCTCCTCGCGCCTCGGCTGCGTGCGCACGACCGTCTCGAGCTCGCCCGGCTCGAGGCTCTGCACCGCCTCGTACCCGTCGCCCTGCGCGTCGGGCCTCGACGACCTCGCGCCGCCGGGCGCAAACGCCCTCGACTGGGTCGCGGCGCGCGACGTCGAGTAGGCGATGGCGAGGAACGTGAAGACGGCGCCGAGGACGACCATGCCCGTCCTCGCGCCCGCCGCGCGCGACTGGAGCGGGTTGCACCGGCCGGCGCTGCCCGGGTCGTCGTGGTTGGCGATGGCCGACGTCGTGAGGTAGCTCGTGTAGGCGACGACCATGCCGCTCTGGGCGAGGCCCGAGCGCGGGTTCGACTCTTGGACGGCGGGCGCGACCGACAGGGCCGAGACGGCGAGCGACAGGACCCAGTTGAGCGTGATGAGGCCCGTGTTGAGGCCGCACCCGGTCCCGGCGAAGAAGACGTACTGGACCGTCGTGAGGGCGACCGTGAGGGCGTACAGGCCGAGGGTCGACCCGATCAGGACCCACTTCCACACGGCCGAGTCGGTCGCCTCCCAGCGCTCGAGGCACGTCTCGCTCCACGTGTGGGCAAAGTCGACGAGGAGGACGAGGCCGATCAGGATGAAGGCCATCGAGCCGGGGAGCGCGACCCACGACGCCCAGAAGTGGATGAAGAAGCCGTTGGGCACGAGGAACGACAGGCCGACGAGGACGAGCCAGGCGAGGACCTTTGGGCCCCACCAGCCGTTTTGGATCGCGGCGCGCTTCGAGCGCGTGTCCTTGACGCCGACGAGGGCGAGCGACAGGATGGCGTGGAAGGCGGCGAGGGCGAAGCAGATGCGGTGGACCTGCAGGAGAGGGCGAGCGTCAGCGGTCGGGTCTCGAGACTCGCTCGGAGCATGTGTTGTGAGGACTCGGCCGGCGAGGGAGAGAGGTGCGAGCTGAGGCGGATCCGGGAGGGGGAGGAGGGGAACAGGGTCGAGCGGACGAGCATGAGAGGGGGACTCACGGCGAGGACGCCGTAGCACTTGCCGCCGCTGCACTCCATCTTGATCCAATCGAAGCTCTTTTCGGCGACGAGTTTGATGGCCCAGTCGGTGAGCATCATCCACGCGACGAGCGAGTTGACGAGGAAGATGAACGAGTAGCCGACCCGGGTCGCGACCGACGAGTTGCAGTTGCACGACCGGGTGAGCGCCGAAGCCTGCAGGCATAATACGGATCAGCCCGTCCTTCACCCGAGTACACCCACGCGCGCCGGCCAAGTCCAGCGAGGACCAGCCGGCGCGAGACGATCGCGCAGGGCTCGAGACTGACCGCTTGGCCGGTGCAGAAGAAGGCGAGGCCCGTAAGGCACGTCGACCCGAGGCCGCCGATCGAGCCGAGGAACGGGATCGAGAGGAGTGCGCCCATGTCGAGCGAGACGGCGCGAGGGCGAGGCTGGGTCGAGTGGCGAGGGTCGCGAAGGAGGGTCGAGGAGGCGGTGCGGGAACCTGTGAGACGGCGAGGATGGGTCAGTCGAGCTTCCCTCGCGCAATGAGCTGGTCGCTGCGCTCCATCGCCCACGGCTAGCGGTGCTTGGGCAACACTCTGGGTCGCCCGAGGGGGGAGGTGCTCCGAGGAGGGGAACGCGGCAGCCGGTAGACCCCAGCTGCCCGGCCCGCCAGCCGAGCAGGATGCTGCGGATCGCAGGCATGGACAGGCGCACTAGCCGCGTCCCTAGGGCCCGAGACCAGGGCAGGAAGGAGGGCGGCGACGAGGACGAGGTGGGGGAGAGGCGACACACCTCGCGTTGATGTGAGGACGCCTGCTTGTGGGTCGTGTGGACCAGAGTACTGATGAAGAGTCGACCGGTATGACCAGAGGCGCAGCAAGGTGCGGTGGGTCGAGTGGGCGAGGACCAAGGCGACCGCCAAAGGCCAGGGACCAGCCTCGACCCAAGCCAAGCAGCGCACACACCACCAGCGCGCATCTGCTGCCACTCACGCACGCACTAGATCTCGATCTACCCGCCAGTTCAAGTCCCGCCTCGCCCCGCCGCGTCCTCGTCTCGCCCTCGTCCACCCCGCCAACGCCGTCATCATGGGCGTCGACCTCGAGCCCGACAACCTGTACCTGCGCCAGACCCTCGCAGACAAGTACATCAGGCGAGTCTCTGTCACCTCCTCGAGCCTGGCTCCCTTGCACCCAAGTGCTGACGTCTCCTCCCTCTCCTCCTCCCCCCTCTCCCTCGCCCGACCCCCACCTCGCCCTCGGCTCCAACCTCGCCTCGCCCTCTCCGCCTGCGTACCTCGCCCTGCCCACCATCTCCCTCGCGACAGGCCGACGAGCCTCGACCAGTCGTTCGTCGACTTCGACTCGGTCCGCTACCACCTCTCGACCCCGGAGCGCAAGACGCAGCTCGTCCTCTCGATGGACGTCCCCTGCTGGCAGGAGCTCAAGCAGTACGGCGCACGCGACGTCCTCGAGCGCGAGTACGGATCCCGCCTCTTGCCCGAGGCCCAGACCGAGGACGGCTACTCGCTCACGCTCGTCGTCGACCTCGAGCAAGGCCCGCCCGAGGGAGGTGCGTCCCTCTCTCTCGCTCTCCCCCGGCCCCTCTCCTCGTCTTGGTCGCAGTCCTGATCTCGAAGCACGCTTTGTCCGCAGAGGAGCGCACCGCCCTCATCCAGTCGCTCGCCCTCCTCAAGCGCAACGCCCTCGCCGCCCCGTTCGAGCGCGCCTTTGCCCTTCAGCGCGAGATGGAGCAGAACCCGGTCGAGGACGGCGTCAAGGACTCGCGCGGCGAGGTCATGAGCGTTCACTACCGGTGCGTCGACCTTCACTGCCCCTCTCACCATCGTTGCCGCCTTCCTCGCGCTGACTCTCTCTCTCTCTCTCCTCGTCCTCGCGCTCGCAGGCCCGAAGAAGCCATCTACCTCCTCCCCTCGTCCGACCGCGTCACCGTCGTCTTCTCGACCATCTTCAAGGAGGAGACGGACCGCATCCTCGGCAAGGTCTTCCTCCAGGAGTTTGTCGACGCGCGCCGCCGCCCGAGCTGCCAGACGGCGCCCCAGGTCCTCTACTCGAACCGCGAGCCGCCGCTCGAGATCCGCCACCTCAAGGGCCTCGACATGACCGAGCGCGCCGGCTACGTCACGTTCGGTGCGTCCGCGTCGCCGTTCCTCCTCTCCCGGGTTCGTCCTGTCGAGCTGACTTGCTCCCCGACCTCTCTCACAGTGCTCTTCCCTCGCCACTTTACGCCTCAGTCGTACGCGTCGACCATCACGCAGATCCAGGTGCGTCGTCGCGCTCTCTCTCGCTCGACGCCGAGCCCTCGCTGACCTCCTCCCTCGGCCCTCCTCGCTCGCCTGTCCCCTCACCCTCCTCCTCCGCCGCCCCCTCTCGCAACAGCTCTTCCGCGACTTCCTCCACTACAACATCAAGTGCAGCAAGGCGTACCTGCACTCGCGGCTGCGCGTCCGCACGACGAGCTTCCTCAAGGTGCTGCGGCGCGCTCAGCCCGAGCCCGTCGAGGAGGGCGAGCGCAAGACGGCCAGGTGCGTCCTTCTCTCTCGCTCGCGCGCTGTGCGGCCGTCAAGGTCGTGACTCGGCGGCGCCGACGCGCATCTCGAGCAGCGAGAGCTGACGCCGTCGACCTCGTGCTCGCAGCGGGAGGACGTTCGTGCGCTCGTAGATCGTGCCCGCAGCTCGCCGAATGGACTCTTTCTGTGCATCGCGCGAACCTGGCGGTCGGACCGTGGCGATAAGAGAGGAGCGTCCACGAGAGAGCGAGAGAGAGAGCGAAAGCGAGGATCGGCTCGGACTCGAGCTGCAAGCGCGCCGCCTCGGCTGCGTCCTGAACGAGTGCAGCGGCATTGCATTGCATGCTTTGCTCCGAGAAGCTGCGACTTGCGCAAGCTGCAACTCGCTGAAGAGCCGCGCCCGCTCGGGTTGCGAAGGTCGTGCCCGGCCCTTCGCTTTCTGGCCGACGACAGCGTCCAAGGGGCCACGAGCCAGCTCGTCGGGTCGAACATATCTGCCTGCATGCTCGGCGCACCCAGGTGAGGCTGCTCGATCCCGAGGAGGACGGGTGGAACAGACAAGCCCCAGTCCCGCTCGAACGAGCTCCAACTCGCGCCGGCCCACTGTGGTGGTGGCACCCAAGCCTGCCTCTCTGCAGCTGCTCTCTCATTCTCTACGCCAAGCAGATACTATCTGAAATGCATGCAGCGCAACTAAAGTCCATTGCACAGTGCTAAGCGTGCTGCAGAGAGGCCGGACAGCTGGCTCGCGAGGTCGAAGGAGCGAAGCTGCACGGCAAAGGCGCACAGGCTGGTAGAAGGGGGACGCAGGCAAGCAGAGGTCAGCTTAGGTCCCTCTCGCGCTACGCGCGCAGCCGCACGAGCGCGGCGAGGGCTTCATCGCGAGACTTGGAGAGAGGAGGGGACAGGGCGACGCACGCGAGGTAGCCCGCCACTGGACGAGCGCGTGTGCCTGGTCGGCAGAGCTGAGGGCGTGCTTGAGCAGTTTCGACGGCATGCTTCCTCGTCTTGAGAACGGGACGGGATGGGCGAGGGAGGTCGTCGTCTCGTCGGCGGGCGGGGCGATGTCGAGGTGGAAGGAGGACAAGTTGGCGGTGGGGACAGGTTGAAAGGAGCGCAGTGGGTGCAGCCAGGGCACAACACTGTGCCTGCAGTCCAGCCCGTGGACCAGTGCGGGGTGGGAGAGAGAGAGAGCCGCGTCGGTCCCCGCTCCGCTCTCCTCCTCGTCGTCGTCGTCGCTCCACTCGCTCGCTCGCTTCTACAAGGTCTAGAGATCGGTACAGTGCGCTTCATGGATCCAGAGGTGCGTCCACAGTCCCCTCTCCCAGTCCCATCGCCCCTCGCTGACTCTCTCCCTCGCAGCCGCACGACCTCGTCGCTCAACCCGCCGAGCCCGACCTCGAGACGGCCAACACCGATTGCGCCATCTTCAAGCTCCCCGCCGAGCTCCTCGACCACATCTTCGAGCTCGCCTACCACAATCCGCGCCAGGACGACCTCTTCTTCATCCCGGAGGAGCCTCTCGCGGCCCTCATGGCGGTGCGCCCGATCTGTCGGGGCCTGCGCGAGTTCCAGCAGCGACACCTTTCCAGCAACCTCCACATCACGTCGATCCGCGACCTCGACCTCGCTGCGCGCATACTCGGCGAGGTCCAGCAGCAGTCGCCCCGCCGGCTCGGCCCGTTCATCAAGCGCCTCTGGCTCGGTGGACCAAGCTGGCGCGACTGGGCCAGGCTCGCGCGCACGCGCGACGAGCACGCGTGGGCTCAGGAGCATGGTCACTCGTACCACGTCGTCCCGCTCGGCGCGGCGGCCGGGCTCCTCAAGAGCCTCCTCGATGCGCTCTGCGGCCTCGAGTCGCTCTACGTCTACCTCGGCGGCACGAGCGACGTCGACGACATCGCCATGTTGCGCCTCATCTTCGAGGACCCGTCGACGCTCGACCACATCAGCTCGATCAACGAGGTCCGTCTCGAGACGTACGGCCCGGTTCTCGACGCCGCCTTCCCGGCCAACGCCGGCGCGTGGCTCTATCAGCTGGGCCGCCTCCTCCGCCTCGAGACGCTCGAGCTGAGCTTCTGCCCGGGCGGCATGCCGACCATCCTCCAGGGCTCGGCTCCGGTCGTGCTCGAGCAGGTCCGCAAGTTCAAGATCTCCGCCTTGTTCGACGCCTGGCGCATCCCGCTCCGCCACCTCGTACCCGACCTCGCAAGTCTCGAGGTCGTGAGCACGGCCTCGGGCGCGTTCCTCGGACTGCGCCGGATCATCGGCGGCGCACCACCGTCCCTCGCCCACCTCGCCATCACCTTGGACGACACCTCGCAGGACGAGGATGCGCAAGACGAGCTCATCGACGACCTCTTCCTCACCTTCCCCCTCCTCCGCTCCCTCCACCTCGACATCTCGTGCTACGACCCGACTCGCCTGCCCTCGTCGCTCGCCCGACTCGCCGACCTCCAGGTCCTCCACTTCGGCCACGCCGCCGTCGTCCCCGACCATACCCTTGTCAGCCTCGTCACGGGCCTGTGCCGCATCAAGTCGCTGCGCAAGCTCACGCTTGACTACGTCAAGGTGTACTTTGGCTCGAACCTGCGCAGCGAGGGCGGCAAGCTGCCGCGCAACGCCGACCGCGACGAGTTCGGCCTCTTGCACAACTGGGCAGCGCCTGAGTGGCCCGAGGGCTGCTCCGAGGCCGGGGTCGCGGCCGCTGTCCGCCTCGGGCGCTCGCACGGCGTCGTCGTCGCCGGCTCGGCCGTCCATGCGCTCGACTGGCTCGGCGAGTACGTCGCCGAGCGCGACACGGTTGCGCGCCGCCGAGGGTTCGAGATGGACGATTGGCAGGACGCGAGGCTATTCTTTGGAGCGAGGGTCGTCGAGATGCTCAAGGAGGAGCAGCAGGCGGCGAGGGGTTGGCCGGAGGGGTTCGCTGGGGCTCTCCTGCGCAGCCGAGCATGATTTGAGACGGTGCAGTGACAGTCTGTGCCATGCCTGACCATGTTCCTCGGCTCGAGAGCTCGAGAGCTTGCTCGCACAGCGAGAGCGCCTGAGCAGCGCAGCAGGCAAGCCCGCCTCGAGATGAGCTCGACCTGCCTCTCAACACTGCTTCCTTGCTCCCCCTTTCTCGCTCGAGAGGAGCTCGATAGAGTGTTCTCGATGTCGCCGTAGTAACGAGTGCGAAAGAGGAGCAGCAGCCCTGACGAGAGCCACCTCTGTCCTTTTGAGAAGGCCGACCGGGAGGAGGCCTGAGCGCGCTCCCTGCTCCAGTCTCTTGCTCCCAGATGGCTCGATATCCGACCGAGCAGGCTTCGAGCAGCGTTCGAGCGAAAAATAGAACGGCTGCGCCGCGTAATTTGGGAGCTTTCGAGCCCTTTGAGCGAGGAAGCTGAGGAAGCGGAGTAGGAGAAGCTGCTTGCTTCTGCTCACTTGCTTGCACCTTTCCGCTCAACAGGAGCTCAGTGCAAGGCTCTCGACGTCGAGCATCGAACGAGCGAGACAGGCTCACAGGGGCAGTCGCTGTACGGCCCGAAGATACGCGGACGCCTTGGAGCTCAAGACGAAGAGCAGAAGAGAGCGAAGAGGGAGGGCGAGCCGCTCGAATCAAGGGAGGAACGGCTAGCTCGACATTGCAGTCTTGAGAGCAGGACGTACATGATGCAAGGCTGTCAACTCGACCCGCCGTCCGAGACCTCGTCGACCGGCGCCCGCCCGCTCAGACCTCGACGCCCTCGTCCTTCTCGCCCTCCTTGCCGCCGACGACGCCCTCGGGCACCTGCTCATACGCGTCGTACAGGACCTCGGTGCGGATGACGTACTTTGCGCCGCCCTCGCCAACCGGGCTGCCCTCGTGGAGGAGCGAGCCGCGCGAGTCGCCGTGCGGGAAGACGAGGGCGCAGCCCTGCGACGGCTTGACGGGGAAGGCGTTGAGCGTCGACGGGCGCGACGAGGGGAGGAAGAAGGTCGTGCAGCCGTTGAGGAACGAGTCGTTGAGGTAGATCTGCAGGGTCGTCGTGCGTTGGCGGCCGGCGAGGAAGAGGAGGGGGACAAAGTTGGCGACGTCGGGCGGCGACGAGCGAGAGGGAGGGGACGAGGGAGAGGGAGAGGCGGGAAGGTACGTCAGCTCGTTCGGGCGAAGGAGAGAGAGAAGGACAGGGAGAACGGCCGACGCACGAGGAAGGTCAACCTCGACCACTGCGGCTTGTCCTTGGGCGACGAGTCGTACAGGTACTCGCCCTGCGCGCAAGAAGACGAGCGTCAGCTCGATGTTCGCTCGCCCAAGCGCAGCTTTGAGGGCGGTGCGGGCCGAGCGCCGACGCAGAGGCGAAGCTGACGCACCGTCTCGGGGTCGACGCCGCTCGCCGGCCACGCGCCGTCGATGTGCGGGCGGTAGATGGCGCCCGGGACGTAGCGGTACACTGATGGAGGGCGAGGCAAGGCGAGGCGAGCGCCGAGAAGCGGGCGCGAGCGTGAGTCGGCGCAAGGCGAGCGAGACGGCGAGGCGGTGCCGGGGGCGGGGAAGGCCGAAGGGCGAGGGCGCAAGGGTCAAGGAGGGGAACCGGGTCGCGCGGCGAGAATCGCGAGGAGAGGAGAGGAGAGGAGAGGAGAGCGGGCGAGAGCGTCAGCAGTGCGGCCGCAGCGAAGGAGAGCGAGAGGGACGCACCTCGGAAGCGCGCGTTGATGCCTCGCACCCGCTTGCCGTCGATGAGCTGCGGGCACAGGTGCAGGAACCGAGCGCAGAACGTGTCGAGGAACGGCGTGTCGGCGAGCCAGTAGAGGTTGTGCGCGAGGACGCTCTGGTCGCCGTCGACGGGCTGGTCGGGGCGGAACCCGACGGCCTCGGCGTGCGCGAGGATGCTGCGGCACTCGGCGGGCGAGAGGACGTCGGTGAGGAGGAAGGCGCCCGGGACGTGCGGCACGTCGAAGCGCTCGACGGGTGCCGACGGCGAGGGCGAGAGCGGGATGGCGCCGGGCGAGGACGAGAAGAGGAGGGCGGGGTGAAGGTTGGGCGGGAGGCGGTCGGCGGCGGGGACGGTGTGGAGGAGCGAGAACTGGGAGGCGAGGGCGTCGCGCTCGGTGGGTGCTGCGTGGGAGAGGGCGTCAGCGCAACTTCGAGGCGAGGAGGCCGGCGAGGAGAGGAGCGACGAGGACGCACGAGGGAATCGGCCGGCGACGATATCGCGGTAGACGTTCTCGTCGGCGGGCTTGCGGTGGACCCACTCGGCCTGGCGCACGACGACCTGGCCCGGGTTGCCGCGCACGAGGCCGTCCTCGTCGCCGTCTCGGGGCTCGCCGTTGGTGCAGCGCAGGACGGCGTCGAGGACGCGCAGGACGGTCTCGTCGCCGTACGAGCCATCGGACCGTGATGCGGCGTCGCAGTCGCGAACCCAGCGCTGGAGGGCGCCGAGTTTCGGGTGCTGGTTGCGGATGCGGAGCTCGGCGAGGAGGACGAGGGCGTCGACGTGGCGGTGCTGGGTGAGGGCGGCCGAGATGCGCGACGAGAGCGAGGTACCTATGTCGAGGGTGGGAGCGGATCAGCCGAGTCCATCGAGGAGGAGGGAGAGACAAGGGAAGGACGGACCGGTCCCGGCGAGGTCGGCGGCGGTGCGCTGAAAGTCAAACACGGCGCGGCGCAGTGGGCGCAGGTGCGCAGTGTCGGCCTTGTTGGTGAGGAGCTCTGGGTGCTTGGTGAGGGTGTCGAGCGTCTTTACGGCCTGGGCGAGCTGGGCGGGGCCGACGAGGCCGCCGAGAAAGTCGGGAGCGGGCGAGTGGTCGTCGTCGGGGCTGTCGAGCGGGTCGAGGGTGGCTTGAGCGGCTTGCTGTTCGAGACGGCGCTTCTTGAGGGCCTTGCCGTGCTTGCCCATGTTTGCCTTGGTCGAGGGCGAGGTGGTGCGCGAGGAGGAGGCGGTGCTGAGGACAGCTGAGTGGCGACGACAGCGCGGGGTGATGGCGCGGCTGGCTGTCCGAGGCGGTAGAGGGATGCACAGGTCGCAGCTATGCAGCACTGGCCAGCCCGTCTACAAGTGCGAGGAGGAGGACGAGCTCTGTGCGCCGAGGGCGATCAAGGCGCGCGATTCGCCCGCTCTCGTCCTCCTCCTCCCTCCTTCCCTCGCACTCGCCCGGCTCTTGTCGTGCCCAGGCTGCACACTGTCACTCGAGCACCTGCTGCTCGGCCCTGCTCCACGCCTTCCCGCGTCGCCCAACGTCGCCGTCGCCCAGCAACTCGCGCCTCGACCCTCCCGCCCTCGCTCGACCTCGACTTCGACCACGGCCGACCCAGCGCGCACGCAGCGCCATGCACCATCGCGACGATGAC
>Ga0308170_10002110_pt1 | contig 17561 bp, 24 predicted proteins | sample PhyBR2_2_FD_202136 | JGI IMG/M metagenome (GOLD analysis project Ga0308170, IMG submission 202136) | Phyllosphere microbial communities from UC Gill Tract Community Farm, Albany, California, United States - DLSLSB.R2 | ecosystem: Host-associated > Plants > Phyllosphere > Unclassified | place... | reverse complement strand
CCCTTTCAACTTGTCTATATCGTTTCTTCCTTGCTTCCTTTCGCTCTTAGAACCATTCTCTGCCCCCCCTACTTATTCCATAGACTTGAAACGAGTAGACGTGTCCTTCAATACCTAATACTCTTCCGCCTCCCTTGCGTCTTCGTTGCAGAATCGCCTTCGCGATGCTGCCAATTGCCTCGGATGGAGCACTCTTTGTTTGTACTACTTGGTCACCCTGATGACTGTATGACTCCGTTAGATTGAATCCTTCGTGCCGAAGGTTTCGTGCGGTTGTCGTCTATTGCGAACTTCGACTTGAAACAAATCTTTCGACTTGTTTTGACATCTCACATTTCCTCGTCATCTCGATTCGACTCGCAAATCACTGTTGGACTCGAGAGAAGCACTTCATAAACTCAACTACGCGGTCACCGACTGCTCCCACGGTCAGCTAGCCTCAGAATGCCTTCAACAAACAGACCGACAAGATCGACTCGTCAAACTCGCACAACCAGACAAGCTAGCAGCATAGCAGATGAGGATGTACACGCTACGCCCAAGAAGGCTACTCGCAAACGCGCAGCTACCAACGCAATCGCTTCCTCGGCTCGATCAAATCCTCAAACTCCAGTCCCCTCCTCAACTGCAACAAAAGTAGGCTCTGCTACTCCTCGCGGCCTCATATCATCACCAGCAAATCAGAGGAGGATAAAGGGTGGATCGATACCCGAGGAGAGTCTCAGTCAACCCGCTCCTTCGATGGAGGAATCAATGGAGGAATCGATGGTGAGGGAACCGGCAAAGATAGCGCTGGGAGAGATGCTCAGTGATGTAGATTCAGGACTACCCTTGACAGCAGCGCAGAAGAAAGCTTACGAAACTTTCGAGAGTGAGTTCTCCCTTTTCCACGAATCTCGTTCGCTTGCTGACGAAGCGATCTGTCAATGCCTTGCAGAAGCAAAGTCGCGTCAGTTCAAGACATCCGACTTCCTCGACAGACACACTTTACCCGACCAATACCGCTCAGCACTTTCTGTCTCGACATCTACTTTCGCCTCCCTAATCAAGCTCGCCAATCTCACCTCTTTCGTCCATCTGGTACTCTCGTCTGCCCCCGACCCACAAACCAAGAAACGTTCAGCAGAAAGCGCTGAGAATCTCAAGAAAGCTTCGCTTCAATTGATGAAAACGGTTGTGCCAGAAACGGATCAGATTGATGAGCGAATAATCCGTTTAGTCGTTGATCTCAAATGTCAAGTAAGCACCGTCTACTCATCCATCAGTCTTCTCGAGTCTGAACGTGTATCTCGTTCCGACAGGCCTACCTTGCTACCAGTGCCGACTCCGCTGTTCCCGCCCTCGACTTCTTCAAGGACCCGTTACGATCCCACCGCCCCAGCCATGATCCCTCGCTTCCGCTCAATCTCCGCCCCAAGCTCACAGCGATGAGTAACGAAGCATTGAACTTGATCGAGAGCTCAGCGAGCGATCGTCCTGCGCTTGAAACTAGGTGGAAATGGAACGAATTTGCGACAAGTTGCAAACGATGGGCACAAGAGCGAAAGACGGGCGCACCTAGTGGGATCTATGAAAACCCGGAGGAGGAGGAGGCTGAGACTAGCGAAGAACCATCGGAACGTCTATCGTCGAGGAAGATCAATGTCGATTCGGATGACGAGGAGGAGGAAATGGTTCGCATCCAGTCTTGCTTATACTCACATAGAAAGCTATCGCTGATCCTCGACTTCAACCATTTCTTCGATAGATTACTCAAGAATCGAATCGATCTCAGACGAACGATGTCAAGGAAGGGAGCAATCCTGACGCCGAGCGACACGAGGTTCCAGATCTATCGAGCGATTCAGAGTCGGAAGAAGAAGCTTCAGCTGGAGAGCAAGATCAGCAAGAGGAAGAAGAAGTGAATCGATCACAAGCTATCTCGAGATCTCCTGCAAAGTCCTCGAGGTCTCCGAAATTGCAAGACCAAGAAAGTGACGACACCAGCGATTTGGGGTAAGTCTACTCCTCGATGTCGTCTCTATCGCCGTGACTGATTGAGGGTTTGCTCCTACTCAGCGACCTTGATCTTGGCACTACCGGAAACGTCTCTGAGCAAGATGCTGCTGAAGTACGCGAACCGTTAGTACCTTTCTCATGTTTGTCCTCGCCTACATTGAAGGCGCTTGATCTGATGAAGCAATTCCCTTCACGGCAGAAGTTCCTCCATGAGCGACGATGCGCAAATAGGCGACGCTGCTGTAGCAACGCTCGAAGACATCAATCGCTCGAAGCCACCAGCTGAAGTCAACGAAAGGTTACGATTTGATCGCAAATTCCAACTTCAGAAAGTGACGAGTGCTCGCCACAAAAGGTCAGTCACCCTTGCGAACCGAGTCGCTCATCTTCCCTCCCTTGTTGACCTTGAGGAGCTGACAAAATTGCTACTCTCATCAGCTCCATTCTCGATCGACAAGAAGACGCCGTCAAAATACCGTTCGACTCGCAACCCGAGGCTGAGAAATCTTTCGATCATCGACGTTCACGAAGTGAGATCGACAACGAGAACGACGAGAGCAAGCCAAGGAGGAAGAAAGGCAAGAAACCTTCCGATAAGCAGAATTCACCTCCCGCTACTGGGTCCTCCCGCGTTGGCAGTACGTTCTCCCACGAGGATCAGGATCAGTCGGAATACCTAGCTCCTCGTTCGACCAAGCGTTCTCCGGCGCCACCTTTCGATCGAAACTCGGAACCTCTCCCCGAAGAAACAAGATACTCTGAACCCGAGCGCGAGTACGGAGGAGGATTCGACGACGATGACGATCAGCAGAATGGAGGCATCAAAGTCGTTACTCAACCTTCACCATCCAACGCTTCGCTCAAAACAGCAGGAGCTGCTCAACGAAAGCCCTCTGGTTTCGGTTCTGGTTTCGGTTCGAACTTCGCTCCTCCTCGTTCGAATCTGGAAGCGTCAACTTCATTCAGTCAACCTCGAGCTTCAACCTCGACTGATCAACCTCGTCCTTTACCTGCTTCCTCCTCGAAAGTGCCGGCAAAAAAGAATCCTCGCAGGGCGCCAAAACCAGCATCCGACAGCCACTTCGACTCGGTCAGCGAAGACGAAGACGATAAGGAGGAGGAGGAGGAGTACCGCCAGGAGGAAGAAGAGGACGAACATCTTGAAGAGCGAGGTGGAGTTTACAAGAGTAGGAAAGGCAAGGAGAAAGCTGTCGAAGCAGAAAGTTCACCGAGAACGAGCTCCCCCGACTCTTCAAGAGGTTCAAAGAGGAGACGAGAAGAGGAAGAGGCGAGGGAGGCAAGGAGGCGAGCTAAAGAGAAGAAGAAGCGACGGATGGATCGAGAGGAAACGGGCAGGTCCGATGGGGAGCGAGCGAGGAGAGTCGATCAGCGTCGCGTCGAGGAGGACGATACTCCGATGCCTATGGTTGCGGGACAAGGCAATCTCTATCATCAAGATCGTAATCAATCGGGAGCGAGGATCCCTTGGACCGAGGAGGAAACGGACCTCCTCAGGAAATTACTGCACGCATACGGTCCTGATTGGAGAAAGATGATGGAACTTCACGGAACAAAGGGCAGTAAGAGCGCAGTGTTCCGTGAACGAACGAATGTATCGCTCAAAGACAAAGCGGTCAATCTCGCGAAGAATTTCATCAAATCCGGTCAACCGATTCCTAATTACCTTCACGGCAGTCCGTTACATCTCTCTCGCTCTCTCTCATCTGGAGCTGTTGACTGACGACAACTCGATTGACAATTGACAGTCAGAGTTCCGAAGAGCAAACTTCAGCCTCCTGCTCGCAAGGCACCCATCGTCAATCAAACTGATGACGAAGACGATTAGTAAGGGAAGGGACTAGCATCTAGGGCTGGAGATCAAGGATTGGGCTCGAGTAGTGAAGAGTTTGTGTACTTGCAAGTTTTCGGATTTAATCGTCAGAGCTTGCGGGATTCTCTACCTCCCGCTCACTGTCATTTGTTTCGGTCTTCGCTTCAGCCGAACACGCAATGAGTGATATTGCACTCAGTCCGGTAACTTCAGGACGAGAACAAACATGGCTAGATAAAGAGCCGTACAAGTCAAAGAAATGAGCACCACCATATCTCCGCTCGTCCTGAAAGCTCTTCCCCACACACGATCCGCTGCTTTTGGCAGATCCCGCACGTTCATGTTCGATTCGGCTCGATGCATATCACTGAAATCGTGATCGCTTCGCCTTCGACGGTACTGAGCGATGAGCAGGAGCAGGATCGAGAGGATCACGTATAAGAGACCGACTAGAACAACCTGAAAGTCAGATTTTACATTGCGTGACGGAAGGAGCACGACTTACTCTTTGCGAAATCGGGATTGAAGATCTTGAGGACGAGTAAAGCGTAACCGAGATTGCCTGTGCGAGCCAGTTCAGAAGAACTCAGCTTTGTGCGGGAGTAGAGCGACGAGACATTTCATACCTAGTGCCGAGCGCTCATATGCACCTGTGAGGAAAGTAATCGGAAGGGAGGGTCAACTTTGAAGACGCTCGTTTCGGTCTCAGACTTACCACCGAATGTCCTCTGCCTTGCTCGTAGTTCGATCAGCTCGTCTAGATCCTCCTCGATGAAAGAAGCCCTCCGATGCCCTGCGAGGGAAGGCTCGGATCAGTGCGAGTTGCCGAGTCCGAAAGAGTTGGACGAACCTCTGTAGGTCCTGTGTGGATGTCTCGACTCTCGATTCCCGTCATTGAGTCTAGTTTCATGATACTCATGAATGTTTCGGTCTCCCTGTGAGGCTGTCGTAGGCTCCTCCATCCCACTCGGAGATCAAGTTGAGCGAAATATGAGAGCTGTACGAGGCGAGTAAGGATCGACTTGGTTCGAGAGTGTGTGCGAGGTCAGATGGATAGTATAGCGTCGCGAACGTGTAGCGGTTAGACGTGTAGAGCGAGATAGTGAAGAGTAAGAGTCTAAGAGAGATGAATCCAAGTTGAAGCGATCTGTCTCCCCCTCTCTCTCTGCAACACACAGATCAGTTATCGACTCACCCAAACTACTAGTAGATACTCAAGAACCCTTACGACTCGCGGCGTGTCGATTTCCAGAGCCAGCTCCTCCACTCGATCTTGTCTCCTGTCTTGAATCTTCCCTCCTTCCTCTCTCATTTCTATCCACCATTGGCAGTATGTCATATCATCCACAGGTAAGCTAATATCCAGCTCAAGCCTCCCGAACGACCATAGACTGACTCGTCCAGTGTATTGGCAGCCCTCGTTTCAATACCAACCCAATACTTTCTCTTCACCGCAACAACAGGCTTCAATGCAGACCATACTCAATCAACAAGACAACTATACCATGACCTCTCAGCCTCAGCAACAACTCGTCGGAGATGATGAGTACAAGTAAGTCCTTTCTTTTCGCTCGAGCCCTCCTTCAACCGACGAGACTCAGGACTTGAACCTCTCTTCACAGCCGATTATTGAAGAATTACAAGCTGGCACATCTGCGAATCGAGGAACAGAGAACTGCGATGTTGGAGCAGGAGAAACAGGTGCGATTCTGCTCATTTCGTCGCATTTCGATCCTTTTCGACTGAGCCCATTCGACTCTCAAATAGAATGCCGGACTTCGCAAACATATCTCTTTATTGGAAGGGGGAGACGCTCAAGGCGCATCGGTCGTCGGGGTACATTCAGCGGGAGGTGGAGGAGGAAGTACAGTCGATGATGTGAGTTTCTCCTGATTTCGTTCTCTCCTCCGAGAAGCAGACCAGCTAATATCACCTTCCTTCGCTAGTTCACAATCAAGAACTCCTCCTCAGGTCTCGAACGTCGAATCAATCGTTGGGCAGCAGACACTCTCGCAGCTCATTTGAGATCAGCTCCCCCTCCTCCTCCAGGAACTGATCCTTCAGCTTTCCAACACCTCGCTCTCGTCCCTCTCGCCGAAGCACTCTTCCAAGACGTCGATAACGTAGCGGCTTCTCCTTTCCTCGTCGGGTTGAGTCAGATGGGTTTCGATTATCCTGGATTAGGGATCGTCGTTCAAAGTTTGTTGAGGCATGTCATGAGTCAATTACTATGCGAAGGAATCGTCAATCGATTACTCGTGACCAACTCGGAGGAAGCGAATCAGTGCGTTACTTTCCCTGTTTCTCGCCGTTCGAACTTTTGATTGACCGCACTTGACTGCTCTCAGGGAATTGACGAAGCTCCACGAACAACTCTTCCATCGTACGTGCAATAGCTTTCTCTCATCTCCTCCCAATTACGACATTGATAATTGCGGGTTGCCTCGATTAGGGGAACCTCTCGTCGCATCAGTTTGGCGACGACAAACTTTCTCTGCAGCCGTCGATTCCCTAAATCCCGCCATGTCCCTCTCACTCTTCCACGAACACATGAAGCACGTCTTCTCACTGATCAACCCACAACCAACGATTCGACCTGATTTGGAAACGGTTCTGGATGCGAGTTATGTTTATTCGAGAATGTTGCACAAGAGTTATTCACCGGGGGGTGCACTCGAAGGAAGTGGGTTCTATCGAAGCTTCGTTTGCCAGGTTGGAAGTCCCTTGGATCCTACGCAACTCGGTGAGCAAACGTGTCGCCTTTGAATTTGACCCGACCGTTGCTGACGAATTTCGATCGATGGATTCCGCCAGAGTTGATCAAGAAGTGTTATCGTACTGAACGAGGTGAGTCAAGGATCCACGGAGTCAGTAATTTGCGATGCTGATGACAATCCTTTCTCCCACAGGCGAACCTGAGAGAGTCGGAGCTTGCCTCTTCCCTGGTCTCGTCAAGGAGACCGCTATCGATACTACTCCTCTACCTCAAACATCGATTCGACACGGTCCAGGGGCCCAGAACCGAGCACCAACGAAGAAAAGGGAAACGAGAACTCTGGTAGTCAGGAGAGCTCAAGTCATTTGCGAGTGAGTCTGACAGTCCTCCATCACTCGCGCTTCACGTATTAGCTCTTCACTGACCGCTCGCAGGTGCGCTCTCGCTGCTGCTTACGGAGCTGGAGGAGGTTCGAATCAACCTCGAACAGCTCAATCACCTTCAACAACAGCATGATCTCTCGTCAACTCTGCTTTCACTCACTCTATACCCCCAACCTTCGCAGATCATACCTTACTCTAGTGTCGCTATTGTCTCTACTCTTCGCAATGATACCTTTCTCTCGAACCATCTTCGTCTCGTTAGTCTCGTTGGCGCAAATGATTGCGATACAATCTGTTCTACAGTGGAGGTTGGCCTTCTCGACGCAAAACATAGAAGTAGTACGCAAACCCTTCTCCTACTTCGAGAATGTCTAACTTCCAACCTGATCTCGTCAAATGTTGCCGCCGAAAATGAGGTTGACCGAATGTCCTGCACGCCCTCGAACGTTGTCAGTTAGGGCACACGAGCCAAAAGGACCGAGACATCTCCGAGAAAGAGAAAGTACGCACAGATAGAGGAAAATACCGTCTTTTTTCAGCACTCGCAACACTTCGTCGATTTCTGCCGTCACATCCGCTACAGCTTCTGGTTCGGGGTTCTGTGATCATAGTCTCGAGATCAGGATGAGCTTGTGGGTAGCGAGTGAAACGGTGAGATGATGCCCACCCAAACATCTTTGACACCCGTAAGTAAAGCATCCATCGTGCCCTTATCTATGCACACATCTATGCTCTCATCCTCAAACGGTAAATCCCTGATATCGCCGACCACCCAAGTCATTTCCGTCCGTTCCTCGTTCACCCTCTTCATTTTCTCAATCACGACGTCGGAATAATCGATGTTGTCCACCCTCTTGTACCCATCGTCGTAGAGATCTCGCGATAGTGTCGAGTTCCCGCATCCAAGCATGACTATTCGAGCAGTTTTCGAGGGTACGAATCGATTGATGAGATGCTTGATTTCTTCGTAGGTTTTAAACCAGTCAAACGAAGCATCATCCGCCTCCCTGTTGCGTTACTTTCGAGTTAGTAAGCTCGAGCGACGACTCATGTCTGTTTGCGCTCACTTTGTGTACCTCTCGTCCCTGTGAAACGGCGGAAGAGAAGTCAGTCAACTTGAGTCTCTGGGAAAAAGAGCTCTCACTCACCAGTACTCCTTTGTACCGTATCCCGCGTTCTTCTGTAGATTAACGTACTACCTTAGATATGGTAAGGCTGATTAGTAAGACATAGAGAGACGTACAGACGGCAAGAGATCTAGCGACATTGAAAAAAACTTGAAGCTGAGGACGTGACCTGGGAGAGTTGTGACCAAGCTCTCCGGGTTGGTTAGGAGTGTAAAGTCTCAGTCGTGGTTACTAAACGGCGATAGAGTGTTGTCGAGAGGAGATGGAGGATTAGTCCAAAGTCGAGTTGCTTCTCTCGTTCCTTCCCTTCACTCCTCAAGTCAACTACTTCTCAAGTAACCATGTCTGCCACCAACTACTCCTTCTACGCGATTCCCGCTATGTAAGCTATCCTTCCTCTCCTTCTCGCCGAACCCTCCCACTCCTTTCTCCACTTCTTTCTCCCCCCTCCTCCTCTCTGCTCTTGCTTGTCGATCTGACTGACTCGAAATACACTCGTGTCAATAGGTGGATGACTTCAATCGGTAAGCCCTCGCTCTCTGGATTTCTCTTCAGTTTACCTCCACTTTCGATACGATTGACCTCATCGCAATCGATTCTTCTCTCTAGGTGCTCACTTCTACGCTGCATCTCTCACCAAGACCTCTAACGATCTTCCCGATTTCGACAACGTCGCTCCTCGAGACTTCCTCCGTCGAGTTCAAAACCAAGAGAAGCAATCTGCCGTTAATCTTCCCCCTCGCTCTCCTGCTCTTACACTCAGCTGATCACACCTGGGAATTGTTAGGTCGTTCAACGTTACATCCGAGCTGAAGCCGCGCAACAAAACGGTTTCGAGAATTTGGCATTCTTCTCGTCGGCCGTTGTTGCTGGAAACCTCGCGAGGCTCCCTACGAGCTACTTGAACCTGTTTGCTGGAGGATACATCCTCAGTCGAATCCTCTTTAACGTATGTCGTCGCGGTCTCGAACATGTCTTGAAATCCGAACTGATTGCTCGTTTTGCAGGTTCTTTACATCAACACTACTTCAGCTGCCTGGTCGAACCTTCGATCAGTCGTCTACGTCGGAGGTAAGCTCTCTGCTTCCTGTTCGACTCTGAACAAAGTTGATCATCCGAGTCCACAGGTGTCGTTTCGATCTTTACGACTTTCATCAAGTCTGGAAATGTTTGGAACAAGCTCGCATTCTAAACGGGAGAGCTTGTCACTATAATATCGTATACATACAAGTAGTACAGAAAGCATTGTCGTTTGAAACCAGAAATCCATTCTCAACGATCAAGTACATTTCGAGAGCGATTCTGCTTCGAAAAGAGCTTGACACAAAATACTGATCATTCACACCGTTTTAAGCTATATGTCTACCACTTCTGCTGGTATTCTGCAAGACTCTCTGCCATATCCAACACAGTCTTCTCGACACTAATCGGTTCCCATCCGAAAGTTTTCTTCGCTTTCGAGTTATCAATAACATTCTGCTTGGGTTTCGCAGTGTTGGGTTTCCCTTTCTCGGCATTCGGGAAGGCAGATCGAAGTGATTCTGGAGCTTTGTCGAAGAAAATATCGAGGAGTGGTTGATAAGATGAATCGACTATACAAGATCTTTCAAATCAGCTCATAATTCTGAACACGGAAGAGTGGACTCACCATTCGAAACGGAGAACCTCTCATTCCCTGCCTCCTCAGTGACGAGACAATCGATGTGAATCCTGGCGACGTCTCTGACATCCACCAATGATCCGAACCCAGCAATCGCAGCATCCGCGTCCTTCTTTCCCAAAAGGAATTGGTAAAAGTTGTTGACCGAGGTATTGAGCTTCGATGGTGATGGGACTTGGTGGATGATCGGTCCAAAAATGAGCGGAGGATTCCTAAATGGAAGCATTCTCGATCAGCTGACGAATCAGACCCGATGCGAGGGGAAAGGACAGACACAGTTGAGATGTCGAAGGAGGGTTTCTCCTTCTCGATGAAATCCCATGCGGCGCGCTCGGCGAGCTAAGAGAGACGAGGATCGTGAGTAAAGATTGGATTAGAAGAGGAACGCTCGACTAACCGTCTTTGAAGCTCGATAAGCTTGACTAGGTTCGACATCTTTGCCTTTCTTCTCAACCTCCTTGGGAGAGAACTCATTCCTATTCAGCCAGGAAGCGCATCAGTACAACGACGTCGAGGGGCTACGAAGAGGAACCCTGGCAACTCACCAATCCTTCTCGGTGAAAGTGTAGACAGGATCGTAAGGGTTGACGATGGCGGCGAAAGACGAAGTGATGACTACCCGCTTGACCTTCTCTTCGGACTTGGCTGCTCTGAGAAGATTCAAGGTTCCTTGAACAGCAGGGTTGATCAAATCCTTGTGAGGGTCGTTCACGTTGAAGTGGAACTGCGAAATTCGTCAAAAAGAAAAAAGTTCAACACCACGCAAACAAGTACAGAGATTCAGAGGGTTGGAGACTCACGGGAGAAGCAGTGTGTAATACTGCATCGCAACCTTTGACAGCTTCGTTGAAAGCTCCCTCTTGTTCGACATCTTCGACGATGACAAACTCCCAGTTCGACGATTCCTTCAACAGTTTCGTCAAGTATTCTCCTTTCTCAGTCGATCTGACAGTTCCTCGGACTTTGAATCCTCTGTCGATAAGCTGTTGAGCGATGTCTACACGAGAGAGAGAGGAGGGGAGAGTGAGTGGAGGTAGGATGGGGAAATGACGCGATGTGAGAGTAGAAGGAGGACGTACGAGCAGCGAGGAAACCTGATGCACCGGTCAATAGGACGTGTGAGTTTTCAGAGACAGCTGGCATGATTATGTTTGGTTCGAGTTTGGAGAGTGTGATGGGGAAGGAAGGAAAGAGGAAACGAGATCGAAGGTGGGGCAAGTAATCAACGAATTTGACTATGAAAGAGGGTTCGGTCGACTGCGATGAGGTCAAGAGTATCTTTCTCGTACTCTTTGGAGGTAGAGGAGCCTTGTAGCAGAAGTGGAGAGGAGAAAGGGAGAGGATGTTTGACCTTTTCGAAGTTGACTTTGTACCAATCACTCGACTAGCTCAGGCGACTATAAAGACACCCTAGTCAAACTACCGAATACCTCAAGAGCATCATCTAACGCGTAAACAGCTTCCCTCGCTCTTCCCTTCCTCTCCTCCAAAGTCATCAAAAAAACAAGGAATCGATCACAGCTCTCAAAGAGCTCGCAGAGGCTAGTAGGGTGAACATGGAGGAGGTACAAGATGTCATGGTACTGAGGGGAGATCAGGATATATCGAATGAAGTCAGAGTGAGTTGGCCTCCTGTCTTTCCGCTCGTTCCGCTCGTTCCTCTCAGAGGTGGAGCGCTTCCCTCAATTGTGCCATGGTCGGAGGTCGAATGAGAACCGCGAGGAACAGGGAGCATCCAGTTTGCTGAGGTGCAGAATCGAAATAGCAGTCGATTGAGCGAAATCGAAACAGACCCGACTATGAAGCTGACCTCGACCCCACTTTATATTGACGACAGTTCATTGAATACGACGACCTCAAGCAGGCCTTATCGACTCCCACCGCTTTTCTCCCTCTTCCCTCGAACTCGCTGCTTAACGTTCTTTCCCTCACCCTTTCCTTCAACACGATCGCTTCCAAAGACTCCCAAAACCTCTCAGAACATCTCTCATCGACCTCGAATACTTCCTCGCTCCCCATCGCCTTCGGATATGCCCGCGAGAACTCGAAAACTCCTCACGTCCTTTTCATTTCCTCTCCGATTCCCGATTCTCCTCGACTCATCGAGCTCTTCTCCCTCGACCCCAATTGCAAGCTCGCTCAGAAATGGGTCACCATTCACTCCCCTCCTCCATTAACGAAATCCGGTTCAAAGTTCAAGAATTCGAAGAGTCAAGCTGCTTTGAGAGCGAGGGAGAGGGGCGCAAAGATTCAAGTACCTTTGGTTGGAGGTGGGGGATTGTTGGATGCTCTCGTGATCTTGGGGAACGCGAAAGGTAGCGGAGTCAAGCTGAGAGGGGAGTTAGAGATTGAGGAGGATGCCACTCTGTTCAAGATCGACCTCAAAGTGTATCTCGACCCTATCTTATTCTTCCCTCTTCCCTTCTCTCGCTCGAAACAACTCCTTCTCAATCGGCTCTTCCCCCATTCCTCCTCTTCGACGACTCAAGAAGAAGCAACGATCGATTATTTCTATTCCTGTCTGGAAAGAGCACCTCTCACTGTTCAAGGACTACCTCTCTCGAATCCCATAGCTATCGAAGAAACCGAAGAAGAGCGTCAGACTCGATTGAGACGCGAGGCAAAGGGGAAAGGGAGGGCGATCGAACCAGAACAAGGAGGAAGGGAGGAGGGTGAAGAAGATCTGCTTATTAGGCCGAGAGGGCTGAAGGTCGAACTCTTCCCTTTTCAGTCGAGAAGTGTTCGATGGATGGTCGCGAGGGAGGGAGCTAGATTGAGGAAACCAACAGAGGAAGAGGAGAACGAGATGGACGAGACAGAAGAAAGGGAGAAAAGAGAAAAGGTGGAGAGGAAGAAGAAAGCTGCCGAGGCGAAGGAAGCTAAGAAGGCGAAAACAAAGGGGAAGGGGAAAGGGAAGAAGAAGAAAGATGTTGACGACGAATCAGAATCTAGCGAGGGAGAAGAAGGAGATGAGGATGAGGAACATCAGAGACTCGTCCTTGAGGAACTCGGTGACGAACAACTTGCAAGGATGAAACGTGGACCTTTGTGGGAGGAGGTCGAACTGAACACGATCGATGAAGATGGGGATGAGAAGAAGATTTCGATTTGGTTGAATCGAATCACTGGCCAACTCTGTCAAACAGACCCTCTTCTCCAAATCATCGCCGATGCTGGAGACGATGTCGTGAAGGAGGAGGAAGGAGAGGAGGAACTCGGAGATCAGATGGAATTGGATGAAGATGGAGACAAACAACCTCAAGAAGGAGCGAGGGTCGTAGGAGGAATAGAAGGACATGGTTTACTTGCGGACGAAGTAGGAACTGGAAAGACTGTTACTACGATCTCACTCATCTTGCTTCGTGAGTTCTTCCCCTCTCATTCACTTTTTCGATCTGATCTGACTCTTTCGAACGCCGGATGATAGACACGGATCGAGAGCGTCGAAAGCTTCCTTCGTACTTCAACTCTGAGACGGATGCGAGTGTACAACCTACTGGTTTGAGCTTGATTGTTTGTCCTACGGCCATCTCCGGACAATGGATGCAAGAACTCGCTCGACTAGCACCTTCTCTTCGTGTCCTACGCTACGAGGTACGTATCTCTCTCTCTCTACGCCTACAAGGGGCTCTCTCACTGATTTAATGTTTGGTTTCTAAAGGCTGCAAAGAGTCTCAAACCTCACTTCACGCCTGCCTACGTTGCCAAGAACTACGATGTCGTTTTGACCACCTTCGACGTACTCCGCAAAGAGGTCACTATCGCCAGGAAACCCCATGTTCGAGCGTTGAGGAACTCGGCGAAGAGGGAGATTCGTTATCGAAGGAGTTTATTGATCGAAGTTGACTGGTTACGAGTCGTCGCTGACGAGACGCAGATGTGAGTCTACTGCTCGATCACCTGCTCTCTGTACTCATGGCGATCGTGCGACGTTATGCAGGGTCGGAGATTCCTTTGGTCCAACTAGCGAAACCCTCTCTTTGATCCCTCGTCAATACTCTTGGGCTGTCACTTCGACTCCTCTTCGCGATAAGATCGAAGATATTCGACCTCTCTTGACCTACTTGAGAGTCGAGCCGATTGCGTCACACAAGAGCGGATTAACGAGGTTGTTGGAGGAGCCCGAATGCTTCAAACGCTGTGAGTCTCGCTTTCTTTCACTTGTCACTTTCGCTCGTGACTGATAGAGTCGTGAGCGCGATAAAGTATTCCGTGAGATTGGCGAACGCACTCTCAAGAGTCAGATCGAAAAGGAACTCGTTCTTCCGAAACAAACTCGATTCCTCGTTCCCCTCGACTTCACCGCCGTCGAAAAGTTCTATTACGATTCCCGTTACAATGAGATGCTCGAAGCTCTCGGCTTGAATCATGACGGTGCCCCTCGCGAACAGATTGATCGTTTCACTGGTGAACCACGAGAATGGAGTCCTGACAAGGCTGAGATGGTGAGTTCCTTGCCTCTCTTTCTCTCCGATTCAGTCAGAGGCTTGACCTTTCTCATTCTTCCGACAGAATCGCTGGTTAAACATGCTGAGAGCACTCGCTGCTCACCCTCAGATCGGTGCGGCTGGTCGTCAAGCGCTCGGTCACGTCCTCAAGACCGTCGAGGAGGTTTACGCGACAATGCGAGAGAAAGCCGTCTCCGAAATTCAGTCAGATCAAAGAGCAATCCTATCGGTCAAAGTCAAACGTGGTCAATACTCTATGTGGGATAAGGACGTCGAGGATCGTTTCGAACCTGCTCTTCGTTTGTTCGACAACGTTCTGGAGGAAGTTGAACCGATTATTCAGGAAGGTGAGCAAAACTTCTTCACATTCAGCTTGAAGACATCGCTGACTCTTTCGCTTCTTCCGTTCATAGTGGTCGAAGAGATGCACGCAGCTTGGAAAGAGAGGAAAAAGTCCCGTTCGAGGTGAGTCCTGCTGTTTGACATCTTTCCCTCGCAATGTGCTCATCGAAGTCATTGAATCCAGTGCCTCCGTTTCTCCGATGACTGCCGATGTAGCCGGAGCGTTACAAGTTGGCTTCGCGAACGATGAAGGGCAAGACGAAGAGATCCTCTCAGCTCAAGAGAGAGCTTTTGCTCGTTCCCTCAGCAGCTTGAGGAATCGACTTCGCGATCTACTCTTCGTCAAGCACTCAGCATTGTTCTTCACGGGTCACGCTCATTTCAACCTCAAGCAGGAGGAGGAGGAAACGAAAGCCTACTCGAAAGCTGAACAACTTCGTCAAACTCTACTTCAGGTGTGTCTCTACTCTCACTTGTAGTCTTCAGGCGTTCGTACTGATAAGTAGCTTCTTATCGCAGCCATACGAGAATCATGTCGAAAAAGCTCAATCTACTCTACTCGCATTCCTCGAAGCCCGCGATGAGGACCACGTTCTCGAAGTTACCGACCTTGAACTTCCGTTCAACGAAGATGGACACGGGCTCGTGGCTCTTACCGTCTACGAAGATGTTGAAATCACGAGTGATATCTTGAATGGCTGTAAGTTTTCGCACGCTGATCCGTTCTCAAGCTTCATTGCTGATTCGCCTCTGCGAACAGACGCCGAGCTCATCTATCAGTACCGTGAAATGATCATCGACATGATGCTAAAGCCCGTCTCGATCGCCGGAGACAATGCCACCGGAGAAGAATATGAAGAGCGAGCGATTCTGCAAGAGAAACTCGAGGTTTACATCGAAGTGAGTTCATCGTCCTCAGCTTCCCAGTATCCTTGACTGACGACTGTCTACTAGGCATATACCGTCCTTGTCGGTGAATGGTCCTATGGGATTACCGGAACTCGATCAACTCTCGCCGATCAGTTCAAAGCAGAACAGAGTGGACTCTTCTTCACCGAGGAAGCTTTGATCCCTCGACCCGCCGAACCTACTCCGCCTCCACCACGCAAGAGGAACAAACGTAAAGCAAGGAAAGCGCAGCTTGATAGTGACGAAGAAGAGGAGGATTCGGAGGATGAGGGTGGAGCGGCCGCATCAAGTGACGTTGAGATTTTGGAAGACGAGTCGGAAGGGAATGGAGCAAAGAAGAAGAGAAAGAGGAAACCGCCTGGAGAAAAGGTTCGTCTCGATTCACTTGCTCACTGCATGGTGGCTAATTCGTTATCCTTCGATAGACTCGTCACCAAGCCAAGAGAACGACAAACATCAAAGCCAACTCTATCAAAGATTTCCGACCTCCTACTCTCGAAACTGGTCACTCTCCCGCCGACATTCTTCGTTACGAACTACTCGTCGAGCGAATCGAGGCGATGGGGGAAGATCGAGAGTTCTCCGAAATTACTCCTCTTCGTCACCTCATCAAGAAACTCAGGGATGCTTCCGAGTTGTCGACTTACGATGAAGAGATAGCTTTGCTCGACGCGGAGAAAACTCGAATTGGGAAAGCTGTAAGCACTCTCTGCGCTCTGTTTCGCGTTGCGAACGCTTGCTGACATACTCTTCTCCACTGCAGCTCGGTCCATTAGAAGCAGTATCTGATCGTCTCAGAGCCGAACTCAACGCCTGGGTTAACCCGATAAACGCCAGACTCTTGTACTTTAAAAACCTTCAGGGTATCTCGGATTCAGTCAAGGATCCAGATATGGAGAGTTCGAAGTGGAGAGGATTGCTAGTCGAGCTCGAAGATCTCCGACTCCAAGAGAGTAAGCTCTTCGAATTGGCTTGTTATTCACTCCTTTCAAGCGAGTACTTACTATTCACCCTCCTTAGATGATCTCGTCGCCGAGCTCGAGCAACGAAAGAAGCGCAAGCGTTACTTGGACAATCTCAACACTCCCGAAGAGGAACAAGAAACATGCCCCATCTGCGCTGAGCACTACAACGATGTGAGCAAGTTTTTATAACGCTGTTTGACTGAGAGCTGACCCTCTACTCGGGTCGAATAGGGCGTTCTGCTTGGTTGCGTTCATCTCATCTGTCGAAACTGCTTCAAGAATTGGCATGCTCGCTCTCACACCTGTCCTCTCTGTAAGCTTCATACTACCCTATCAAGATCAAAGATCAAACGTTGACACATCTCAACAACAGGCAAAGCCCCCGTCGCTGATCGATCCTGGACGAACGTCAAAGTGAGTAGTCCAGTTTCGCTTCTGTTCTATCGAGTTCTCATACTGACCCTCACTCATCCGCTGCAGTACCGTCGAAAAGGAAAGAACGCTGCTCATATGATCGACCAGGAGAAGAACGTCGAAGCTTCCGGAAAGAACGGAAACTTTGAACCACTCGAAGAACTTGGCGAATTCGAACTTCCAACTCCCGAACTCGCTCAACTCTCCCAAGCAGAAATCGACGAGATCTCAACAATCGAAACCGCTGCTCCTCTTTCTACCAAGTCTGACTTCATCGTCAAACATGTCAAGTTGCTAAGGAGGTGAGTTACTCGTTTTAACCCAATCTTTCAAAGTTCTCCTTAACTGACTCGTCTTCACCACCTCTACAGGAGAGATCCTGAAGCCAAGATCGTTATCTTCTCTGCCTGGCAAGATGCTTTGTCACTCTTAGCGGAGAGCTTCAATAGGAATGGTCTCGAATTCGTTCGATTGGAGGGTTCATCGGCGAGAGGCAAACGCGAAGGAGTCGTCAAGAAGTTCGCTGAAGATCCAAACGTTGCGGCATTCTTCTTGCATACCCGTTCTCAGTCAGCTGGTCTTACATTGACATGTGCTCGTTACGTGAGTTCACCTTTTCCTCACTGACTCCAAACAGCGACTCACTCCCTTTCTTCTCTCGCAGATGATGCTCGTCGAACCTTTACTCGCTCCTCAACTCGAGATTCAAGCTACTGCGCGCATCTGGCGCATCGGTCAAACGAAGGAAACAGTCGTTTTCAACTACGC
>Ga0308170_10002108_pt1 | contig 17579 bp, 20 predicted proteins | sample PhyBR2_2_FD_202136 | JGI IMG/M metagenome (GOLD analysis project Ga0308170, IMG submission 202136) | Phyllosphere microbial communities from UC Gill Tract Community Farm, Albany, California, United States - DLSLSB.R2 | ecosystem: Host-associated > Plants > Phyllosphere > Unclassified | place... | reverse complement strand
GGCCATCCCGAGTTACGCGCCGCAGTCGGCGACGCCGCATTTCAAGAAGGTCGAATGCTTCTGCTTCCGCGAGCAGACCCTGGGACCGAACGAGGCGCGCCAGATGCCGGTGGTATTCTTCATCGACCCCAAGCTGCCGCGGGAAGTGAAGAACATTACGCTGTCGTACACCTTCTTCGAGGTGTCCGGCGCGGTGGCGGCGAAGTAGATGGAACCGATCGAGCCAGCGCGCAGGAAGGCCTCGTTTGCGGCATCGATGAAGGCTGTCTTCTGGTCCTTTTTCGGGGTGCGCAAGCGGAAGGACTACGAGCATGACGCGGAGAATCTGAATCCGTTTCACGTGATCGTGGCGGCGCTGTTGGGAGCGGCGATTTTTATCGGGGTGCTGATTTTTCTGGTGAAGATGGCGGTCGCGAAGTAATCAGGTAATACGAGTTTTTCAGTAATCCAATTCAAAGAAAATTGATTCAGGAGATGAAGATGAGTGTGTCAAAGACCGCGCCGCATTATTTCGTGCCGGGCCCGTCCAGGTGGCCGATGGCCGGCGGCTTCTCGATGCTGGTGACCATGCTCGGCGCGTCCGGCTGGGTCAACGGCGCCGCGTGGGGGCCGGGTGTGTGCCTGGCCGGCATCGCCTCGATGCTGGTCGTGCTGTACTTCTGGTTCGGCGACGCCATCGGCGAGTCGGAATCGGGCCAGTACAACCAGCGCATCGATTCCTCCTTCCGCTGGTCGATGAGCTGGTTCATCTTCTCCGAAGTCATGTTCTTCGCCGCCTTCTTCGGCGCGCTGTTCTATGCCCGCGCGATCTCGATGCCCTGGCTGGCCGATCTCGACCACAAGGTATTGTGGCCCGACTTCGCCGCCCAGTGGGGCAATACCGGCCCGGCCGGCACGGTCGAAAGCTTCAGCACGATGGGCCCGTTCCCGATCCCGACCATCAACACCGCCTTGCTGCTGACTTCGGGCGTGACGCTGACCATCGCCCACCACGCGCTGCGCGCCGGCCACCGCCGCAACACGGCCGTGTTCCTGTTCTTCACGATCCTGCTGGGCGCGATCTTCATGGGCTTCCAGGCCTACGAATACATGCACGCCTACCATGAGCTGAACCTGAAACTGACCTCGGGCATCTACGGTTCGACCTTCTTCATGCTGACCGGTTTCCACGGCTTCCACGTGACGATGGGCGCGATCATGCTGTCGGTGGTGCTGTACCGGGTGCTGAAGGGGCATTTCACGCCCGAACACCATTTTGGCTTCGAGGGCGCGGCCTGGTATTGGCACTTCGTCGACGTGGTGTGGCTGGGACTTTACGTCGTCGTGTACTGGCTCTGATCAGGACAGGATGGAATGGCAGGGGACAGCCAGTTGGCTGTCCTTTGTCGTATCTGAGGCCTGGAGATCAGCGGATGCCGGTCGGATGGATCCAGCCCATCTTGTAAGAGGCGAGCACGATCAGGAACAGCGTGATCGACAGGCCGACACGCATCGCCAGCGCCTGCACCGTGCGGTTGCTGCGGCCCTTGTCCTTCATCAGGAAGAACAGCGCCGAGCCGAGGCTGGCGATGATCAGGATGAAGGCGATGGCGATGAAGGTTTTCATGGTCGGGCCAGTTGTGGAGTAAAGGTCAATTGTAATGCGTTTGGCATTTCGTTTTAGAGTCATTCCGTTCGTGGTGACGGTTGCCTTGGTCGTGCTCGGGATTGTGCTGGGGAACTGGCAGACGAGGAGGGCGGAGGAGAAGTTGGGCATTGCGGCGCGGCTGGCGGAGAGGTCTGCGGCGGCGCCGGTGGTGCTGGGGGGCGGTGGTGGTGTGCGGCCGCACGTACGCGTGGACGGAGTCCACCCTACGGATATCGAATATCGGCGGGTACGGCTGACGGGAACATGGGTCAGCAACTGGCCGCTGTTCCTCGATAACCGGCCGCTGAATGGGCGGGCCGGGTTCGTACTGGCGATGCCGTTTAAAATAGCGGGCTCGAACCAGCATGTGCTGGTGCTGCGCGGCTGGTTGCCGCGCGATGCGACCGATTATGCGCGGCTGCCGGAATTTAAAACGCCAACGGGCACCGTGACGATCGAAGGTGTCGCCACCTTGAGTGCCGGACACGTCATGCAGCTCGGCAGCGCGGGTGAACTCAAGCCCGGCATGCGCGTGCAGAACCTCGATCTTGCGGCGGTGGCGAAGGCTGGCGCCCTGACCCTGGAACCCTTCTTCGTCGAGCAGACCGGCGCGGGGCAGGGCGAGGGCCTGGTGCGCGACTGGCCGGCGCCGTCGCTCGGCATCGACAAGCACCGCGGCTACGCCTTCCAGTGGTATGCGCTGGCGGCGATGGCTGCTTTATTTTTTGTGATGACAGGATTTCGAAGTGGAAGAAAACAAGGTGTCTGAACAAGCGTCAACCAAGGCCCGCCGCGACGGCCGCCTGAAACTGTTTGTCCTGCTGTTTGTGTGCGCGGCGCCGATCATCGCCTCGTATGTGACCTTTTACATCATCAAGCCGAGCGGGCGCACGAACTACGGCGCCTTCATCGACCAGCGCACGCACCTGATGCCGAAGCTGTCGAGCACGACGCTCGACGGCCGCCCGGAAACGCTGGAGAACTACGCCGGCAAATGGATCATGGTGAAAGTCGGGGGCGGCGCCTGCGACGAGGCCTGCAACAAGCAGCTGTTCGCGATGCGCCAGCTGCGCACCATGCAGGGCAAGAACATGGACCGCGTCGAACGGGTCTGGCTGATCACGGACAAGGAGCCGGTCGACACGATGCTGATCCGCCAGTACGACGACATGCACATGCTGCGCGTCCCGGCCGCGGAACTGAGCAAATGGCTGCCGGTGGAGCAGGGAACAAAACTGGAAGACCATATCTTCCTGGTCGACCCGCGCAGCAACCTCATGATGCGCTTCCCGAAAGACCCGGACCCGCGCAAGGTGCACAAGGATCTCGCCAAGCTGCTCAAAGCATCGGCGATCGGATAATCGGGGTACATGAGCGTGCATTCATCGACCCTGCTGCAGCTGGCCCTGATGGGCATCTTCGTCGCCAGCATCCCCCTCACCATGGTCTGGCTCTCGTCGGACGCCAACAAATACCGCAAGCTGGTCTGGGTGATGGCGTTTTTGACTTTCGATCTGATCGTCTTCGGCGGTTTTACGCGGCTCACCGACTCGGGCCTCGGCTGCCCCGACTGGCCGGGCTGCTATGGCGCGGCCAATCCTTTCATCGCGCACGAACAGATCGCCGCGGCCGAAGCGCTGATGCCGACCGGGCCGGTCACCAAACTCAAAGCCTGGATCGAGATGATCCACCGCTACCTGGCGATGGGCATCGGCGTCCTGATCATGGCCCTGATGTTCCAGGCTATCCGCCAGTGGCGCAAAACGCGCCGGCAGGCCTTCGCGCCGGCGCTGCCGGTTGCGCTGTTCCTGTTCGTCTGCGTGCAGGGTGCCTTCGGCGCCTGGACCGTGACCATGAAACTGCAGCCGGTGATCGTCACCATCCACCTGCTGCTGGGGATGACGCTGCTGGCGATGCTGGTCTGGCTGGGCGGGCGCGAGGATTATCTGCTCAAGCCGCCCGCGCCCAGCGGCGACCTGGGAGGCCTGCGCGCGCTGCGCACGCTCGCCCTCGTTGCCGCCGCGGTGCTGCTGCTGCAGATCGCGCTCGGCGGGTGGGTGAGCACTAACTACGCCACGCTCGCCTGCGACGAATTCCCGTTCTGCGACGGCAAGCTGGTCCCGGAGATGGACTTCGAGCACGGCTTTACCCTGTGGCGCGAACTGGGCAAGACGGCGGCCGGGCACTACCTGCAATTCTCGGCCCTGGTCGCGATCCACTGGGTGCACCGCAATTTCGCCGTGGTCGTGGCGATCGTGCTGGGACTGGCGGCCTGGCGTGCAGCGCGCCAGCCGGCGCTGCGCAGGACGGCCGGCCTGATCGCGGCTGTCCTGGTTGCGCAACTGTTCACGGGCATCGCCACGGTGTTCTTTTCCTTCCCGCTGGCTATTGCTGTGTTGCATAACGCAGGGGCTGCGCTCCTCGTCCTGCTGGTGACCATGTTAAACTACAAGGTCAAGCACCTGCTCGACGTGTCGCAGCGCACCCCCGCGAATGCAGACCTTCCTGCGAACTCGTATCGATGACCACCCAGACCGCCCTCCATTCGACCAGCCGCATCTCCCAATACTGGCAGCTGACCAAGCCCCGGGTGACCCAGCTCGCCGTTTTTTGCGCCATCATCGGCATGTTCCTCGCCACCGACGGCTTTCCCGGCTGGCGCGTGCTGGTGGCCGGCACGATCGGCATCTGGCTGCTGGCCGGCGCCGCCTTTGCGGTGAACTGCCTGATCGAAGCGGAGATCGACTCGCGCATGGCGCGCACCGCCCGCCGGGCGACTGCGCGCGGCGAACTGACGCGCAACCAGACGCTCGTGTTCTCCGCCATCATCGGCGGCCTCGGCATGTTCGTGCTGTACGCTTTCGTCAATGCGCTGACGATGTGGCTGACCTTCGTCACCTTCGTCGGCTATGCCGTCATCTACACCATCTACCTGAAACCGGCGACGCCGCAGAACATCGTCATCGGCGGCCTGTCCGGCGCGATGCCGCCGGCGCTGGGCTGGGCCGCGGTCGCCGGCGAAGTGCCGATGCAGGCCTGGCTGCTGGTGCTGATCATCTTCGTCTGGACCCCGCCGCATTTCTGGGCGCTGGCCATGTACCGGCGCGACGACTACGCGCGCTCGGGCCTGCCGATGCTGCCGATCACCCACGGCATGGACTACACCGGCCAGCAGGTCTGGCTGTATTCGCTGGCCCTCAGCGCGACGACCCTGCTGCCGTTTGCGGTGCGCATGAGCGGCCTGATCTACCTGGTAGCGGCCATCATCCTGAATGCCCTGTTCCTGCGCCACAGCTGGCGCGTGCACAAGCACTACAGCGACCAGACCGCGCGCAAGGCCTTCGCCTATTCGATCCTGTACCTGTCGCTGCTGTTCGCGGCGCTGCTGGTCGACCATTACTTTCGGTTTTAATTCGCAGGTTTTGACATGAAACGACTGATCACCGCGGGCATGCTGGCGCTGGCGCTCCTGGCCGCCGGCTGCGACAAGCTCTCCTCGCGTCCGCCCGCCTTCCAGAACACGGACCTGACCGGCCTCGATTATGCGAAAGGCTTTTCGCTGACCGACCATAACGGCAAGCCGCGCACGCTGGCCGACTTCAAGGGCAAGGTGGTCGTGCTGTTCTTCGGCTACACCCAGTGCCCGGACGTGTGCCCGACCACGATGGCCGAGATGGCCGCCGTGATGAAGGAACTCGGGCCCTCAAGCGACGAGGTGCAGGTGCTGTTCGTCACGCTCGACCCGGAACGCGATACCCAGCAGCTGCTGGCCTCCTACGTCCCGGCTTTCGACAAGCGCTTCCTCGGCCTGCGCGGCACGCCCGAGCAGACGGCGGCAACCGCCAAGGAATTCAAGGTGTTCGTGGCGAAAGTGCCGGGCAAGGAGCCGGGCAGCTATACGGTCGACCATACGGCCGGCAGCTATGTGTTCGACAAGGAAGGGCGCGTGCGCCTGTTCCTGCGCCATGGCGGCGGTCCGGCGCCGATCGTGCACGACCTGCGCCAACTGCTGTAAAGGTGCCGGAGGGGCGCCTGCTGCTATGATGACGTAAAGACCACGCATCAGGGACCGCATGCAACCGAGCTCCGGCAGAAATTACACGCGCATCGCCACGGTCGTCCTGCTCACGCTGGGCTGCCTGTACGTATTAAAACCCTTCCTGCCCGCGATCCTGTTCGCGGCTGCCGTCGTCATTTCTTCCTGGCCCCTCTACCTGCGCCTGCTGCGCGCAATGCGCGGCCGCCGCTCGCTGGCGGCGCTGACGATGACGCTCTCGCTGACTCTGCTCGTCATCATCCCGCTGGCGATCGTCGCCTACAACCTGGCCGACGACGTCGCCACCACCTTCGGCCAGCTACGCTACAGCATCGAGCATGGCGCGCTGGTGCCGCCGGGCTGGATCCGCGACCTGCCTTTCGTCGGCGGCACCCTCGACGTCTATTTGCGCGAGCTGGTCGCCAGCCGCGACCAGATGCTGGCGCTGGCCCAGCGCATGCTCGAGCCGGCGCGCCACTACCTGATGGCCGGCGGCCTGATGCTCGGCACTGGCGTCGTCCAGATGAGCCTTGCCGCTTTCGTCAGCTTCTTCCTGTACCGCGACGGCCAGGCGCTGATCGCGGTCACGTCCAGCATGATGGCCAAGGTGATGGGCGAGGGCGCGCAGTCGGTGTCGGACATCATCAGCCAGACCACGCGCGGCGTCATGTATGGCCTGCTCGGCACGGCGCTGGCGCAGGCGCTGGTGGCGGCGATCGGTTTTGCGCTGGCCGGCGTGCCGGCGGTGCCGCTGCTGTCGGTGCTGGTCTTCGTCACCTCGCTGGTGCCCTTCGGCCCGCCGCTGATCTGGGGCAGCGCCGCGGCCTGGCTGTTCGGGCAGGGCAGCACGGGCTGGGGCATCTTCATGGTGATCTGGGGGACGGTGTTGATCAGCGGCGTCGACAACGTGGTGCGGCCGATGCTGATCAGCCGGGGGACGAGTTTGCCGTTTTTGCTCACCTTGCTCGGGGTGCTGGGCGGCGTGATCGCCTTTGGTTTCGTCGGGATGTTCATCGGGCCGGTGCTGCTGGCGGTGGGGTACTCGCTGATGAGCGAGTGGACAGGGACGCGCGATCCGATCGTGAAGCAGAAGGGCGAGGTGGCGTAGGGAGGGGCGTCGCGTTGGATGCGTTTCGATTGCCCGAGTTACGTACCGCGTGGGCATGCCCACCCTACGGTGCACGTCGGTCTCGACAAAAATTACGGCGGTGGTTGCGTAACGTAGGGTGGGCATGCCCACGCGGTACACCGTTCGCGAATCGAAACGCCGTTATTTACGCCCGCGGTGCCGCCAACAATGCCCGCAGCTTGTCGAAATCAATCGGCTTGGTCAAATGATGATCGAAGCCCGCCGCAAACGCGAGCTGCTTGTCCGCCTCCTGTCCCCAGCCGGTGGCCGCAATCAGCAGCAACTCGTCCCCGCCCGGCAGCTTGCGCACGCGGCGCGCCAGTTCATAGCCGTTCATGTCGGGCAGGCCGATGTCGAACAGCGCCACTTGCGGCCTGAATTGCGCGAACACGTCCAGCGCCTCGCCGGCGCTGTGGGCGACGCGCGCGGCGCAGCCGGAGAGTTCGAGGAACATCTGCAGGGTTTCGGCCCCGTCGACATTGTCGTCCACCACCAGCACGGTGCAGGCACCGACCGTATCGGGCGCGGCGTCGATCGAAGCGGGCGTCGCCTGCACCCGCGCCAGCGGCAGGCGCACGGTGAAGGTGCTGCCGCGGCCTTCGCCCTCGCTGTGCACCTCGATGCTGCCGCCGTGCAGCGCGAGGATCCCGCGCACCAGCGCGAGACCAATGCCGAGGCCTCCCTTGGAGCGGTCGAGCGCGGGTTTCAGTTGCGAGAACATGTCGAACACGGTGCCCAGCGCGTGCGCCGGGATGCCGATGCCGTTGTCGCGCACGATGACGAGCGCTTCCTGCCCGTCCACCCGCAGCGCGAGTTCGATCGCGCCGCCGTCCGGCGTGTATTTGCCCGCGTTCGTCAGCAGGTTCACCACGACCTGGAACAGCCGCGTCGGATCGGCGTCGACCACGGCGCCCGGCGCCTCGATCGACACGTCCAGCGTATGCCCGGCCACGCGCAGCATGGCGGCGACGTCCTCGACGGCGCCACGCAGGATATCGGCCAGCAGCACCGGCTCGCGCCGCAGCTCCATGCGGCCCTGGGTAATGCGCGAGACTTCCATCAGGTCGTCGACCAGGTGGGTCAGGTGATGCAGCTGGCGGTCGAAGACGTCGAGCAGCGGGCGTTTCTCCGCGCCGGCGCCATGTTCGAGCTTCAGCACTTCCAGCGCGCTGCGCATCGGCGCCAGCGGATTCCTCAGTTCGTGCGACAGGGTGGCGAGGAATTCGTCCTTGCGGCGGTCGGCGTCGGACAGGGCTTCGTTCAGCGCGCGCAGCTGGGCTTCGGCGTCGAGCCGGGCCTCGAGCGCCTGCTCGGCGCTTTTACGCGCCGCCAGCAGCTCGCGTTCGTAGGAGCGCCGCTCGTTCACCGCAAACAGCGCCCACTCGTCGAAGACTTCGCCATCGACCGTGCGCCGCACGATGTTCACCAGCACCGGCGTGCGCTGGCCGGCGCTGTCGCGGATCTCGACCTGCAACTGCGTCACCGAACCCTGCACCTGCAGCAGCGGCAGGCAGTGGGTCTGGAGGAACAGGCGCGAACCCACCGGCAGCCGGTCCTGGATGCGCACCTTCTTGATGAGCGTGCCCGCCGAACAGCCGAGCCAGCGGCACAGCGTCGCGTTCGCACGCAGGACCAGGCCGGCGCCGTCGGTGAGCAGCAGGCCACAGGCGGCGTGCTGGTACAGCGCGTCGTCGCCCGGCAAGCTGCTCAAGCGGGCTGCCCCAGCTCGTCGAGGAAGGCCTGGATCGCGTCTGCGCAGTCCTTCGGCGCGCTCATGTGCGGGCAATGGCCGACGTTCTTGACCAGCGCCAGCCGGCTGCCGGCCAGTTTGCCGTGCAGGTAGTCGCCCACTTCCAGCGGCGCGATCAGGTCGTCGCTGCATTGCAGGATCAGGGCCGGTACCGTCGCGTGTTCGAGGTCGTCGCGGTGGTCGGCCAGGAAGGTCACGCGGCCGAAATGGCGGGCGATGTCCGGATCGTTGCGGCAGAAACTGTTGGTCAGTTCGATGCCCAGCTGCGGCCTGTTGGGCGCGCCCATGATCACCGGCGCCATCGTGCTCGACCAGCCGAGGTAGTTCGCATCCATCGTCTCGAGCAGCTCGTCGATGTCGCCGCGCGAGAAGCCGCCGCGGTAATCGCCATCGTCGATGAAACAGGGGGAAGGAGCGATCATCACCTGGGCCAGGAAGCGTTCCGGCGCCTTGATCCCGGCCAGCAAGCCGATCATGGCGCTGACCGAATGGCCGACATACACGACCGGGCCGCCAAGCTCGTCGATGATCTCGAGCAGGTCGTCGGCATAGCCGTGCAGGGTGCCGTGGCGCTGGCGGTCGTAGGCGGATAGATCCGAGTTGCCGCTGCCGGTGAGGTCGAAGGTGACGACGCGGTAGCGGTCCTCGAAGGCCGGCGCCATGAAGCGCCAGACGACCTGGTCGCAACCGAAGCCATGGGCGAAGAGGAGGGTGACGGGGCCGGTGCCGGAGACGGTCACGTTGTTGCGAAGACGTACGCTCATACGAGACTCACTGTGAACTAAGATTTTGCCAACGAAACATTATACGCATGCAAAAGGCAGCCGGGACTGCCGCTTTGTAACGTGAATCCAACCTTGAAGCACGCTCAACTGTGGTCGTTCTCGTCTTCGCCCCGCTCAAGGCGCGGAAATACCTTGATCAGCAGGATGCGCGGCCCGTTGGTCTTTTTCACGACCACGTCGAATTTCGGAAACTCGATGCGCTGGCCCTGTTTCGGGATGTCGCCCAGTTTCGCCATCAAGAGGCCGCCCACCGATTCGACGTCGTCGAGGCCCATTTCCTCGTTGTCGATGTCGATGCCGAGCAGGCGCTCGAGCGAATAGATCGGCAGCGAGGCCTTGCCGATATAGGTGCCGTCCGATTGCGGCAGCCAGTCGTTTTCGTTCATGCGGAATTCGTCGCGGATCTCGCCGACCATCGCGCCCAGCAAATTATCGAGCGTGATGAAGCCGACCGGGCGCTTGCCCTTTTCGCCGATCAGGGCGAAGTGCGGCGCGCCGGTACGGAAGCGGCGGAAGATGTCCTGGGCCGGCGTGCGCGCAGAGATCGTCTCGACGGGACGCAGGAATTGCGACAGGTCGCTGATGTCTTTCCCCGACTGCTGGGCGAAGAACAGGTCCTTCAAATGGATCACGCCCAGTACTTCCTCGCCTTCCTCGTCGAAATACGGATAGCGCGAGAAACGGTTGCGGCGCACCGTGTCCAGGTTTTCCTCGATCGAGAGGTCTTCGTGCAGCGCGATCACCTCGTTGATCGGACGCATCAGGTCGGACACGGCCATTTCGGAAAACTCGAGCGACTGCGCCAGGATGTGGCGCTCGTCGTGGGTGAATTTTTCCTTGCCGGTGCTGGTGTTGGTGCGCAGGATGAGTTTCAGTTCGTCGGTCGAATAATGCGTTTCATGGCTGCCGGTGCCGGCCAGGCCCGCCACGCGCAGCACGCCATTCGCGCTCGCGTTCAGCAGCCAGATGGCCGGGTACATGCTCCAGTAGAAACCGTAGAGCGGCAGCGCGCACCACATCGCGACCACTTCGGGAATGCGGATCGCGAGCGATTTCGGCGCGAGTTCGCCGACCACGATGTGCAGGAAAGAGATGACGCTGAAGGCGATGACGAAGGAGACGCCGTGGATGATCTGCGGCGAAGTCACGCCGAGCAGGCCGAACACGGGTTCGAGCAGGTTGGCGAAAGCCGGTTCGCCGACCCAGCCGAGGCCGAGCGAAGCGAGGGTGATGCCTAGCTGGCAGGCGGAAAGATATTCGTCGAGCTGGCCGTGTACTTTCGCTAAGATGCGCCCGCGCAGGCCGGAAGTTTTGGCGATGGCGCGCACGCGGGTTTTACGTAACGTGACGATGCCGAATTCCGCCGCCACGAAGAAGCCGTTCAGGACCACCAGCAGGAGGGCCAGGACGACAAATAGAATATTTTCCATATAAAGGGTGAGTTAATAAAGGGTAAAGCTGATGCCCATTGTACAAGGTTCCCTTAACTCAACCGTCTTTGTCGCCCCGTTGATGCATGGACGCCAGGATCGCCTCGACCGCCGGATGCTGGATTTTCCGCTCGTTCGAGATCGCATAAAACTGCTCGCGCACCTCGGGCACCCGGCCCACCAGCACCGCCTGCAATTGTTCGAGCAGGTCGCTGGCCAGCGCCGCGGGCGCGAAGAACAGGCCCAGGCCGCGCCGGCCGAAGGTGTTCAGCAAGGCGTTGTCCTCGAACTCGCCGACCACGTCCGGATGCACGCCCTGCAGCTCGAACCACTCGTCGATCTTGAGCCGCAAGGCATTATTCCTTGTCGGCAGCAGGAAAGGCGCGCCATTCAGGTTTTTCGGGAAATCCTGCGACCAGGCCTGCGCCAGCGCTTCCGTGCCAACCACCGTCATTTCGCTTTCGAACAGCAGGTGGCTGAACACGCGCAGGGTGCTGCCGGTCGGCAGCGCGCGGTCGGTCAGCACCACGTCGAGCTTGTGCAGGGCCAGGTCGGCCAGCAGCGCCTCGTACTGGTCTTCGTAGCAGACCAGGCGTACGGGCGTCGGGAGCTGGGTGGTGGCTTCGAGCAGGCGGAAGGCGGTGAGCTTCGGCAGCGAATCGGAAAGCCCGACGGACAAGCGCGTGCGCAGGGTCGAGGACTGGTCGAGCGCGTCCTGCATCTGCTCGCCCAGCAGAAAAATCTGGTCGGCATAGGTGCGCGCCATTTCGCCGGCGTCGCTCAGCACCAGGCGCCGGCCCTGCTGGTTGAACAGCGACTTGCCGAGCGCCTGCTCGAGCAGGGCGATCTGGCTGCTGACGGTCTGCACCGCAAGGCCCAAACGCTCGGCGGCGCGCGTGATGCTGCCCTCCTTGGCGACGACCCAGAAATAGTACAGGTGGCGAAAATTGGTGCCCGCGTTTCTCATCTCTAACCCGGTCTCTTCCGTTTTTCCGAAGTAATCCTTCGATTATCTTCGCTTTTTCAATAAGCCGCCAGACCTTACACTGCACGCGGTCAACAACAACATTGAAGGGAAATCAATATGAAGCACTTTAGGGGATCTTTCCTCGTAGCGGTCGTCTGCCTTGCGTTAGCGGGCTGGTGGGGCTACGAGCATGCCGGCCTGTCCGGCGCACTGACGGCAATCGGCGTGGCGGCGATTTTGTCGATCATGGAGGTGTCGCTCTCCTTCGACAACGCCGTGGTGAATGCCTCGGTCCTGAAAGGCTGGAACGAATTCTGGCTGAAATTGTTCCTGGGCCTGGGCATGATCATCGCCGTGTTCGGCATGCGCCTGGTATTCCCGCTGGTGATCGTCGCCGTCGCGGCTGACCTGGGCATGACCGAAGTGTGGAACCTGGCGCTGAGCGATCCAAAGGGATTCTCGTCGCACCTGACGGCGCACCACGCTGAAGTGGCGGCTTTCGGCGGCATGTTCCTGCTGCTGGTCTTCCTGAACTTCCTGCTGGACGCGGACAAGGAAACCCACTGGCTCGGTAACTTCGAGAAGAAGCTGGGTTCGCTGGGCAAGGTGTCCTCGATCTCGGTGATGATCGCGCTGGCTTCGCTGCTGTTCTCGATGACCTTCGTTGATGCTGGCACGAAAATGGTTGTGTTGACCGCCGGTATCTGGGGCATCCTGGTCTACGTCGGTGTCGACATGATCAGCAGCCTGCTGGAGAAGGAAGAAGAAGAGGGCGGCAACGTCGGCGACATGGTCAAGAAGGGCGGTATCGGCGGCTTCCTGTACCTGGAAGTGCTCGACGCATCGTTCAGCTTCGATGGCGTGATCGGCGCCTTTGCGATCACCACCGACGTCGTGATCATCATGCTGGGCCTGGCCATTGGCGCGATGTTCGTGCGTTCGATGACGGTCTACCTGGTCAAGAAGGGCACGCTCGATGAGTTCGTCTACCTGGAGCACGGCGCGCACTACGCGATCGGTATTTTGGCTGTGATCATGCTGGCAAGTATGAAGTTCCACGTGCCGGAGATCGTGACTGGTTTGACGGGTGTGGCGTTCATCGCGGCTTCGCTGTGGTCGTCGATGCAGCACAAGAAGAAGCATGCGGCGCTCGAAAGCCGTGAAGTGGTTAAAGAGTTGGCGTAAGCGGTAACGGGACGGTGGCGGTGGTTGCCACCGTCCCGGATGCGGAAACGGTGTAACGCGTGGGCATGCCCACCCTACGGTGCACCACCGTTAGCGGACGCATAACGTAGGGTGGGCATGCCCACGCGTTACACGGCAAGAACAGCAGCACAGAATTTCGCGAGAGCGCCGCACAGCGAGCGCCTCGCACAACGAACCGCCCGGCGAGTGGCAGAACACCAGCTCGCTGCGCGTAGTGAGCCGGGCTAAATGCCCGGCGAACACACGATTTACCGGTGTTCACCCAAGTAGTCATCACTCAGGAGATATACATCATGGCAATCAGTCTGCAAAAAGGCGGCAACGTCAACCTGTCGAAAGAAGCCCCCGGCCTCACGAACCTCAAGGTCGGCCTCGGCTGGGACACGCGCGCCACCGACGGCGCCGCCTTCGACCTCGACGGCGCCGTCTTCATGCTCAACGCATCGGGCAAGGTGCGCTCGGACGCCGACTTCATCTTCTACAACAACCTGAAATCGACCGACGGCTCGGTCGTCCACTCGGGCGACAACCGCACCGGCGAAGGCGCCGGCGATGACGAAACCGTCAACGTCGACCTCTCCAAGGTCCCGGCCGACGTCGACAAGATCGTGCTGGCCGTGACCATCCACGACGGCGAAACCCGCCGCCAGAACTTCGGCATGGTCGGCAAGGCTTTTATTCGCTGCATCAACGCCAATGGCGACAGCGAAATCGCCCGTTACGATTTGTCGGAAGATGGCTCGACGGAAGCTGCGATGATCTTCGGCGAGGTGTATCGTAACGGCGCCGACTGGAAATTCCGCGCCATTGGCCAGGGTTTCCAGGGCGGCCTCGGGCCACTCGCCAAGAACTACGGCGTCGCCGTTTAATTAAACAGCCAAGGCGCCTGCCATGAACGGTGGGCGCTACCCTTCAAGGAAGCTAGCTAACATGCCAACTTTTACCGTGACCGGGGATGTCGACCCTTTCCTGCATGTGTCGATGCGTCAGGGCGAAACCATCTATTGCGAATCCGACGCGATGGTGATGATGGAATCGACCCTCGACCTGAAAGGCAAGATGCGGGGCGGGCTCGGCAGCGCGCTGATGCGCACCTTCGCCAATGGCGAGTCCTTCTTCCAGCAGCACATCGAAGCGACGCGCGGAAGCGGCGACTGCCTGCTCTCGCCGACGCTGCCCGGTGCGATGCAGGTCGTCGACGTCGGCCCGAACAACTACATCATCAGCGACGGCGCCTTTGTCGCGGCATCGTCCAGCGTCGGCCTGAACGTGCGCACCCAGAGCATCGGCAATGCGCTCTTCGCCAACAGCGGCGGCTTCTTCGTCACCGAGACGAGCGGCCAGGGGCAGGTGGTGGTGTCGGGCTTCGGGTCGATGTCGATGCTGGAGGTCGAGCCGGGCAAGGACGCGATCATCGACAACTCGCACGTCGTGTGCTGGGACAGCACGCTGCGCTACGAGATCTCGATCACGACCGGCACCAGCGGCGGCTTCCTGGGTAATTTGATCAACAGCCAAACCAGCGGCGAGGGCATGGTCCTGCGCTTTTCGGGCAAGGGCAAGGTTTACGTGTGTTCGCGTAACCGCGCCGCCTTCAAAGCCTGGATGCAAACGCCCGCCAAATAAGCAGGCTAACAAGGAGAAATGCAATGACAGTCAATCTGCAAAAAGGCCAGAAAATCTCGCTCTCGAAAGAGGGCGGCGGCGCACTCACCCGTGTCACGATGGGCCTGGGCTGGGACGCCATCAAATCGAAGGGCTTCCTCGGCTTCGGCGCGAAAACCGAAAGCGTCGACCTCGACGCCTCGGTCGTGATGTTCGACGAATCGAACCGCCTGGTCGACACGGTCTGGTTCCGCCAGCTGAAAAGCAAGGACGGCAGCATCGTCCACACCGGCGACAACCGCACCGGCGCCGGCGACGGCGACGACGAGCAGATCAACGTCGACCTGTCCGCCGTGCCGGGCAACGTGCGCTCGCTCGTGTTCACCGTGAACAGCTTCACGGGCCAGAACTTCTCGCAAGTGCAAAACGCCTACTGCCGCCTGCTCGACGCCAGCGGCAACAAGGAAGTGGCGCGCTACGACCTGTCGGTGCAGGGCGCCCACACGGCGCAAGTGATGGCCAAGCTCTACCGTCACAACGGCGAGTGGAAGATGCATGCGATCGGCGAGAACGCCAGCGGCCGCACGTTTGACGATCTGATGCCGTCGATTACGCCGCATTTGTAATCAGTCGCTTGTAGCAGTCGACGAAGCCGGGGATACGTCTCCGGTTTTTTTTCGTTTCGATGGGCAGCGTATAGAAATATTTTGATTGTTATTATAGAAACAAAAATCGTACACTGAGATTTTGTGAAAGGCTGCTTTCGGGAGAAGAGCGGACGATCAAACATTACCGATCATGAGCACTCGAAAAAAACCTGAGCATTGCCAGATGTGTGGACGTCGCCTCGATAACCCAGAAGACGCACTTTCGGAAGACTGTGGTGGCGATTGCTGGGGATGTACAGGCGAAATTGAGGCAGACATGGGCGATCCATGGGCGTTGGCTAAAGTCCGTAAGGAGTTTGAAGCGGGCCTGCGTCCTGCGTGGGTTGATCCGGTTAAACCATGAGTCGGCCATAACTCGTACCTCCGCTTCGGGTCGAAAGCCGCCCACCCGATTCCTTAGAACCCGGCGTGCCCTTTGCGCCGGCAAGGCCATGCAGCACGCATGACCCTGCGGGGCGCATGACCGGTTAAGCCAGCTTCTCCTTGAAGAACCCGACAGTGCGGCTCCACGCCAGCTTCGCCGCCGCCACATCGTAGCGCGGCGTCGTATCGTTATTGAATCCGTGCTCGGCGCCGTCGTACACGAAGTGCTGGTATTCCACCTTGTTCGCCTTGAGCGCCGCCTCCCAGGCCGGCCAGCCAGCCAGGATGCGTTCGTCCTTGCCGGCATCGTGGATCATCAGGGGCGCACGGATCTTCGCCGCCTCGGCCGCCGGCGGCTGGCTGCCGTAGAAGGGCACGGCCGCGGCCAGGTCGGGGATCACGGTCGCCAGGTAGTTGGCGATGCCGCCGCCGTAGCAGAAGCCGACCACGCCCACCTTGCCGCTCGACTGCGCCAGCCCCTTGAGCGCGCCCGCCGCGGCGACGAAATCGGCGCGTGATTTGACCTGGTCCAGCTTCTGGAACAGGGCGCGCGCCTTGTCCTCGTCGCCCGGATAGCCGCCGAGCGGATGCAGCGCGTCCGGCGCGAAGGCGATAAACCCTTCCAGCGCGAGGCGGCGTGCGATGTCTTCGATATGGGGGTTGAGGCCGCGATTTTCGTGGACGACCAGGATCGCCGGCAGCTTGCCCCTGGGATGCGCAGGCACTGCCATGTAGCCGCGCACCGTGCCATAGCCTTGCGGAGACGGAAACTCCTCGTAGCTGGTTTTCAGGCGGCTGTCGGATGAAGCGACAAGGGGCGCCGCGAAGGAGGGCGACAACTGCGCCAGCAAGGTCGCCGCAGTGGCGCCACCGACCGCGTAGCGCGACGCGGCCGCCAGGAAATCGCGGCGCGACAGGCGCCCGTGGACGTAGCCGTCGAAAAGTTGCAGTACTTCGGGGTCGAAATCGTGCGCTGTCAATCGCGTCATGTCAGGTTCTCCGGAGTTGGAATCGCCCCGCTAGCATACGCCCGGCAAGCGCTGGTTTGATATTTCTGATTGACACTATTTTAAAACGCGTCTACTGTATTAATTAACTAATACACTAAGCGCCATGACCACCCATTCCGCCCAGCTGTTTTCCATCGCCACCGGCTCCCCCGAGCCGATCTACCGCCAGCTCGTCGAGCAGGTGCGGCGCCTGCTCGCGGCCGGCCAGATGGCCCCGGGCGATGGCTTGCCCTCGGTACGCGAGGTCGCCCAGGCGCTCGCGCTCAACCCGATGACCGTCTCCAAGGCCTACAGCCTGCTCGAAATGGAAGGCCTGCTCACCCGCAGGCGCGGCATGGGCATGATCGTCGCCGACCGGCCCGGCCCCGCCAGCAGCAGCGCCGAGCGCGCCGAACTGCTGCGCCCGACGCTGGAACGCGCGGCCCTCGAAGCACGCCAGCTCGAACTCGATCCCGACACCGTCCTTTCCCTCTTCACCCACATTTTGAAGGAACAAGCATGAACATCCCGATCGTCCGGCTGTCCTCGATCAGCAAGCATTTCGGCAGGTCGACCGTCCTCGATGGCCTCGACTGGCAGGTCATGCCGGGCCAGGTCATCGGCCTGCTCGGGCGTAACGGCGCCGGCAAGTCGACCCTGCTCGAATGCCTGCTCGGCCTGCGCGAAACGGATGGCGGATCGGTCACGATCTACGGCGAGGACGTGAACGCACTCTCGGACGCCACCCGCGCCCGCATCGGCTACGTGCCGCAAAAGTCGGACCTGTTCGAGTGGATGACGCCGCGCCAGATGCTCGATTACGTCAAGGCCCTCTATCCGCGCTGGAACGACGCCAAGGTCGATGCGCTGCTGGCGCGCTGGGGTTTCGATGGCGGCATGCAGGACAAGCCGATCAGCAAACTGTCGGGCGGCGAGCAGCAGCGCCTGTCGATCATCCGCGCGCTCGGACCCGATCCGGAACTGCTGATCCTCGACGAACCCGTGTCCGCGCTGGACCCGGTCG